>Ga0315904_10004416_pt1 | contig 20093 bp, 15 predicted proteins | sample LakEriMetagenome_6_FD_203529 | JGI IMG/M metagenome (GOLD analysis project Ga0315904, IMG submission 203529) | Freshwater fungal communities from buoy surface, Lake Erie, Ohio, United States - Buoy 12 MA120 | ecosystem: Environmental > Aquatic > Freshwater > Lake | place: USA: Lake Erie, Ohio...
TATCCAGGTGATGTAAATGGAAAAGGGAAGTTAGTTATGTTACCTCTCCAACAACCTGGATTTGTTTGACCACTAGTCGCGGAGAACCCGATTATATAACCGGTACCTGTTGGAATCACAAGATTTACTGGCACCGTTTGCGCGATAGTAGGTGTTGTTGTATTTTGTACTGTTGTAACACCTGAATATGAAGCTATTAAAGCACCTGATGAATTAGTTTGACGAACTTCAATAGTAAATGGAGTTCCAATAGCTTGGTTCGGATAAATGTCAAGTGTTGTTATAGTTAATGGCTGTATCGCATCAAAAATCATTGAAGCACTTGCAATTGAACTTGTTTGAAACGTCCCTACTGTTGTATATTGATTCCAAGTTACACCACCAGGTACTTGCGCTGTAGCACCTCCATCAGTTGCAGCTGCATAATAAGTGGTAGTCGACGAAATAGTAGGTGTCGTGAATGTATTAGAATTCGTTGCTAATGGAAGCCCACCAGTTGCATTCGCGTACCAATTTATAGTAGCAGGTGCAATTGGTGTTGCACCTAAAGTTACTGTGCCAGTACCACATCGACTAGCAGGCGCTGTAGAAGAGATTATTGGATTATTCACAAGTACTTGATAAGGAGGTGTTGTGAAACAAACATTATTATTTGCATCACTTATTTGTACAGAATAATTATCAGTAGCTGTTATAACTGGTGTTGTATAGCTTGCCGCATTAGCACCTGAAATAACACCTGCACCATTTAACCAAGCAATATTGCTCGATAACAAAGATGTAGTTGGTGTAAAACTTAATGTTGTAGAGCCAGAAACACAAAGTGATGAATTACCTGAAATAGTAACAGAAGCTGGTAAATAGTTTACCGATGTGGTAGTTACATTTTGACAACTAGAAGTAGTATTGAAACCAACTAATTGATAGGTTGTAGAACCGGCCGTTGTTGATTTTGCATAAACCGTTGTAGCTGAACCACCTGTATAAGGTGTAGTGGCTGCAGAGTCTGTGAATAAATTAGTTGTTGGTGTCCAATCGTAAACATCATAGTTAGATAGTGTTGAAGATACTGTTAGAGGTACAATTGCACCGTTACAATTTTGAGCTGGTACAGCCCCTATCGTAATTGGATCAGGTGTAAATACAGAAGCAACAACAGGAGTACGAGGAAACGACTCACAACCTGTAGAAACTATCCAATCATAAAAAAAGTAATAAGTTGTGCTAATTCCAGTGGCTCCTAATCGACCTGAAGTAATAGTCATTACACTCGGTATTGTCATTGAAGGGTTCGTCGCGATTGGACCACCTACTATGTTAGCTTGAGGATCACGAATAAGCGTCGTAATTGCACCTGAATAACTAGGCATGTCAAGCCACCATCCAGTTCCTATTGGCACATTCCAATTTAAAGGTATGAAAGTCTTCACGCCAGGTGAGGCACTTGCGGTTACATTCGCTGCAATTGATTGTTGTACTACACCACTTGCATCTTTTAAGGCAATGTTTACAACACCTGCACCTGTTCCTATTGGATAGATATGAACACCTTGTAAAGTCATAGGCGTAAAAACATTGAAAAGTAAGCCAGCTTGTAATGTGTATCCAGCAGTTTGTCCATTGTTTAATGGTCCAGCTTGAAGTCCACTCAAACCACCTTCGCTTGAAACTGCGTAATAAGTTGTAGTTGAAGAAATAGTTGGTGTCGTGAATGAATTACTACCTAATGCTAAAGCAGTACCACCACTTGGGTTTGCATACCAATTTACGACACCTGCACCCGCTGCAGTCGCATTTAAGGTTACAGAACCTATACCACATTGAGAGGCTCCATTCGTGGTAGCAATTTGTGGTGTGTTAACTGTCACAGTAACTGGTGTTGATTGTCCAAGTGTAGTTGGGCTACCACCATTCCAAATATAATCGCCGCAAGAAATTTCACATCGGAAATCGGTAGCAGCAGTAACACCGATTGCCGTATAGGTAACTGAATTAGCTCCTACTATATCATTCCAAGTGTTGGCGCCAGCAGGTGAACTTTGCCATTGATAAAATGCACCTGTTACAGGATTACCTGTTAAACTTAATACCACATTACCAGAATTGCAAAGCGAAGTTTGAGATGCATTTGTAATTACACTTGTTGGATCTGCCAAGATAATATATTGCTTAATTGCACCGCTAACTGGGAAGCCCGCATTGAGTAAGTCAACACTCGTTGGACAGTAACCAGCTGAATAAGAAGCCACAAAAGCACTTACATTACCCGCAAATGAATTGTCTTGCGCAACTACAAAGTATTGCACGGTATCGGTTGCCACTAAAGGCGTATTGAATAAAGTATTATCAACATAAAATGTATATAAATTACCCGCAACTGTTGATACCTCAACATATTTCCAACCATTATCAGAAGATGTATTACCCGCTATTGCGTTTGCTTCTGTAATTTTCTTGTAATACATTCTAGGCTTGAACCCAGTTGCATTGTTAATACCACTCGCATCGGTAATGGTTGCTGTTAAAAACACATTATCCTTACAAATCGTGTTCACTAAATTTGTATAGGCAATAGTAGGACCTGATGCATCGGTCGAACTGCCACTAAATTCTACAGCACCCATATCAGGAAATGTACTACGTGTAACACCTAATATGTCAAGTGTGATAGAAGCAGGAATTGTAGTAGTGGTTGCTGAAGACTCAGCATAAGAAGCACCAGTTGGCGCAAACACTGTTCCACTTGTTACCAAATTATCTTCTGAGAAAGTTCCTAAATCTAGCATGAATGCTTTGTACAAACCACATGATGTATTAAAGTTGGGGTCGTTTACAATATTTGCAACCGGATCAGGCGTTAAGCCAGAAATTGCATAACCATTGCGCAATGATGCTGTGGTAGTGCCTTCAACATAAATATAATTTTGAGCACCAGGATTTGTGAAATAAATATTGTTGGTAGGATTATAGTTGGCTGGTTTTGTACCTGCAGTGCCAATGGCACTTCTTCTTACGCAAGCAAATGTTCCAGTACCAACAGGTGTACCTTGCAAATTGATAATATTATTGTTGGAATTTAAAGCTGTGGTTGAACTCTGTGAAATACCTGTCGCACCAAAAATAGCACCAGTAGAAGTTAAAGGGCCACCGCTACTTGGGTAAATAGTATTGTAAGTAACATTACATGTAGTACCGCCGAATATATTAATAGCTGTATTATTAACAGCTGCATTTACATTGGGTGTAGTTAAATTTGAAATGACATTATTAAAAATATTTGTAGTGGTAGCACCCGTGCTATAAATACCATTCACAATGCCGCTAGCTTGTGAGGCATTTAACCCAGAAATAATATTATTACTAAGTACCGCTGTTACACCAGAACGATTCTCAACCCCGTAAACTACTCCTGTGTGAACACCAGTACCAAATGATAAATTCCTAACAATATTACCACTTAACTCAACATTTGTAGTTGTTGATATAGGAAATGAATAAACACCTCTCAATGTACCTGATGTTGAAGTAGATGTACCCGTAATTAAGATATCACGAACTGTATTGTTTCTGTAAATTTGACTTGTAACAGCACTATTAGACCCAATTATACCATTAAAAGTTGATGATCCTGTGGCTGAATTATTGGTAATAGTCACATTCGTGATGGTATTATTCTCAACAAGATTATTTACAGATGTAGGATTATTAATCACAGTAAGCGTACCCGAATTTGTTCGAGTAAGAAACTGAACTGTATTGTTTGAAATACGAGTCGTGGACAAAGTGGCTGCTGTACTTGATGCTGAACCTTGTAATAAAATGATAGTACCCGTAGTACCTGGCAGAACCATTGGAGAGCCGGAAGTACCTGAAATCGTATTGTTCATCATCTCCATCAATTGATTTGCTACACCACCACTATTACTCATACTTAGCGCGGTGATAGCACCAGTTGTAATAGCCGGGAAAGAACCAATGGTAATTGTATTTGATTTAATTTCCGTTAGGCTTCCTATGCTTGTACAATTAATACCAAAAGTTCCACTTGTTAACGTACCAGATTTTAAAGTAATGGTATTACCGATGGCTTTTTGCTGCCCACCACAATTCGTAGAAGCGAAGCAAGCATAAGAAATTGCAGTTTGCGATAAGGAAGCACCATTCACAATATTATTGTTGAACTCGAAACTATTTAAATAAGTTGCAAAAAAACCATAAGCGGTGTTTGCACCTGCTCCATAGTTATTCATGGTATTATTGTTTACAAACACATTACTACCATTCGCTGTGGTGGCACCGCGGTAAACCACATGATTTAAGGAACCATTGAAAGTATTGCTTGTAACAGTAATCTCACGATGCATATCGCCAGGACTTGTGGCAAAAGGTGCCCATCCAAGAGAAGTAGTTCCTGTGTGTATAAAAGAACCAAAATAAATGCTTGAATTACTCAAAGCACTATTTTTTACCATGTTAAAAGTACAATTCGTTACTGTGATAAATTGACAACCATCGAAAGGTGTAGTTGCGTTTAAGTTATAACCCCCAATTGCATTTTCAATCGATGGAGTCGCTGTAACATTCGTAGCTTGTTCCGCAAAAGTTAAGTTTTGAAATGTCACATAATCTGGACCTCGCAAAGTAAAAATTGCATCATTAGCACCAGAAGTTAGCGATCCTGTTCGGGTACCAATGTAATTACCTGTGATGGTAAAACCGGCACCATTAATGATAAGTTGGTCGGAGCTGTTTAAACTCGCATTCAAAACCGTAGTACCAATTGCTGGAAGCTCTGAAGTCAACGCAACATTTGCAGCAAAAGTAATATTTGCTCCACCAGAGGCAACACCAGAAGTGTTGAGGGTGTTGATAGCTGCAACCAAACCAGCTTGCGAATTGATGGTAAAAGTTTGAGCTTTTGAAACGTACGCTGACGTTACAACTAAGAGAAGCAGCCAAAATTTTGTAAAGATTCTTTTCATTATTAGAGTTATTATGTTAAAAATTTAAATTGTACGTAGTAAATATAAATTATCTAGCACTACAAGTTATAAACAGCAAATTAGTTTTATCCACAGAAAAATGCGATTAACTCTTGATATTGAGAGGTGAATAATAATGTAACTTGGTTTCTAAATAAGGTACAGATGCTGAAAAGAGGATAGAAGCAATAATTAGATGCTAAAAATGTTGTAAAATAAGGTATTTATATATACTAATTTTATTATATATTAAAATCTATCTTGGAAGTTAAGTATTATAGTCTTCAAAGAATAGCTTAAGATGATTTAGGTTATCCACAATATAATCTAATATTATAACAACTCCTTAACAAGTATTATTAGTGAATCGACAATAAACGTAAAGGTTAGATCAAATTAAGCTTGACATCAAACAAATTCTCAAATTGAGCTAGAAACTCACTTTTAAACTTAAGTGGTACAGACACCTTTAAGCTACAAAAAAGTGACATATCATTGTTTAAAATCTCAGCGTCAAACTTTTTTACAATACGCATCACATAATCAAGCTGCGTATAATTGCATTCTATGACAACTTGAAATTGAATATACTTCTCAACAAGTTGATTTTGTGAAATAGCTACTTCCGCTGAATTTTTATAAGCTTGTATTAAACCCGGCACCCCCAATAAAACTCCGCCCCAATACCGAACCACAATTACACACACATTGGTAAGACCCGCTGAATCTATCTGTGCTAAAATTGGCTTACCCGCACTACCCGATGGTTCTCCATCATCGTTTGCTCTGTAATTATTTCCATCAATCCCCAAGCGATAAGCGAAACAAAAATGAACAGCTTTCGGATGTATTTCCTTCAGTTTTTTAACCGCTTTTTTTACATCATCAACGTCTAAAATTGGATAAGCAAATGCGAGAAATTTACTTCCACGATCTTTAAATTCTGCTTGGCTTTCTGTAGCTAAGGTTAAATACTTTTCAACTACCATAGAATTATTTCTTATCGCCAACATAAATTAAAATAATAGAAATAATGGTGAGCATAAGTCCGATGTAATTTGATCGTGACAATTTTTCTTTGAACAAAAATATTCCAACCAATCCCACCGTAAACAAAATACCAATATTATTGATAGGTATCATAGCTGAGCTACTCAGCAATGGGCTTTGTAAAGCTTTAATTAAAAAATAAATTGAAAAATAATTCGGTACACCTAAAACAATACCCGCTATCAAACTCTTCATTTGCCATTGGGTTCGATTTGTAATAATTCGAAACATCAATACAACAAAACCAATTAAGAATGCCACCAAGAAACCAGCTATCAAATAGGTATTGGAGCTTGCTGCATCTTTTAAATAATTGACTTGCACAAACTTTGTTAATGTATCGATGATTCCACTTCCAATAAATAAAATGATTGGCAAAAATACATGCCATGAAAACTTTCTCTGCTCTACTTGGCTCTCCTTTTTAGTTCCTTTACGAGAAACAAAAACAACTGCAAGTAATGCCAATAAAATACCCAACATTTTCACCCAAGTTATTTCTTCATTGTACATAAAAAATGAAAATGCAACCGGAATAACGAGTGATAATTTATTGGCTGTCTGTGTAATTGTGACGCCAACCTTTACAGAAGAAATGGCAATAACATTGAAAACACTGATGAACAAAAAACCCATAACCATAGCCCATGAAAATATAGGTTGCGCTAAGGTTTGAAGCGTAATTGGGAATTCACCCATAGCGAAGGAACCTGTAAGCACACAAATGCCATAATTAACCACAATGGCTTGAAACAGATTAATCTTAAACTTATTAAAAACAACAAAAACAACACTGATGTATGCACTCAATAAAATGGAAAGCAATAAAAAAATCATGTGCGCAAGTTAGGGTTTTTAAATACCTTAATGATATCATGATTCACTGTATAAGTATGACTCATATAACTGTCAGAAATCAAAGGAGCCTTCACGCCATCCTGCAAGAGATGTTCCGTAAAAATAAATCTTGCTTCATCCCACAAATTTTTACCGATAAATTCGCTCACTAATTTCGCACCTCCTTCAATGATTACAGAAAGGATATTGCGCTGAAATAAAGTTTTTAACGCTTCAACTATAAAATGCTCCTCATCTATTTTTACAAATTCTATCAATCCCTCAGAGCGATTTATCATGGTATTGAAAACAATTGTAGGTTGTTGATTATTGAAAATATTGAGCATGGGTGGCAGGGTTAAATTTCGATCAAAAATAATTCTTGTTGGGTTCTTCCCATGTACCCATCTCACATTGAGTTGAGGATTATCTGTGTATGCAGTTTGGTAACCTATCCAAATGGCATCTTCTTCTGCACGCCACTTATGTGTGTGTCGATCAGTTTCTACAGATGTAAGCTTTGTTGATTCATGATACTTACTTATAAATCCATCTGCTGCAATAGCAAGTTTTAATAAGATGTATGGTCTTCTTTGCTGGTGAAAAGTAAAAAATCTTTTATTCAATTCACAGGCTTGTTCCACCAATATATTCTCAAGTACCTCTACCCCATTTTCCCGCAATTTAGATATGCCTTTACCATTTACATGAGACGCCAAATCTTTACAACCAATAACCACTCTCTTGATTTCATGTTGTAAAATAAAATCAACACAAGGTGGTGTTTTGCCCGTATGCGAACAGGGTTCAAGACTTACATACAAAGTTGAATCTGAAATAAATGGTCGATGTTCGATAGTCACAGAATTTATGCAGTTTACTTCTGCATGCGCTTCGCCATACTTCCTGTGGAATCCAGTTCCAATAATTGCATCTTTATAAACCAATACGGCCCCAACCATTGGATTAGGAGCTACAAAACCAGCACCGCATCTAGCCAATTTAAAACAGAGAAGCATGTATTTTTCATGTAAATTCATAAAGCTTCAAAAGTACTACAGGATTATGCAAGCAAACAAAAACTAAATTTCTTTTTGTAAGGCAAACTTATATACCTCCAAGCAACGATTGCGCGCCAAATCATGCTCCACGATTGGTTTCGGATAATCAAAACTATCTAATTCAGGAATCCATTTGCGAACATATTTAAGCGCTTTGTCAAATTTTATCGTTTGCAAATAAGGATTAAATACTCTAAAATAAGGTGCTGCATCTACACCACTTCCGGCAGCCCATTGCCAACCACCATTATTTGATGCTAACTCAAAATCATTTAAATGCTTTGCGAAATAAGCTTCACCCCAACGCCAATCAATCAACAAATGTTTAGTCAAGAATGAAGCTACAATCATACGAACTCGATTATGCATCCAACCTGTCTCATTCAGTTCTCGCATACCAGCATCTACTATCGGATAACCAGTTTTACCATTACACCATGCTTCAAATTCTTGTTCATGATTACGCCAATTAATTTTATCATAGGCAGGTTTAAAGGATTGATTCACTACACGTGGGAAATGCCACAAAATCATTTGATAAAAATCACGCCAAATTAACTCATTCAAAAATTTCTCATTTCGCGCCAATGCATTATTTGCTAAGTCACGAATACTAATTGTACCAAATCGCAGGTGAATGCCTAGTTGCGTTGTCCCTTGCAAACCAGGAAAATCGCGAGTTTCATGATAGTGATTTATGATTCCATCATTAGCCTGTAAAGTAGGAAATACCATTTCTATTTTCTCAAAACCCATCTCAGACATACTGATGGTTTCATGAAATTTCATTTTTATAAAACTTGAAAAATACTCTTCTGTTGGAAAGCTTTTAAAACCATCTAAAGCTAATTTTAATTTCCATTTTTTACTATAAGGAGTAAAAACCGTATAAGGTAATCCATCTTCCTTGACAACTTCCGATTTCTCAAAAATGACATGGTCCTTATATGAAATAAAGTTTATGTTTTTGCTTGCCAACAAATCACGAATAGCATCATCACGCATCGTCGCGTAAGGTTCATAATCATGATTTGTATAAAGGCTATTAATCGAATACTCCTCAACTAATTTTCGAACTACTGCTTTAGGCTCACCATAGCATATTAGCAAATCACTCCCTAACTCATTAAGGACTTTGCGCAAATGAGTTAATTGCTGATAAATAAAATTGACTCGTCTATCTCGTGTTGGCAACTCATTCAAAATGTTTACATCAAAAATAAAAATCGGTAATACCTCATCTGAATTTTGTAAGGCATGATACAACGCTGTATTATCATGCAAGCGCAAATCTCTCCTAAACCAATGTATGCTTCGTAATGACATACTGTAAATTAAAATCAAGTTTTCAGTAACTCTTTCATTTTTTATATATTGGCTATCAATTAGCGTTACTCCGTGGCTTTAATACCTCTCTCTTTGAGCCAATCCAGCACGCTCTCGTCAGTTTCAATCAATAATATTTGTTGCAAACTTTCACTGAGTTGACGCTGCAAGTTTTTCTCCTCAGCTTTCATGTCTAACTTTGTTTTGTATGCTTTAAAAATATCATCCAACGCGGTAATCGCCGACTGCCTCACCCAAGTTGATTCTTGCAATTTAGCTCTCGTTTGAAAAATCGAAATAGCTTGTTGAGTCTCTTCAAACGGCAACCCTAAACGCAAGATTAAATCCTTGTAACTCTCGATTAATAGAACTCTATCAGACTTGAAATAAGAAGGTATTTTGTTGATAAAAAAACTTGTGTGTAACTTATCACCTTGTTCCGTATAAATGTTTACAATTTGCTCAAACAACTCACCTTTAGCATCCATTTGTAGCGTTGCGCAAACTTGCAAAGCTTGCAAAGCATCTAATTTATACAGATTCGAAAGTGCAGAAGCTGCAGCCGTATAGGATGAGTCGTGAATGGCTTTTAAATAAACTACTTTTAAATCAGCATTTTGAATGTTCCCTAATGCTTTTAAGCTATTTACTCGAACCGTAGAGGATACGTCATGTAATGCTAACTCACGTAAAATTTCATATCCTTGTTGCTGATTCTTGGCATTCGTCCAATCAAGTAATCGAATCGCTTCACTTCTGATAGAAGCATTCATATCATTGGTTGCAGTCAATAGCATCACTCTGGCTGTGTCATATTGAGTCTGTTGCATTCCTAATTCCTCGATTGCCCTAATTTTATCAATATAATTTTCAGCATGCATGTACATATTCAGAGTTTGTACTATAGATTTTATCTCACTTATTTTACCGACAAATGTTGCATTTGGATCTATGTAAATATCGGGCAAATCGCTTCGAGTCGTGTCGAGCCTTTTCACATAAAAGGATTCGTAAGCAGATGCAATTTCAAATTTATTATATTCAGTTTGATTACCATGACGCACTTTAAACTCGATAGGAAAGGTAAATAATTTCTCGGTTTGCTTTTGTTCAAGTTGAACTAGAATAGTTTTATTTGAATCAATACTTGTGTAACGAACTTGTATGTGTGGATGCTCACCTTCATAAAACCATTGCTTAAAAAAAGAATGTAAATCTTTACCACTGACAGTTTCAAATTCTTGTTGCAAATCTAAAACTTTAGCATTCGCAAAAGAATACTTAGTCAAATAATTCTTAAGAGAAGTAAAGAAAGCCCTATCACCTAATTCGTGTCTCAATAAATTCAAGACCATGGCTCCTTTTTGATATGTAATCGTATTAAACATATCATCTGCTTTCTTGTAATGATAATTTACGATTGGCAAAATTGGATTATTCGCCGTATAGCGTAGGTAACGCTGACGAGCTTTATGAGCCTTTTCCAAAAAAGCATCTTTCCCATATTTATGTTCGTGCCAAAGCCATTCTCCATAAGTGGCAAAGCCCTCATTCAATACCAACTGACTCCAACTTTCACAGGTCACCAGATCACCAAACCATTGGTGAAATAATTCATGCGCCACAATATCATCGTTATTTCCATCGACTAATTGTCTATCATTTTTTTGAACAAACTCACCATGGAGTGTAGCACTTGTATTCTCCATAGCACCTGATACGTAATCTCGAACCACAACTTGCGCATATTTATCCCAAGGATAGGTTACTCCTAATTTCTCTGAATAAAAGCTTATCATTTCTGGGGTATGTGCAAAAATCAACTTTGCATAAGGCGCAAACGGTTCTTCTAAATAGTAGCTCACTTCTTTACCTAATGCCATTTCTTTTATAATAGAAAATTTACCGATTGCCATCATCACTAAATAGGCAGACATGGGTTTATCATTAATCCATTTTTCTGTTTTAATATTAGCCTCTACTTTTTGCCACTCACGTTTGCCATTTGAGAGAATAGTAAAACTTGAATCCACTGAAATGGTAAGAGTACTTGTAAATTTCTCATTCGGATTATCTAGGGTTGGAAACCAACATGAATTAGCTTCGGTTTCACCTTGTGTCCAAATTTGAATTGGCTTATTTAGCTCTTCATTGCGCGTATTAATAAAATATAATCCTTTGTCGTCTCTAATCGCTTTACCTTTTTCAGCTTGCTGCAAATCGGGTCGGGCTATATAACTAATTTTAAGTGTAACTATTTCCGCTGCTTTCAACTCTCGTTCTAAAAATAACTTCAACCGATGCTGATTGTAACTCACTTCATGTAAAATGGCATTACCAGCTTGGTCTGTAATTCGAACCCCATCTATAATCATTTGATGTGCATCTAATACGATGCTATCTGTAGGGTAAAAATGAGGTTGCAACTGAATGATTGCTTCGCCAATACATTCATGTTTAATAAAATCGAACTTTACTTTCAAATCCGTATGGAGTATGTCAATTGTTTTGGTTGGAAATTTTTGTGATTCAACAAGAGGCAATTGCGCCTTTGATATTGACTTATTGACATCACCGCTAGACCCCATTTCTTTGCGCTTTTCGTCAAGTATGCGAGTGTAATCAGCTTGGGAAAAACATGCGGATAAAAAAAGAATGGGCAATAAGAAAAGAAAATAAAACAGCTTCAACATGAGCCTGCAAAACTAATCAATTATCATTGATGCAAACAATAATTATATTTGCCCGAAATGAATAAAACATGCAATATTGGTTAATCAAATCAGAACCTTTTAAATATAGTTGGGATACATTTTGTAAAGACAAAAAGACATGTTGGGATGGAGTCAGAAATTATGCGGCTCGAAATAATTTGAGGAACATGCAGAAAGGCGATTTAGCATTTTTTTACCATAGTAACGAAGGCCTTGAAATTGTCGGTATCGCTGAGGTTATTAAAGAAGCATACCAAGATCCAACAACAGATGAAATAGCATGGGCGGCAGTAGACTTCAAACCCCGTAAAGCCCTCAAGAAACCAGTTACATTATCGCAATTAAAGGCAGATAATAGATTCGAAAAACTAGAACTTATACGATTAGGCCGCTTATCGGTGAGTGCCGTTACAGAAGAACATTTTTTTCAAATTCTTGATTTAGGAGAAACGAGCATTTAAGCTATTCTGGTTGCCGCTTACTTTCATTTTTTCAGCATCAATAAAAACATCGAGAAAGAAAGTACTACCTTCATGAAGAACATTTTCATAACTAATCTCTCCTATCAGAAGGAATTGATTGCATTGCATTTTGAAACATGTTGGTGAAAACTCGATTAAATTGATTTTTATCAACTATGACGTAAACTTCGGTCAATCGGGTTAAAAACAAAAAATCCATTTCAAAGCTATTATGACAGATAACAGTGGCACGATTTGAACTGAAAGTTTCATGGTTGTCAATGGATTTTGATATGCCACCTCGTTCGCCATTTCGCGCCAGGCCGACTCTCTATGGGTTTTAGCTAACAAAATCCTAGAATTTTCTAAATTTCGAATGGTACGATGATACTCTTTAACTAACAACCCAATCTCATCATTGCCATTCGATTCAAAGAGCACTTTCGTTTCGGATACCGCAAAATGGTTCTTGAAATAGTTGTTTGTGAATTTACTCTCATACTTTAAGGGTATAATATATAAAGCATAGGATCCTATTCCATCATACTTTTTCTTAAGCACTGCATAAACGCCATAATTATCGCTAAATGCCTTAGGCTTATCCTCTTCGAATGTATCAACCAGAATTGTCTGCTGATTCGCACTCTAAAAGATAAGCTCTTTATTTTTATAGATTTAAATTCCGAATGGATAGGTATTCAAAACGGAAATTTGCTTCATCGCTAACTTACCATTGGCCGCATCATCTACTATTTAATAACGGTAGAATGTTGATTAATAATCTTTAGTTGCGAAGACTCATGTTTTTCAACATGAATTTCAACGCATTTAAACTTCGAGGCGGAAACAAAAAATAATTAACTTGCCAAACACTGAGGATAAAAAATAGAGTTGCCAGGCTCAAAAATATTCTTGAGTCAATTCAAAAGGGGATGTTAAGGTAGACTTATTTCTCGTGCTCATACTTTTTTACTTCATTCCAAGTTGCATCCATTTCAGCCAAACTATGATCACTCAATCTCCTATCTCCTTGCGTCAACAAATCTTCCATCTTTTGAAACCTATTTTTAAATTTTTGATTAGTTCTTGCCAAAGCATGTTCAGGATCTATATTTAAAAACCTCGCATAATTAACCATGGAAAACAACACATCACCGAACTCATCTTCCATCTTATCTTGATTTTGTAAGTGAATCGCTTCTGCTAATTCATTCATTTCTTCATTTACTTTATCCTCAACTTGTTTGGCATTTTCCCATTCAAAACCTACTTGCTTGGCCTTTTCTTGCAATCTCAATGCCTTCACCATGGCTGGCAAAGAATTTGGAACACCTGCTAAAATACTTTTTTTACCTTCTTTCAATTTCAAATTCTCCCAATTCCTTTTTACATCTTCTTCATTTTCAACCTTTATATTATCATAAATATGCGGATGCCTATGAACTAACTTATTACAGACATGTTCTAATACATCTTCTATGCCAAACTCATTTTGCTCCGAGGCTATTTTGGCGTAAAAAAAAATATGTAACAATAAATCACCTAATTCTTCCTTAATCCCTTTCCAATCTCCTGCAGAAATAGCATCCACTAATTCGTACATTTCTTCAATACTCAATGGGCGCAGACTCTCAATTGTTTGTTTTTTATCCCAAGGGCACTGCGCTCTTAAATCATCCATGATTTGTTGCATGCGCTGAAAAGATTTTGAATAAGATGTAGTTAATTGCATAGTTAAATTTGAATATTCAAAATAAAACTAAATATTCGATTTTTATTGCATATTTATCCAAACTAATTATTATCGTGTTCTACTTTTTAAAGAAATCGCTTCATTTGGGGTGACAAACAGGCTTTCCGCTTTTACGCCTCACCTGCCTAGCTTTACTTATTCATTATAATCATTTGCGGGGTAGGCAGGTTGCGGGGTAACCGCTGCAATCCTTGCTACAATACATCTAAATTTTAATTACACTAAATCCAAACCAGCGCCTAGCCTATTATTAAGTGTTGAATACAAGTATCCAAGCAAACATTGTTTTTAGTATTTAAATTTCTAGAAATAACCACAATCTCATATTAAACCCAGATTCAGCATTAGAAATGTGAATGATTATCCTTGGCTTCATATTTCTTCGTCACTCAAATTTTCTATCGTTTCATTATCAATGAGATAAATCATGGCTAAAAAATTGGAAATCCTCGAACTTTTTACCAATTGACTTTTGCAACTGTCTCAAACAACAGAATAGATAAATTCAATTCAGAAAAAATGTTTCACATTTGCGTTATAACTAGATAAGCATTTTGATACAAAATCATCCCCTATACAATCGACTTCGTAAAAATTTAAAGCAACTAAAATCTTACCTTGCCCAGCATAGAATTACTTGTTTCCGCGTGTATGACTGGGATATGCCGGAATTTCCGTTGTGTATAGACAAATATGAAAATCAAATTCATGTAGCAGAATATAAAACGCAAAATAAACTTTCAGATATTGAGTACAAAGAGTGGATGCAAGACTGTGTAAATGTAATTGTTGAAATTTTTCAAGTAGACGCAATTAATATCTTTCTCAAACAACGCGAACGTCAAAAAGGAATACATCAGTATGAAAAAGTTAACGAAGTAAAAAAATTTGTAACAGTTCAAGAAAATGGAATTAATTTTTTAGTGAATCTAAACGATTACCTTGATACAGGTTTGTTTCTCGACCATCGTATTACCCGCAAACTAGTCATGGATACCTGCAAAGGCAAGCATGTTCTCAACTTGTTTGCTTACACAGGTTCATTCTCAGTATATGCAGCCATGGGTGGTGCCTTTACAACCACAACTGTAGATTTGTCGAGTACCTATCTAAACTGGGCTAAAGAAAATTTCAAGGCCAATCAATTAAGTCTAGCAAAACATACTTTCGTAAAGGCAGATGTAAAAGAGTGGATAAAGCAAACACCGAGTAAATTATATGATATTGTGGTACTCGACCCACCTACTATATCGCGAAGCAAAATGATGAAAACTAAATTCGAAGTGCAACCAGATCATATCGAATTAATTAATCATACTTTGCAGCATGTAAAGCCGGGTGGAATTCTATATTTCTCAAATAATTTTCGCGATTTTCAACTCGAGCCATCTCAAATTGAAGCTTCTCAAATTGAAGATATTAGCCTGCAATCTATTCCTCAAGATTTCAGAAATAAAAAAATTCACTATTGCTGGCGCATCATCAAATAATTTAATACATATTTAGATTCAATTAATTTTCATGAAAGATATACTCGCTCGGATTTATTTTTTTTATGGCATGATACTCTTTATGCTTACCATGCTGCCTGTCGCACTTTTCTTTTTTATCGTAAGAAATACATGTAATGAAAAAACAGCTAACCACCTTATTCAAAAAGGATTTCAAGCATGGATGGGTATTTATATGCCTCTGATTTTTTGTCCAGTAAAACACCGTGGAAGAAATTTTTTCCTGAAGGGACAAAACTATGTAGTGGTTCTGAATCATAATAGTTTGGCTGATGTACCCGTCTCCTCGCCGGGCATACCAGGTCCCAATCGGACCTTGGCAAAAATCGAAATGTCACGCATTCCTATCTTTGGGTATATATATAAATCCGGTTCAATACTTTTAGATAGAAATGATTTGCAAAGTAGAAAAGATAGCTATGCTAAGATGACTGCAACACTTGAAAAAAACTTACACTTATGTTTATTTCCAGAAGGCACACGAAATAAAACGCAGGAACCTTTAGCACGTTTTTTTGATGGTGCATTCAAAGTAGCTATTATGGCAAAGAAACCAATTATACCTGGTATAATTACCGGCACAAAAAACATACTTCATCCCACAAAAAAGTACTGGGCTTGGCCTCATCGCATCGAATTTGAATTTCTTGCCCCTATTGAAACATCTTATCTGGAACCCTCTCAAGCAGACGCTTTGAAGAATGAAGTTTTCGAAATTATGAAAGCCGCGATTCTCAAGAAGAAATCAGTTGAATTATAATAAAAAGCGGTCTAGCAAGGTAGCATCCGGTCTCCACGATGAGCCATTTCAATAATGCTAATACACACCGCTTCATTCCTACCACTAGACGTATGCAAATTATTTCTGCAAGGAACTACACATTTTTTATGACAAACCGCGTAGCCACGGGTGTTGATCTTTCTTTCATAAAGTGGTCAAGCGAATATTTACTGCCTCGTCCTTCTCAATATCTTTACTCGTTATGTGACTCTATACTATCACATGAACCCATGTGAAAAAAATCATAGTTTACCACTTATACAACATTCCAAAATGTGGTATACCATCTTCCAGGTACTCTTCAGTAACTTGCGCAAAGCCCAAATCTGAATAAAATTTATGCAAATAAGATTGTGCACTGATTCGTATATCAGATGAAAATTTATCTCTACAAACCTCAATGGCCTTGAGCATTAATTGTTTGCCTTTATCAGTACCTCTAACGGTTGACTTTGTGAGCACGCGACCAATGGAACATAACTTATCGTAAGAAACACCTTCCGGTAATAAACGACAGTAAGCCACCAAGGTATCATCCTGAAAACCCATGAGATGAATAGCCTGTAAATCTTTGTTATCAAGATCTTGATAAAAACAATTTTGCTCAAGAATGAACACTTCATTGCGAATTTGAAGTATTGAATACAGTTCGTAAGTGTTCAACTCATCAAATGATTTTGTTTTAAATAGCATCATATTTTATTTGGAATGGATAAAAATAGGTAAAGATGTGTTTGCTTCATCAAGTATTTCTTTCATTTTATACACTGCTTTGGCTCCATCGAGACCAATATCAAGGCTGTATTCATTTACATACAAATCGATATGATTGCGCATGATGGATTCTTTCATTTCTTGTGCATGTGACGTAATAAAACTAGAAAGTGACTGGTTGTTTTGGTAGGCTACATGAATACTTTTGGCGATGAGTTCATTTATTTCTAGAAGTACTTTCTCATCAAAATTTCTTCGAAGAGCAATACATCCTAATGGTATCGGCAGCTTGGTTTCAGTTTCCCAGTAGGTACCTAAATCCTTTATACACACTAATCCTTTTTCATGATAGGTAAATCTATTTTCATGAATGATGACACCTGCATCCACTTTATGCTTTAACACTGCATCTTCAATCAAATGAAAAGGCATTTCAATTATATTCAGCTTACCACCGAAAGCAAATCTCAATAAAAAATTGGCAGTAGTATGTGTTCCAGGTATTGCAATAAGTTTATTCTTAAGTTCACTAGACTCAAAGTTTTGTTTTGCAACTAGTAAAGGACCAACACCCTTGCCTAAGGCGCCCCCACTTCGAAGCAAAACATAATTGGATTGTACTTGAAAATAATTAGCATAACTAATTTTAGCTATATCTAAATCCCCTCGTAATGCAAGCCTATTAAGCGTTTCAACATCCTCAAACACAAACTCGAAACTGTGTCCATGTAGATCAATTAGCCTTTCATGTATGGCTTCGAAGATAAATGTATCGTTGGGGCAAGGTGAAATACCAATTCGAAAATGCATCAGTTTACTTGGGTAAGTTGTTTAGAAATTGAGTGACGACTTTCGAATAATTTTGAATTGCGAGCTCTATTTTCCATTTACTTGTATCTCTTGGTTCAATATAATTTGAAACACCACGAATTTGCAAAAAAGGAATTTGTTCTTGCAAACACACATAATGTAAAGCCGCACCTTCCATACTTTCGAGGGTTGCATTAAAAAAAGACTTTCGGTATGCAATAGAATCCTGATTGCCAGCTCCACTATTAACAGTGATACTATTTACTTGCGGTAATTTTAAAGTATGATATTGATTTATATTCTTCAGTTTACCATGCTGAAATGGGAATTCATTCTTATCAATAAATGGAAAAGAAGTATAATCGATAAATCCATTGTGGTCTTCAGCTCCTAAATCGCCTATGCAATCTTCGTGAACTTGAAAAACACTTCCTAAATTAATATTTTCATCGTAGGAGCCTGCTACCCCTATTTGTATTATTAGATCAGGTTGAATAGCACATAACTTTTGAATATGATAAGAGGCTTTTAAAATACCCAAGCCATGAGTGTGAAAAGTAATCTCGTGCATGGAAAATTCTTGTTCGCGAATAGGCATTAATTCCATTTCAGTCGCTGCACAAATAATAATTTTCATTTAGCAAAGATGAAGAAAAAAGGAAATAATGCAAATGTGATTTCGCTCACTCAATTATTCTTATCTCGAAATATGTTTGGTACGAGATGCCGAAACGAAGGTTATCAAGTTTAATTTATTGATTTAGCGCATGTAAATAAAATATTGTAAACGAAATTTAAAGTCGAGTGTTGGTTCTTGCAATAGGGATAGCAATGAAAAGCTCGCTGCAGGACTTGTGTATAGCTCTGTGGCGAACTTGTAATGGATAGCCCGTAATTGCCCACAAAAAAGTCTAACGACTGAGCAACTTGTGTTTATTTATATTATCAATGCAATATCATAAACAAAATCTATTAGTCTAATATGATGTTATTTACTTTGCAATGAAATAAATACTAAACTTGAGTAGCTACTTTTGTCTACTTAAAATTATATCATGGTTTACGTTACAAGAATAGAACATTTTAATGCTGCTCACAAGTTGTGGAATCATTCTTGGGATGATGCCAAAAATGCTGAGGTATTTGGCAAATGTGCTAATCCGAATTGGCATGGACACAATTACGAATTGCATGTAACCGTGAAAGGCAAGCCAAATGCAGAAACTGGATTTGTGATGAATGCCAAAACATTGGGCGGCATTATAAAAGAACATGTAGTCGAGGTAATTGATCATAAAAATCTAAATATGGATGTGCCATTTATGGAAGGTAAATTAACCTCCGCTGAAAATTTAGCAATGGCAATATGGGATCAATTGAAACCTCACACCGAAAAAGAAGGAATTACATTGCATTCAATTAAACTGTTAGAAACAAAAAGTATTTATGTAGAATACTTTGGATAAAATAAAAATAAAAATGTCTTACATCAAAACGGAAGATTTCAACGAGCAAGTTTTAAGCGAATTATCTGCGCATTACAAAGGTATTTTGGAAGGCATGGGTGAAGATGTAACTCGAGAGGGCTTAGAAAAAACTCCGCATCGTGTTGCAAAAGCCAATATGTTTTTAACACAAGGCTATAAAATGAATGCTGTGGAAATTATCAATTCTGCTAAATTCAAGGAAAGTTATAGCGAAATGGTAATTGTGAAAGACATAGAACTTTACTCCATGTGCGAGCATCATATGTTGCCTTTTTTTGGGAAAGCACATATTGCTTATATTCCCAATGGTTATATTACAGGTTTAAGTAAATTGGCTCGTGTGGTTGATTGTTTTTCTCGTCGATTACAAGTACAGGAGCGAATGACGCATCAAATACTCGATGCTGTTCAAGAAGCATTAAATCCTTTAGGTGTGGCAGTTGTGATTGAAGCTAAGCATTTATGCATGATGATGCGCGGTGTGCAGAAACAGAATTCATCCACTACCACTTCTGCCTTTATAGGCGCTTTCAAAGAGCATTCAACACGAAGTGAATTTTTAAGATTAATAACCTCAAATTTGCATTAGTTTTATCGCTATTTTTA
>Ga0315904_10004420_pt1 | contig 20091 bp, 17 predicted proteins | sample LakEriMetagenome_6_FD_203529 | JGI IMG/M metagenome (GOLD analysis project Ga0315904, IMG submission 203529) | Freshwater fungal communities from buoy surface, Lake Erie, Ohio, United States - Buoy 12 MA120 | ecosystem: Environmental > Aquatic > Freshwater > Lake | place: USA: Lake Erie, Ohio...
AGTAGATAAAGACTAAAATCAAAATTAAAATCTGAAATCAAATGTCCGACGTAGCAGCAATACAAAATTTAGTTGAAAAGAGAACCGAATTAAAAAAAGAGATCGCTAAGATTATTGTGGGTCAAGATGAGGTAGTTGACCAAATTTTATTGAGTATTTTTTCGGGAGGACATGCATTGCTAGTGGGTGTTCCTGGACTTGCCAAGACTTTGATGGTTAATACTATATCTCAGGCTTTGGGTTTAGATTTTAAACGAATTCAGTTTACACCCGATTTGATGCCGTCAGATATTTTAGGAAGTGAAATTCTTGATGAAAATCGTCATTTCAAGTTTATAAAAGGACCTATTTTTTCGAATATCATTTTAGCCGATGAGATCAATAGAACACCACCAAAAACTCAAGCTGCTTTATTAGAAGCCATGCAGGAACGAGCGGTAACTATTGCAGGACATAATTATAAATTGTCTTTGCCTTACTTTGTTTTGGCTACACAAAATCCGATAGAGCAGGAGGGAACTTATCCGCTTCCTGAAGCACAATTGGATCGTTTCATGTTCTCTATCAAATTGGATTATCCTTCATTTTCAGAGGAAGTTCAGGTGGTAAAAAGCACTACGTCAGATGCGAAAGTTACTATTAATCCCTTGTTTACTTCTGAAGAGATTATCCATTTTCAGCACTTAATTCGTCGAATTCCTGTAGCCGATAATGTTATTGAGTATGCTGTAACCCTAGTAAGTAAAACACGTCCAGACAATTCTTTGTCTAACGATTATATTAAAAATTATATCGATTGGGGAGCGGGTCCAAGAGCTTCTCAAAATTTGATTTTAGCTGCCAAAGCGCATGCTGCTTTCAATGGTAAATTTTCTCCAGATATTGAGGATGTCAAAGCTGTGGCTATAGGAATTTTGAGACACCGTGTGGTGAAAAACTACAAAGCTGATGCCGAAGGAATCACTATTGAAAAGATTATTACTACTTTATATTAGTGGTTTTCAAAATGGTATCTAATTCTTCATCATAGAAGAATAGAAACATACTTCCCATCATGTCTTGGTCAAGATTTGTTGTATTGTTAACTTCCAATGCCAATTCGTATTCATGGTTTTTATACATCCAAATTCCTGATTCAGAACTAAATGAGGTAATATTTGAAAGACCTATTTTGTTTTTATGGTTGGTCATTCTACTAGTAAAAATTGATTTTTGCGCCGTTTTATCCCATAAAGTTAGTGAAGTTGCAAATGGGTGGACGTGAATAGCAGCAGCTTGCAAACGCATACTGTCTTTAATTTGTAATTGTCCATCGATATTGCTTCTGTAGGTTTTCTTTCCAACAGGAACAACCCAATGTCCTGATAACACATTGCCATCGCCATAATCATAACTGTGATTTTTGGTTTCTACGGGAATACAATAGTCTTTTCCAGGGTCAACGGGGCTTTTGTATGGATTAGATTTATTATAAGGCAACATGATAAAAACCGTTCGACTCAATAAGGGTTTAATATTGGTATTGTTTTTTGAATAATCAACAGTAACTTCGTGTTTGATACAAAAATTGGCATCGGGAATATTGTGATTTAACGATTCCGTTGTTATGTATAATAAATCATTTCCTTTCATGGGAATTCCATATCCTTTTGGAAAGGAAAAATTTTCTAAACCATGAGAAAGCGAGGTTAGTCGCGGATAATAGATGCCAATTCGTTTTTCTAGATTAAAATTAGAGAAGTATTTGGTGTCATTAAAATCGATATTGGTGTGACAAATAAAGTCATTTGAAATTCTTTTCTTGGTTTTTGAATCCAATGCCTTTACGTGAAAGCCTGTAAGCCAAAGTAGTGTTGAATCTTTAGAGATTTGGATGTAGTTGGATGATTTTGGTCCTTCCATCGATTTGTAAATACCATCAATATATAAGGTTGGTGATATCATCTTGTATTCGAGATTGGAATTATTGATAACCCAATCATTATCAACAATCCCTGTTCTTTGGAGGAATACCGTTTTTATAATGGCTTTGTGACGATTAGGAAGTTGCCAATACCAAATTCCACCACCAATGATAGCAATGAAGGAGAAAACTCCTAAAAATTTATATATCTTTGATTTTGTCATGCATTTATTTAAACAAGAATCAAAAATACAATTTTAAATGATTGAAACAGAACGAAAAACTGTCAAACGAATTTTTGGATTAGATTTGTTGAGGGTCATTTCGATTGCTTTGGTTTTATGTTCACATACCTCTTGGATTTACCCACCTAGTTCTAGCTTGCTTGCAAAAGCGGTTGATATGTGTGGTTTTTTTGGAGTAGAATTGTTTTTTGTTTTGAGTGGTTTCTTGATAGGGAGTATTATTTACAAACAGTTTCTAAAGGAAGATTATGGTTTAAAAACCATTATGAATTTTTTGAATAGGAGGATGATTCGAATACTGCCCAATTACTACTTCATCATTTTGGTTAATATTTGCATTGGCTTTTTTATTGGTTATCCCATAGCGGAATCTTGGAAATATTTTTTCTTTTTTCAAAATTTTGCTTCTCCATTGCTTCCTTTTTTTCCAGAGTCTTGGAGTATGCCAATCAAAGAGTATGGTTATTTGATTACCGTTTTTTTATTGTTACTAGCGTCGCTGCTTTTTAAGAAAGTTTCAAGAAAGCAACTTTTTTTGGGCCTCATTTTAGGAATGATTTTGTTTTTTTTCGCACTAAAAATTCATTATTATTTTAATACACCTAATACGACAATGTCACAGTGGGATTTGTCTTTACGCTCGGTAGTTGTGTATAGAATTGACACGGTTTTGATGGGGGTTTTATTCGGTTATATTTATTGTAGGTTTCCTGATTTTTGGCATAGATTCAAATATGAATTTTTAGGAATAGGTTTCATTTTACTAGCTGTTCTGCTGTTTTGTTTGGGATATTTAAAGTTGAAAATTGAGGAGTATCCTTTCTTTTGGAATGTGTTATGTTTGCCTTTGAATTCAATAGCTTTGGTTTGTTTTTTGCCTTTTTTTTCAGATTGGGAATCAGGATCAAAATGGTCGAGAAAGCCCGTTGAATTAATTAGTGAAATTTCGTATTCCATTTATTTGTTGCACTATAGTATTGTACTTTATCTGATGAAACATTTTATAGATACTTCAACATTTAGTCTCATGCAATTGCATTTGTTTACGTTGATGTATTTGAGTATAACTTTGTTTCTAAGTTTTCTGTTGTATCACTATTTTGAAAAACCTATGACAAAACTAAGAGATAAACGAATATAAGCTAATGGGCGCTAAGGTTTTATTTAAAGAAAGTTCAGGTATTCATTTGATGATGGCTATAGTTATTATCATGATTGTACTTACACAGTTTTATTGGGTTTTTCCTCAAGGGAATACAGTGTTTTCTCAAATAGCCAGTTTACTTCATTTCTTGTGTGTTGAAACTTTTTTGGTTTTAAGTGGATTTACCATTGGTAGAACGTTACTCGCTGACTCTGAAAACAATGAGTTTTCTTATTTATGGATTTTACAGTTTTTGAAAAACAGTTTTCGACAGCTAGTTCCATTTTATTTTTTCGCTTTATTGCTAAACTATTTACTCACTTATGTGAATGGTTTTCCTATTGAATACAGTTGGAAGTATTTGTTTTTTGTTCAAAATTTACACAGTCCAATCGCTGCTTTTTTTCCCGAATCATGGATAATCACAATAGTTGTTTTTTCAAGTTTATTTTTTTCTTGTTTGCTTTACTGTTATTATAGAATCTTCAAAAAAAATAGGATAAACAGTTTATTAGTAATTAGTATTTTATTGATTTTTATAAGTTTAATTTTTAAAGTGTATTATTATTTCTCAACTCATAATAATTCAATTAATGAATGGGATAGTGCGCTTAAATCGGTTGTTATTTACAGATTGGATTCTGTTTTTATAGGAGTTTTTTTTTATTGGCTTCAATATAAGGTACATTCTTTTTGGCATAAATTAAAAAGTGTTTTCTTTATTTTGGGTCTATTAGGAATTCTTTTTATTTCCTTTGGGTTGGGTTATTTTAGGATATTAATAGATACATATCCACTTTTTTGGAACGTTTTTTATTTGCCTTTTGTGTCTTTGTCTATTGCTTGTATACTTCCTTTTTTCTCGGAATTTCAAATTGAAAATGCTTTTTTTAAGTCTGTAGCTTCAATTAGCTCCTTATTTTATCCTGTTTATCTCTTGCATTTCAGTGTTGTTCTTCAAACGATGAGCAATTTTTATCCAATAGGTACTTTGAGTACTTTTGGAATTCTCATTTTTCTGTTTCTCTATATTTTCATCATCTTCTTTCTTAGTTTTATTTTGTCATTAGCTTTAAAAAAGATTTATTTTCTAACAAATTGATTTTAATAGTATTGATTGTTTAATTTTAAGGATTAATCTTGGATTTTTATTAATTATTTAGTCTAAAAAATACTATTTTTTGAATAATACTCTTTAGAAAAAGGACTACTATTAAAATTCTTTTAATTCTCATCTTTAATTCATAAATTTGCACTACTTAAATAAAAAACACCTATATTATTATGGCTTTTGATATTGAAATGATTAAAAAAGTGTATGACAACATGGCGACTCGTGTTGATAAAGCACGAGAAATAGTTGGACGTCCACTTACTTTAACGGAGAAAATTTTATACAGTCACCTTTGGGATGGTACACCCTCAAAAGCATTTGGTAGAGGTGTCGATTATGTTGACTTTGCACCAGATAGAGTAGCTTGTCAAGATGCCACTGCACAGATGGCTTTGTTACAATTCATGCATGCTGGAAAAAGTAAAGTTGCAGTTCCAACAACCGTACATTGCGATCACTTGATTCAAGCAAAAGTAGGTGCAACAACGGATCTAGCTGTAGCTAATTCTCAGTCTAAAGAGGTTTTTGATTTCTTATCTTCAGTTTCTAATAAATACGGTATTGGTTTTTGGAAGCCAGGTTCGGGAATTATTCACCAAATCGTTTTAGAAAACTACGCTTTTCCAGGAGGAATGATGATTGGTACCGACTCTCATACTGTAAATGCCGGTGGTTTAGGTATGCTAGCAATAGGTGTAGGGGGTGCTGATGCAGTAGACGTTATGTCTGGAATGTCTTGGGAATTGAAGTTCCCAAAATTAATTGGAGTAAAATTAACTGGTAAGTTATCTGGATGGACCGCTCCAAAAGACGTTATCTTGAAAGTAGCTGATATCTTAACCGTTAAAGGTGGTACAGGTGCTATTGTTGAATATTTTGGAGAGGGAGCAGAAGCGATGTCTTGTACTGGAAAAGGTACTATTTGTAATATGGGTGCTGAAATTGGTGCCACTACTTCTACCTTTGGTTATGATGATTCAATGAGAAGATATTTGTCAGCTACAGGTCGTCAAGATGTTGTAGATGCTGCAGATAAAGTAGCTTCTTATTTGACTGCTGATGCAGAGGTATATGCTAATCCAGAGCAGTATTTTGATCAATTAATAGAGATTAATTTATCAGAATTAGAACCACATATTAACGGACCATTTACTCCAGATAGAGGAACTCCAGTTTCTAAAATGAAAACCGAAGCTGCCGCAAACGGATGGCCATTAAAAGTAGAGTGGGGATTGATCGGGTCTTGTACCAATTCATCTTACGAAGATATGGCTCGTGCTGCTTCCATTGTTAGACAAGCTGTGGAACATGGAATTACACCAAAAGCGGAGTTCGGAATTAATCCAGGTTCAGAGCAAATTCGTTATACTATTGAAAGAGACGGCATTATTGCTGATTTTGAAAAAATGGGAACCAAGGTATTTACAAATGCTTGTGGACCCTGTATCGGACAATGGGATAGAGAAGGAGCAGACAAAGGAGAAAAAAATACAATAGTACATTCATTCAACCGTAACTTCTCTAAAAGAGCAGACGGTAACCCAAATACACACGCTTTTGTAACCTCACCAGAAATGGTAGCTGCATTAGCCATTTCAGGGCGTTTGGATTTTAATCCATTGACAGATACTTTATTGAATGATAAAGGAGAAGAAGTAAAATTAAATGCGCCATTTGGTGATGAATTACCAAAAAGAGGTTTTGATGTAGAAGATGCCGGTTTCCAAGCTCCAGCAGCAGATGGTTCAGGAGTACAAGTAGCGGTTTCTGAAACTTCAGATCGTTTACAATTACTAGCGCCTTTTGATGCTTGGGATGGTAAAAATTACACAGGAGCTAAATTGTTAATTAAAGCTTTTGGAAAATGTACAACAGATCACATTTCTATGGCCGGGCCATGGTTACGATTCCGAGGACACTTAGATAATATTTCTAATAATATGTTGATTGGTGCAGAAAATGCATTTAACGGAAAAGCAAATTCCGTTAAAAATCAATTAACAGGTGCATACGATGCCGTTCCTGCTGTTCAAAGAGCTTATAAATCTGCTGGTATTCCTTCAATTGTTGTAGGTGATCATAATTATGGAGAAGGTTCTTCACGTGAGCATGCTGCTATGGAACCACGATTCCTTGGAGTGAAAGCGGTTTTAGTAAAATCATTTGCTCGAATTCACGAGACTAATTTGAAAAAACAAGGGATGTTAGCCTTAACGTTTGCTAATGAGGCAGATTACGATAAGATACAAGAAGACGATACTATCAACTTCTTGGACTTAACAGACTTTGCACCAGGAAAACCACTAGCATTAGAATTTGTTCATGCCGATGGAACTAAAGATATAATCTTAGCCAATCATACTTACAACGACAGCCAGATTGGTTGGTTTGTTGCAGGTTCGGCTTTAAATTTGATAGCCGCTGGAAAGGCTTAAATAAATTTTATTTACTTAAAAATAAATAGTAATATAAATCCTCGAAGAAATTCGGGGATTTTTTTTTTGATTAATTTTCCTTATTTTTTATTCCAAATTATAGATTAAGTTAAATGTATCTTTTTTTTCTATAAAAACTAGTTTAAACTTCATCATGAGAATTTTTATTAATTTAAAAATATAAAATATTTCTTATAAAAATTAAAATTTGATGTATTTCGTCGATAAAAAGTGTTAAATAAAACACTTAATCGATGTATTTTGTATTTAATCGTATAAATTTGAGATTGAATTATTGATAATTCCCCAATTAATAATAATTCGTTTTTAAATTGTTAAAAAAAATCTTAACCTACAACGCTATGAAAAAATTATTACTAATGCTACTCTATACAGTAGTAGCGCATTCACAGACTCAAAGCTATACTTCAAGCTCTGAAATTATTTCAAATCCTGAACGAGGATGGTATAAATTTTCAAGGGCAAATAGTATTGGAACATTTTCATTTTTATCTCAATCTTCATTAACAAGTATGAGAGTAAATGAGAAAATAACTTTAATGCTAAGGATTTATGATTTAGGTGCATTTAAAACAACACCAATTTCTCAAACATTTTTAGATAACATTCAAACTGATTTTAAAGCATTAAGAGCAGCAGGTGTAAAATGCGTTTTGCGTTTTAGATACAGTGAATCGGATGATATCGAAGCTCCAAAAGCTTTATTACTTTCACACATTGATCAGTTAAAAGTGATTACAATTCCAAATCAAGATGTTATTTCATGCGTAGAAGCTGGATTTATAGGTCAATATGGAGAATGGTACTATTCTAGTAACTATGGAACGAGCTCTTTAACATCTCAAAATATAGCTGATAGAAAAGAAATTGGATTGAAAATATTAGAATTAGCACCCGATAGAATGGTAGCTTTTAGAACGCCAACTTTTCAAACACTAGTTGGTGGTACAACTCCAGTTTCATCAACTGAGGCCTACAAAGGAACGGTAAATTCAAGAGTAGCTTTACACAACGATGCTTTTTTGTCTAGTTCCTCAGATGTAGGTACATTTAAAAATACTTCTACCGAGTATCCGTATTTAGAAAGTCAATCTAAGTATACTTTCTGTGGAGGAGAATCTAATCAATTGAATACAACCTATCAAAATTGTACGAATGCTGTTAGTATGTTGAATAAATTTCATTACAATTATTTAAATATTGGTTATTACGGAGCCACCATAGATTTATGGAAAACGAGTGGTTGTTATGATGAAATTCAAAGAAGATTAGGGTATCGATTTGAAATGTTAAATTCAACAATATCAAATGGTTCTCTTACTCTTAATTTGCAAAATGTAGGTTTTGGAAATGTATTCAACGATAGAAAAGCTTTCTTAGTGATGAAAAATACGTCTACTGGTTCTGAATATTCATTTCAATTGAATACTGATGTTAGATTATGGCACAGTGGTTCACCAGTTCAAATTGTACAAAATCTAAATTTGGATGTACCCGTGGGAACTTATGAATTATTTCTTAATCTACCAGACCCAAAAGTTAAGAGTCCATTATTTTCCATTCAATTGGCCAATGTTGGAACATGGGATTCTGTTAAAGGATATAATAAATTAAATCAAACCTACACTGTTACATCAGTAGTGGCCGTAACTCCAACAGAGCCTTCAACCACTACTACCACAACGCCTACTACTACCACTACAACGACAACCACCACAACGCCTACCACCACCACTACCACGACAAACACAGAAACTGCTCCAGCGGTACAAATTGTATTAGTTAATAATTCGATTATTACGGTATATAATTTGCCTACACGAAGTTTTACGGTTGCAGTTTATAATTTATCTGGTAGATTGCGTTCCACGTCAGTTGATATTTCAAATTTAAGAAGTGGCTATTATATAGTAAAAGTTACTGCAAATGGAATTGTTTACAGTCAAAAAATTTATAAGAAGTAGATTTGATACAGTTTAATAAAAAGAAGCCGTCCAATTTTGGACGGCTTCTTTTTTAACTTAAACTACTATTAGAATAATTATGCTATTGTACTGTTGTAATTAGTTGCTTTTTTCAAGAACGTTTTGATTAACAAACGATTTGGAGCGATACCTGAGTTAATCATTTGTTTTTTTGTACTAGTTGAAAAATCATTAGATGAATTAGTAGAAGGTGTTTGTTTCGTTCCCATGAACCATGAAACAAAATTCATTGTAGTATTAGTAGTAGTAGTTGTAGCTTGTGTGCTTGCAACTGTTTCGTCTGCAGAAGCCATTGAAACTTCAAATGTACTAGTTGAAGTAGCACTTGGTTGAACATTTTGACCAAACATCCCAACATTTGATACTAAAAACAAAACAAATACTAAAACCAATCCTTTTCTTGAGAAAGAAGTTGTAGTGTTAGTATTTTGAGTAGTTGTTTTCATCTTTGTGCTGTGTTAGTGTTTGTGTTTCTAATACATGTCAAAGATAGAGTAGCAGTATACCAGCAACAATTATTTTCGTTGAAGTACTACAAAACTCGTTGAAGCTACAAAAAAGACAAATTTGAAGTATTTTGGCTAAAAAAAATGCTTTTTAACGACCGTATTTAGGCGCTTTCTCGATAAAATACATATCAATTCTTGACTATTTTCAATAAAAAAGCTCTCCCAATAGCAATAATTAGTTTTTTTACTTTTTTAGTATGATTTGAATCATTTAAAAAGTTAAAAAATTGAAACAATTCAACTAATTAACTTTTTTATATCTTTAACCAAACTAAAAAGTAAAGAAAATGGAAGACAATACTCAAGAACATTTTAAAAGAGAACTCGGATTACTTGATGGAACGATGCTTGTGGTTGGATCCATGATTGGTTCAGGAATATTTATAGTTAGTTCAGATATTGCGCGACAAATAGGTTCTGCTGGTTGGCTCACACTGATTTGGATTGTTTCAGGTTTGATAACTATGATAGCTGCTGTTAGTTATGGAGAATTGAGTGCGATGTTTCCGAAGGCTGGAGGACAATATGTCTATCTAAGGGAAGCCTATGGTAAGTTGATTGCGTTTCTCTACGGTTGGAGTTTTTTTGCAGTTATTCAAACAGGAACAATTGCTGCTGTAGGTGTTGGGTTTTCAAAATTTGCCGCTTATTTATTTCCAGTTATGAGTGATGAAAATATTTTGTTTCAAGTAAATAATTTTAAACTCAATGCAGCGCAAATAGTTTCAATTATTACTATTGTGTTTTTAACGTATTTAAATAGTCGAGGAGTTAAAAATAGTAAGATGATGCAAACTGTTTTAACAATTATAAAAATTTTATCTCTTTTTGGCTTGATCATTTTTGGATTTCTTTTAGCCGCTAAAGCTGAGGTTTGGAATACCAATTGGACTGATATGTGGTCTACAAAATCTTATGTTAAAGATTCAGGAACTTGGCTGCCAATTAGTGGGGTAGCTTTAATTTCTGGTATTTCTGCCGCTATGGTAGGGTCATTGTTTTCTAGTGATGCCTGGGTTGGTGTGACTTTTATTGCAGGAGAAATAAAAAACCCAAAACGAAATGTCGGACTAAGTTTGTTTTTAGGGACTTTTATCGTGACAATTATTTACGTTTTAACCAATTTGATGTATTTGGCAGTAATTCCATTTAACGAAATTGCCACCGCAAAATCAGATAGGGTAGCAGTAGTAGCTTCTGAATATATATTTGGTAACATAGGGACTTTAATTATCGCCATCATGATAATGATTTCTACTTTCGCCTGTAATAATGGATTAATCATGGCTGGGGCACGTGTCTATTATACTATGGCCAAAGACGGATTGTTTTTCAAAAAAGCGGCAATACTCAATTCATTCAGCGTTCCCGCATGGGCTTTATGGGCGCAATGTATTTGGGCATCCGCTTTGTGTTTGACAGGGAAGTATGGAGATTTATTGGACTTTGTTATTATTATAGTTTTGATATTTTATATATTAACTATTTACGGCATCTTTATTCTTCGAAGAACAATGCCAAACATTGAGAGACCATACAAAGCATTTGGTTATCCTTTTTTACCCTTTTTGTACATAGTTATTGCAAGTGCTATCTCATTGGCATTATTATTCACAAAAACAAGTACTTGTGGATGGGGAGTTTTAATAATGTTACTAGGAATTCCTATATATTATATGTCTAAACCTAAATAGGTATTTTAATTTATTGCAAAAAAAAATATCTCCTTCAAATTTATACGACTTGAAGGAGATTTAAGTTTTCAATACTTAATTATAGAATACTTTCCACTTTGTTATACGGTAATCTCCAAGCATCAGCTACACTTTGATAGACAATTTTTCCATTAGCAATATTGAGGCCTTTTTTCAGTTCTTCATTTTCTGTGCACGCCTTTTTCCATCCTTTATTTGCTAATTGTAGCGCATAGGGTAAGGTTGCATTTGTTAACGCAAGGGTTGAGGTATAAGGCACGGCACCAGGCATGTTGGCCACGCAATAATGAACTATGTCATCAATAATGAAGGTTGGATTTTCATGGGTTGTAGGAGTGCAGGTTTCTATGCAACCCCCTTGATCAACAGCAACATCAACAATAACTGTTCCCGGTCGCATCAACTTTAGCATGTCACGAGTAACTAAGTTTGGAGCTTTAGCACCAGGTATTAGTACCGCACCAACAATCAGGTCCGCTTGTGCAATTCCTTCACGAATATTGTAGTGGTTTGACATAATCGTAGTAACATTTTGAGGCATAATATCAGATAAATAGCGTAAACGTTGCAAACTTACATCCATGATTACTACTCTTGCTCCTAGACCGGCCGCCATTTTAGCAGCCTGAGTTCCAACAATTCCTCCACCTAAGATTAGTACCTTAGCAGGAGGAACTCCCGGTACTCCGCCAAGTAGAACTCCTTTCCCTTTTTGCGGTTTTTCTAAATATTTAGCCCCTTGTTGAATCGCCATACGACCAGCAACTTCCGACATCGGAATAAGTAAGGGTAAGCTTCTATCTGATTTTTCCACAGTTTCATAGGCTAGACAGACGGCACCGCTTTCTAGCATAGCATGTGTTAGTACTTCTGATGATGCAAAATGGAAATAGGTAAACAACAGTTGGTCTTTTTTTATTAATCGGTATTCAGAAGCAATGGGTTCTTTAACTTTAATAATCATTTCAGCGATTGTATAAGTCTCTTCAATTGAAGGTAGTATTTGTGCGCCAGCCTCTCTGTATTCCTCATCAGTGAAACCACTACTTTCACCTGCATTTGTTTGTACGTATACGCTATGACCGTGTTTTTTCATTTCTGCAACGCCAGCAGGGGTTAGACCAACACGATTTTCATTGTTTTTAATTTCTTTAGGAATTCCTATAATCATATTTATCTCTTTTTGGTTAGTTATTTTATAAGGTGTAAAAATACATCATAAAGAAAAAATTAATATTTTTGTTATTCAAATAAGAAATAATTAATTTTAATTTTCATTATTAAAGAAAATAATTCTTTTTCAGAACCTTTTTTTCACTTTAAGAGAAAAAATATCTAAGAACCATATCTAAAATTTAATTCTTTTATCATGAATATTGATGAAACTGACAAAAAAATCTTACGTCTTTTGCAGGAAAATGCGCATTTGACCTTTAAGGATATCGCCAATCAAATCAATCTTTCATTAACACCCGTTCACGATCGAGTGAAACGATTGGAAAAGGAGGGAGTCATTGAGAAATATGCTACGATTGTAAATAAAAAAAAGTTAGGAATAAACCTAACCGTGTACTGTCAAGTAACCTTGGTGAAACAAACCTATGATATTTCGGAGTCTTTTAATCAATCAATTTTAAATTTACCAGAAGTTGTAGAATGTAATTTTGTCTCTGGAAATTTTGATTATATGCTAAAAATAGCCTTACCTGATATGGAGAGTTATCATCATTTTCATCAAAAGAAACTGTCTGTTTTACCGGAGGTATCTTTGATCAATAGTTTTTTTATTTTGTCGGAGGTTAAAGGAACTACTGTTTTGCCCATTTAGGCATAAAAAAACCATCTTAAAATATAAGATGGTTTTTACTATTAAGGAATTAAGTAAGAAAATTTATAATATCAATCGAATAACTTGACCGTTTGCAGTAATCATTTCTATTTGTACAGACTGCTGCTCGTCAATATTCGATAGGATTTTTGATGCTGACTCGATATCTGTAACTTTAGCATTGCCAATACTTAAAATGATTCCTCCTTTCAAATCAGCGGCATAAGCATTCAAACGTTCATTGTTAAGGTCTTTGATTTTTACACCATAATCAATTCTAAATTTTTTCTTATCGGCTGCTGTAATATTTTCGAGTTCAAGTCCTTTGAATTCTGTGCTTGCGATATCTATTTTGGACAGGGTAACCGGAACGGTCATGGTTTTGTCTTTGCGGATAAAAGTTACAATTACTTTGTCATCTGGTCTTTTAGTGTTGATATAACCCGATAGTTCTGCAAAGCTGGAAATGTTTTGATTGTCTAATTTTATGATTACATCTCCAGTGGTTAAACCTGATTTTTCTGCACCCGAGTTTTTAGTTGTTTTTTTGATGTAAAAACCTTGAGTTTGTTTAATTCCTAATTCTTTCGAAGCCGCTCCATTCAATTCAGCTCCTTCAACCCCTAAAACACCTCTTTGCACGTTACCATATTCCATAATATCTTGGATGATTTTACGTGTGATGTTGGATGGAACAGCAAAGGAATAGCCCACATAAGAACCTGTTTGCGAAGAAATCATAGTATTGATTCCCACTAATTCGCCATGTGTATTTACTAAGGCTCCACCACTATTTCCTGGATTTACAGCAGCATCCGTTTGAATGAAGGATTGAATGCCATTGGTGTCGAGATTTCTTGCTTTAGCTGAAACAATTCCTGCAGTAACTGTTGATGTTAGATTGTAAGGGTTTCCCACTGCCAAAACCCATTCGCCCACTTTTACATTATCAGAATCTGCAAAAACGGTGTAGGGTAATTTTTCGTCTGCATCGATTTTAAGTACAGCAATATCCATTTTAGCATCCGTACCAATTAGTTTTGCTTTGTATGTTTTCTTATTATTTAGTGTAATCTCTATTTCTGAAGCATCCTTAATCACATGATTATTGGTTACGATATATCCGTCTTCTGAAATGATTACTCCAGAACCAGTTCCAATTTGTTGCTGCTGTTGTTGTTGCCCTCCATTAAAACCAAAGAAAAACTCTAACATTGGGTTTGTTGTAGTGCGGTAAGACACATTTTTTACGTGAACAACCGTATGTACTGTTTTGTCAGCCGCTTCGGTAAAATCTATCGCTTCGGCACCAAGTCCAACATTTCTTGAATAATTTTCTGGTGCAACAGTTACAATTGATTTTTTTTGCATCAAATCACTTTCAAATAGTAATTTGTAGGCACCGAGAGTAGTAACCCCACTTAATAAAGAGACTAAAAATAAATTTCCAAATCTTTTCATTGTTAATCGTTTTATATTTTGTGAGGTAAAATTAAAAAAATATTTTTTTTAGAAATTGGGTTTAACGCACGTTTAACAGTGATTAACTTTTAATTAAATAGTTGTACTTTTGTGTAATTACAATTTCAAAAATGCAAACAGAATTTTACAAATACCAAGGCACTGGAAATGATTTCGTGATGATTGACAATCGTACCAATTTTTTTCCGAAAGATGATGTTAAATTGATTGAACGTTTCTGCGACAGGCGTTTTGGCATTGGAGCCGATGGATTGATTCTTTTAGAGAACGATACCGATACGGATTTTAGAATGGTCTATTATAATTCTGATGGCAATCAAAGTTCGATGTGTGGTAACGGAGGTAGATGTTTGGTGGCTTTCGCCAAAGATTTACAGCTTATTGAAAATCAAACGGTTTTTATAGCTACGGATGGTTTGCATCACGCCACAATTTCAGATGATGGAATTGTTTCTCTTCAAATGAAATCTGTTGATACTTTAAAAATAGCAGCAGAATATGTTTTTTTAGATACGGGTTCGCCCCACCATGTTGAAATGGTATCCGATTTAGCACACTTTAATGTAAAAGATACAGGGGCAAAAATTCGCTATAGTGATTTATACGGAAAAGCAGGAAGTAACGTGAATTTTGTAGAGCAACTCTCAGAAGATACTTTTGCGATTAGGACCTATGAAAGAGGAGTGGAAGACGAAACCTTGTCTTGTGGTACCGGTGCTACTGCAGCAGCAATAGCTATGAATTGTATTGGAAAAACGCATTCTAATAGTATACATCTTCATGTACAAGGTGGTGAACTAGAAGTTTCGTTTCAAAACAAAGATGGGAAGTTTACTAATGTTTTTCTGAAAGGCCCTGCAAAATTTGTTTTTAAAGGAACGATTTCATGGTAACTCTTCAAGGTAAAAATATTTATTTACGAGCACTAGAACCAGAAGATTTAGGGTTTGTTTATGCCATAGAGAATGATGAATCCATTTGGGAGGTAAGTAATACTCAAACTCCTTACAGTCGATTTTTGATTCGTCAATATTTAGAAAATGCACATCAAGATATATATGAAGCCAAGCAATTGCGTTTGGTCATTTGTAAAAATCAGAATTTTGATGCCATTGGATTAATCGATTTATTTGATTTTGATCCCAGAAATAACAGAGCAGGAGTTGGTATCCTTATAAAAAATTCTGGCGATAGAAATTCAGGAATTGGAACAGAGGCATTGGACTTGTTGATACAATATGCCTTTACTAAATTAAATTTACATCAATTATACGCTAATATTGATTTAGAAAATGAGGCAAGTTTAGCTCTTTTTACTAATTTTGGGTTTCAGACCATTGGTATTAAAAAACAATGGAATTTGATTAATGGTCGTTATAAAGACGAAGCCTTATTTCAATTAATTAATAATCTATTCTAAATTATTTATTTTGAACTTTAAAAAAATTGTCAGTATATTTTCCGTTATACTAATTACGGGTTTAATTATTTATGGATATATTTTGTACCGAGATATTTTTGGTGCGAATACTAAATTCAGCGAGAACGAGGTTTATGTTTATATCCCAACCGATGCTACTTATGATGAGGTTAAGAACATAGTTTCTCCCTATATTAAGGATATGAATCGTTTTGAGATGGTGGCGACAAAAAAATCATATCCCGAGAGATCGGATAAGTCTGGACGTTTTCTATTTAAGAAAGGGATGAATAGCAATGAGATTGTTAATTCCTTGCGATTGAATGTGCCTGTTAATTTGGCGTTTAACAATCAGGAGCGACTGGAGAATTTTGCAGGACGAATTGGTTCACAAATAGAGGCAGATAGTTTGAGTTTGCTCGATGCTTTTAGAGACAAGAAATTCCTCGAGGAGAATGGATTTACAGAGGAAAATGTCTTGAGTATGTTTATTCCAAATTCGTATGAATTTTTCTGGAATACTAGTGCTACCAAATTCCGAGATAGAATGGCTAAAGAATATCGTAAATTTTGGACTGAATCTCGCCTAGAAAAAGCAAAACAACTGAATTTAACACCAGTTCAGGTTTCCATCTTAGCCTCTATTGTTCATAAAGAGACAGTTAAAAGAGATGAAAGACCTAAAGTGGCTGGAGTTTATTTGAATCGTTTGGAAAGAGGAATTAAACTGGAAGCCGATCCAACCGTTATCTATGCGGTTAAGTTGAAATCAGATGATTTTAATCAGGTAATTAAAAGAGTCTTGAATAAAGATTTGGTTACCGACTCGCCTTACAATACCTATATGTACCAAGGATTGCCACCTGGACCCATTGCTATGCCCGACATTACTGCCTTGGATGCCGTTTTGAATCCTGAAAAACACAATTATATTTATTTTTGTGCTAGTGTAACCAATTTTGGCTATCATGAATTTGCAGTTACACCTGCTCAGCATGAGGCTAATCGTCAGAAGTACGTTGCTTGGGTAAATCAACAAGGAATAAAAAGATAGGTTTTGAGATTTCGATTCTATTGTTTCAGTTTATTCTTTTTTATCTCTTTCTCGTTTGCTCAAAATTCATTTTCCAATTTTCTAAAACCAGCCGATTCTCTTAATCAGTCAAGGAGAAATGCTGTAATCGTTTCAGAATCAGTATTGACAGCTGGTGCTTTGCTAAGTTTAAATCAGTTATGGTATGCTGATTATCCTAAATCCGATTTCCATTTCCAAAATGATAATGCAGAGTGGCTTCAAATGGACAAAGCAGGACATGTTTTTTCGTCCTATCAATTGGGCCGTTTCAGTAAAGAACTTTTTCAATGGAGCGGAATGAGCAGAAAGAATCAATTGCTCTATGGTTCCTCTTTTGGGTTTGCTTTTCTTACAGCTGTAGAAATAATGGATGGTTATTCGTCCAATTGGGGTGCTTCTATTGGTGATGTTACAGCCAATGCTTCTGGTACAGCTCTCTATGTTTCTCAGGAATTATTGTGGAAGGAGCAACGTATTGTTCCAAAGTTTTCGTTTCATACAACAGCCTATGCTCCAGTTCGCCCCGATGTTTTAGGAAGTTCGCTGAACGAACAAATTCTTAAAGATTATAATGGTCAAACCTATTGGTTGTCCGTGAATTGTTATTCTTTTTTTAAAGAATCAAAAATACCTAAATGGTTGAATTTAGCCTTTGGTTATGGAGCAGAAGGCATGATAACCGGACAAGAAGAATTTGTAAATACTATTTTCCTCCCAGAATCGAAAAGATTCCGTCAATTTTATCTCAGTTTTGATGCCGATTTGACTAAAATTGAGACAAAATCACCTCTTTTGAAAACTTTTTTTTCAATTTTTAATACCATCAAAATCCCTGCTCCAACGTTTGAAATCAATGGTCAAGGGAAGTCGAAATTTTACTACTTGTACTTTTAGAAAACTTTAACTGATTGATTTTCAGTTTTCTATTTTTTATTGTATATTTGCACCGCAGAAATTTCTTGATGTGACAGGTCATGAAGAAAAATAAAATATGATAAAAAAATGGTCTTTTTACACGAGTCTTATTTTAATAATCGCTTACTTAAGTTCAGGTTTTAAACCTTTCGAGTTACACAACCACAATTGGTTTCAGGTAAACCAAAACGATGAATTGTCCTATTCATTCCCTTCTCTAGAACAAAAAGATTACACTAATTTAAATGTCCCTTTTACCGGAAAATTCTTTATTGGATTCAAAGAAGCCATCGCTTTTAAAGAATCTCAAGGGAAATACCATAAAATCAATTCGTTGGGTTATATGGGGAAATACCAGTTTGGTACAGAAACCTTGAAAACAATTGGTATAAATGACAGCTTATCTTTTTTGAATAACCCAAAATTACAAGAAAAAGCGTTTGTTACACTTTTGTCTAAAAACAAATGGGAACTGAAAAAGGAAATCGAAAAATTTTCTGGAAAAATTATTGGAGGAGTTAAAGTTACCGAATCAGGAATTTTAGCAGCTGCCCATTTAGGTGGTGTAGGTTCAGTAAAAAGGTTTTTAAACAGTAACGGTTCTAGAAAATGTAAAGATGAATACGGGACCTCAGTTAAGACTTATATGCGAGATTTTGGTGGTTATGAAACTACCGGAATTATTGCTGAAAATGATGCGAAAGTGAATTAAATTCGAAATGTAATAAAATAAAAAAAAGCCGCTTTAAGTGGCTTTTTTATGTTTTATGAATAATGAAAATTGAGGGTCTGTTGTGCAATTCTATTTTAGTTTTTTTCCAGTCCGAAACCCGCATTGTTTTTATATATTCAGTAGGTAAAGTAATATCAGCTGCCACACAAAGATGGGTGTTAGGTTGAAGCGCTTGAAGTATATCCTCCAGCATTTTGTTATTTCTATAAGGCGTTTCGATAAATATCTGAGACTGATTTTTATCTTGAGATACTTTTTCTAAGTTTTTTAACGTCATCTTTTTTTCTGCTTTATCAATAGGTAGGTACCCATTAAAAGCAAAGTTCTGACCATTCATACCAGAAGCCATCATCGCTAAAAGTATAGAGGACGGACCAACTAGAGGTATCACTTGAATGTTTTTCTCGTGCGCTAATTTTACAATTACTGCTCCAGGATCTGCAACACCTGGGCATCCAGCCTCGGACATTAAACCAATATTTTTTCCTTCCAAACAAGGCTGTATCATTTTGGTATACTCAGATGCTTCGGTATGTTTATTTAAAGCGCTTAATCTCAAAGAGGCTTGCACTTTTTCTGGATCAATACTCTTTATAAATTTACGTGCCGTTTTTTCGTTCTCAACGATGTAGTCATCAATGAATTCAATAGTTCTTTTAACGGTATACGGTAAAACATCTGAAGGATCACTTTCGCCAAGAGTAGTGGGTATAAGATATAATTTTCCACGAGTAGGACTTTTACTAGTTGATTCCGACTTAGAATGTTTTGTAATCAATTTCTCAGCAATTGCCTCACAAGATTTGTCAAGCATTGTAAATACGGAATCAAAACCATTTTGTAAACCGTAATACGGATCAGGAACGTCTACATTTTCACCAGGAAAGAGCTCGTTTAAAATAAGTTTCACTTTATTTTTTTGGTCCTCATTTTTTGCCAGTTTAATAACATCATTGTAATTGGAATTATCCATCACATAGATGTAATCAAAAGTATCAAAATCGCTCGATTGAAATTGTCTTCCCTTTTGATGGGAAATATCAAGTTTATTTTTTTTTGCAACAGCAATAGACCGTTCATCAGGCTTTTTGCCCACATGCCAATTTCCTGTACCAGCAGAATCAACTATAAAATTATCTTTGGGAAGTTTAGATGCCAAAAGTCCTTCTGCCAATGGTGATCGACAGATGTTACCAAGGCAAACCATTAAAATTTTAACTGGCATTTATAGCGTTAGTTTTTTGTTGATGTCATCAACAAATTTCTTGAATTGTTTGTCTGTAGATACTAAATTATCAACTGTTTTACAGGCATGAAGCACTGTAGCGTGATCACGGTCTCCAATCTGTGAACCAATATTTGCAAGAGAGGCTTTGGTGAATTTTTTGGCAAAAAACATAGCTAATTGTCTGGCTTGTACGACGTGACGTTTTCTGGTTTTAGATTGTAAAGTTTCCAAATCTAGTTGAAAATAATCTGAAACAATTTTTTGTATGTAATCGATAGAGATTTCTCTTTTTACATTTTTGACAAATTTCTCAACAACGTGTTTAGCCAATTCAATGGT
>Ga0315904_10004421_pt1 | contig 20089 bp, 20 predicted proteins | sample LakEriMetagenome_6_FD_203529 | JGI IMG/M metagenome (GOLD analysis project Ga0315904, IMG submission 203529) | Freshwater fungal communities from buoy surface, Lake Erie, Ohio, United States - Buoy 12 MA120 | ecosystem: Environmental > Aquatic > Freshwater > Lake | place: USA: Lake Erie, Ohio...
CCCCGCGGCTCACCGCCGTGGTCAAGGAACTGCGCGAACTCAAGAAGGCCAAGCCCGCCGCCGCCCCCGGCGGGGCCACGCCCGACGAGCTGTTGGCCGCGGCCGTGGACGTGGGGGGCACGCGGATTGTCGTCGCCGACGCCCGGGGGAGCGATGCCGGCGCGATGCGACAGTGCATCGACCAGTTGCGCCGCAAGGCCAGCCCGATCGCGGTGCTGCTGGGGAGCGTCGAGGCCGACAAGGTCACGCTCGTCGCGGGCATCTCCCGGGAACTCGAGGAGCGCGGCCTGTCGGCGGGCACCTGGATCAAGGACGCCGCCACGATCGTGGGGGGCAAGGGGGGCGGACGGCCCGATCTTGCCCAGGCCGGCGGCAAGCTCGTGGACAAGCTTCCGGAAGCGCTCGCCGCGGCCCGACAGGCGATCGAGCGGATGCTCGACGCCTGAAGGGCCGGGTTGACTGCGAGCGGGAAGGGGCCCGCCAAGCGAACTGCGGCACGATGCCGCAGGTTCGCGTGCACCATTCCCCCCGGCTTCCGCCGGGGGCTTTTTGCGTGCCCAAGAAGCCCCGGGTGGCAACCCGGGGACACCGGGCATGAAAACCACCCCGCCATCCATGCGGCCCGACTTCATGCCATTCTTCGTGTCGACCCCACATCGCATGGGATCGGGGAAGGCATGCCACCCGGAGTCCCCCGGCTTCCGCCGGGGGCTTTTTGTGTGCCCAAGAAGCCCCGGGTGGCAACCCGGGGACACCGGGCATGAAAACCACCCCGCCATCCATGCCGCGCGGCTCCACGCCATTGCCCGCGGCCGGCCCGCTACGCGAGCTTCTCGAGTGCGGTGATGGCGGCGTCGTAGTTCGGCTCGCTCGCCACCTCCTTGACGACCTCCGCGTGCCGCACGACGCCGTCCTTGTCGAGCACGAACACGGCCCGGGCCAGGATCTTGAGCTCGTCGATGAGCAGGCCCCAGTCACGGCCGAAGGCCCGGTCCATGTAGTCGCTGCCGCACCGCATGGCCTTGATCTCCTCGGCCCCGCAGAAGCGGTTCATGGCGAACGGCAGGTCGAGGCTCACGGTGACCGCGTTGACCTTGTCGCCGAGGGCGGCCAGCCGCTGGTTGAAGGTCTTGGTCTGCACCTGGCAGACGGGCGTGTCGAGCGACGGCACGACGCTGATGATCGTCGGCTTGCCGGCGAGATCGGCCTTCGTGAGCTGCTTCATGCCCCCTTCGAAGAAGGCGAGGGAGAAGTTCGGGGCGGGCGCACCGACCTTGACCTCCTCGCCGACGAGCGTGAGCGGATTGCCCTTGAACGTGACCGCGCCGTGCCGACCCATGCGACTGTCTCCTCGGGGTGAATGCCGTGCCTGAACGTCGCAGGCAGTATTGTCGGCGGTGGCCGTTCGGCAAGCGGGTCGGGCGAAATCGGGGGCGACAGCCGCTTCCGGGGCGGAAATGGCCGGCGCGGGGTGGCATCGGCTACGCTATCGCCCCGCGAGGGAGTTCGGATGCTAAGGGCAATCGGCAAGGCAGGGCAGTTGCTGGGGCTGACCGTACCCGCGGTCGCGATCCTGCTCGAGCTCAACCATCGGATCTCGCTCGGCCAGATGCTGATGATGCTCCTGGCCGCGGTCTGCTGCTTCTGGATCGGCCGCATTCTCGAGGGCTATTCCCGCTCATGATGCCACCGCTCATCCTCCGGCCCGTGTACCGCCGCTACATCTGGGGCGGCCGCCGGTTCGCCACGGCGCTCGGCCGCGAACTGCCTCCCGGTGATGACTACGCCGAATCGTGGGAGCTCGTCGACCGCGGCGCCGATCAGAGCCTGGTCGCCGCCGGCCCGCTCGCGGGCACGCCTCTGGGCATGCTCGTTCGCGACCGCGGCGGGGAACTTCTCGGCCGTCATGCCCCGAAGCCGGCGTTCCCGCTGCTGTTCAAGTTTCTCGACGCCTGCCGCGATCTTTCCGTGCAGGTGCATCCCGACGACGCCCGGGCGGCACGGCTCACGCCCCCCGATTTCGGGAAGACCGAGGCATGGTACGTGGTCGACGCCGTGCCCGGCAGCCGGATCTACGCCGGACTCGCGCCGGGCGTCGATGCGGCCGGCTTCGCGTCGGCGCTGCGGGGGAACCGGTGCGCGGAGGTGCTGCACGCCTTCGAGGCCCGGCCTGGCGACTGCATCTTCATTCCCGCCGGCACCGTCCACGCCATCGGCGCCGGCTTGCTGGTCGCCGAGATCCAGCAGTCGAGCGACGTCACCTACCGGCTCCACGACTGGGGGCGGACGGGGCCCGACGGCAAGCCGCGGCCCCTGCACGTGGAGGCCGGCCTGGAGGCGACGACGCGGCTCGGGCCCGTGGAGCCGGTGCGGGCGACGACCACGGCGGATCATGCGGTCCGCCGGCTGGTGACGAGCGACTACTTTCTCTTCGACGAGGTCCTGCCACCGGCCTCCTGGCAGGTCGGCGGTGACGACGGCTGCCACTTCCTCGCCGTGCTCTCCGGCAGCGTGCGGTTCGCAGCCCATCCCGACCTGCCGCCGCTGGGCCGCGGCGGATGCGTGCTCGTGCCGGCGGCCGCCGGCCGTCAGGAGATCATGGCCGAGGCCGCCGCCGGCCGGCCCGCGAAGCTCCTGCACGTGGCCCTGCCGTAGCAGACTGTGGCCCTGCCGTAGCAGACTGTGGAACAAGTCTGCCCGAGCAGGATGCGAGGAGTGCCGACCGTGGAAACCCTCGGCGTTTCCACCGGTCGGCCAAGTGGACAAAGGCCATGGAGGGATTTGTCCACGGGCAGTAAGCCGCCGCGAAACCGCCCTTGGGGGCGGTGCGGCGCATCCCTACACTTCCGGCCCCCCCGCGGACGCCGCCCCATGCGCCTCTCGATCCGATGTGCCGCCTGCGTGATGCTGCTCGTGTCCACGGCCGGCGGCTGCGCGTCGCTCGGCAAGCCCGCCTGGCTCGATCCCGGTCCGGCCCGCAACCAGCAGCGGCGGGCGGTGCGGTTCGACCCGTTCCTGCAGACCGAGGTCCGCCACGACCAGCTCTCGATCATGGACGGTAGCCGGCCCCGCGACTATTCGGAGCCCGTGCCGGAGGTGAAGCGGTCGCGATGGTGGTCGCAGCCCGCGCGGTGACGTTGCGGCGTGTATGATCTGGGCATTCCGGCCGTGCCGGCCTTGCCTTCCGCCCGCCCCTTCTGACGACCACCCATGAAAGACCAGCGCTCCGGCCGCGGCTCTCGTCCCGGACGTCCCCCTCGTCCGCCGCAGAAGACGCGGCCCGAACGCCCGACACGAATCACCTCCCGCCGCAGCCACGTGGCCGCCGCCCCTGTCTTCGCCGACGAGGGTCCCCGGCCCGAGGTCGCCGACGACGGCCTCGAACGGCTGCAGAAGGTGCTCGCGGCGGCGGGGCTCGGCAGCCGTCGGGCCTGCGAGGAACTGATCACGACGGGCCGCGTCGAGGTCGATCGGCAGGTGATCACCCAGCTCGGCACCCGCGTCGACCCGCACGCCCAGGAGATCCGGGTGGACGGCGAGCGGTTGCCGCACCCGAAGCGGGTCGTGTTCATGCTCAACAAGCCCGTGGGCGTGGTGACGACCAACTACGATCCCTCCGGTCGGCCCCGTGTCGTGGACCTCGTGCCCGGCGACCAGCGGCTGTTCGCCATCGGCCGCCTCGACCGGATGAGCGAGGGCCTGATCCTGTTGACCAACGACGGCGGCCTCGCGAATCTCCTGGCGCATCCTCGGTACGGCGTGGAGAAGAAATACCTGGTGCAGGTCGCGGGGGTGCCGACTGAGGAGCTCCTCGACCGCTTGCGGCGCGGGATCCGGCTCGCCGAGGGCGAGGTGCATGCCAAGCGGGTGTCGATCCGCTCGCAGCACAAGCAGAGCGCCGTGCTCGAGATGATCCTCGACGAGGGCAAGAACCGCGAGATCCGCCGCATGCTCGCCCGGCTGGGGCACAAGGTGCACCAGTTGAAGCGGGTCGCCGTGGGCGGCCTGTCGCTGGGCAATCTGCTGCCGGGGCAGTGGCGGCAGCTCGCCTGGAGCGAGATCGAGGACCTTCGCCGCGATGCCCTGGCGGCCGTGGGACCCGACGCGGAACGCGCCCCGCCCCCGCCGCCGCGACGCGCGGGGCCGCCCCGGCGCGGCAAGCCGTTCGCGGCCGGGCCGCGTACGGCCGGACGGCCGGGCAAGCCCGGCCCGCATGGCGGAGTGCCGGGCCGTCCGGCGCCGCGACGCCCCGACGGGGAGGATCGGCCGCGGCCCTTCAAGCCCGTGAAGGGAAAGCGGCCCGTTCGCCGCAAGCGACCAGGCAAGGCCTCCACCTGGCGGAAGCAGCGGCCAGCGGGCGGAGAGTGATCGATGACGCTGCCAGCGGCCCCGACTGCCTGCCATGCCGACCACGCTGCATACCTGCGGGCGGCCATCGTGGCCCACGCCCGCGTGGCCGAGAACACCTGGCGGCTGCGGCTCGACTGCCCGGCCATCGCCGCAGCCGCCACCCCGGGGCAGTTCGCCATGCTGCGGATTCCCGACCGCAGCGACCCGCTGCTCGCCCGGCCGCTGGCCGTCTACGACACGTTCGCCGGCTCGTCCGGGCCGCGGTACGCCGACTTCATGTACGTCGTGCACGGGAAGTTCACGACCGCGCTCACGGCCCTCGGCCCCGGCGACGAACTGGTCGCCTGGGGGCCGCTCGGCAACGGTTTTGGAACCGAACCGGCCGACCACGTCGTGCTCGTGGCCGGCGGCATCGGCCAGACGGCCCTGCTGGCCTTGGGCCGCGAGCGGCTCGGACTGGCCCGGTACGGGGCCGCGTCGCGGACGCCGCCGCGGGCCCGCCGCGTGACGTTCTGCTGGGGGGCCCGTCACGCCGGCATGTTCGCCGACGTGGAGGACTTCCGCGCCGCCGGCTGCGACCTGCATCTCGCCACGCTCGACGGCTCGGCTGGCGTCCGCGGCACCGTGGTCGATCTCCTCGACGGCCTGTTCGCCGCCGGGTTGCCGGAACCGCATGCCACGCGGGTCGCCTGCTGCGGGCCGGAGCCGATGATGGCGGCGGTGGGCCGCTGGGCGGAGGCCCGCGGGCTGCCGTGCGACGTGTCGCTCGAGGCTCCGATGGCCTGCGGCGTCGGCATCTGCTTCACGTGCGTCGCGAAGGTCCGCGACGGCCATGGCGGCTGGGACTACCGGCGGACGTGCATCGAGGGACCGGTCTTCGACTCCCGACTCATCGAGTGGTGAGGCCGAGGGCCGACCGTCAGGCCTTGGCCGTCTTGCGACCCTTGGCGGCGGCGGTGGTGCCCCCCTGACCGGCCTTCTTCACGCGGGCCGTGAGCCGCGACTTGATCCGCGCCGCCCGGTTCTTGTGGATCGTCTTCGACGCCGCGGCCCGATCGGCCTTCTTGGCGACCGTCCGCAGTTCTTCCTGGGCCTTGGCGACGTCGCCGGAAGAGATCGCGGTCAGCAGTTTGCGAACCTGCGACTTCAGGTCGCTCTTCACGGCCCGGTTGCGTTCGCGGTTGCGGAGGTTTTGACGATGGCGCTTCTTGGCGCTGGCCGAGTGGGGCATTCCGAATCCTTACACGTTGCGGGGTGACACTTGCGGGGTTCGACGGGGCCACGGGCGCCGGCGTCACGAGGGGGCCGGACGGCCTCAGCCCTCGGTTTCCGCGCCCCCTTTATCCCTCGCGGACCCCAACTTGTCCAGTCGTTCGGCCACGTCGCGGTAGCCAAAGTCGAGACCGGCCAGCGCGGAGAGGTGTTTTTGGGCGGCATCGGTGTCGTTGAGCCCCGCCGCCAGCACGCCCGCCCGGTAGAGGGCCCGTTTGCGCAACTCCAGTTCGCGGTCCGTGAGCGTGTCGACGGCCGTCTGATAGTTCGCCATCGCCAGCTGATACTGCTTGATTTTCTGGAAGCACTCGCCAAGTTCCAGAGCCACCTGCCCCTTGCGCCGGGCGTCGTGCAGCACCTCCTGGAAGCCGCGAATCGCCTCGGCGAAGTTGCCGGCGGCCTTGAGCCGCATCGCGAGCTCGTATTTCCAGGTCAGGTTCTCGGGATACCGCGTGCAGCGGGCCGCGTAGACGTCGATCTCCTGCTTGCCGTGCACCGCCCGGAGCCGCTCGAGGGTGGCCCGATTCTCCGGCGTGTCCTGCTCCTGGACACGCTTCTCGGCGATCATCACCTTGGACCGGCCCCAGCGCAGCTGGCGGTCCTCGACGTGCTCGCGCACCTTGAGGTCGTTGCCCGAGGCGGCCAACGCCTTGGCCAGCGTCTTCTCCGCTTCGTCGATCTGCGCGTCGCGCTCGAGCAGGTCGGCGAGCTCCAGGTAGGCATCGATGTCGGCGGGCTGCTGCTGGATTCGCTGGCGCAGGGCCGCGATCGGATCGCTCGCAGCCGCCGCCCCGGCTGCCCCGGGGGCCGGCTTGCCGCCACCCCGCCCGATCATGCCCTGGCCGGCGGCGATCGTCTTGTCGACCGAGAGCTGCGCGATCGCCCGCTCCGCCTCCTCGCCCAGCCCCTTGATCCGGGAGACCCGCCGCCAGCATTCGATCGCCTGGTCGAAGTTGCCCTGGCTGGCGGCGTACTTGGCGCACTGTCGATTGACCTCGGCGTCCGTCGGGGCCGCGTCGAGCGCCGCCCGCAGGTAGCGTCCCTGGGACTCAGGCCACATGAGGTTGCCCGCGGCCTCCGCCATGATGAGCAGCGCCGCATGGTCGGCCGGGTTCGCCTTGATCGCCTCGACACCCTGCTTGAGCACCTCGCGCCACTGGGCTGCGGCGGCGAGCTTCTTCAGGCCGCGGCCCCCCGTCGCGAACAGCGCGGTCAGCCCGCCCGCCTTCTTGGCCCCGTATTTTCGCTTCAACGACTCGAGGAACGCATGGAGGAAGACCGGGTTGCCCGGATCGCCGAGCACGCACTGGGCGAACATGTCGATCGCGTAGTCGACGTTGGCGGCCGCCACCGTGCCGGTGCGGTAGCACTGCAGGAGCCGTTTCTGGTCGGCGGGGGGCAGATTGCCCCACGAGGCGGCCAGGGTCGGGTCGGCCGGCACCGCGGCGACGTTTCCGCCGGAGGCGGTAGACTCGTTGGCCATGGCGTGTGACGATGCTCCCGAATGCTCGCGGTGCCGCGAGCGGGAAATTGTAGTGGCGGTCCGGACGCCCTGAAACACCGCTGCCCCTCAGCCGCCCGCGGACGCCCTCCGCGGCCCCCCGATGCCCGTTTCGCCCCCGATGCACAGCGGCCATGTGAGCTTCGTCGGCGCCGGTCCGGGCGCGGCCGACCTGCTCACGCTCCGGGGGGCGGAAGCCCTGCGGACCGCCGAGGTCGTGGTGCACGATCTGCTCGTGCCCACCTCTCTGCTGGACGTCGTGAACCCGGCCGCGGAACGGATTCCGGTGGATCGCGAGGCCGCCGCGGGAGCCGATCCAGGCGAGACGACAGGCCGGCTGCTGGTGCGGCTCGCCCTGGCCGGCCGCCGCGTGGTCCGGCTCAAGGGGGGCGATCCGACGGTCTTCGCCCGCCTGGCGGAAGAGATCCAGCCGTTGCGGAATGCCGGCGTTGCCATCTCGATCGTGCCGGGCGTGACGGCCGCGTTGGCCGCCGCCGCCGCCGCCGCCGTGCCGCTCACGAGCCGCGCTGCGGCATCGAGCCTCACGATCGTCACCGGCCATGAGGCGGAGGCGAAGGACGCCGGCCTCGACTTCCATGCGCTGGCGGCGCTCCCGGGCACGCTCGTCATCTACATGGGCGTGGAAAAGGCGGCCCGCTGGGCGCGGTCGCTCATCGAGGCCGGGAAGCCCGCCGCCACGCCCATCACCGTCGTCAGCTGCTGTTCCTGGCCGACGGAGCGGATCGCGACCGGGACGCTTGCCGACTGCGCCGCCGGCCTCGAGCAGGCCGGCTGGCAGAGCCCCGCCGTCGTGATCGTGGGGGAGGCGGCACGGAGCCGGCCTGTGGGGCCGCTCGCGGGGCGGCGGGTGTTGATCACGCGGCCGGTGGGGCAGGGGGAAGAGCTCGCGGCCCTCGTCCGCGCGGCCGGCGGCGAGTGCCTGTCGGTACCCGTCGTGAGCATCGCCGACCCGCCTTCGTGGCAGCCGCTCGACGCGGCGATCGCGCGGGCCGACACCTACGACTGGATCGTGTTTGCCAGCGCCAACGGCGTGAAGGCGTTCGCAGCCCGGCTGCGGGCCACCGGCCGCGACGCCCGAGCACTGGGCACCGCGCGGCTCGCGGCGATCGGCTCCGCCACGCTTCGCAGCCTCGATGCCGTGGGCCTCGTGGGCGACCTGACGCCGGCGGACTTCCGTTCCGAGGGCCTGGCCGAGGCGTTCACCGCCATGCCGCGGGGCGGCCGGTTCCTGCTCATCCGCGCCGACAAGGGCCGCGACCTCCTGCGGCGGGATCTGGAAGGCCGCGGGCATCATGTGGACGAGGTTGCGGCATACGTCAGCCGGCCGCTCGAGTCGCTCGACCCGACGACGCTGGCCGCGGTCGATGCCGGCATCGACTGGGTCACGGTGACGAGCTCTTCGATCGCCGAGTCGGCCGCCCGTCTGTTCGGTGATCGCATGCGACGCTGGCGGATCGCCAGCATCAGTCCGGTCACATCTGCCGCCCTGGGGCGGCTCGGCCTGCGGCCGGCCGTCGAGGCCGACGAGGCCACCGCCGCTGGGATCGTCGCCGCGATCAGCCGCTGGGAGGCGGCGGCCGCCGCACGACCCGCAGAGTCGTCACGGTCGGGCTGACTGCCGGACGGAAAGGCCGCCCCGCCCCCGGTCGATTGCAGACCGGTCGAAACCCGGGTCGATATCCTCCTCGCGCGGCGGCGGGCGGCCGGCGGCACACGGGGGAACACCATGCGACGGTCCGTTGATCCGACGACGCTCGTGGTCTGCGCGACCCTGCCGCGGCCGACGCGGAGCGGAGCCTGTGCGGCCTGGCTGGACACGCTGAGACGGTCGGCTGCCGTCACCTGGGCGGCCGACACCGACACGCTCGGCGCCGTCACCGAGGCGGCCCGCGGTCGCGGGGTGCCCGTGCCGCAGCTCGCGCTGGCTGTGCAGCCGGGCTGGCTCGACTCCCGGGCCACGCTGCGGCGGATGGTCGACGAGGCGCGACAGGTCGTGCCCGGGCTCGACGCGGCGGTCCTGCGCGGGCCGCGGCCGATCGCTCACCAGAGCCTGCTCGCCGAGGAAGGCATGCGGGTCGTCGTCGTGGACGCGTTCGGCGACGCGGGCCGCGGAAGCCGGCGACCGGCGCCGGCGGGATGGCGGTGCCGCAACCCCGTGTGGGGACTGTGGGAGGTGCAGGTCGATCCGCCGCGGCCGGCCGGCATGGTCGGCTGGCTGCTCCATGGCTCGATGCCGCGGCCCCGCCCCGGCGGCCTGCACGTGCTGCACGCCGGCGACATGCCCGCAGACCGCCCCGTGAGCGGCCGGCTCGACCGCTGGCTCGCCTGGGCCGAGCGGCGGGCCGCCTCCGGCCGGCTGCGTCTCGTGGGGCTTGCGGACCTGCCGGCGATCCTCGGCCGGGGCGGTGCGACGCCGGTCAGCGGTTCGGTGTTGAAGGCCGCTTAGCTGCCCGTGGACAAAGCCCTCCATGGCCTTTGTCCACTTGGCCGACCGGTGGAAACGCCGAGGGTTTCCACGGTCGGCATTCCTCGCATCCTGCTCGGGCAGACTTGTTCCACAGTCTGCTAGCGGCTCGGCCGCGTCTTTTTTTCAAGAGCGGCTCGGCCGCGTCCTCTTTCCAGCAGCGACCAGCTCAAGTACGCGAGGATCAGTCCGCTGACGACGAAGCCGCTGTCGGCGGCGATGCTCACCCGCTGGAACGGGAAGCCCGCGGCGAGGTCGGCCAGGAACAGCACCACGATGAGTCCCGAAACGATCATCCCGATGAGTGGCAGCGCCTTCGACACGCGGTCTGGAGCTCCGAGGGGCCGTGGTTTCGCTCTCCGGGCCGTTTCCATACCATAAACGCCGTCGTCCGGGGAGGCGGTGACTCCCGGACGGCGGTTTCGGCCCCCCGCCGTCGGCCTTCCGCACCGCCAGACCGGAGCCCTCCACCGTGGCTGCTGAAAAGACCCCCCGCAGCGCCGTCTACACCGGGTCGTTCGACCCGATCACGCTCGGCCACCTCGACGTCATCACCCGGGCGAGCCGCATCTTCGACGGTCTCGTGGTCGGCGTGGGCATCAATCCCGACAAGCAGCCGCTGTTCTCGCTGGAGGAGCGGGTCGGGCTGGTGCGGGCCGCCGTCGCCGGGCTGCCGAACGTGCGGGTGGAGCTGTTCAGCGGGCTGGCGGTCGCCTTCGTTCGCGAGCAGGGGGCCCACGTCCTCCTGCGCGGCGTGCGGTCGCTGACCGACATCGAGGCGGAGTTCACGATGACGCTCGCCAACCGCAAGCTCGACCCGGCCGTGGAGACGGTGTTCCTCATGGCCGACGCCGAGTATTCGCACGTCTCGTCGTCGCTGCTCAAGCAGATCACGCCGCTGGCGGACGACGAGCGGCTGCTGCGGTTCGTGCCGCGGCCGGTCGTGGAGGCGCTTCGCGCGAAGCTCCCGGCCCGGGCCTGACGGCCACACGCTCGTCGAGCGTTCGCCGATCCCCGCGGCTCCAGGAAGCCCCGGGCGGAAGCCCGGGGACTCCGGGTACGAAAACCACCCCGCCATCCATGCCCTACGACGGTCCGTGATTCCCCGGCTCAAACCCGCAACACATGGCACCCGGGCTGGTATTGGCACCCGGAGTCCCCCGGCTTCCGCCGGGGGCTTTTGTGCCATTCACCAGCGTCACGCCGGAGGGAGTGCCGGGGATGGCTCTCCAGCGAACGCCGCAGGCCCGGGGCTGACGCTCAATTCTGGCTCGCCGGGGAGCCTTGGCCGCCGGCTTCGAAGTGCTGCCGCAGGTAGCGGGCCCGCTCGATGTTGCGGTCCTTCGTGTCGAGCTCCACGCCGCGGAGCTTCTGCAGGTGGGCCGGCTGCGTCCGCACCAGGAGCGAGTTGATGTCGGCGATCCGCACGTCGCCGATGAGCCCGAGGAGCACGCCCATCCGCACCCGCGAAAGGAGCTGCATCGTCTCCTCGGCGCTGATCGTCTGGGCCGTGCGGAGGATGCCGAAGGCGCGGCTCACCTGGTCGTGGACGTTCTGCTGCGTCTCGCGAACGAGAAACTCGCGGGCCCGGCGCTCGTAGTCGATGAGCACCGGAACTACGTCCCCGACCTGCTCGAGCAGTTCCTCCTCGGTCTTGCCGAGCGTGGTCTGGTTCGAGATCTGGTAGAAGTCGCCCATCGCCTGCGAACCCTCGCCGTACAGGCCGCGGACGGCGAGCGAGATCTTGTGCAGGCTGCGAAACACCTTGTCGATCTGCCGGGTGATCACCAGCGCCGGCAGGTGGAGCATCACGCTCACGCGGATGCCGGTGCCGACGTTCGTGGGGCAGGCCGTGAGGTAGCCGAAGCGGGGATGGAACGCGTACGGGACGACCTTCTCGATCTGGTCGTCGACCGCCTTGATCTGTTCCCAGACGCCGGCGAGGTCCAGGCCGCTGTGCATGCACTGGATCCGCAGGTGATCCTCCTCGTTGATCATCAGGCTCACCTGCTCGCGGCCGTCGATCGCCACCCCCCGGGCCCCCTGGGCCTCGGCGTGCTCGCGGCTGATCAGCTGCCGCTCGACGAGAAACTGGCGGTCAACCTCCTCCAGGCGGCCGACGTCGATGTACTCGAGGTCCCGGCCGATGGGCACCGTGGCGATGCGCTCGCGGAGAAACTTTTCGATTTCCGCGCGGTCCTGCTCCGAGGCCCGGCTCACGAACGGGTAGTGGGCGACGTTGCGTGCCAGCCGCACGCGGCTGCTCATGACGATGTCCGACTCGGGGCCCGTGCCCCGCAGCCATTCACCGACGCCGTGGGTAAGTGATTCAAGATTCATGGTCAGGGTTGCGTTCGTTTCCGTGACGAAGGCTCATGCCGGAGGTGGGCCGAGCCAGCGGTCTTCCAGGGCCCGGATCGCGTCGCGGTCCTCTTTCGCCTTCTCGTAGTCCTCGCAGGCGATGGCCTCTTTCATGCTCCGCCGCAGGCCGATCAGGCCGGTGAGCTCGTCGGTGCCCTCGGGCAGCCCCGCCGCCGCGGCCCGCGACGGACGGCGGCCGGTGTGCGTCGTGGACCCGTGGATGTTGGCGATCAGCGGCTCGAGTTCCTTCTCGAAGTGGACGTAGTCATGCGGGCAGCCGAGCCGCCCCTGGTTGCGAAACTCGAAGAAGGTGATGCCGCACATGTCGCAGGACTTCTGGTCGAGCGCGGCCAGTTCGTCGGCTGTCTGCCCCACGCCCAGCGGTCCCATCAGCGCCCCCCCGGCCGACGTGGTCTCCTGGGGCTCCGACTCGCCGTCCGGGGGAGTCTCCGCCTGGTTCAGGTAGGCGCGGGCGTGGTCCTCGCAGAGGTGGAGTTCGCGCACCTCACCCGCTTCCAGCTCGGTGATGTGGAAGACCGCCTGCTTGTCGCACTTCTGGCACTTCATGGAAAGTTCCGCGGAGACCCGGGAATCATAGCGAACCGGGGGCCGGGCGGCGCGGGCGGATTGTGACGGCCCCGCGGCGCCGGGTACGCTCGGGGATCCCGCGGCCGTTTCCGCGGCGTTCGCTTCCGCCCCCGTCACGCCGCCATGCCGCACCTCCCGGACAGGTCCCGCTTCGCCGCACTCGCGCGGTCCAGCCGGCTCGTGCCGGTCTACCGCCGGCTGTTCGCCGACGCCCTCACCCCGCTGTCGGCGTTCGCGCGGATCGACGCCGGCGACGCCGGCTGCCTCTTCGAGAGCGTGGTGGGGGGCGAGAAGGTCGGCCGGTACAGCTTCCTGACCGCCGACCCCTTTCTGCGGCTCGAGGCCCGGGGCGACCGGGTGCGGGTGATCGCCGCCGACGGCACCGTGGAGGAGTTCACGTCGCGCGACCCGCTGGCGGATCTCGAGCAGCGGATGGCGGCCTACCGGCCGGCCCGGCTGCCCGAGCTGCCGCCGTTCACCAGCGGCGCCATCGGCTACGCGGCCTACGACGCCGTCCGCTACGTCGAGCGGCTACCGAACCCGCCCGCGGACGACCTCGGACTGCCCGACCTGTCGTTCGCCTTTTACGACCGGATGGTCGTGTTCGACAACGTCACGAAGGCGATCGACGTCGTGGTACTCGCCCGCATCGAGGACGAGTCGGCCGCCGGTCTGTCCGCCGCCTATGACGCGGCCTGCCGCCGCATCGACGCCACGATCGACCGGCTGTTCACGCCGTCGGCCTGGCCACCGCCGGCCGACATCGGCCCGCGGGGCGACCCCGCCTGCCTCCGCGACGGCACGGCCGCGTCGCGGTTCGATCGGGAGGGCTTCCTCGCCGCCGTGGACCAGGCCATCGAGTACATCCGCGCCGGCGACATCTTTCAGGTGGTCTTGAGCCGGCGGCTCGAGATTCCGTTCGCCGCGCCGGCGATCGAGCTGTATCGCACGCTCCGCGTGGTGAACCCGAGCCCCTTCATGTTCTTCCTGCGGACGCCGGCCTGCACGCTGGTGGGCAGTTCGCCGGAGATCATGGTCCGCTGCGTGGACGGCGCGGTCACCGTGCGGCCGCTGGCCGGCACCCGGCGCCGCGGGGGCACGCCCGAGGAGGACGCGGCCCTGGCGGCCGACCTGCTGGCCGACCCCAAGGAACGGGCCGAGCACGTGATGCTCATCGACCTGGGCCGCAACGACGTCGGCCGGGTGGCGGCGATCGGGTCGGTGGTGCTGTCCGACGTGATGACGATCGAGCGCTACAGCCACGTCATGCACCTCACGAGCAACGTCACGGGGCGGCTGACCCCCGGCCTCACGGCCTTCGACGCCCTGCGGGCGTGCCTGCCCGCCGGCACCGTGTCGGGTGCGCCCAAGATCCGGGCCATGGAGATCATCGACCAGCTCGAGCCGGTGCGGCGCGGCCCCTATGCCGGCGCCGTCGGCTACGTCGACTTCGGCGGCTCGATGGACACCTGCATCGCGCTGCGGACGATCGTCGTGGCCGGCGGGAAGGCCTACGTGCAGTCGGGGGCGGGAATCGTCGCCGACAGCGTTCCGGAGAAGGAGTTCGAGGAGACGGTCAACAAGGCCAAGGGGCTGCTCGTGTCCATCGAGATGACGGCCGCGCGGCTGGCGGGCCGGTCCACCGGGCCGGCCGCGAACGGGTGAGCGGATGATCCAGTTCGACCGCGCGAGCGTCCAGCGGTGCGGGCAGATCGTCGTCGAGAGCGTGTCATGCGGCTGGGCCGCGGGTCGCGCGGTCGCCCTCATTGGCCGGGGTGGCGCCGGCAAGACGTCGCTCCTGGCCGCCGCGGCCACGGCCTTGCCGCTGCATGCCGGTGACATTCTCGTCGAGGGGCGTTCGGTCCGCCGCGCGCCCGACGCCGTCCGTCGCGAGATCGGGTACGTGCCGGCCACCATGCCCGATTGGCCAGGGCTCCGGGCGGGTGAGTTTCTCGAAGTCTTCGCCACGGCTTCCGGACTCCAGGGGGCCGCCGCCCGCGGTGCCGTGGATCGCGGGCTCGCCCTGGCCGGCCTCGCGGGCCGGGGAGGCACGGCGCTTGAGACATTGGCGGCCGCGCAGGCCAAGCTGCTCCTCGTGGCGCGGGCGCTGGTGCACGACCCGCGGGTGCTGCTGCTCGACGATCCCTTTGGCGGACTCGATCCGGCGGGGCGGATGCGGGTGGAACAGTTGATCGGCGACGCGCAACTGATGGGGCGGACGGTGCTGGCGGCGATCGACGCTGCCGACGTGCCCGGGTGTTTCACCGACCTCGTCGTCTTGCGGGAGGGGCGGCTGGTCGCTGCCGGAGAACATGACCGGCGGCACTTCGAGGCCGGTCGTCAGTGGGTCTGCCGGATCGTCAGCCCGGGGCACGCCGAAGCGGCCGCCCGCATGCTCGCGGCCGGCGCCGCCGACGCCCGGGCCATCGACGCTGACACGGTGGAGTGTCGGAGCGATCCGCGGCGTGCGACGCTCGCCGACCTCGTGGCCGCGGTCGTGCACGCGGGGCTTCCGGTGGAACAGGCGGGCTTTACCCCGCCGTGGCCGGCGCAGCTGATCGATTGACCGCTCGCGGCGAGAAGGCCCGGGTGGAAACCGGGCAGGAATGTGCACGCGAACCTGCGGCATCGTGCCGCAGGTCGCTTGGCGGGCCTGCGCCCGCTGGCATTCAACCCGGCCCTCCGGGCCGCGCGCTCACACAAAAAGCCCCCGGCGGGAGCCGGGGGACTCCGGGTGGCATCTCTTCCCGCGTGCCATGCGCTGTGGGTTTGAACCGGTGGATCGCGGGCCGTCATCCGGCATGGATGGTGGGGCGGTTTTCACGCCCGGAGTCCCCGGGTTGCCACCCGGGGCTTCTGGGACGGGCGACGCGACCGATTCCCCCTGCAATGGATCTGCAAAACAAAGTTCGCAACGGCGGGAATCCGCATTGCTTCACGTGCAGCCATCCGCATTCGCTGTGGGATTGCCACCCCGCGGAGCCATCCGTCACGCGGCTTCGGCCCAGGCGCGGCGGACCTCGGCGAGGCCCTCCACGCACAGGTCATACTCGTGCGCCAGCCGCTCGAGCAGCTTGCGTTCCTCGGCCGCATCGTCGGGCTCGAGCGTGCTGGCCAGCCAATAGGCGCGTTTTCCCGCCTCGCGGTAGCCGATCAGCGGCTCCGCGCGGCCGGGACGCTCGAGCCGGCGCAGCGCCTCCGGGTAGAGACCGCTCCAGAAGAGCGTCGCGTCGCCGATGCGGCGGTATTCCTCCCGGGCGTCGTCGGCGGAGGCATGCCGCTGGGCCACCACCAGCATGGCGGTCACCTCGGGCGGCTCTTCACCGCCGACCCCGGGCAGCGTGGCGACCCGATCGAGCCGCAGGAACCGCACCAGCAGCAGGGAGACGTAGTCGACCAGCGGCGGATCGACGACGCCCAGCCGCGCGTGGAAGGCGTATTCGGTCAGGCCGCGGAAGAAGCGGTCGATGTCGGACGGGTCACGGGCGGAAAACATGGGTGGCCTCGCACGTACCTCGCACGCGGACTCCCTTTTCTACGCATGTTATACGGTTTGGTTTCGCCTGCCGGCCAGCGGGATCCAGGATCGTTCTGGCAACACGGCCGATTCTCCTGGCCGCCGGTGCCGCAGGCTGACACTCCGGCGTCAGCCGCAGGCGGCGGCCAGGTCGGCCACGAAGCGATCGACCTCCGCGAGCAGCGTGTCGCGGGGTTTGCCCGCCGACTCGGCGACGAGCCGCACCAGCGCCGAGCCGACGATCGCGCCGTCGGCCACCGCGGCCACGGCGCGGACCTGCTCGGGGGACGAGATGCCGAAGCCCACGAGGATCGGCACGTCGGTCTGCGTCTTCAGCCAGCGGACGCGATCGACGAGGCCGGTCGGGAGCTCGGTGCGGGCGCCCGTCACGCCCGCCACCGACACGCAGTACAGAAACCCGGTGGACTTCCGGGCGATCGCCGCGGCCCGATCCGGCGGCGTGGTCGGCGTCACCAAACGCACGAGCGCCAGCCCCGCCGCGCGGCAGGCCGCGTCGAGGTCGTCGCTCTCCTCCAGCGGGAGGTCCGGGACGACGAAGCCGGCGAGTCCGGCCGCCAGGGCGTCGGCCACGAAGCGGTCGATGCCACGGCGGAAGATCAGCGAGTAGCTGGCCATGGCCAGGATCGGCATCGCGCCGGCAGCCGTCGCCCGCCGCGCCGCGTCGAACACGCCCGCGAGCGTGAGCCCCTTGCCGAGGGCCCGGGTGTAGGAGGCTTGGATCACAGGTCCGTCGGCGATCGGGTCGCTGTAGGGCACGCCGAGCTCGCAGAGCCCTGCGCCCGAGCGGGCGAGCGCGGCGAGCACGGCCACCGTCGTGTCGAGGTCGGGGTCGCCGGCCGTCACGAAGGGGGCCAAGGCCTTGCGGCCGGCGGCGCGATGGGCGGCGAACATCGCCTCGATGCGGGCGATGCCCGTCGCGGGAGCGGTCGTGCTCATGCCCGCACCCCGCTGCCGTCGGCGGCCAGGCCGCGGAGCCGGGCGATCTCGGCGGCATCCTTGTCGCCGCGGCCCGACAGGCAGACGACGATGATCTCGCTCGGCGGCCGTGCCGCCGCCTCCCGCGCCGCCCAGGCCAGGGCGTGCGACGTTTCGAGCGCCGGCAGGACACCCTCGCGGCGGGCCACGAGATCGAAGGCGTCGAGCGCCTCGCCGTCGGTCACGCTCGTGTATTCCACGCGGCCCAGATCCCGCCAATAGCTGTGCTCGGGACCGACCCCCGGATAGTCGAGGCCGGCCGAGACGGAGTGGACGTCGGCCGTCTGGCCATCCTGATCCTGGAGCACGTAGCTCAACGAGCCGTGGAGGATGCCGGGGCTGCCGAAGGACAGGCTGGCCGCGTGGTCGCCGGCCTGGCCCGAGCGGCCCCCCGCCTCGACGCCGACGAGGCGGACGTCGTGGTGATCGACGAACGGATAGAACATGCCGGCCGCGTTGCTGCCGCCGCCGACGCAGGCCACGACCGCGTCGGGGAGGCGGCCGAGCTGGCGGCGGCACTGGTCGACCGTCTCCCGGCCGATCACGCTCTGGAAGTCGCGGACGATCCGCGGGAAGGGGTGCGGGCCGACGACGGAACCGATGATGTAGTGGGTCGTCTCGACGGAGCCCATCCAGTCGCGCATCGCCTCGTTGATCGCGTCCCGGAGCGTGCGCGAGCCGCTTTCCACCGGCCGCACCTCCGCCCCCATGAACCGCATGTTGCGGACGTTGGGGGCCTGACGGCGGACGTCCTCCGCGCCCATGTAGACGACGCACTCCAGGCCGAAGCGGGCGCAGGCGGTGGCCGTGGCCACGCCATGCTGGCCGGCGCCGGTTTCGGCGATGATCCGCCGCTTGCCCATGCGGATCGCGAGCAGGGCCTGGCCGAGCGTGTTGTTGATCTTGTGGGCGCCGGTGTGGCTCAAGTCCTCGCGCTTGAAATAGATCTGCGCGCCGCCGGCGTGCTCCGTGAGCCGCTTCGCGAAGAGCAGGGGAGTGGGCCGGCCCACGAAGGCCGACAGCAGGCCGTCGAGCTCGGCATGGAACGCGGGGTCGGCCTGGGCCTCGGCGTAGGCCCGCTCCAGCTGGTCGAGCGCCGCCGAGAGCGTTTCGGGAACGTAGCGGCCCCCGTAGCGGCCAAACCGCCCGTAGGAGTCGGGCACGCTGGATACCAAAGCGGCGGACGGAGCGGCCATGCGGCGGGGACCTCGGGGCGGAACGCAGCGACTGTGTCGATTGTAGCCCGGCCCGGGACTGCTACCATCCGACCGTCGCCGTTGGGCGTTTCACGTCCTGCGGCGGCCCACCGTGCGGTGTCTCCATGCCCGAACTGCCCGAGGTCGAGACGATGTGCCGCGGCATCGCCGGCTGCGTCGGCCTGCGGATCGCTGCCGCCGCGCTGCCCCGCGGCCGGGTGCGGCCGATCGCCACCACGCCCCGCCCGGCCGTGCTGGCCAGGCGGCTCGCGGGGCGGACGATCGCCGGTGTCTTCCGCCGTGGCAAGCGGGTGGTGATGGAAGTGGCCGCGGCGGGAGATGCGCCCCTGTGGCTGGTGATCGAGCCGCGGATGACCGGGCTGATGCTCGTGACCGAACCGCCGTCGGCGGAGCACGTGCGGCTCGAACTCGCCCTCCATTCCGGCCAGGCCGCGGCCGCGGAGCGGCTGCTGTTCTGGGACCAGCGCGGCCTGGGGACGATCCGCCTGCTCGACGCCCGCGGTCTGGAGCGGTGCTGCGGCGCCGCGAAACTCGGTCCCGACGGCCTCGTCGTGACCGCGGACGACCTCGTCGCCCGGCTGGGCCGGTCGCGGCGGGCGGTGAAGGTGGCGCTGCTCGACCAGCGGGCCGTCGCCGGCATCGGCAACATCTACGCCGCCGAGATCCTGTTTCGCGCGGGCATCGACCCGCGGACCTCCTGCCGCCGCCTCGGCGGCGCGGCCTGGGAGCGGATCGCCGCGGGCACCCGCGCGATCCTGGCCGCAGCGGTGCGGCACGAGGGCTCGTCGATCGGCGACGAGACCTACCAGACCGCCACGGGCGCGCCGGGCCGATTTCAGCAGCGACACCGCGTCTACGGTCGCGAAGGTCGGCCGTGCTCCCGCTGCCGCACGCCGATCGTGCGGATCGTCCAGGCCCAGCGTTCGACCTTTTACTGCCCGCAGTGCCAGGGACGGCACCCAAAGCGCAGGCCTTGCCCTCGATGAACCAGCGTCGGGAAGCGGTCTCGTCACCGTTCCAAGAAGCCCCCGGCGGAAGCCGGGGGAGATGATTCACGCGAACCCGCGGCATCGTGCCGCGGTTCGCTTGTCGGGCCTCCGCCCGCTACCGGTCAACCCGGCCCTCCGGGCCTGGCGCCGTCCACAAAAAGCCCCCGGCGGAAGCCGGGGGAGATGATTCACGCGAACCCGCGGCATCGTGCCGCGGTTCGCTTGTCGGGCCTCCGCCCGCTACCGGTCAACCCGGCCCTCCGGGCCTGGCGCCGTCCACGAAAAGCCCCCGGCGGAAGCCGGGGGACTCCGGGGGGTATGACTTCCCGGGTGCCATGCGATGCAGGTGTGAACCAGGAAACCTCCTGCCACCGTGCGGCATGGATGGCGGGGTGGTTTTCGTGCCCGGTGTCCCCGGGTTTCCACCCGGGGCTTCTTGGAACGGTGACGACGACGATTCCGGGTGCAAAGGGTCTGTAAACGGTAAACTTCTGGACATCCCCTCCAGCCGCACCGGAGCCTCATCCATGACCCCGCCCCGCCTGCCACTCTCCCGCCGCCGGCTGCTCGCCGGGGCCGCCGCTTGTGCCGGGAGTGCCGCGATCGGCGGCCTCCGCGCGGAGCAACCGCCGGCCGCCACCGCCGAGACGCTCGCCGGCCGCCTGCACGCGTCGCTCACGCCGGCCCAGCGGGAGAAGGTGTGCTTTCCGTGGGACTACCAGCACCCGAAGTTCGGCCTGCTGCGGACCCGCGTCGGTGCCAACTGGAACGCCACCGAGCCGACCCTGGCCGGCGACTTCTTCACCAAGGACC
>Ga0315904_10004422_pt1 | contig 20089 bp, 51 predicted proteins | sample LakEriMetagenome_6_FD_203529 | JGI IMG/M metagenome (GOLD analysis project Ga0315904, IMG submission 203529) | Freshwater fungal communities from buoy surface, Lake Erie, Ohio, United States - Buoy 12 MA120 | ecosystem: Environmental > Aquatic > Freshwater > Lake | place: USA: Lake Erie, Ohio...
CAGCGAGTTACGCCGGCCCTACTCAAAGGACGTACCCCGCCCTCCACTCCCTAAAGTTACGAATAAAAATCCACATTTCCAAGCAGTGTGGATAACTTTCTTAATCAGTTGACAATCAATTCGTTATACGCCATTTCCAGACAATCCAACCAATCGGCGGTATCACCTTCGGCAGATAGTTGACGTTGAATTTGCTTTGCATAAGATACGAGCTCTTCGTCCATACCAATTTGGCGAGCTCGTTGTAACATTTCGGACTCCGTTAATTGAAGCATAATTTATTTATTGGTCAGTATCACTCCATTCACTTACCCTATCCAGACACCTTTGTAGTTTATCCAATTCAGCTTGAGCATCCTGAATAATCTTTTGTTTATCCTGTATAATAGATTGAAGTAATTTTGTAGCTGCATACTTTCTACCCCAGACCTGTGGATAGTGAAAGTTTGAACCAATAGGATAGTATTCACCCCTAATGAGAGTGAACGTTTGTCCCCTTTCCACTACTGCATCGTACTCACCATCCGCCCTCTGCCACAATTTCATATTACAATGCATGGCACGATTTGATGCCACTTGCTCACCCGGTTTGACATTGGTATTTTTCGGACCACTATTCGTTCCGCCCTTATTTGAGAAAGGCTTCTTATTTGTGTTTTCGTTTGTATGCACGTTTCACCAATTTTTCGTTTTCTCTAGCCTGTATTTCGTATGGATTATTTTTGTATCCGTATTTTATATTGTAGTGATTGTACCAGCGGAATCTTTGCTGAGCATGTGTCCATTCGTGCAGAAGAGTCTTTTGGACAGATATCATTCTCTTACATTGTGCCAAATTAATCCAGATTGTCTTTTCCCAATCGTAGTATCCACATTCAGCTTCCTCGTCCATATCCCAATAAAATGCGATTGCTTGACATTTAGAATCCCCTAACTTATCGTGAGCCCAATTCCAAAGACGGTTGCAATCAAATCTCATACCCTTTGTTTTATTACTTACACGCATAAATATCTGCTTTGATTATTAAATAGAATTTCTGATATACAAATATACGAAATATTTTCCATTCCACCAAATCCAATGTGAGCAAGGCTTTGAGCGGTATAGTGTATTAAAATGATATAAAAAAATTTTTTTGTCAATGAAAGAATTCGTATATACCCTACATTATGACTGACACCCATCAATTCTGACACCTCTTTTTTGAGTAAGTGTTAATTTGTGGGAATTAGTGGGAGTTTGTGTTAATATTGACTGATAGGGGTTTTGGATTACTGAAAGGTATCAAATTAAAAAGGTAGGTTTTGAGCAGTGTAATTAGGTATGTATGGTAATTAAATTTTTATGGTATCAAAATATGCTTCAATCCGCTCCCTATCCTATCCCTTCAATCCACAACCATCCCTTAATCAGAAAGTATAAAAGAGCAACGCCTTTGAGAGCGAAATAGATTAGTATGCTCAAACCAATAAACCCTCCGGTATCAATGAGCCAGTTGTATTTATTCTTTTTCATTTTGTATATATTGTTGCTCATTTAGTAGTGAATCAATGATAGCGGAGTTTTCGTATTTGAGAGTGATTTCCTCGTCTAATTGTGTGTTAAGGTTTTGGACCTCAAACCATAGAGCAATGGCAATTAAGGTTATAAAGCATGTATATACTTTGAGTAGGTTATTCGATTTCATTGTTCGTTTGATTAGTGCTTAGTAGCTCGTATTTTTGGGCTATAACGTTTCGGATTTGGGAGCACAATTCGTATTCCTCTAACCCTATGCATTCCGTTAATAACCATTGAAGGCGTTGTATTTTGGTTTGAAGTTCTACTCTTTGTGTTTGAGTTAAATTGTGTGAGTGATTAGTATCCATAGTAAAACAATGATTGAAGTGAAAATTAGGAGTTCGGACCCTTCTCCGTACCCCTTACTACAGCTCTTTTTTATTCTTTGTATTTTATTAGTTAATCCCATTCAGACCCCCTCTTTAATACCTTATCCTTTGTATCCTCTTTGTATTCCCTACTATATACCCATACCTTTAAGGCTATGTATATACCCATAAACCCCAATACCCCTAATACATTCAGTGCGTTGAATTCCATTTGAACTATTTATTTTTTTGTTGGGTTTTTTGGGTTATCTATATCCTCGTGGTTTTCGTTTATATACCTATCCACTACATAGTTCCCTACTATCCATCCCAATACCATTGCTCCTATTATGACTCCTATTATCATCTGTATTATGTTTATGTTCGTCCGCGCTTAGAATTTACCCCATCCACAATGATGACGGTTCCCTTCCGCAATTTTGAACCCCATCCATAACTCCCTCAATATCTTTAGTATCCCTTTCATAACTGGTGTTTTATCCATCAATACTCGCACCTCTAAACGGCTCTACACTATCGCCCCTTTGTGTGAACTCGCCCGTTTTTGTATTCAATACCCCTTTTAGGGTTTCACTACCTTCTATATGTACACTCAATCCTTCCGCTACATCCTTCGCACTCACTACTACAAAATCGGTTTGTTTTGGCGTATAACCCTCATTCACCGAGTTTTGAAAGCCCGCTTCCCAATCACCCAACTGCTCTTTGAAATAGCGCCCTTCCGGTAATTGTGCCATTGTACTATTCCATTCCCACCATTGACGAATTATTTGTTTGATTTCGTTTGCTGTTTTCATTTTTGTATCTTTGTTATAAATATATTGGATTTTAATAGTGAGCCGCCATTAATCCGAGCCGTTCACCATTCACCTTATTTCAAGGCATAACTATCAAAAAAATTTCCCTCTGAACGACCCGATTTCCGATTCACCGATACGAACATAATAGAGAATACTGAAAGGTTATATATTATCATTTCTATTGTACATTCTTATTGTAAACGGCTCATTAAAGCATTCACCATAGTAATTACTCATTTCGTCCTCATTCCATTTTAATAATCGCCATCCGGTCACATACGTTTCAATCGCCTCTTTAATGATATCAAAATCCGCTTCAAACATTTCTTCGGCTTCACCGCCACCTTTTGATTTGATACCTTCTATTCGGTATTCCCTTATGTACTTATGTATTCGGCTTTCAACTTTAATACATTCTTCCCAAGTATAAAACGGTATCATATTAATCACTTCCGCCCTTTGATTCCATTCAATCCATTTAGGCTCGTCCGATTCTACATATCTTTTTTTCAATACCAAATCACTATATCTTTTTACCACATCTTTACTTATTCCTATCTTAATTGGCAACGTTCCCCACTTTTGAATATATTCCTTTCGGCTTTCACCTTTTGGTATTGTTATAAAATACAATGCACAACCGTATTCAACATCCCCACTTTTGGTATGGTATTTATGTAGGTGTCTCTTTTTTAATTCCCTTACTTTTAATCTATTCTGCCAAGCTTCATCCGAAATGTTTTTTGGTTTCTTATTTGCGTTAGCAGGATTACCTTTTTTGATTCCATATCCGTAGGGGTTTTTAAGGTCCTCAAATACATTGTGTTCCCTTGCATACTTTTTATAAGTGTTATAAGATACACCTAATAGCTTTGCCGCTTCTGCTGCCGAGCGTGATTTGGTTTGTGCATCTTTTATTTCCGCAACCGTCAATGGTCTAAATCCAATCCCCCTTTTTGTTTTGCTTTTGTTTGATTCAACAAGCTTCTTTAATTCATCTAATTCTATTTGTGTACCTTTGTAGTTTTTAGCTGCATCAAAAAGAAGTTCTAATTTATCTTTGAGCGTATTTTTTCGGTGATGGTAATGTATCATTCTATCAGATACATTAAGTATTTCAGCTAATTCTTTATAGATGTGCGTTGTACCCGTCAATCTGTACATAACCTCTAAATCAAGTATCTTTTGAAGATTACCTTTTATTATTTCATTTGTAAATTCCATAAGCATTTATTTTAAGGTAACCAATCTTCTAATAGTAATTTATTTATATTGTTAATTACTAAGTCCATATTCCTTAATTGAAATTTATTTAGGTTTATGTAATTCTGTCCGAGCTTCAATTCATATAACCTTAACCGAGTATCTGCCAAAAACCCTATCCTATCCAGTTGTAACATTATGACTTGCATTCGGTTTGTTATTTCAATTAGGTAGCAATGTGTACTTTCATAAGGTGCTTTTATATTTGTCATAACTACCGGCTTTATTGATTGTACATAGTATCCCGTCTTACCGATTACTTTACCCGTTAATCTTTGTACGTTTTCTATTGTTAGCATACCTTTTTGATTAAGTCCTCAATGATTACACTCCAATCGTCCGCATTATCGGTCACTACTCTTTGATATTGTTTTAGTATGTCCGCCCTTTGTTCGTTTGTTAGTACTACTTCTAAACGGCTTTCTATTCCTTTGATGTCCTCAATCGTTACATTGTTTTTCATTAGTTTGTATTTAGCGAAGTTTGTATCATTAATTCTAAAAGAAAATTATCAAATGTCAGATTACTTTCAGTTACCAAAGCTACCCTATTGTTTTTAGTATTAAGCATTAAATATCCTCTACGATTCTTTTTAGTTCTTTGTAGTGTATATACTATTGCTTTACTTAATACAAATATACCGCTATCGTCATCTTTTGGTAGTACGGCGATTTGATAATTGTATTTGTTTTCGTCAATTCTACCTACACTCCACTCTTGCGTATTTGATTTCGTCCAAAACGTCTCATTTTGAATTCGTTTATAGTTTTCTATTAATAACATAGCGGTAACATATCAATTAAAATGATTTTGAATTTATCCACCGTATCAATTGCAGATATTGGACCATACCTTACCTCACCATTACACCTTAACTCAAACTGCTTTTTGAATAGTATCAATTCTGCTTTTTCAGTTTTAAGCTTTGTCATGTGATAGTATTTTTGTTGCGGTGAACTCTTAACAGGTACATCTGTCACGAATACAAATTCATAATAAGGTCCCCTATCTACGTCCGCATATCTATTACATTCGGTCACTATCCACATTTGAGTATCCCTACCAATGATAGGCCCTTTTAATAATGCTTCAGGGTTTTCTATATACATAAATTTATTTTTCGTTTACCAATTTTATGTTTAAGTACATTGCCGATGCTATAAGTATTAATCCTATTCCACCCAAACCCGGTGAGTCATCCACTTCACCGAATACAACTGCCAAAGTACCCACTACCGTAACTACTATTGCCGAAATACTTTTTAAGATTCTCAAACGTCTTTGTGTCCGCTCTTTTTTACTCTTTTGAATTTCGGTTTGATATTGGATTACTTCTAATGCTTCATTCAATCCTATTGGATTACCTTTACGCACCTCATCTGATAAAATTTCTAATCTTTTGTCTTTCATTTTGATATTGCTTTACTAATTATGTCCACAATTCTATTGATTCGCCACTCGCTCTTTTTTTCTTTTACCGTTTTCGGTTCGTCATCCGTATTGTTATGTACCCTTACCGATGTATTGTATTGGTAGGTTAAGGCTTGAAGGTAGGTTTGATGTAAGTTATGCGGTATGTTATTAAAATCCGCTACTATCTTAATTGGTAATTCCGTACCCGTTCCGTAAATCTTTATTGAAGTATTAATTGTAACCAAACCGCTACCCTTCATTGTTAATCTGCCATTGTCCGGCGTTATGTTTATGTTGCTCATTTTATCTATACATTAATTCTTTTATTTCATCAATTAGTTTGTCCGGCGTTAATAACTTTGACCTATCCAACATTCTACGCATAGGGACCGAATTAGGATGCGGTGATTGATTACCGTATGCATTCCATCGCCATAGTTCGTATTGTACACCTATTGGATTCCTTTCTAAATTAACTTGCAACCTGTCACCCTTTACATTTATAAGTGTGAATAGATATGCCGAAGGTAGTGTTTCAACTTTACCTACACGCCAATTACCAACGTCCATTCCGTAAACCTTTGTTATATTTTCTATTGAGAGCATATCAAAAATTCAAATACCATTTAGTTAAGTTTCTTAATACAATATAAATTCCGGCTATCATTAACATTGGCATCACTATAAACCAACCGATGGAAAATGCCAAATACGCATCCGAATTACTATCCCAATCGTCATAGTAATCCTCATGCGGTGGGTCATAATCAAATCCAATTCGTTTACCAAAGTATTTGTAAAAAGTTAGTGTAAGTAAAAATCCTATTGGATATATTAACATTAAAGTTGCTGATGTTATATTCATTTTTAATTCTTAAAAAAGTTTCTTTTAATTTCGGGTTCAATTGAGTCTAAATAATCTTGCAACATAACAATAAAGTTATTGTAATTTGTCAAGTCCTTAATATCAATGTAATTGGTAGCTTCTATTAAATTATTTTCAAATCGGTATCCATTCTCTTTGTCATCTTTGTGTCTGTCCAACCAAATAACTAACGGTACATCCCCTAATCCAATATCAAAATCAAATGTATAACTATTCCTATTTAATATCAGGTCATCATTCACCTCTTCTGCTTTAAGACATGTAATTTGCCTGTCTTCAAAGTTCCAATAGGTTTTCTCAATTCGTTTTATGTTTTGTATTGTAATCATTCCCAAGTTACTGATGTGTCAATTAATGTTTCTATTTTTTTAAGGAATAGGTTCATATCCTTAATAGTTTCCAAATCTAAAAATACCATTGTCCGATTAAATGTGTTTTCCAAAATGTAAACCGGATTAGCTTCCTTTCGCAATTCAAAACGTTGAACTATTGGTGAATTGGAATCATTGATATGAAAATATGTTTTTACTAACGAGTCCTCAACTTTGTAAATGATAAACCTACCATTGTAAAAGTTACAACCAGTTAATTTATTTACATTCTCAAACTTAATCATTCGTTTTAGGTTTTTTATTCCTAATATCATTATAAACACCGTATCCCAATTTTTTACCGATACGATTCAATTTACCAATTTCAAGTCTATACCCTACCGATGTAGCCCAACTCCTAATCCCATCCGCTTCAATACCTTCAACTATTGCTTTTGTTTGGTTATATTCTTTAGTCATACAATGCCAACACAAACCTTCACTATCCAAAAGTTTACTACATTTAGTACAAATATCATTTTGTTTTTCGCTCATATTAACTTGCTATTATTGCCATAAATCCAAAAAAACCTATCATTGCCAAAACAATTACCCAAGTCCAAATTGTTTCTTTAGTTTCGTCCGATATTCTCATTTGTTTCAGTTTCAATTACTATATAACGATACCCATCAAGTGTTTCTTTGAACTCACCTATCTTTGCTAATCTTTGTACAAGTTCCAAACCCCCTTTATTTGCTAACAAAGTTATTGTATCTTCTAAATAAATTATTTTAGCCATTCTTTACGATGTTTTATAAACCAATAGGTGTGAATCATTAGGACACAACTATTAACAACAATTGTAGGTCCAGCCATAATTCCCAATCCGTACACAATCCAAAACATAGAACCGATTGAATTTATTAAACGTAATCGGTAAATGTTTTCTATTGTAAATGAATAAAGGACTACTACAGTTCCAATGTATCCGAATATATCCCAGTTCATTTTTTATCATTTGATTCAGCTATACTCAAAATAGAATCCATTATTGTATTATCGGGTGGTAATTGTATAACACCCCCACCAATAGGTTCACTTCCAGCTGGTGCTATTGTATCTAAAACAATTTGGTTTTCCCTCATTCGTTCTGCTCTTAACATTGCTGATATTTTTGCAAAGTCCTCATGCATTTTTATATTCTCATCAATGATAGGTTTACAATCATCTGTTTTAAGATATTGTGAAACCAAATAAGAACCCGTTGTAAATGATAAAAGTAATATCAATACAATTAGGCGTTGCGCTTGCGTGAATTGTTTTAATATGTTTACAAAGTATTTCATCAATCAAATAAATCTTTAAATAATCCAGCTTCAACTTTTTTACGAAATGATTTACCCAACATTTCATCTTGTAATTCTTTACTCTTTTTCAGTCTTTCAACTTCAACTTTAAATTTTTCAGGCGTTAATTCATCTAGCTCTTTAATTATAAAATGCTGAGTTGGAATTGTGAATACTATGTACCCATCGTTTGTTTTACGGATATCAATCCCATCCTTAATCCATTCTTTTAATTCACTAATCATTTTCTATATCGTATTCAATCGTATCAATTAGTGTCCTACTCACAGGAAAATAAGCTACAGCTCTACGCATTCCATTTTCATCGGTACTCCAAAATTCATAAAGACCCGAATCACTCCAACTTACTCCTTGTGCTTCAAGCACTCTTGTATATTTTTTATCGGCCATCACTACCTCTATATGATATCTATTCATAAATTATATATTTGTTTCTTTAATGATTTCAATTGAATGAATAGCATCACCTTGTCTAATCAAGTCAATAACTTCAATCCCTTCAATAACTTTACCGAAGCAAGTGTGATTGCCATCTAAATGTGCAACTCCTGCTCTATTGTGACAAATAAAGAATTGAGAACCACCTGTGTTTCTACCAGCGTGTGCCATACTCAATACACCTCTATCGTGATATTGTTTTGGTGCTGATACTTCACATTGAATTGTATAACCCGGACCACCCATACCATTTTTGTTTGGACATCCACCCTGAATCATAAAGTTTGGAATCACTCTGTGAAAGTTTAATCCATTGTAAAATCCTTGCTCAATTAATTTCTTAAAGTTACCCGTTGTAATTGGTGTTTCATCGTATAGCTCTGCTATCATGTCACCTTTTGCTGTTTTAATTAATACCTTTGTTGCCATAGTTTTATTTTATAATCATTAAAAGTTCTTGCTCTCTGAATAGATAGTATTCTTTGTTTTCCAACTTTACTATTTGCGCAGTTCCGGCATAAGGCATCATTACTTTATCACCCACCTTTACGCTCATTGGAATCTTAACGCCATCGTTTGTATAAATTCCTTCACCAACCGAAACTACAATTCCTATTTTTGTATCTTCGCCTTTCGCTGTTTCGGGTATGATAATACCACCTGCTGTTTTTGTTTGTACTTCTTCTTTCTCAATAAGTACTCTATCTGCTAACGGCTTTGCTAATTGAAATGTTTCTTTACTCATTATTATTTTGTTTTCTTTGTTGATTTCTTTCTAGTTTTTTTGAACTCACTTTCTGTTTTAACTCCATCAAATTGTTTTGGATTTGATTTTCTTTTAGGTTTTAACGATGGGGCTTTCAATAGCGCTTCTTTAATTTCGTTTGGTATTTCTGATTGTAATTCATTAGGAAATAGTGTAGCAAACTTCTGAGCGTTTTGTTCTAATTGTTTATTAATATCCTCTTTAGCTATTTCCGCCATTTTCTTTTTAGCTTCGTTTGATATTCTACTCATTGGTACACTACTTAATGGGTCAGATTCTTCAAACTTTGTATCAATTGTTGTAAGTTTGGTAGTTGTAACAGGAAAAGATGTGTCAGGTTTAGGAAATCCTTCCTTACTTACATTATCTGCTATGTACTTCCAAATTTCAGGATCAATTTCGTTTTTGGGTTGTCCAATTCCTGCTAACTTTTGAAACTGTTTTTTGTAATCAGCTTCTTTTTCTTTCTTTTTGTTTTGTTGTACTTCATAAATAAGCTTTCCGATACCGCCAATAACGAATGCGATAAAGCCGTACAAAATAATTGTTGTAATAAATTCCATAACTATAAATTAAAATATTGATTTAATGATTTGCCAAATAAAAACGAATGCCCAAGTTAGGATTCCAAACGCCACACAAAATAGTCCACCATAAAATAGGACTTGAAAAATGTCTCCCCAATTTAATTTTTTCATAATTTTATTTTTTAATTCTACCTGCTCCTTTATATGCTTTTTTGTAGTTAGGTTCAAGAAGCGAACTTACCTTAACTCCTTCGTATTTATTTGCAGCATGCACAAATAGTGTTTCACCTATGTATGTACCACAATGCCAACCCGAAGGTGATTGACGGCTTCTAAAAAATACTAAATCCCCTATTTGAAGAGAATCTTTTTGTATCCTTTGTGTTTGGTCCCACTGCCTATAACATACATTTTCTAATTGTAGTTTATAAACATCACCATACAATCTTTTATTGAACTGTGAACAATCAATTCCTTTTTCAGTTCGTCCACCTAACTTATATGGTTTACCCAACCAATGATAAATAAAGTTATTCAAAGTTGTATCAGGTGTTAATACAGGAACCGAATCCAATACGAATAATTGTTTGGTTTGCGCAGTACATTGAAAACACAATACCCAAAAAAGAATTGTAACAACTACATACAATATTTTTGTTTTCCTTTTTATCATCCGTTCATTCTTTTAATAGTACAATCTTCATATCGGCAATCGTAATACTCTTCTTGATTATCAGGATTTATCACTAACAATCTTGCACCAATCATTTTAATAATTGCTGGTTGATATGTAACGGGTTGTATTATTCGTTCACCTACATATTCTTTTACACTTATTTTTCCTGCATCAAATCTGATTATTTCTATGTGCTTAAAATTCATTTGTTTTTCTTTTGGTGCGTTATTCCAAACTTCTCTTTGAGCAAGACTCATTACTTTTTTCTTTTGGTAACAATTGTTTCAGATTTAATTGATGGTTTCCAAAAATCATCAAACTTTTTACCATTTGCTTTATCTTTATCAATTAAATCATAAAACTTTTGTAAAGCTAGTTGGCGGCACATCGTTCTAATCCATCCATCATTCCAAGTTCCAACTTCAACTTCTGAACCGGATTCCTCGCATACACCATAAGATTTTTGTTCAGCGTTTCTAATTAATGCCCAATTCTTATCAGATGTTCCAGTTACATAAAAACGTAAACCACCAAACTTTTCTTTTACCTGAGTCACCTTTGTAATCCAATCACCTTTCTTTTGGTCATTTACTTTAATTCCACCTACCAAATCAAATAGAATCTTAAACCAACCGTCACCCACAGCGAATTCATATTTGTATGGATTCGTTTGTTGAATGTAATCAATTTTTCTACTTGCTTTAATCTTTTTGTGCAGATATGCTAGAGCTTTATTGTATTGTTTCTCAAACCAATTATGCGCATGTCCTCTAGTTGTGAATGTAAACATCTCTGGATACAATTCCACAATTCTTTCACTATTACTTTTTGTCATCTTTTACTTTTTTCTTTTTACTTTTTAACTGCTTCTCAGCAATCGTTTCACCTTCCGAATCATTTACTACTTCGGTTACCTTTACTTTACGAGTTGCAGCTTTCCATTCTGATTTTGCTACATAACTCCATGCACTACCCACTTTGTTGTAAGCTTCCTTGTCACCTAATCTTTCAATTTCGCCTGTTTTGTTGTTCTTAATACACTTCATAGTTTATGTTTTTTCAAATATACGAATTATTTTTGAATCTACCAAATCTATTTCAAAATTCGGTTTACTAATTCATTCCATTTTTGAACTTCAATCTTATCAGCGTTGTACATTTCAAATTGGAAATCGGTTACTGATGAAGGTACAACTATGATATGATAATCATCTGACATTTTATCTTTTGCCACACCATCCCTTAATTTATCCATTTCATGTGAACTCAACTGCGTTGGTACTCTCATTACAAATATAGGTTTTGTTTTTGGTGGGGCATTATAAATTGTACCAGTTGATGCCTGATAATTTGATAAAATTTGTTGTGCTAATTGTGTTGGGTTCATACTATCCGAATATTTGTATTAAGTTACGAGTTATAATTGTTAATGAAATCACTATCCAAATTGTGTTAAATACAATTAAGGTAGGTAAATCTTTTCTCATTGATGCCCAAATCAATAAGGATGAAGTTGCCAATGTAAGGAAATGAAAATACCAAAGTTCAATACCGAATATCAAACCTGGTACAATGATAATAGCTTTCGCCATCCAAGCACAAAACTCAATGATGTTGTAATCTGTCCAATAGGTTTTATCTTTGAACATTAAGATTCGTTTCCAAATCTTATTCCATCCAACAATCGTAAAGAGTGCTGATATGAATGTAATATAAACTAATAAATACGTCATAACTATTTTGTTTTCAAATCACCTCTAATATCATCTTTCACCTTTTCTAAATATACCATTCTATCATTGTGAGAAATAAATGGTACACTCCAAAACTGGCGTGTCTTTGTTCTAAACCACCCAAACACAAAAGAGTAAACTCCCATCACTAACCTTAACTTAACCGAATTCAGATATAGTGTAAGTACAGGTAATGCGGGTGCTCCATGTGTTAAATAAGTTCTGACCTTTTTGTTTTTCAAAAGTGGTTTTGGGTATCCATACTTTTTTGTAATTGGTATAAACTTATATGCAAAACCTGGTGTAAAGATTTGGTCAAAGAATGATTCCAACATTGGGGTAGTTCTAAACCACCAAACGGGTGATATAAAATAAATTCTATCTGCCCATTCTATTAATGATTTGTATTCTCTAACTTTATCTTTATGGAATTCAAACCCTTTGTTCTCGGCATAAAGGTCTACAAAGTAAACACTCTCTTTATTTTGTTCAAGTGTTTCTTTGATTGTGTTTGCTATACCATTATAACAAAAACTTTCTTTGTTAGGATGTCCAACGATAATTAAATTGTTCATAGTTTTATCCATTTGTTATTTGATTCCAAACGAGTTGCCCCAATAAACTTCATCGGCCATTCGTTTGGTGCTATTAATGAAAGGAAAGGCGAACCATCTGCTTTTTCATACAAATAATATGTTTCACCCATCACAGGTACAAAGTTATATTTAGCTGAATATACAAACTCATTCCATTTTACCTCATCAATAAGTTCTTCAAATTCTTCTTTTAATTCATTATATTTTTTTGTAAAAACCTTATTGGCTTTTTGAGCTTGCATTTGTTTCCATCCACCAACATCTTCTAAATGAATAGAAGGAGCTCCTATGTTTGAACCATAGGTTAGCTCCTTTGAATAATATCCCCTTTCCTCATCCCAAACTACTAAATCAGGTTTCTTTTTTTTCTTACTCATAACTTGCTCTATCAATATTAATCACATAAGGGAAACGTGGTATTCCATCGGGTGTTAAATTGAAATACTTAACGGTTGCTTCCTTACCGATTAGTTTCTTTTTACCTTTAAGCATTGCAGCGGTTTCTTCCCACGTTCCTTTAACATTTGATTTGAACCTCTTTCCATCTTTGGTCTCAAACACAAAGTAACCAGCAGTTCCGCTACGATTACCCTCACCTTCCACAATATCCAAAATCGTATATTCCTCATCTACGAATGATTTATGCTTTAATAAGTTTTTACTACGTTTGTTTTCATATACTCCATCAGTTCTTAACATCTGACCTTCATACCCACGCTCTACATAATCCTCATACCATTCAATAACTTCATCTTCATTCTTTACAATATGTGTTTCAACTTGCTTCACACATTCAGGAAAGTCCAAAGCGATTTCATCCAACTCAATACATCTTTCTTTGAATGTACCATCAACCGAAGGAAGGTCATAAACGTGATACTCAATATTTTTAGCACTTTGTTTAAGGTCATCCGCTGTTGGTTTGGTTTTCTTCACTAACGAAACGATAGCGTTGAAATCATTTGCGAACTTATCAGCGTACAACTCACCATCCAATATAGTATGGGGTTCGTGCTTAAATAGTTTATCCAATGATTCTCTAATGTGCGGTGCTGAAATAATCTCCTTACCATTACGGCTAAACATTCCATCCTTTGTTACAATACAACGAATACCATCTAACTTTGGTTGTGAATAGATAGGATATTGGATTTTATCTTTCCTATCTTCCCACTTACCAGCCAACATCGGTTCAAAGTATTGCTTCTTATTAATGTGCTTTATATTCTCAAAGTAACCACGCTCCAACTTCAACTTCCTTTTAGCTTCAGCTTCTTTGAGTGCTTGCTCATTATCAGTTGTACCATTAGCCTTACCTACATTCTTACCATACACTTCAGTCCATTCACTAACTACTTTCTTACCGTCAGTTTGTCCTGAAATAGTACGATACCTATTCTTTACTACTTCAATCGTCCACTCTTGCGTTTTACCACCTTTTGTGGCTTTGTAAATTGTTTCTAATAACATATCTTTATTTTTTAGGGGTTACGATTACTTCTAAATTGTTATCACTAAAACAAAGTCCAACAACTTCACCGCCATGCTCAGCTTCTTCAACTATTTCCAAAAACTTTTTAAGTTCTACTGCTCTAACAAAGAATCCACCTTTGGCTTCTCCATCGGTGAAACCTTCTTTCCAAAATATTTGTTCATTAAACATATCTTAAATTTTAAAGTTTGAATGTTCTGCTAAGGTTTGTAGGGTTTCAATAAACTTATCCATTGTACTCACCCCAGCTTTAGTTACTCCAATCTTACCCGTTTCATTATCGGATGTGATTGCTGTAATTTTGAATGTAGGCATTGGTGGCATATTATCATACTCAATTGTAAACACAACATGCTCCGGCACCATATAACCTAAACTCTTATCGGCTTGAGCAAGTATAACCGCTCCCCAATTACCGGTTGTTGAATTAAGTTTATCCAATTCATTTACACTAACAACTTTGTATATAGCGTTCTTAGCGTTCTTAATTGGAAAACGAAAATCAATGTTCTTTAACTTTGTAATATTCTCTATCATATTAATTATGTTTCATGCCTTTACAAACTCCATACCCACTACGAGCTGCTAGACGGTTAATATTATTAGCTACTTCCATTGGAACGATTTGTATTTCGTTACCTGTTTTGTGGTTAGCGATTTGTACGCCGCCCAACTTTTGTGTTGTACTACAATTTACACAACTACGATAGCCATACTTTGTGAAACGTAAAAGTGGCATATCATTTCCACATTTAGTACAACTTGTCATTTCTAATTTGTTTACATTTACTTTCATATCTTATAGTTTTTATACCATTGGAAATCCAGCGGCTGAATTAGTGGTTGAACGATTTGATACCGAAACTGCTAATGCATCCATAGATGCCCCCATAGGTGCTTTGATTACAGGAGCCCATCCCTTTGAGTGATTACTGAAATGTTTACTACGTTGCGATGCTAATCCCCTACCATAAACATTTTGAGATGGTTGTCCGATACTATCCCAAGCACTTTCCCATTTATCAGGCAATACACCATCTCTCAAAGTAACTTCACAAATAGCGGTAGGTTTGAAATTAACAATATCTTTACGATTTACTTTACGAAAGATGTTTTTACGATTAACCCTGTCAACTTCAATAAAAGAAATTGTACGAGCTTTAACAGTACAAACTTTCAATTCTTTAACGTCAGTTTTACCATTGAGAGAAACGTGGACTTTACACATCAATCCCTTAATAAAGGAATCCGGTAACTGAATAGGTAATTGCTTCATATACTTACTTTTGATACAAAGTAAAGATACGAAAAAAGCCCGATATAACCAAATCTTTTTTTGGTTATAACGGGTTGATTTTCAATGATTTATAACTAATTGATTATCAGTAAGTTATATATTTACGTTTGCCTTCCAAAACTGCCACCATTTTTTCTTTTGTGGTGGAAGGCATTGACTAAAGGGATTATGCCCAAATGATACTCTACCATAATATTTTGTAGTCATCATATTCAAAAATACTTCGTGGTATTTTTCTGGTACAGTTCCAAAATCAGCTTTGATATTAACTTCAAGCTCAATTGGTTTTTCTTTTTCATCAATTAGGATTAGGGTCTCTTTTAACTCCACATTCTTTGATTGTTGAATCGTGAAGTTATTTCCAGCTCCCATAAAAATTTCATCTTTCATATTAATCTATCTTTATAACCTTATTAATTCTTTCAGTTATCTGCTTTACTTTCTTTTGTGAAGCTGGTGGTTCACCAATGCCATTAGCCATCCAGCTTTTTATTTCCATTTCACAAAGGTAATCAGATACGTTTGGAATATACTTTTTACCAAAGTCTTCCAATATGTGCCATTCGCAAATATCTTTTACCGATACCAGCTTTCCATCCGAATTAGTAATGTACTCACCAAATATTGGTATCATTACTTCAAAGATAAAAAACATATTGTGTGTTAGGGTACGATGTCTATTATCTGAAAAGTATTTCTTACTACTATCCATTTTGTTATGAAGTGGTAAATAATCTTCTACTTTACCACCCCATAACTTAACGGATGATTGAGAATGTTTTAAGGGATTTGCCATAGTGAATTAGTTTTGAGTTTCTTCATCATCATCGTCATCATCAACCTCACCATAGCAATCAGTTGATATTGTTGTTTCAACTCTTAACTCACCATCTTCGTAATTAATACGTCCAACAGTTCCGGCGTTGTTCCAATCGTAATCAACACCAGCGTTATCTAGAAGTTGGAAAAGAAAATCCATATCCTCATCGGTATCCATTTTCCAATCACCTTCAATTGTTTTGTAATCTTCACCCCAAACTGAAATTGAGTGGAATGAATCAAAATTATCTCCGCCACCGCAAAACTCAATTTCCACAGATCCTTCTTTGGTGAAAGCCGGATAGTGTTCTGTAATCTTTTCTACGAATTGTTTTTTTAATCCCATAACCTTTATTTTGTTTTTATTAAATTGTGTGTTCTATTTTTACTCTTACACATGTTTGTGGTATTCTACAATTCATTAAATAATTGTTGATGTACCCCATAATATTAGCTGAACCAATTGGATTAGCTGAATGTGTATAGATTTGTGGTAAAGGAATACCCGTCCTCATACTTTCAGTAACTAACCACTTCGCACAATCCAACCCAGTCTTTTCAGTTATATTACTATAATCCAAAGTATAGTTAGGATGAACATTGTTATAATATTCATTCATAGCACTATCACCTAAATCGTGGTCTAATGAAATCACTTCGTAGGCATCCAAACCATTTAATTGAATATGTGCGACAAACTCATCGTAATTACGCACAACTTCCCATTGTGGAATACCATCAACCCATTCATTGTTTGGGTCTTTTGGAGTTCTTACATCGTCTAAATACAACCTAATTCTTTCTCTCCTTTCCATTATAAAAAATTTATTTCACCACTTTCAAAATTATAATCAAAACTGATTGGCGAATTCTCAGCTTCGTATCTTAAATTACAACTACATCCATTGAATGTTTGTAAATCATACCAACTTGTCAATCCCATCGTTTTCCAACCATAAGCTTCGTGTATGTGTCCACAAAAGTGTAAGTGCGGTTGTACCTCTTTTAATCGGTGATACAAATCTGCACATCCTACATTTTCATTTGTGTTTGAAGCCCTATCATTGTATCCATATATCGGAGTGTGGGTAATAACAATATCAGTATCCATTGGTATTTCATTCCAACATTGTGCGATATCGTTACCTCTATCTTTATTAAATGCCCAACCATAACCAAATGATGGTGAATAAGGTGAACCCCAAATGTTAATACCTTCCAACTTAATTGAACTATTCTCTAAATAATAAACACTATCAGGTAAGTTACCCATCAATTCAATCAACCAATCAGGTTTACCTTCAGCTCCTGGCGTTGGATACTCTTTGTATTCAAAGTGAGCTGATTTAGCTTCGTACAATCTTTCACTATCCAAAACTAAATCGTGATTGCCGGCTATGAATACTTTATGTGTATAATCCTGCTTAGCAAACCAATCAATAAACTTTTCAACTTCATGCTTTCTACCAATAGACGTAAAATCACCGGAGTGAATCAAAAGTTGTCCACCAGGTAATTTACCATTAAGCTGATTGTGCTTATTGTGTGTATCCGAAATATGCGTGATTCTCATAACTTATTGATTGTGTACAAATATACGAAATTATTTGCAATTTTCAAAATCTTTTATCTTTTCAGGCCATTTGTTTCGCATATACTCAACATAACGGTCTTGCTTCATCCCATTATAGAGCATAAAAGCAACATAGCGGTCAAACCACCATTCTAATTTTCTTAACATAATTGTTAATTTAAAAATGAAGTGTTACATTATCATTTTCATCAAAAGTAATATTAACCCAATGTCCTTGTGTTAAAATTCTTTGGATAGTTGGATGCGATAAATCTCTATCGTCTATTGATTCACCAACAATTTGCGAAAATTCAAATGTTTTATTTGATTCAATTTGAAGGACTGGATGTTGCGGTTGTCCTACAAATGCTTTATTTACTAGTCTAGCTGTATGCATAAAATTAAGGTTGAATGTAGTGAAGAATTAATTCACCGGAATCGTTTTTTTGAATTTTGAAATCAATATTTTCATCAATGATTTTTGTAAAATCTGATTGTTTTACCTGGCGTATCATTCCATTTGGGGAACGTCTACCTGTAGGTCCAACGTAATCAAAAACATATTTGACATCAGATTCAGTATAGGTTTCTCCATTGTGGCTTAACCTTACAATATTATCCTGTCCTTCAGGTGTTACTTCAATTGTTGCTCTTAAAAGTGCGTTTTGTGATAACATAATCTTTTAGATATAAGTATTAATTTAGGCAAATATTTTTAAGAATATCTTCACCTTCTTTAATACGTTTGATTTTTTCATTCAATTCGTTGACTATTGTTTTAGCCGCTTTTACACCTTGTACTAACTTTTCTCTATAATTTTCAATACCCTTTTCTTCTTCAACCTGTCTACAAAAGTTGTCTATTGAGTTGTTGATAAGGTTAGCAAGTGGTTCATCATCTTCAATAAAACTGAATTCCATCATATTAATAAGTGAAGCAGATATTGCAGATTTTACACCACTACTAACACCATTTTCAGCGTCTAACACATTGCACATAGTGATAATAAGTGCGAATCGTTGTTCGTTTACTTTCAAATTCTTTTCAGATTGTGTTAATTTTTTCTTTTTCATTTTACCTCATTACGTTTATAAATATCTATCAAACACCTTTCGGTATTGTTTATTCAACTGTTTACATAATTGTTTACTTACACCTTTACTAAACTTAGCGTAGTCCCAACCCCAAGTCAAATAAGCTTGAATTTCATCATCCATTACCGTTTCAGTATAACCCATTTTAGCTAGGTTTTTTCTGAACTTCAAATAGTGAGCCAAAGGTATAGTTTGAGTAATTTCATCCATCAACTCCTTATACTCTTTGTTTGTGTAGTAAAGTCCATGCGCTACTTCGTGTTGAAATGTACTATTTTCGGTATCACTTGCACCAATGATATAGGCGTTCATATCCCTTCTACTCTTTTTATTGAACATTCTACTTTGAACTTCCCATACAATATCTTTCATTGTTTCATCCCATTTACTTTTCCAGCTATCAGGCAGTGAACGAACACCATTGTATCCTTTCTTTGGTGCTTTATCTTTACCTTCATAACATTCCCAAGCAATAGGTAGTGGTATATTGAATCCACCCCAATCAAAAGCATAAGTGAACACATCTTTTTTATCCCTACTATACCACTCAATATAATCCCATATATTAAAATGTTTCCCTCTAAATTCCGGATTAGGGGATTCGTAATATTCTTGTACTCGGAGAAATGTCATAGGTCTAGCATAATTATCTTTCATAATTACAGCAAACACTCTATCCCTTACCTCTTTAATTTCGTAGTTTTTCATAATTAAAAAATTTCTTCAGCGATTCCCAATACTTCTGCCAAAGCAAATAGTACCGCTGAACCTACGAAGTTTTGAAAAAATAGAGCGTAACAAGCTCCGAACCTCAATCCACTCTTTACAAGAGAAATGTAAAAGTGACTCTTTGAATTACTTTCTTTTGGTTGTATCATATACTTTATTTTTTATAGGTGACAATTCATATTACACATTGTTAATAGAAATATGTTGTTTCTACAATCCGAATCTGCTCTACTCATCGCTAAATACAAATTGTTAGCAACTACTGCCTGAACGAATCCACCACCTGCGTATGAACTCTTATCTCTGGTTGCCATAATAGAAACCATAATATCAATAATATGTTCACTAACATTTTCTTCGTTCCACTCTTTAGCGAATTGAATAGCTCGCTCTCTATATTGTTCTCTAATATCCATA
>Ga0315904_10004426_pt1 | contig 20083 bp, 18 predicted proteins | sample LakEriMetagenome_6_FD_203529 | JGI IMG/M metagenome (GOLD analysis project Ga0315904, IMG submission 203529) | Freshwater fungal communities from buoy surface, Lake Erie, Ohio, United States - Buoy 12 MA120 | ecosystem: Environmental > Aquatic > Freshwater > Lake | place: USA: Lake Erie, Ohio...
CGACAGCGTTGCCCGCAATCGCTGGGGCAATCATCGAGCCAACGCCCAACAAAACCAGAATGACCCCCGTAACAAAAAACCAATTTCCCTTAGGTATTCTCAGCTCAGTCATCATTTGATTCCACGTTCAAAAAAGTCAATTACGCTCACCCGATCCATTTACACGTTCGGCCGAAAGTGCCACGCCAAAGCAAGTACCCCGAACGCAGCTACCCAACTGCCGATGACTCGTAGTGCAATCCTCTGCCAAGATTGTTGGACGGATACCGCCGTCGCACTGAGCACGAGAGCGACAATACCAGCAGCAGTCACGATACCGAGCGATGCGATTGACGAGGTCTCCGTGGCTCTCATCGCGGCACCATTCCAACTACCATGCGCCAGGCCAATCAAGCCCGTGACTGTCGCAATCCCCCACGTCGGAAGCTTCGGACTGAAGGCCAGCAGTAGCCCTCCAGCCAATAAGGTGAACGCAGTTGCCCACGCGCTGCCCTCAATCTGGTCTGACCGGGACAAGCCCAGTACCATACCGACAAACCATGCAAGCGGAAGTACCAGCACCAAACCGCGAGCTGCCGTCTTTCCCAAAAGTCCGCTCAATAAGGCCAACGCAACCACCACCAACAAATCATCCAGCGACACAAAGAAATGAGCTACCCCGTCAAAGAAGGGGCCTGCGCCCGAAGTGACTAAGTGTGCCTGAGCAGTATTCGGAGATAGTACTGAAGCAAAGAGCGCGGCCCAAAACAGACAATGAACGTTCAGCGGTACGAATCGGCGACTCATGATCGGCCCCATCAGGCAGCGTATCCTAAGCTTGAGATCAGGAAGTACACGCCGCTGACCATCACCAAAGCTCCCGCAGCCCGCAAGCAGTTCTTACCCCAAGACCAGTGACCCATACAGCCGATGCCTATCCCAACGGCATGCAACAAGCCAGTACCCATTACAAATCCAAGACTGTATGCCAGTCCACTCTGGCCATGGGGAAGTTCCGCGCCGTGAGCATGCCCATGAAACAGAGCGAAGGCAGCGACGAGAAAAAGCGAAACCGCCAGAGGTGGTCGGGACTCCATCAGGACCATCAACCCCAAGACAATCGCCGAACAAGCGATGCCTATCTCGACTCCAGGAAATGGAAATCCCATTAAACTCATCGCCGCCCCGATCGCCATGACGAGCGGAAAAGCAATTGGCAGGAGCCAAAGGGCGGGAGCCCCCAGTTGAGCCCCCCATAATCCGACCGCCATCATGGCTACAACGTGATCCATGCCGCGAATTGGATGAGAAATCCCAGACACAAATCCTCCACCAATCTCTCCATCACCGTGGGCAAACACGTAGTTGTTACATGCCATTACCAGCCATAAGAAGATCGATAGCCTCAGATAGGCAGCGTACTTCGCACTAAACATTTTCGACTCGACGTACTCGTTTTTCATCCAAGCCCCACCAATATCAGGCAACGCTGAATCGTCCAAAATGCCCCAAGCGAACCGACTACGTAAGCAGGTATTCGCCTGGCCCACCATGCCCGATCCCATTCCAGGGTGCGCAGTGACATAGCCACCCAAATGGCCAATAGCACAAATGCAAGCTGACCTGCCTCGACACCAAGATTAAAAAACAGAAGAGCCGATGGAATTTCTCCATGCGGTATTCCAGTCATGGACAAACCGCTGGCAAATCCGATTCCATGCATCAATCCAAAAACAAACGATACAAACCAAGGATGGCGAATGGTAAAGCTCGATTGCCCTCGCCACTTGCGAACAACCTCTGGGCCAAGAAACAAGATGCTCAGCGCAATCATGGCGTTCAATGGAACATCGGGAACGTGAATCACGGAAAAGACGGAAAGCGCAAGGGTGATACTATGTGCTATCGTAAATGCAGTAATCGTTTTTATTAGCGTACCCGTTGTGTTGACAATGAGCAGCAACCCCAAAACGAAGAGTAGATGATCTACACCGAGGAGAATGTGCTCAACGCCGATCCAAAAGTAGGTGCTGACCACTTCCCATCCGCTGGGAGCCGCCGTTACTTTCAGTGAAGGGGACTCCGGCGCCAAGCGAGCGACCTGAGTCGTTCCGTCTAAGCGTTCGATACGGACCAATACGTCCGTAAGCGTGTGACGCAGGCCGTCTATCTGAATCGTGGAACCGACCAACGCGTTCGGCTCTCGAAACCTCCAACGTTCCACGTAAGCGCCCCCAACGAACATGCCATGTGACTCGCTCAATCGCTCCGCCGTATCCGGCAATCGCACGTATAGCCCCAAGCGTAGATTGTCTCCTTGGGCTGGTACTTTCCACAACAGGTCGAATGTGTCCGGGTTCGTTTGCTTCAATTGAAGATATGCGGGCCTGGCTTCGTGTGCGAACGTGAACGATTCCAATCCCAACCATGCGATCAGACCCAAGCATGCAACAGCGAACCAATGTCTCATGCCACGCATCATGGTTCCTCGGCAGGTGAGTCAGGCCATTCGATGGCGACCTCGTACTTTTTCATGAGCTCTTGATAGAAGCTCTCGACCAAATCTTTACGATGCTTCTGTTCCCAGTCCCTTCGCACCAGATCGCGAACTTCGTTCAAAGGGGGTAATCGGCCGTCCGTTCGCTCGCTGATATACACGGCATGAACGCCGTAGGCTGACCGGATTGGTCCGTGCCACAGCTGTAAGGGGAGTTTGACGATTTCCTCTGCAAACTGTGGCCCAAAATTGTTGGCGACTTCACGTTTCGATCGATCTACGTTCTGATACTCCAGAAGCGTCTGATCTCCGAGTTGATAAGCATCGGCCGTCGGATCGGATTTCAGTGTGTCCAGTAGCTTCGCCACGCTCTCTTGAAGATCCAAAGCGTGACGCTCAGGGTCCAGGAAGACCTGCCGAAAAGTTATCCGAGGGTCGATACGGTAGCTGTCCGGGGTCTCATTCAAAAACGTTGTGAGTTGCTCTTCGGTCGGTTCGATTTGGCTACCCAAATCATCGGCGATAAAATCCAGTTTCTGGCGAATACGACGACGAATGATCGTGTCATCTTGATCCAACCCCATCTTCATGCCTTCGCGGTAGGCGATCTCTTCGCGAACATAATCGTCGATCAGTCCTTCGAGCTCCGCGCGAGTCGGTGGTCGTTGCCACGTGCGTGAAAAAAGCGATGCCAAATGCTCGATCTTACCCGCAGAAACAACGAAACTTTGCGGGGTGGAACGGGTATCATTCTGCAAATAAGTGTACGCACAAAAAAGCAGAGCCCCAATGAGCAAGAAATGAAGGAGCGGTTCCGAAAGGATGGCCGTGATGCGAGCCCCAGGGATATTGAACGCAGGCCCCGATCTTTGCAAAGCGTTGGGCGGACTGTTCATCGAATTGCTTTTCGAGCTCATGTCTTCAGTCACGGGAGCGCCCAGTGGATACGGCGATCTTGATAGACTGGAGGTAACGCTGAACCTGGATGATCCCAGCCTGATCCATCGCATCGTGCTGCGTATCCAATACGATGGCCAATGCTTCCGACAATTCATTTCGTTTCCATGTGTGCATATCCGCTGCGACCTGCGGAGCAAGCTCCGGCAGTCTTTCCAACAATCGTCCATAGCACACAACGATGCGGTCTCTAAGTGCGAACCCTTCGCGTGATCCATGCATCGACAAGGCACTAAATATCGCCTTTAGTTCCTCCGGAGTTCGATCAACCTGACCAAAATATTTCTCTTCGATTTGATCCATCGTTGACTCTGCATCCACTTCCATGGCTGCTGACGCCCAGGCTGCAAGATGGGTCACTACGGAAAACCGTTCTGCGGATTGGAAGGATTCCCGTATACGCTGCCGATCCGTTTCAGAATCACTCTGCGCCAATAACAAAATCGCCAAGCCTCGCCACTCGTAATACCTGCGCTCCTGAAGCATCGGCTCGATGGCCTCGCGAGGAATGACACGACCGAGTTGGCGAACCATTGGGTAAGGAGCCCGACCCAATTCCAGATAGGCCAGTTCGCGTATCCGACTATCCTTGTGCGCGACAAGCGATAAAAAGAACTCAGTACGCTGCTTGAGCGCATCTGGACCCTTCCAGCTTGGCCCCGCAGCGAGAACGCGTTGCACCACGGCTTCCAATGCCTCATTCATCCAACCCAAACTTTGCCATGGCCCATTCGGCTTGCTCTGCACAAGTAGGACGTGCGTATTCGGGTGAACTTGTAGGATGCGACTGGTGGTGCTGTCCACCAATAGATCGATACTTGACCCGTCATAGGATCCCTTCAACACGACTCCCGGGGTATACTGGAACGGATCAGCGGGATCGGGCCCGCCAAGCATGACGCAATAGCTCTCGAGCAAAACATCGGCATCTGTCCGGCTGGGGAATCCGATACAAATCGGGCAGGCAGCCGACTCCTCGGTAAACGCTATGCCCAGACTCAGTAAGATACCTAATATTACGATTCGACACATTACGATGGATCGGCTTTCTCAGTTGCCCTGAGGCGTGTACCAGATCGGGCTCGTGTAAGCTCTCTCTTGGATCGAAACAGGGACTTCAGGGCCGATCTTGATGCCGTAGTGGACGGCATCATAAACATTCCACCGAGGGGTCGGTATCTCAAGGACGCGTGCGTAGTAAAAGGCTGAGGTCTTGGGGTCGAAATCCGGATCGGACCAAACCGTAATCAACTCAGGATCGCCGATGGTGTTGGTCCAAGTTGCTTTGCTCACATCGACCGTGTTCCCGACCGATGGCAGGTTCCCCTTGGCATCAAGCTTGCGCTTATCTGCATCCCCCCAGGTAACATTGTAGATGCGTTCTTGTGCTTTCCCTTGTTTGTCGAGCCATCCTTTGATGATTTGAATTCGATCGAGGTTGCCGCTCAAGCTATCCTTCAATGCCCCCACGAGGAAGGTTGGAGCCTTGCCACTCGGTGCACTTTGGAGATCGCCTCCCATGGGAACTCCCTTCGTATAACCCGCCACCGCAGGTTGCCGACTTTGGGCATCTTCCGGAGTAAAGTCGAATCCGCCAAAGAAACGGACCGTCATGCGAGGACCCGTGGTTGCATAGGTTTCTTTGCGATGAAGCGCATCCCAGATCGCTTCGCGTGAGTTTTCGGTTGCCCAAACACCGGTATACCCCGAAGCTCCCAATTCCCATCCTTTGACAATTCGGCCTTCGAAATTAAAAGCGTCTTCATTCCAACGCTCTGGGTCAGGTTCCGAGGACGGAAACTTCCCAAAGAAATTGTTTTCTTCTGCGGCGGTAAGACCCGTATGAGCATCTGTTGCACCCACCAAACCGAACTTGAATGGATTAACACCTAGTTTTCGTTGGATCTCCAAACCGTTCTTAAACGCTTCACGTGCGTACTCAAAGTTCAGCATACCTGGCTTCTTAGGAACCACATTGAGGTTTCCTTTGTCCCAAATCTCGAACTTGGCGAACTCGTCACCAGGCGACAACGCTGGATGTTGTTCGCTTGTCCCTTTGCCCTGAGTGACTTCGTAAAGTCGCTCCCATTTACTGCGGGCTTCGGCCCATTCTTTAGTCAGTGGCTTGCCATCGAACGTCTCCACAGCAAACATGGTTCCGTTAGATAAGTTGCCATTGTGTGGAATCGCTAATACATTCCCACCGGTCTTTTCCTCGTACCGTTCCATCCACTTCCACAACTCCTCAGGATTCTCCGTCTGGAAGGTGGTGAGCGGCAACATCTGTTTCGCCACGTCCGCACCGTCGCGGTAGATCACGTTACGGTGTAAGTTATTGCCTCCGCCGTAGTTGGATGTCCACTCGTAGGCAATCAACGTGCTAAATCGTCCAGGGTCCACGACCCTGGACGATTCCACTCGTAGGCAATCAACGTGCTAAATCGTCCAGGGTCGTGGTATTTGTCGGCGATGGCAACATATCGCTGCCAGATGTCCTTGAACAATTTTGGATCGGTAAGTAGCTTGGGTAACTGGCCTTTACTCTGAGCCGCAATCCCCTCCATGACCGCCGCCATCGCCTGGTCTTGTCCCTCGTTCATCATTCCATTCCAGCGGCGGAGCATTGGATCCTGCATTAAGCCCGGGTTACCCGCGATCACTTCGGCCATCACCCCCATCACATCCGAGTGATCGGCGACCGCCAACCAATCGAGGGGTCTGGATAAACGAACAGGTTGCCCTGTGGACGAAATGACTTCTTCACCCCGCCCAAATCGATAGGCTTCTTCCGGACCAACTCTCGTCCCACCACCCACTGCATCCGGTGACCAAGATGTATGCAAATGCATTTCACCCCACAATGGACGATCCGGGAAGTTGCGACCCGCATAGGGCGAGTACGCATCCTTTTGAAAGTGTTTCTTTGTCTTTTCTGCATTGATGGTACCAGCATCCGTCGTCACGGACTGTTGGGCCTGAGCCATAGCCCCAGAACCAATAATTACAAAAGTAAAAAGCCATCGTGATAGCGGATAAAGCTTGCTCATTGGTGATCTTTCGAAATTAATTTACTAGCCGTAAAAAGAATGCTAAGTTGATTGGCGAATCTGGAGCTTCAATTCTTACGGAGTGTACCAGATTGGTGAGGTATACGCTCGCTCCTGCGTGGTCATGGGGATTTCCTTGGGCAGTTCGATGCCAAAACGTTTTGCCTCGTAAGCCGTCCATCGCGGTGTGGGGATCTCCATCACACGCGCGTAATAAAACGCATTTTGTTTGCTGTCGAATTCAGGGTCTTTCCAAACGGAGATCAATTCCGGCGCACCGATGGTATTTTTCCAGGTGGCATTCTTGACGTCGACCGTGTCGCCGACGGGTTGTTTGCAACGTCCATCTGCACCAATTTGTCGACCGCCGGAAACTGCTACATCGTAAATCTTCTCAGCGGTGGTTCCATCCGCCTTGAGCCAGCCTTTGACAATCTGAACGCGATCCAAATTTCCGCTCAACGGATCGCGAAGGGCTGCTACAAGAAATGTTGGCGACTTGCCTTCTGGAGCCTTTCGCAGATCCCCACCCATCGGAACGCCTTTTTCATAACCAACGTTCGCTGGTTGACGCGTGTTGGCGTCTTCGTTCACGAAATCCCAGCCACCAAAAAAGCGAACCATCATTCGCGAACCGGTTGTCGCGTACGCTTCTTTTCGCTTCATCGCATCGAAGATTGCTTCGCGTGTATTCTCGGTCGCCCAGACCGCTGCGTAACCCGAGGATGCTTGTTGCCAGCCTAGGACCGTCAAATTTGGATCGAGGGCTGACGCGATAACGAGATCCTTCCAACGGTTAGGTTCCGGTTCGACCCCGGAATGCTTTCCGAAGAAATTATCCTCTTCAATCGAAGAAATCGCCGTGTGAGCGTCGGTGCTACCGATCATGCCGAACTTGAACGGATTAACTCCCAATTTCTTTTCAAGCTGCAACCCGATCTTGAGTGCCGACCGTGCGTATTCAAATTGCAGCATTTCCTTTTTCTTGAGTTCCGACCCGTCCAAGTTGGCTTTATCCCAGGTCTCGTAATCAGCGAACTCATCGTTAGGAGACAGGAACGGATGGGCTTCGCCATCTCCCTTGATTTGAGTGGCCTCGATGAGAGGCTCCATGCGGGCTCTCAGTTCCGCGATCTCACGCGTTAACGGATTGCCGTCGTTGGTCAGCACAGAAAACATGCGACCGTTGCTCAGATTTCCATTGTGAGGAATCGTCAGTACTTCGGCGCCGGTGTCTGCTTGAAACTTGGCCAGCGCCCGCCACAAATCTTCCGGATTTTGGCTGTCGTACTGCGAGAACGGAAGCGTCCGGCCAGCGACACTCGCATCGCCTCGAAAGATCACGTTGCGGTGCAAGTTGAAGCCACCGCGCGTTGTGTACTCGTATCCGATCAAGGCTGTGAACCGCCCTGGTTCATTGTATCGATCGGCGAGCGCCGTGTAATTTTGCCAGGCTTTACGAACGGCCTTCTCACTCGCAATCGGCGGATTCTTGTCCTTAAGCGTACCGATGATCTCCATCGCCGCATTAAAGATTTGATCGCGATCGCCGGTCATAATCATGCTATGCCATCGCTTCCCTTTTTCGGTGGCCAAGATTTCCGGATCACCGCTTAAGAGTTGAGGCATCAATCCATACATCTCGGCGTGGTCGGCGATGACGACGAAATCGAGAGGCCGAGATAACTTGGCTCGCAAACCGCCTGTCGAAGTCACTTCTTCCCCGCGGGCGAACCGATACGCATCTTCCTGACCGAGGCGACACATCGTACCAGCGTCTACCGAAACAGCGGTGTGCAAGTGAGTATCGCCCCACAGCACCTTGGTCGGATAGCTACGACCGACATAGGGGGAGAATTGAGATTGATCAAAACGTTGATGGACGCCCTCTCTAGTGGGAGTCTGGTCCTGGGCCAAGAGCGAATTAGATAAGTTCGAAATGGGCAGGCAATAGTCGGCGATCAGGATCGATAAAAGACACACGACGCGTATGGAATTCATCATTTCTCCACGAAAAGGCTGTTAGAGTCATTCAAATATAGTTCATATCAGGCCGACATGAGATGGTCCAAAGATAATTGCACACGACAAATACCAGCGGAAACCTGAGTCATATGTCTACCCCACCCCAGCCGCCCCGGCGCAAATGCGACCAAAACACTGGGAATTCAAAATTCTGCATTGGGAGGGATGCGTGTCCCCAATGCAGAATATCCTGATAGTCATTATCCTCAATTTCCGACGCTCAGGCTGGAGCCTTTCTGCTTCGGAGGGTACTTCCGCAGGGTTTCCATGTGCCGTCCCAAGCGATCCGTAATTTCATTGAACAGATAAGTCTTTTGTTGAGTCAGCATCGCCCGAGGTCCAGGCGCTTGCTCGTAGCTTTCATAGGGATCCTGTCGCACATTGAAAAGCCACGGGATGTCTAGCTTCGTTGTGGTCCCGTAATAGCCATCGCGAACAAAGAAGTGAGCCTTCCACTGATTCACTCGTATGGCCTGCAGTCGGGACTCTGCGTAATAGATAAATTCTTCTCGCGCGGACTCGGTTGCTTTGCCGGTCCAGTAGTCAAGATTGTTCACCCCGTCAATGTGGTTCTTGTGTTCCACATTGGTGCCCAGCTTGTCACCCTTTGCGATTCGTTCGCGGATGTCCGCAACCCCCGCAGCCGCCGATAAAGTTGTGAAGAGGTCCTCGTGACTTTGAATGCCATTAAGCTCCGATCCTTGCGGGATCTTGCCTGGCCAGCGAATCAACATCGGAACACGGACACCACCCTCCCACGTCGTCATCTTCTCCGAGCGGAATGGAGTTGTACCACCGTGCGGGTGAGTGGAATGCTCGACGCCGTTGTCCGTGGAGTAGATTACGATGGTGTTGTCTGCGATGCCCATTTCGTCCAGCCGTTTAAGGACCGTGCCAACTTCCTCGTCGTGCTGAATCATGCCCGCGCCATAGGAATCATGGTAGCTGGTGTGCTCTTTTGCTTTATCGCGATACTCTTCCGGCACTCGTGTAAAGGTGTGCATGCGGGTGGTTGCAAACCAAACAAAGAACGGCTTACCTTCTCCATGAGCCTTGTCCATAAACTTGAGGCCTTCCTGGATAAGCTCACTGTCCACAGTTTCCATCCGCTTTCGAGTCAGTGGACCGGTGTCGACTATCCGCTGCTTGCCTATTTTTCCGAACCGAGGATCGACCGTCTCATTCACGCTGTCAGTTGCCCAAGTGTGCAATACACCTCTAGGCCCGTGACGCTCTTTAAACTTCGGGTCGGAAGGATAGTCTTCGTCTTCAGGCTCCTCCTCCGTGTTCAGGTGGTACAAGTTGCCAAAGAATTCATCGAATCCGTGCATCGTTGGCAGATGCTCGTTCCGGTCACCTAGGTGATTTTTGCCGAACTGACCGTTCGAGTAGCCCTGCGTCTTCAATACTTCCGCGAGAGTGGCGTCGTGAGCCTGCATACCGACAGGCCCACCGACCATTCCCACCGACGTCAGGCCCGTCCGAATGGGGTACATGCCCGTAATAAATGCGGAACGCCCGGCGGTGCAAGAGGGATGCGCGTAATGGTCGCTGAAGACGGCCCCTTCTTTCCCAATGCGATCGATGTTCGGTGTGCGATAACCCATCACACCGCGACTGTAAATGCTAAGGTTTGTCGGGCCGACGTCATCTCCCCAAATAACAACGATGTTCGGTTTCTTTGGCTGCTGTGCTGAAACGATGCCGCTGACCAACCCTACGAAAGTCAGGGCTGCAGCGAATGGAACTGCCACTCTCACCTTAAGCATATTGTGCTCTTTCTAAATGTGAAACAATGTTGAAAATACATCACCAAAATCGCTCAAGGATGTGAAGCCTAAGCTTCCAATACTCTCGAACTTCAGTATAACCCGGCGACCGCGAATGTGGTTGCCTAGATTTCAACTGCTTGTCAAAAACGAGGCCGCATTTCAACACCTGTCCTCGAATCACGCAGATTTTCACCTATAATCCAAGAAAACGTCTCACGGTCTACGTAAAATCCGCAATCTTACCTGGCGGCTACCAACGAAGAATTCCTTACCGACTTGTCAATCCATTATGAATCCGCTCCATTTCATTGACTTCGATGCGTATGCAAGTGCCATTCGTGGTGTCGATTTGGATGTGCGTCTGATTCACCCGCTTCGACAACAACATCTATGGTCCCTTCAAGAAATTGAATTGCATTCCCTTCGACTTCAGTTCGCAGCTGAAGGGAGCGGAATCCTGGCTTTTGGAAAGATGCATCAGAGTGGTTGGGGGCTTTACTTCCAGCTTTCTGGCATTCCCGTTTGTGTGAACGGGCTAAGAATCGGTCCCGGGGCAATGGCCGTTTTCCCCCCCAATGCCGAGTTTGGTATCGCCGGGCACGGTGCGGTTACTTGGTTTTCTGTATTTGTTCCCGAGAGACTTTTGTTCGGCGATACAGAACCTACCATCCGACGTTCATCGGTCTTCGTACCGCAACTCAAAAACCAGGAGTTTAAGAGGCTCTATTCGCAGGCGAGAAAAATTCAAAAGTACAGCGAAAGGCTGGGCTTTTCGTCTTTGCACTCACCCGACTTCGTCATTCTACAGGATGATCTGGTGTCGACGGTTTGCGAAGTTTTGAGGAACGGCGACGCACCTGGTGCGCAGGGTTCCAACACAAATGCTAGGCGGCTTACTGCTCAAGCCCTTGAACTGATTCATGATTACCAAGGCCTTAAAATGTCGGTTCGCAATTTAGCGGTTATTCTTGACGTGAGCGAGAGAACGCTGGAGTATGCTTTTCGCGATCAGTTCGATATCAGCCCGCAAGCATTCTTGATCAATTATCGTCTTCATCAAGCCCGAAAGAGTTTGCAGAGCAGTGATCCTGGTGAATCCACCGTTGCGATGGCTGCTGCCGAGAATGGTTTTTTTGATTTCGGCCGGTTCGCAGCGAAGTACCGCCAACTTTTCGGCGAACATCCATCGGTGACCCTCCATCGTCCAGAGTGAGTCATTGCCGTTCATCCTAACTATATCGATTGAATGACGATGCTATCAGATGACAATTTGATTCGATTATGGAGCCATTGAGACCTAAGGTCGAGCATGAGACCCTTGGGAAACTGTATAATCGGGCTCGTCCGGTCCGCGGGTTCAACTTAACAGCAATAGAAAGCAAGTAGTATGACAATTTCTTTACAACAGGCGCGAAAGATCTGTAATTCGATCGAGTTGGCGTTGGTCGTCGACAGTACACCCAAGCAGATAAAAAACTTCGATGCAAAGCAATTGAAATCGAAAGTGACTCGCGCGCGATCTCTGCGGGATAAATGGCGTGGTCAAGCCGAGAAGCTTGTACGCGTTACTAAAAAGGAATCGCAAGCCAAATTGGATTCCGATAATGCACGGACCGAATTGAAGTCTCAATTGTTTTCCGAAACGCTCGATCGTCTTTCCAATCGACTCGAAACGCTCGAAGCCAAGGAATCCACTCAAACAATCACTGCGGCCAAAAAGAAAACGCCGACAGTCAAGGCGCAGCATCGTGCTCGACGAGCCGACGTGCGAACCGTACTGGCGGATGCGAAGGATCAGATGAACGTAGCGGCGTCGTTGAAACAGGTGCCAGTCACCCAGTCCACCCAGTCCGCAAGCAAAACCACGGAGCCGTCGCCTGCAACAGCTAAGAAGGCTACCTCCAAGAAGGTCGTTCGTCCGGCTACCAAGACAACCGAAGCAACGAAGGCTATCTCGAAACCAGCGACGAACGTAGGAACCACCACGAAGTTACCAGCCAAGAAGAAAAAATCTCCAATTTCAGTCGCGACCAAGAGCAGCGTTCGCGTTCAAGCGGCTGCAAAATCTTCGGCAATGGCCAGGGGCGGGGTAAAACCAATTCGCGCACATGCGAGTGCGACCGGGAAACGCAATCAGGCTCGTCGCGACTCGAAGAAGTAAGCCACGGACTTGCCAACCAAGCGATGCGAAGCGAAAATAGTTTCGAAGGTTGTTTTCGCTAATGCCGGCGTTAGTTTGGGCGTTGGATTTATCGAGGGACAGGGAGAATCATGAGTACCATCGTTCCTAACGGGATGAAGTGGACCTACGAAGACTATGCGAAACTACCTGAGGATGGGCTTCGTCATGAAATCATCCATGGAGAACATTTCGTGAATCCTTCTCCCAGCACTCAGCACCAGCACGTTTCCAAACGCTTGCAATATCAGCTCTACACAAAGATTGAATTGGCGGGCCTTGGCCTGCTTTACAATGCCCCCATTGACGTGCAGCTTTCCGAGTTTGATATCGTCCAACCCGATATCGTCATTATCCTCAATGAGAACGTCCGCAAGATCACGCCGACCAAAATCAAAGTGGCACCCCATTTGGTCGTCGAAATCCTTTCACCTTCAACATCAGGAAATGATAGGACCATCAAGAAAGACCTATACGAACGATCGGGTGTGAACGAATATTGGATCGTTGACCCCTATGAGCAACAAGTCGAACAATGGATACTCCGCGATGGAAAGTATGCGCTTGAAACCCAGGCCAAGGTGATTCGTCTGTCCTTCGTAAGCGATGTCGAAGTTGATTTTGAGACAGTCTGGTAAAGCTTCGCCGTTTTTGCCCGGTACTGAACAAAAAGGTGTCAGGTACGCCGGTTACCGTACCGAGCAACCAATTGTGCCTAGCAGTTGCATCGTTGTCGTGAAGCTCATGCAGCATCGACTAGCCGAAGCTCGATGGTCGCTGGCTATTGGTGGGATAGCTCTAAACTCATCCAATCCGAACGCGGTCCACCGGTCGCCCAGAATGAAGCAACGCGAAGTACCGCAGCTCTGAAACTACTTTGTTCGCCGGAGAAGAGTGCTTGTGAGAGCAGAGCCCAGAGCGTAATCGAAGGGGTGTAGACGTCGTCGAAGTCGCTACCAAAATCGACTTTGTGCTTTTCGAAGATCGCTTGGAAACGCTGTTGATCGATCAGATCGGTCAACGGAAGTTCCTCGCTTTGAAGCAAGGATCGACGAAAAATGGAAAATGACGATGCTATGAAACGGGCTGGCGAAGTAAAAGGCATTCGACCTTCCTGTTCATGCTATTCCCAATACCAAATCAGGAAAGGTCGCGCCGATCTAAGACGTATCACTAGGAGAGGTTTCGCCGCAATCCCAGTCTACTTGCATCGGCAAATTCGCTTAAACTAAATCGTAGCATCGCCGCGACCTTCAACGCTGCGCCAGTATCGAACAAAAGTATCGACAGTGCCATTCGTACCTGACACCTTAGGCTGATTAGATGACACCTTAGGCTACTTAGACCCTAGGCTGCTCGCATGGCTTGGGGCAACGCCACCATGGAGGCGAACTCGGCCAGTAGCTGCGGCGATATACTGGATTGAGTCGGCTGTAGCTCGATGGTTGGCACACCCCCGAACAGTTCAAAGGCCCGCCTCAACGTACGATCTCGCCAGATCTCCGGCCGCGGGGAATGCTCCATGGTTTCGGCGCTCATCACCCTGCTCCATCCGCCCAGGACGCCGCATACCATGCGGTTCGCCAGATTGGTCGTGAACTTATTGCTGCTCGGATCGGTCAACGCTAGCTTGCTGCTCCACGGCGCCTGATTCCAATGCAGGATCAGCCATGCAAGCGATATCAAGTCATGGGCTACCATGGAACGGGACGCAATGACCAACCCCTGTTGCGGCACCATCACATGACCACTGTGCGGACCGAACGTTGCCAGCACCTTGTCAGCTGCCGTGACGGTCAAGCGTTGCTTTTCTAGGAGGGTGGGAACGGTGTTGGCCTCTGCTGTCTTCTCCTGGATGCTGCTGGCAGCGTGATGGTACTGCAGACGGGTGTCGAATCGCATGTAACCGACCACGGACTTCAGTCCCAGCGTATTGCCCAGTAGGGAGTGTCGGCCGCAGCGAGGCATCGAGACGATATGATCCACCTCCCGAATCACATTCGGTAGCATGAGGCCCTTCTGCCAGTGAGAACCGTGAGCGGGATGTTCTTCGTGGAAGCTGTCCCAGCCCGATTCCTCAAAGAAGGCCCATTCGGCGCCTGCGTCCTCGACGGCGTGCAACAGTTCCGCACTCTTCGCCAGTTCGCGTGTGCTGCTCTTGCAGCCATCCGGTTTCTGATCGAAGTGAAAGACGCCGCTCATATCGCCCACCACGACGCGCCCAGCCCCCCTCTTCTTGAGCAGGCGAATCATACCTGCCACGGCAAGTGCGCTAGTGGTAGAGGGGTAAGGCCTGCCTGAGTTGATAACCGGCTTGATGAATACGGTGTCACCTGGCTGAAGCCAGCGAAGGTCGTCGACGGCAAGAGTGGCGTCGCTGATGGCCTGATCCATGTCCTGCGGCGACGGACCCGGATTCAGCGGGGCTAGGCCCACGGTTGCACTCGATCCAGACCTGAACTTTACCAGTTCCTGAACATCACTATCCGCCATGGGCTGGGTATCTCCGTGGAATAAGAAGTCAGTCCTAGGCTCGGGAGTATATTGCGACGCTGGTGGATTCGCAACCCAGTGGCTTCTTACGACATACGGGACTTTTGTATGCGAGAACTCGTCAAGCTGGTGTTTTCAAAGTTTCGCTCAGTTCGCCTTCGCGTACGGATCCACCTTGAGGTTCTCAATCAGCGGCCAACCGGTCACGTCGCGCGTACCGGTAGTCAAAACGCAAGATTACTGGGGGGGCGTCTCAAGTCCATTCGGCTCAGGACTGCGAAATCCACAGGTCAGGAAATAGCCAATGGTGTAGATGACTACGGTAGAATCGAGAGCAAAGGGAACCCAAAAGCCGTTTACAAAAGGTTGCCGCGCGTTCGACAGAACGAGCCAAACCATGAAGGCTTTTTCAAACGCGCTGTAAAGCAAAATAGGAACTCGCCATTCAGGAACGATGGCTGCAAGCATCATGCAGATGCCCATGATGCCCACCATGATCCCCCAGTGCTGGACTATGATCGTGTAGTCCTGCAGGTAAGGCAACTTCGCTACGTTGGGCATAGCCCAAGATGGTAAAAATGCATAAAGTCCAACCAGAGCAGTTCCGGCACCGGTCAATAGAAAAAATGGACGAACTGTGCGACTGAAGAATTGATAAAGCGCTCGAGATTCTTTTGATTCCATGACTGGCCCTGTTCCGTGTTTTGCGTTGGTTTCTATTACCGATGTTGAATGCAAAACGGCCAGCCCGTAAGGGGCTGGCCGCAATAAAGGCGATCCATTACAAAAAACGGTTAAACAAACCTAGCGGTTGCCGCCGCCCCCTTCTTGTAACTTCTTGAGAACACCGTCCAAGTTAAAGCTGCCCGGTTTTTGCCTAGGCGGAAACTCGGTGAACGTTGACAAATGTTGACTAACGAATGCAATCGCTGGAAGCAAGACGAACGCATGGTCGACTCGCCATCGATCGTAATCACCCGCCTCGTGATCGGCTCGTTCAAACGGATCCGTACGCAAGCAAAACAACTTTGGAAAACGCAAAGTCACCAAAGGTTCTTGCCATACTTCCAAACCGTGGCCGCGCTGCTCCATGAATACGATTTTCCAACGGTCATAACGAAGGTTCGCCAAGCTCCCGTCATCAGTCCAATAGAAAAATTCTGACCGTGGTGATTCTTTGGTTTCGCCAGTCAGGTAAGGAATCAAGTTGTAGCCATCGAGATGGACTTTGAAGTCCCGGCCGTTGGCTTTGTGCCCCTTCATCAGTTTTTCCTTGATGTCAGGCTCGCCAGCAGCAGCCATAATCGTTTGCATCATATCCTCGTGCGAGCAAATACCGTTCATAATCGAACCGGGTTTAATCTTACCGGGCCAGCGAATCATGCACGGTACTCGATATCCACCTTCCCAGTTCGAATTCTTCTCGTTACGGAATGGGGTGCTGCCCCCATCAGGCCAGGAGAAACATTCGGCACCGTTGTCGGTGGAATACATCACCATGGTGTTGTCCGCAATGCCCAACTTGTCGAGCTTATCCAGAACTTGACCGACATGCCCATCATGTTCAACCATTCCGTCAGGATAGATCCCCAAACCCGTCTTGTTCTCGGACTCTTTCTTCAAGTGAGTCCAAATGTGCATACGGGTTGAATTCCACCATAAGAAGAATGGCTTGTCGGCTTTCACCGCGCGATCCATGAAGTCGATGGCACCTTTGGTAATCTCCTCATCGATCGTTTTCATGCGTTCGATGGTCAGTGGTCCCGTATCGGTGATTTTGCCACCCGCAAACGATTTGATGACTCCTCGTGGACCAAAAAGCTTTTTCAACTTAGGGTCTTTGAAGTAATCGGGATGCTCGGGCTCTTGTTCTGCGTTCAGGTGATACAGGTTGCCATAAAACTCATCGAAACCATGATTCGAAGGAAGAAATTCGTCCAAGTCTCCTAGGTGGTTCTTGCCATACTGAGCGGTCATGTATCCATAATTTTTCAGTAGCTCAGGAATCGTAGGGTCTTTGTCCGAAAGCCCTTCTTTCGCACCTGGCACACCTACTTTGAGCAAGCCCGTACGGAAGGGGCTTTGGCCTGTGATGAACGCAGCACGTCCCGCCGTGCACGATTGCTGTCCATACCAGTCCGTGAACAACGCACCTTCTTTTGCAACTCGATCGATATTCGGCGTGCTGTACCCCATCATTCCGCGATTGTAGGCACTGGTATTATTCCACCCAACATCGTCACCCCAGATGATCAGAAAATTCGGCTTCTTGCCTGTCTGTGCTGCTGCGGTCGAAACAAGACGATTGTGTTTCGCCAACGCGATCTTGTCGGCATCGGAAAGTTGCTCCCGACGGTTCGTTTCATCAGATGACTGAGCCGCGCTGCCTGCTTTCGCCTCAGGCGGTTCTGCAGCACCAACGGAATCCACTAGAATGCCCAATGAACAGGTCGCTGCGACAACCCCCGAAGCGACACTCAACGCCGAAGCTCGCTGGATTTTTGAAAATAGACCCGACCATTTCATAGAAGTTCTCCTTGAAAACGGAAAAGAACACTAGGCTTTGTTTCCAAACACGTGGTCGCGCCTCTCCGAGACGCGAAATGCCAGCGTCTCGGAGAGACGCTCTACGTGAATACCGGTTTGAAAACAAAGCCTAGTAAAAAACGACATGCTGTTAGAAGAGATGATCAGCATAGTCCAAATTGGAACGATTCCAAAATCGTGACTACAAATGAATATCCATCTGTTATACAAGTTGAGACCGAGATCCCAACCCATCGATCAATTTCCAGGGGTACCAATCGTTTCGAGTTCATTCAAACGTTTCAGAGCCGCTGCTGCCTTGAGCGTCTGGTAGTTGATCCCTGCCGCATTCAAACTGCTGCCTTCTTGGAACGGAAACTGAGGAATCGTCATAAGAAAATTCTTGATCTTTGCTTGCACGGGCACGAACAACCAAATGTTGTCCCCGTACCATCGCATGTACATGCTGGACTCGAGGGCCATTTTCTCATACGGATCAGCTTTGAGGTGAGTGATCAAAGGCCAGCCAGTGATCTTTCGTGTACCCGTAGCGATGTTTCCATCTACCACAGCGAAGTTAACCTTCCAGTCTTTCCAGCGTACTGCGTTCAATTCCCCGCCTTGGCCGAAGTAGAGTATTTCCTCCCGCGGTCCCGACTTCACTTCACCTTTAAAGTACGGTACGAAATTGTATCCGTCTGGATGAGCCTTAAAGGACTTGCCCTGGGCCTTATAACCCTGCTTGAGTTTGTCCACAATGTTCGGTTCACCGGCGGCGGCAAGCAGCGTAGGCATCCAGTCTTCTTGGGAGAAGATCTCATTGATGAACGTACCCGGTTTGATTACACCAGGCCAACGTACCAACATAGGCACTCGGAAGCCGCCTTCCCAAGTGGTCCCCTTTTCGCCATGGAACGGAGTGATGCCGCCATCCGGCCATGATGCAGTTTCGGCACCATTGTCCGTGCCGTACACCAAAATTGTATTCTCTGCCAATCCAAGATCGTCGAGTTTCTTGAGAACTCCCCCGACGAAGCCGTCATGCTCGACCATACCATCCGGATAAAGTCCTATGCCGGTTTTACCCTGCGACTCTTTCTTGAGGTGTGTCCAGACGTGCATTCGGGTGCTGTTGTACCAGAGGAAGAATGGCTTGCTGGCCTTTGCATTGCGATCGATGAAATCCATCGCTTTGGCATGGACTTCTTCGTCAATGGTTTCCATGCGTTTGGAAGTGAGTGCGCCAGTGTCGACGATGGTTTGTCCACCTTTACCGTCCGATTTGCAATGAAGAACGCCTCGGGGACCGTATTTCTTTTTGAACTCTGGGTCTTTCGGGTAGTAATAGGTCTCTGGTTCTTCTTCGGCGTTCAGGTGATAAAGGTTGCCGAAGAACTCGTCAAAGCCGTGCAACGTTGGTAGGTGCTTATCTTGATCGCCCAAGTGATTCTTTCCGAACTGTCCTGTGGCGTAACCTTGCTCTTTGAGCAAGTCGCCAATGGTCGGCGTCCAATCAGGAATACCGTGCGTGCTGCCCGGCATACCGATGGTGAGCAAGCCCGTTCGAAAGGGATGCTGACCGAGGATGAACGATGCGCGACCTGCAGTACAACTTTGCTGCGCGTAGGCATCCGTGAACAATGCACCTTCTCGAGCGATTCGATCAATGTTGGGCGTCTTGTACCCCATGATTCCGTGATTGTAGGCACTGATATTATGGACACCGATATCATCGCCCCAGAGAACAACGATGTTTGGCTTCTTGCCAGCTTGCGCTGCGGATGTCGAAACGAGTCGATTGTGTTTCGCTATAACGTCCTTGTCGGAAGCGGAGAGTGCGTTTCGAGTAAATGCACTGCCGAACGGCAAAGCTGTGCTGGCCTCAGGCGGTTCTGATGCAACAACGAAATTCATTGGAAGCCCCAAAGCACCTGTCGATGCGACAAAGGCCAAGACCCCGCTGAACACCGATGATAGCTGGATTTTTGAAAAGAGACCCAACCATTTCATATATTTTCTCCTGGAAAAACGGAACAGTAAACGATTTGTACGCGTTACATGCGTTACACGCGTTACAAAACGACGCGGTACTCACACTTGACCGAAGTCTAGTCTAAAGATCGCTTCAGGAAAGGAGACTGAATGTAAATTTCAGTCTAATTCTGCAGTCTTGTCGTAAGTCTGCAGTGGTATCGTCAATGAGGACTAGTGCGTCATCCATACTAAACGATTGGGTTGAACTTAGGAGAATTCGCCACAATTCCCTGTGCTCTTGGAATTCCGGCGAATCCCACTTCTCCAGGAATGAAGCGTTGAAAACGCGCTAGCCTTTGCGTAAACCCACAATCGGTCGCGATTGAATCAGGAAAGTTGCTGATAAAAATTAAAAATCGGTGAAGCGCAAGTAGAATGTTGAATCAGTAGATAGGAGCGAAAGAGCCCTGCTGGCTCGTTTTGACGCACTTTTGATCCACATACCGTAGCACCCGTATCCAATGAGCAATGACCGTTTGTATCCAGAGCGAAAAGTGAGTTCCATTTTTCTTCCTTCCGATTTTTCCGAGGGCAGCGAAATAGCTTTTGCCCATGCTATGAAACTTGCTTTGGC
>Ga0315904_10004427_pt1 | contig 20070 bp, 12 predicted proteins | sample LakEriMetagenome_6_FD_203529 | JGI IMG/M metagenome (GOLD analysis project Ga0315904, IMG submission 203529) | Freshwater fungal communities from buoy surface, Lake Erie, Ohio, United States - Buoy 12 MA120 | ecosystem: Environmental > Aquatic > Freshwater > Lake | place: USA: Lake Erie, Ohio...
CCATGCCGGCCGTGAAGCGGTGCAGGTGATGGGTGCCGAAGAAGCCCCGCAGGAATTCCCCGTCTGTGTGCCAGCCAACGGCGGCGAACCAGGGGCCAGCGACCAGCACCACAGAACCGAGCGCGAGTCCGGGGCACATTCGCCACACTTCGCGAGCCACGCGCAGCGGAGACAACCGGCAAGCGACCTGCCAAAGTCCTGCCCAGCGGCCGCCGGGTAAATCCGATTCCATGGCCTGCGTTGGACTTCCAGACACCTCCCCAGGCGTGGGCGACAGCAACCGGAACAGACCCAGCACGCATCCGGGCAACAGGAGCCCGATTGGCCCTTTGGTCAGCACGGCAAAACCCATCGCGAAATAGATTCCGCACCAGTCACGAAAGGAGGGCTCGCCCCATTCGCGCTGTCCCGGAGCGACTCTCTTTTGGGCCGCCCGGACGTAGAGAAAAATCGATAGGGTGCAGAAGAAGACCAGCTCGGCATCGCAGGCGGCGGCCCGGGCGATGACCACAAAGTTGAGACTGGTGGCCAGAATCACGGCGCTCCAGAATCCCGCGAGGCGCGAATGCAGGCGACTTCCCAAATGATGCACCAACAGCACGCTGGCCAAGCCAAACAGAGCAGCCGGCAGCCGGGCCACGAATTCACTGATGCCGAACAGGCGGAATCCCCCGGCCATCAGCCAGAACATGATGGGGGGCTTGTGCGAGAAGAGTTCCCGATTGAACCGGGGAACAATCCAATCCCCCGTTTGATGCATTTCACGCGCGACTTCGACGAAGTAGGTTTCGTCGTCGTCCCAGAAGTGAGTCGCCCCCAACCCCAGGAGAAAGACAAATCCGCACAGCAGGGCGAGACGGAGCTGCGAGCCAACGAAGTCGGAACCAGTGGATGTCGGCGTGGGAGCAGAGTCCGGGGAGATGAAAGGCATCCTTGCCTCAACACAGGAAAACGGACCGGTCGGGAGCAGGCGGATCGCCCAACCGCGAAGAAACGCAGAGTTTATTGGGAATCTGCGCTTTTGTTCAATCTGAGTTTGCCACCAAAAACTATACACCCGCACAGAACTATGAGGTCGGCATTGGAATCGCCCCACCTGGACGATTGGCCGAGGCCCGTCCTGTTGGTGGATGTCCGTCGAAGCAGCGGCACGAAGATGGTCGAAACCGAAGAGATCCGACCCAGCGACCGCGACGCCCTGAAACCGCTGATTCTGGCCGCCAAACGCAGCCGACAGCCTTGTCCACCCGGCCCTCCCTCGTCGAAGTGACTTGGGTCCGACACTGACCCGTGGGGGGGCCCTACACAGTCAGTCGGAAAATCGCAGGAATTCGATCGCCAAAACTCGGCCCGGGCTCGCATCCATTCCGGGGCGCGGCTCGTGCCGAGCAAGCGCTATCGACGCGTTTTGGCTCACAACAATTCATCCGGGACAAGGCCCCCGCGAGAGAAATTGCCTGAATGGAATCTGTCGATCTCTGCGTACACCTGCCCTCCATTCCCTGAGGAATTGGACGAGACCGTTCCTGTTCGGGGCAAGGGAACTCCCGAACCCGTTGAATCTGGCGGACGAAAGCGTTCGGCGATCTGCGGTCCGCCGTCGGATGTGGATGGCAAAACCCCTAATTTCTTTGGAAATTCATACCATGCCCTCCCCGTCCGCCGGGGGTGGAGTAGAATCACAGGTCATCGGCAACCTGACGCTTTGGCTCTTCTTTGGTGTTTCCCGGTCATGGCCAGCCCTCCCGTCCGCAACCGCAAGCCCATCGTCACGATCGGGCCCGAGCACTTTGTCAATCGGGAACTGAGCTGGCTGGAGTTCAATGCCCGGGTCCTGGAAGAGGCGGAGGACCCCACCAACCTGTTACTCGAGCGGCTGAAGTTTCTCAGCATTTTCAGCAGCAACCTCGACGAATTCATGATGGTTCGAGTGTCGGGACTGCGGGAACAGATGAATGGGTTGGCCGACCCCGAGGACCGGATGCCCGAGAGCCTCAGCATCCATGAGCAGTTCCGGCAGGTGCACGCCCGCACGCATACGCTGGTGGACCGACAGTATGCCTGCCTGCGGGAGCAGGTCATTCCCGGCCTGGCGCAGGCGGGAATCCGGTTGCTTGACCCCGGAGCGCTGGCAAAGGCCGAGCACGAATATCTCGACAACCTGTTTCAGCAGACGGTCTTTCCGGTACTGACCCCAGTGGCGATTGATCCCAGCCACCCCACTCCACATCTTCGCAGCCGCGGCCTGTACATCGCCGCCATGATCGAGCAGGCCCAGTACCGACCGGGAGCTGCAAACACCCTGCTGGCAGTCGCGCATCTGCCGCCCGTGCTCCCCCGACTGATTCGCTTGCCCGGAGACGCCCAGAATTATGTCTTGCTCGACCAATTGGTGGGATCTCGTCTCGACCAGCTTTTCAGTGGATCACGAATCGTCTGCTGGACGACCATCAGAATCACCCGGGACGCTGATCTCGACATCGACGGCGACCAGGTGCTGCATGACCTGTCACAGGCAGTCGAAGAGGGACTGAAAGCGTTGAGGCATCGGGATGTGGTCCGGCTGGAGGTGGCCCCAGGTGCCGACCAAACCTTGATCGAAGCAATCCGGCGACCGCTGGGGCTCAGCAGCGAGGAAATTTACCATCTTCAGGGGCCCCTCGATTTGACAAACTTCATGGACTGGCATGGACTGCCCGAGTTCCCTCACCTGCGGGATGAGCCATTCCCCCCGCGCCGTCCCCTGGGCCTGGAGGAAGGGACCGACTTCTTCGCGACCATCCGCAAGAAGGACGTCCTGCTCCACCACCCCTACGAGTCGTTTCAGTGTGTGGTGGAGTTTCTCCAACAAGCGGCGGAGGACCCCGACGTGCTGGCGATCAAGCAGACCCTGTACCGGGCCGGCAGCGAAAGCCCGGTGATTCGCGCGTTGATCAACGCCGCGGAAAAAGGGAAAAGTGTGACGGCGGTGGTCGAGCTGCTGGCCAGGTTTGACGAGCAGTCGAACGTCAAATGGGCACGGCAGATGGAACGTGCCGGCGTACACGTCGTCTACGGATTCGTCAGCCTCAAAACCCACTGCAAGCTCACCCTCGTGGTGCGACGCGACAGTGACCGCATTCGCCGTTACCTGCACCTCGGAACGGGCAACTACAACTCTTCAACCGCCAAACTCTACACGGATCTTGGGCTCTTCACGGCCCGGGAATCGTTCGGGGAGGATGCCTCGGCACTGTTCAACTATCTCACCGGGTATTCCACAGGATACCGCTGGCGGAATTTCATCGTCTCGCCGGACTTTCTTCAGGACCGGGTGCTGGAGCTGATTGGACGCGAGGCGTCCCGGGCCAAGTCACGGGAGGGGGGGCGGATCTTCGCGAAGCTCAACCAACTGGTCGATCCCGAGGTAATCGAGGCTCTGTACAAAGCCTCTCAGGCGGGAGTCAAAATCGACCTACTGGTCCGCGGTAGTTGCTGCCTTCGCCCAGGGGTGAAGGGAATTTCCGAAAACATCCGGGTCATGAGCATCCTCGACCGGTTTCTGGAACACAGCCGGGTCTACGTGTTCGGCGAGGGGGATCAGGCCGAAGTCTACATTGCCAGCGCCGACTGGATGCCCCGGAACTTCCGACGTCGGGTTGAGATTGTGTTCCCGTTGATTGAGCCGATGCTTAAGCAGCGGATTCTCCAAGGTCTGGTCCCGATATATCTGGGAGACAATGTGAAGGCCCGGCAGATGCAGCCAGATGGCAGTTATCGCCGGGTGTCTCCCGAGCCCGGAGCACCCTCGGTGCGGGCCCAGCTGAAATTTCTGACGGAACCGCCAATTCCCGATTTCACCAACGAAGTGGTCGAAGGACCGGTCCCCTGAGTAGAGACGGGGCACGGGAATCGATCGACGGAACCAGACTTACCGTCGCTACAAAACACCACAGGGTCTGGGAGCGAATTCTCCCAGACCCTGATGAGAGCCTGATGTCTTGTGCGGAAAATTGGCACCGCATTGTTCAAGTGCAGCCCGAGTCCCAGGTCACGCCACCGGAACGGTGCCGCATCGAGTGAAGTACCAGTTCAAACCCGGGACCAATCACAAAGAGACCAGCACCTGTACGAATTCAGGCGGCCTGATGCTGCGAGGCTTCGACCGGATCGCTGGGACCGGTTCCCGTTTTGTTTCTGCCAAGATCCAGAACCCTTTGGGGAACAGGCTTGACATTCCAGACCAGACCCAGCTTTTCGAAGGTCCAGATCATGTAGTAGGTGATGTCGACCTCCCACCAGTAAAACCCGTTGCGGGCCGATGCCGGGTAGTAGTGGTGATTGTTGTGCCAACCCTCACCAAACGCAAACAGCGCCAGGATGAAGTTGTTGCGGCTTTGATCAGTGGTTTCGTACCGACGACTGCCAAACACGTGGGCCAGAGAATTGATGCAGTAAGTCACATGGTACAGGCAAACCGTGGAGACCACGAATCCCCAAATAAACATCTGGGGGCCGTTGGTCCCCAGTCCCGGAGCCCAACGCTCCAGCACCGAGCCCAAGGCCCACATGCCGCCCCCCCAGATCACGATCGGAATCCAGGTATTGTTGTTGAGGAAGACCAACTCGGGGAATTTCATGAGGTCGGGGACCCGCTGCACGCGAACGGGAGAACTGTCGTAGGTCATGAACCAGCCCATGTGGCTCCACAGAAAACTATGCTGCACCGGTGAATGCAGATCGCCTGGCTGGTCAGACAGGGTGTGGTGGTCTCGATGGTGAGCAGCCCACCAAATGGGCCCCTTCTGAGCTGCCGCGCTTCCAATAAAGCCCCACAACCACTGGAACCACCGGGAGGTCTGGAAGGCCTTGTGCGCGAAGTAACGGTGATAGAATCCGGTGAGAGCCATGCCCCGGATCAAATACGAAAAAAAGCCCACTATGAGCGCCGTCCAGCTCCACCCCACCCAGAACACCGCCAGGCACCCGAGGTGCAGGCCGAAATAGGGAATGAGGGTGGGCCACTCGATCTGGCGGTACCAGGGGAGTGTCGACTCGGGAGTGGTGCTCATGCGAACGTTTCAAACCGGGACCATGACGGACAGGCGTATCGCAGGGATCGCCTTGGAGGCCCTCAATGATGGTGATTTCGGCAGATTCGGCAAGGTGAAACAGAGCGGAATTCCCGAACCCGGGGTTCGGGCCCTGCCCCGAGACCCGACAAACCCCAATTTCTCGGTATGATTTCCAGCGGATTGCCGCCAGTCAACAGCACGCCTGAAAGACCGGTGCCATGTTGACCAATCAACGAATCCCGATATATTCTGTCGATGAGAGGCGTGAGAGGGCTCTTTCTTCCCCGAGTTTGTCAGGTGCCTGTTCCAATGCTGTCGATTCTTGGTCGCCCCGTCGATTCCCACTGCGATCGATACGCCCGTCGGCACTTTCTGAAGCTGGGCGGGTTGGCCTTGGGGGGGCTGTCACTGCCACAAATCCTGCGGGCCCAGGAAATCTCTCCGGTGCCGGGTCAGGGGTTGTCGCACAAGGCGGTGATCATGATTTTTCTGTCGGGAGGTCCCTCCCATCAGGACATGGTCGACCTCAAAATGGATGCCCCAAAAGAAATTCGGGGTTCATTCCAGGCCATTCAAACCAACGTCCCGGGAATCGACATCTGCGAACACCTCCCCCGGGTAGCTCAAATGATGGACAAGTTCGCCATCATCCGATCGCTCTACGGCAGCCCCGACCAGCACGCGTCGGACATGTGTGTCAGCGGTTATCCTATTGGTCCCAAGGGGCGACAAGACAATCACCCTTCGCTGGGATCGGTCGTCTCGCGGCTCCAGGGGCCCGTCGACCAGGCGGTCCCGCCGTTCGTGGGTCTGACGATAAAGACCCGACACGCCCCCTATTCGAATCCGGGATTGCCGGGTTTCCTCGGCCAGGCGCATGCTCCTTTCCAGCCCGATGGGGAAGGGATGGAAAACATGCGTCTGAACGGCATCCACCTGGACCATTTGCGTGACCGCCAGCGGCTGCTGAGCGGTTTCGATTCGTTCCGCCGTGAGGCCGAGCGCAATCCCGTATTTCACGGGGTCGATTCATTCACGCGGAAGGCGTTTGACGTTCTGACATCGAGCCGCCTCGTCGAGGCGCTCGATCTGTCTCAGGAGGATTCGGCCTTGCGTGACCGGTATGGCCGCGGAACGGCCGACCCCGCTTTTGGCGAGGATGCCGGCCCCCACTGGATGGACCAATTTCTAATGGCCCGGCGGCTGGTGGAGGCGGGTGTCCGCTGTGTGACCCTGTCGTTCGGTAGCTGGGACCGGCACGGCGGGAACTTCGAACGACTTCCAGAGCAGTTGTCGAAGCTCGACCTGGGGCTCTCGGCTCTGGTGGACGATCTGCATCGCCGGGGCCTCGAACGCGATGTCAGCGTGATCGCCTGGGGCGAATTTGGCCGGACACCACGCATCAATCCCGGCGGAGGTCGCGACCACTGGCCGCAGGCGTCCTGTGCCCTGCTCGCGGGCGGGGGCATGAAGGTGGGACAGGTGATTGGATCAACCAACCGGTTGGGGGAGGTTCCCCAAGATCGCCCGATTCATTATCAGGAAGTGTTCGCAACACTGTATCGGCAATTGGGAATTGACGTGGCGACGGCGACCATTCTTGATCCCAACGGTCGGCCACAATACCTGCTTGACCGTCGGGAGCCGGTTCGGGAATTGATTTGACCCCCCGAATCGCAATCGCCGATCGATCTTCCCTTCGGCGAGCCAGAAAAGTGAGTTGGCCGGCGGGACAGGCCAACCCAATCCCTGACGTACTCGAAATCCGGGCTTTGCAGTTCGGGCATCGGAGTGGCCTGGATTCTTTAGGAAGGGCCTGTTGCGGCTAATTGGGCGGGGATTCAGTCGCTTTCCAGGCAGCGTTGGTCGCCGGTTCGTGGAATTGCTGGACTGAGTGGCCAGACCCTGTAATCAGGGTGGGGGATTCGTTACCCTTGCTATGATTCAGTTGGCACAATCAGTCCCGCGAACGAGATGACAGTGACCTTGACCGACAGCTTCGACCGCCCGGAGAACCATTCCCTCCCGCAGGCTGAAACTGCGGGAGCGGCGCGGCCTAGGCAGCTTCCCTCGCTGTGGTTCTCCGGTAACGGGCCCCAGGAACCTGGTAAGGACCGCCCTCCCGTGCGGAAAACGACGGCGGAACCAAGCCGCAATGGGCCCTTCGGTCCCTGGGCTCTGGCAGCCCTGGCGGCCATGGCCCTGATCATGGTGTCTCTCTTCTGGTCACCATTGCTTCCCTCCACGGTCGATTACAGCTTTTTCCGGCAGCAGTTGGCGGCCAATAATGTTGAGTCGCTGGAGTTTCTGCGCGAGCGGATCACCGGCGAGTGGAAAGAAGCCCCCGCCGATCCGCTCAAGCCGGAAGCGAAACTGCCGAAGAAATTCACCACCATTCTGCCCCCAGTCGACGACAAAGATCTGGTATCGGACCTGCTGGCCACGAACACGAAGTGGAAGTCGGACCCCACCAGCTGGGCTGAAGGTCTCAACATGCTGGTCTCTCTGCTGGCTTTCGCCATGATGTTGGGTGTGGTCTGGATCCTCTTTCGCCGCGGGGGCGATCCGATGGGGACGGGCTCGATGGTGAGCAACTTCATCCGCAGCCCGGCCAAGAAGTTTCTCCCCGCCGATCAGCACAACACGTTTGGCGATGTGGCTGGGATGGAACAGGCGAAATACGAACTTCAGGAGGTGGTTGAGTTCCTCAAAAACCCGGGCAAGTTCCAAAAGCTCGGAGCCCAGATTCCCAAAGGGGTGCTGCTAATGGGCCCACCGGGTACGGGCAAGACTCTGCTGGCACGGGCGACGGCGGGGGAAGCGGGAGTGCCGTTTTACTCAATCAACGGCTCGGAGTTCATCCAGATGTTCGTCGGGGTCGGCGCCAGTCGGGTGCGCGACATGTTCCGGACCGCCAAAGAGAGTGCCCCCTGCATCCTGTTCATTGACGAAATCGACGCGGTGGGGCGCATCCGCGGAGCTGGCGTGGGGGGAGGGAGCGATGAGCGGGAACAAACCCTCAATCAGATTCTCAGCGAGATGGATGGGTTCACCCCCAGTGAGGCGGTGATCGTGGTGGCGGCGACGAACCGCCCTGACGTTCTCGACTCGGCCCTGCTGCGTCCGGGCCGATTCGACCGCCATGTCACGATCGATCGCCCTACGAAAGAAGGGCGGGTGGGGATTCTCAAGGTGCATACCCGAAAGGTTCCGCTGGATGACACGGTGGATCTCGAACGGATCGCGGGAGGAACCATTGGTTTCTCGGGGGCGGATCTGAAAAACCTGGTCAACGAAGCCGCGCTCATGGCGGCCCGTGCCAGCAAGACCAAGGTGGGGCTCGTCGACTTCGATTCGGCCAAAGACAAAGTCATGATGGGCCCTAAGCGCGAAGAGGTCCTGAGCCACCGCGAACGGGAAATGACCGCCTACCACGAGGCGGGGCACGCCCTGATTGCCTGGTTGCTGCCAGAGCTGGATGCTGTGCATAAAGTGACCATCGTCCCGCGGGGCCGGGCCTTGGGCGTCACCCAACTGGTTCCCGAAGAAGAGCGGTATCACATGGGGGAACGGCGGCTACATTCGCATCTGGCGATGGCCATGGGAGGCCGGGCAGCTGAGAAGATGATCTTCAACGAGTTCTCAGCGGGAGCCGAAAGCGATATCAAGCAGTCCACCAGTATTGCCCGGAGAATGGTGGCTCACTGGGGAATGAGCGCCATCATTGGCCCCGTCGCGTTCCAGCAGAGTGAAGAGCATCCTTTTCTGGGGAAGGAGATTCAGGAGGTGCGGCAGTTTTCGGAAGAGACCGCACACATCATCGACCAAGAGGTGCAACGGTTTGTGAACGACGCCGCTGCCCGGGCATTGCAGATTCTCGATTCCCACCGTGCCGCCCTGAAATCTCTGGCTGACGCCCTGTTGGCCCATGAGGAATTGTCGAGGGAGCAGGTCGGTGAAATCTTGGGTCCTCGTCCCGAACGGGAGACCACCGGACCGGCCACCACCCTCTCGGCCTGATTGCGTCACGCAAGTTCCGCAGGACCCGGCATGTTGCACCGTCTCCCCGAACTGTGCCGCCTGGGAGTGCGGATCGGCATCTCCGCTCTGCTCGCAGGCCGGCTAACCACCGCCACCGAAGGGGCCGTTCTGGGGCAAACCTTGGGCTGGGCTGTGTTGTCGCTGCTTTTGCTGATGCCCGCCGGCCTCACGCTCTCCGCAGGGAATCTCGCGCTTCCCCGCCTCCGGTGGATCGACGCCCTTTGGCTGGTGCTGTGCCTGGCTCCAGTCGCTGCGGCGGCTGTGCATTTCGGCACCGGAGATAACCGGGCCGCTGTCAATCTCAGCTGCGAATGGCTGGGGCTGTTGGCCACCTGGTTGCTTTTCCGGTTGCTGCAGTCGGACGTCGGCGCGGCAACAGCCTGGCCGCGCGTGGTCGCCGCCACCACCGTTGGCCTGTCATTGCTGGGGCTCTGGCAGCACTACTTCGGATATGCCGCGGACCGCAGCGAGTACCTCTCTTTGGTCAACCGGCAGACCGAACTGCGGCAGGAACTGGCCGGCACGCGTCAATTATCGCAGTCCCAAGTCAGGCGCGAGTTGGCCGAGCTCGAAACACTCTTTTTTCAGATGGGTGTCCCGGATGATGAGCCTGGCCGCAAGCTGTGGGAAGCCAGACTGCTTGCAAGCAGTGAACCTGTGGGGCTGTTCGCCCTCGCCAACACACTCGCGGGAGTGCTCCTAACGGGAGCCCTGCTGTGGGGGATTTGGTTCCTGACGCCCCTCGCACCTGGTCCGGCCCAACCCACCGTCGCATCGCTCCAACCGGAAATCGGACGTTTGTCCACCGGACTGGCCTTGGGTCTGGTCGGATTCTGTCTGGTACTGACCAAAAGTCGGACTGCCTGGGGCGGGACCTTGGCGGCGGGAGCCCTGTTGGCATTGGTTCGGGAAACCGTTTGGGTCCGCGGGCTGCGATTGAACAGGCTGTTTCTGGTGTTGGCTGGCGTGGCCCTGGTGGTTGGCTTGGGTGGTTGGTCTGGGGGACTCGACCGGCTGGTCGTGAGCGAGGCCTTCAAATCGCTGCGCTACCGGGCCGAGTACTGGACCGGCAGCTGGCATATGTTGTGCGATCGGGAGCATCCTTTACGGTGGATGACCGGCGTGGGCCCCGGAAATTTTCGAGCGTGCTACCTCCCGTTCAAGCTGCCCGAGTCCAGTGAGGAAATTGCCGATCCACACAATCTGTTTCTGGATCATTGGGCCGCTGGGGGACTGCCCGGACTGCTGGCGGTGCTGGGGCTCTGGGGAGTAGCGCTGAAGTGCCTGCTGCTGGCCTCTCAACGTGACTCGACCACAACACAAGTGACCGTATCGTCGCCGACGACACCTCTGCGCGTCGATTGGATTGGAGCTCTGGGCGCGGTGGGGATAGTGACCCTGCTGGGATCGGGACTCAATGCAGCCTGGCCCTGGGCGGTGGTGGCGGCGGGTCTGCTTCTGGGCGTCTGGGCGTCGCGAAAAACCTCCGAACTCCTGACTACCTCGACAGCCGCCATCCTGGCAGGACTGCTGATCCACCTGCTCGCCGCGGGTGGAATGGGCATGCCGGCGATTGTGATGCTGCTGCAACTGTTCAGTCTGCCGCGACGGGAGGCCCGGGCGGCGGACGAGTTCTCCGTGGCATGGCCAGGACTTCTGCTGGCGGTGTTTGGTGCGTTACTGGCCGGCGTCGTGATCACGCAGGGGCTGCAGCCAGTGGCGACGGCTGAACTGCAAGTGGCACTGGGTGATGAGGCGCTCGCCCGCGGGGCCCACGACCGTGCGTTGAAGTCGTACCGGGCGGCTGCCCAGGCCGATCAGCTTTCGCCGGTTCCGCTGGACCGGCTGGCTGCCGTGACACAGCGCGACTGGCTTGCCAGCCGCGACCCGCAGGCATTCGAAAAGTGCGTGCAGTATCGGGAGGCGTCGATTCGTCGGAATCCCCTGGCGGCTGCGGGGTGGCGCGCGTTGGGGGAGACCTGGCGGCTACGTTTCACTCAGACCTCGGATCTCGCCGATGCCCTTGAGTCCGTTGAAAACCTCCGGCAGGCGGTCCGCCGCCATCCCACCAACCCTCTCTTGCAGGCCGAGTTGGCGCAGGCCGAGATTGGATCGGGCGATGCATTATCCGCCCGGGCGACGGCCCAGCGTGCACTCGAGCTGGACGAAATCAATCACCGTCTGGGTCATACCGACAAATTCCTCCCCGACTCGCTGCTGCACACGTTGCGTGAGTCCCTCGACGCCCCCGACTCAGAACCCTGACCTGCACACGGAATGACTCCGCACAGCTCCCAACCTTCGGCCAATGCATTCCGCGCCCCGCAGTGGGTGGCGCTTGATGCGGTCGGGACTCTGATTCATCCCGAGCCCGGAGTGGCGGAAGCGTACCACGCCGCGGCTTCCAGGCACGGTTCGCGGCTCTCCGCCGAAGAGATTTCCCTACGGTTTCGAACGGTCTATTCCGAGTTTGAAGAGCTGCCTCCGGAGCGGGCCGATACCAGCGAAGAGCGGGAATTGGCGAAGTGGCGCGAGATTGTCGCCCGGGTCATCCCGGATGTCACCGATCCTGAGCAGTGTTTTCAGGATCTGTTCGAATGGTTCTCGCATCCCGGGGCATGGCGCGTTTATCCGGATGTCGCCGAGGCCCTCGTGCGACTCAGCGCTAACGGCCTGCAAGTCGCTCTGGCATCGAATTTCGATCGACGGCTCCACCAGGTCTGTGACGGGCTGCCTGCCCTCGACCAAATTGGTGTGAGGGTGGTGTCTTCTGAGGTGGGATGGAGAAAGCCCAGCCCTGGTTTCTACCGTGCCCTGGTGTCTCAGACCGGTGTCGACGCTGGTGAGATCGTGATGATTGGCGACAGCTGGCTGAACGACATTGCCGGAGCCCGCGAGGCTGGCCTGCAGGCGCTTTGGCTCGATCGCCGGTGTCCAACATCCACAGATCGGATCCCGACTCTGGGGATGGCTGTTGACGAGGTGCTGCGACGTCGGCACTCCCCCGAGGGGACCAAGTGAGCCGGCCCTTCTCCAACCCAGACCAGTCGCCCCCCCCTGCCAACCGGGTGGTGATCCAGAGAAATCCCGCCTCAGGATCGGGTTGGCGCCGGTCTCTGCTCCTGGAACTGGTGCGGGAGCTGCGACTCCGGGGATTCAGACCCCGGCTGTTCAGTGATCGGGCCCGCTGTGACCACTGGCTCGCCGTTCCCCAGAATCGGGCGTCCACTTTATGCCTGGTTGCGGCTGGGGGTGATGGAACTGTCGACGACCTGCTGAACCGGCATCCGGGCTGGCCCCTGGCGATTCTGCCTTTAGGGACAGAGAACCTCTTGGCCCGTGGTCTGGGCATCCCCCCTTCGGGTGTGGACCTGGCGCGGGTGATTGCCGAGGGGCATCGACGGACCATTGACCTGGGACTGGCTGGCAACCGGCGGTTCGTGCTGATGGCCAGTGTCGGGTTCGATGCCGAGGTGATCCATCGGGTGCACGCGGCCCGTACCGGAACGATCACCCACCTTTCCTATCTCCAACCAATTTGGGCGGCACTGCGTAGATATGGTCATCCTCAACTGAAGGTTTGGCTCGATGACGAGACCGATCCGCGGGAAGCGCGACTGGCCGTGATTGTGAACTACCCGATGTACGCCCTGAATCTCCCGATGGCCAGGCGGGCCAAGCCCGACGATGGGTGGCTGGAAGTCCGTCTCTTTCAGAAGGGATCGGCGTTCCAAATCCTGCGGTACTTCTGTACCTTGCTGTGCGGGCGTCACGAAGATCTTCCCGACGTGATTTCCATGCGGGCCCGGCGGGTTCGGATCGAGTCAGAGCATGCGGTTCCCGTCCAGGTCGATGGCGATCCCCAAGGGACTACGCCGATTGAGATCGGGATCATTCCCCAGGGTCTGCAGTTGTTTTCACCTCGCGTCGTTGTCTCTCCCCCCGGCCTCTGAGGCCAATCTTTCCTGATGCCCAGCAACCCCTTCGCGATTGGACCATGGCAAGTTGGCCTGGGTCAGCCCCTGTTGCTCTTCGCCGGTCCCTGCGTGATCGAGTCGGAAGATTTGGTGCTGCAGGTGGCCGAGCGGCTGAAACAGATTGGTGAGGAGTTACGAATTCCGATCGTCTTCAAGGCGAGTTACGACAAGGCCAATCGGACCAGCGTCAAGAGTTTTCGCGGCCCAGGGTTGCAGGCGGGCTTGAAGATTCTGGAGAAGGCCCGCGCGGCAACCGGACTCCCCCTGCTGACCGATGTGCACGAACCGGGCCAGGCAGGGTCCGTGGCCGAGGTCTGCCAGGTCTTGCAAGTACCGGCGTTTCTGGCCCGCCAGACCGATCTGGTCGAGGCGATTGCGACGGCGACCGCGCGGACGGGGGGCGCCATCAATGTCAAAAAGCCTCAGTTCACCGCCCCCGAAGACATGATTCATGTGGTGCGGAAATGCGAGCAATTCGGCAATCCGCGGGTGTTGCTGACGGAGCGGGGTGCCTGCTTCGGATATCACCGGCTGGTGAACGATTTCCGATCCATTCCGGTAATGCAGACGATGGGCGTTCCCGTGGTGTTCGACGCCACTCATAGTGTGCAGCTGCCAGGGGGTGAAACCACCGGGGGGCAGCGTGAAATGGTTCCCTTTCTGGCCCGGGCGGCGGTCGCCTGCGGTTGCGACGCCCTGTTCTTCGAGACGCATCCCGATCCCGATCGGGCGAAGAGCGATGGCCCCAACATGATTCCCCTGGCGGAACTGCCTCGGATTCTGAAACAACTGCTGCGGATTCGCCGCGCCCTGTCGGACAATCTCCCGTCGGAAGAGGTGGCCTCGTGAAGACTCCCCGGTTTCTCCCACCACTGTTGATGGCGGCGCTGGCCGCGCTTCTGCCGGGGCTGGCGGGGTGTTCGCAATCGGCCCCGTCGACCGGTACAGGATCGGCACCTGCCCCCGCCACGGCCAACACCGCCACCACCGACCGGGGTCAGGACGACGAGCCCAACGCCTGCGATGAATTGCTCAAGAGCCTGTTCGATGTCTATCGCATCGACAAGTTCGAGACGACATTCGATGTGTCGATCGGAGCGAATCGCCTGAACGACTGGTACCGCGGCTGTGCGATCCGAGCGGCAAGCGATCCCACCTCGAAGCTTCCTGAAGCAACCAGGAAACTCTTTTCGGGAGCCCAACTGGCCCTGATGTCGGGAGATCAGTACCGCACACGGGACGCGTCTCATGTTCGTGACTGCGTGTTGTTCTCTGCAGTGGCCAACCGGCTCATGAAATCCCCCCAGACCGGGGGGCAAAACGAACTCGACCGGGCTCGGGCCGCATTTGACCACGTGGTGGCTACCCTGCAATTGCAGCTCCGTCACAGTGCCGACCTTCCGTTCACCCCTTACGAGCTCTACCTGCTCGGCAAGGGAACAGCGAACGACCGGGCGTGGCTGTTTGTAAATACGTTGCGAGCCTTGCGAATCGATTCCGTATTGTTGATCCCGGCTAACGCCGAGGACCCCGGGATGACGGGGGACCCCACCCCCTTTCTGGTGGGTGCCCTGATCGAGGGGGAGGTGTATTTGTTCGATCCACTGCTGGGAATTCCGGTTCCTGGCCCCCAGTCGGGCGAAGGTGTCGTGCGTCCTGCGACGCTCAAGCAGGTCCAGGCCCAACCCACTCTGTTGAGCGATCTGGGCTCAACAGAAAAACCGTACCCGCTCACCTCCGCGGATCTGGCCCAGCCCGTGGTGCTGTTCGTCGGAGATCTCTCGTATTACTCCAGCTCGGCCCAGGCCTTGCAGCAGGTCTTCGCGGGTGAGCATTCGGTGCTGATCTCCGATCCGCTGGAGGACGTCGACAATGTTCCCGGACTCTGGTCCCGCCTGATCGCGGCGGGGCAGGGAACGTGGAATGCCGATTCACTGCGGCTATGGAAGTATCCCCAAGACCAAATCACCCGCAGCCTGGCGCTCGACGACGAGGCCAAAGAGCGCCGGAAGGGCCTCAAACTGAGATTCATGGCTTACCTGGTGGCGACCCCCATCCCGGAAATGCCTGGAAAGTTCGTGGTCAGCGGTTCGAAGGAGTCACGGGATCCCACCTTGAAGGGACTGGACAGTCGTGACGCCGGTGTGGGAGGTTTCGCCCGGACTGAGTCGCGGACCACTTCGGGGCGACAGATGGAGGGGCGATTGGCTCAGGTGGCAGGCAATCTTTCCGAGGCGTTGCGAGCCTATGTCGAAGTGCAGAGCAATTCCCGCGAGATTCTGCAAATCCCCGACAACAACCTGTTGATGGACAAACGGCTGGGGCCCATCAATGTCAAACTGTTTCACGCCCTGGCCATCGATGATGCCGCCTACTGGTCAGGGCTCTGCCAGTTGGAGCAAGGTCAATATGGTCCTGCGGCCAATACCTTTGACCGCTACCTGCGACAGGCCAATCGGATCAGCGAATGGACCCGTCAGGCCCGTAGGATGAAGGGAGTCGCCCTCGCGGCCCAAGGAAAGTTCGCCGAAGCCGCCCAAGTCCTCGAAGAAATTCCAGAAGACGACCCGGAAGCCCCCGGTCTATGGCAACTTTCGAAGGCCTGGAGGGCGGCCGCCGGTTCTTGAGGTTCCAACCCATCTGAGACAGTCGCAGCGAACACGCTGCGTGCATGCGTGGAAACCGTTGCGCGTGCGTCGAGAGCGGTCTGGTCTCAGAAGGCTGACTCGACCGCTCCCTCGACTCGGCCTGAACTGACGTCCCGAAAGTTCCCAGGCGACCCAGCAAGCATCATCACCGATTCTGGACCGGGGCCAGCGGAAACCGTGGTACACCGACCTCGGCCCGGGTTGAAACACTCACGACCAAACAGCTTCAGTCCGGTAACGCAGCAGAGCCAATCAAAAAGGGTTTGGGCCTGAATCACGGTGAGGCCCAAACGGTCCCGACCCGTTCTCTCAGAGATCGGTGGGGCGCTGCGGAAACCGCCGCGGTGGCGTGCGGACGGGGGGAGGCTTGGGAGGAATCGACGGCTTCGGCACGACCGGGGGAGCCACCGTCTCTTTCGCCGATTCGGGAAGCGACTTTCTCTGCCGCTTGATCTTCGCGATCTCATCAGGAGCAAACACCAGTTTGCCCCGCTTCATCATCCCCCGGATTTTCTGCATCTGAACCAGGGCCTTCAACTCGGCCTCGGGAATTCCCAATTCCACTGAAACTTCCTGCAAAGTCTTGAGCGCCAAGGGCATGTCAGCGGTTCCTGCGGTGAGGGCCAGCCGCACTGTGCGGCCGTTTCACGAGTCTACCTTCTGGACAGCCCATCAGCCAAGCGGCCAACCTTGGCAGGACCTGGCCCCTCCCACCCGGAAGAGGGGCGACTGTGTTCTCCCGCAGGCCAGTTTGCCAAAACACCATCCGCCGACCCCATTCGGCATGATCTCTGGCAATCCTCCCACGGAATGATTTCAGTTGCTTGAATGCTCAGCGGTAATCAGACTTGGTGCACAGAGTGATCATCGCGGCCTCCAGAGTCGTCGCCGTTCTCCGCAGCACCCATTTCCGCAGCCGTCGAGCTTCATGACCCAGCGAATGCCCACCTCCCATCTGCTTGTGAGAGTGCTGATCGCGGCGTGCTGGACGATGGTGGCCTGGGGACAACCGGGGCTCATTCCAGCAGCCAGTTCCTGCGCGGCGGAAGACAGCAAACTGCAAGACAGCGTGCCGTCGCAGCCTGCTCCATCGAAAGTCGCCCCCGCGGTCCGCCGCCTGTTGGCCCGACGCTGTTTGGCCTGTCATGGTCCAGATGAATCCCGCCGACAGGCCGATTTGCGACTCGATGACGCCAGCTCGCTACGGCGCGTGCGCGGGGATCGACGCGTGGTGACCCCGGGAGAACCCGATCACAGCGAACTGCTGCGGCGAGTGATGACGGACGATCAAGTCCTCCGAATGCCGCCGCCTGACCTCGGCGATCCACTCACGCCAGCCGAAATCGATCTGCTACGGGATTGGATCGCCGCCGGGGCCGAGGTCGTGGCCCATTGGTCGCTGCAGCCGCCCCACCGAACTGCCCCCCCGACGGGGGATGAAAGGGGCTGGATCCGCTCTCCTCTGGATCGCTGGGTCCTGGCACGATGGAAGCACGAGGAGATGGGGCCCCGTCCCGAGGCCACCCGCGCCCATCTGTTGCGACGGGTGGCTCTCGATCTGACGGGGCTGCCCCCCAGTGAAGACCTGCGGCAGTGGTTCCTCGAAAGCGATCCACCCGTTCCCTACGAACAGCTGGTGGAACACTTGCTGGCAGCTCCCCAGTTCGGGGAACGGCTGGCCCAGTTCTGGATGGACGCCGCCCGGTATGCCGATACCAACGGCTATTTCACCGATGGCGAACGCACCATGTGGCGGTGGCGTGACGGCGTCGTGGCGGCTTTCAATGCCAATCAACCCTTCGACCAATTCACCCTGGAACAGTTGGCGGGGGACCTGCTGCCCGACGCGACAGAAACCCAACGTCTGGCCTCGGGGTTCAACCGGAATCACACCACCAACAATGAGACCGGCCTGATTGACGAGGAGTACCGGCTCTCTTACGCGATGGACCGCCTCGAAACCATGGGTGCGGTCTGGCTGGGCCTGACGTTCAATTGTGCCCGCTGCCATTCGCACAAGTTTGACCCCCTTAGCCAGCGCGAGTACTACCAACTGCTGGACCTGTTCAACCAGGTGGCCGACCAAGGGCTGGGACAGGAAGGGAACTCGCCCCCCTTCGTTCCCGCCCCCACGCTTGACCAGACCGCCCGGCTTGCGGAACTGCAACAACAGCTGGATGCCGCCCGCGAACACTGGCAGGCGATCGAGATCCAGCTCACCCCGCTTTTGACTGCGTGGGAAACCAACCGGGCATCACGCGCCACAGCCTCTCCTTCTCAAACCGGTTTGCTGTGCCATTTTGATTTCCAGCATCCGATCGCCGTTGCCGCTGACTCACCGTTCGCCGGTCCTGCGAATCAGAAGCCCCCGAGCGCATCATCTGATTCCCCGAACCAATCCCCGAGACCGGTGTTGCGAGCGGGTTCATTGGTCACGGGAGCCGGGGAACCACGGACACCAGAACCAGCTCTCCTGGGTGGAGGACTGAAGTGTGATCCCACTCAGCCGGTCTGGGTGGCCGACCCGGACGCATTCGATTTCGAGCGGAGCACTCCGTGGACAATCGGACTGTGGGTGAGGCCGTCGACGGGAATGGCCGCCTGCCTGCTCTCGAAGACCGACGACGACCAGTTACTGCGTGGTTTCGATCTGCTGTACGAGAAGGGTCGCCTGGTAGTGCACCTGAATCACCGGGCTGAGGCCGATGCCATCCGGGTGACGTCCAGTCTGCCGCTTGTTGCCGATTGGCAGCAGGTGGTGGTGACCTATGATGGATCGAGCCGAGCGGCCGGCCTGCAAGTTTACATCAATGGCGAACGCGATCAGTTCACCGTCGATTTCGACCAACTGCGCAGCTCCATCCGGACGGCACAACCCCTGCGTCTGGGACAGCGGAGAGATAGCCTGCGATTCACTGGAATGCTCGACGAACTGCGGATCTACAACCGGGCGCTGGAACCGGACGAAGTCCAGCGATGGTTTCGCCATGAGTCGGTTGAATGGACTCTGCAAACCCTGGCTGAAAAACGCTCGGACCGACAGCGGGAGTGGTTCCGGGAGGCGTTCCTCGATGAGGCTCCGGCCGAGTGGCGGCAGGCGCATCGCGACTTCAGGCAGCTCGACCAGACGACTCGCGCCTTTCAGAAGGCGCTTCCCACCAGCATGGTGATGCAAAATCTTCCAGAAGCCCGACAGACCTTTGTGCTGACTCGCGGCCAATACGATCAACCCACCGAAAAAGTCACACCCGCCCTGCCGGCCTCTCTGGCCGGAGGGGTTGGTACGGATCAACCAGTCATTCTGGCCAATCGACTCGACTTCGCCCGGTGGCTGGTCTCGCGCGACAATCCTCTCACGGCCCGGGTCATCGTCAATCGCGTCTGGGCACAACTCTGGGGAGTGGGGCTGGTCAAGACGGTGGGCGATTTCGGTTTGCAGGGAGAGGCCCCCAGTCATCCCGAACTGCTTGATGAACTGGCGCTCGACTTTCAGGAGTCTGGCTGGGATCTCAAGCAGCTTTACCGGCAGTTGGTGTGCAGCGCCACCTACCGGCAGTCTTCGTTTGCGGCTCCCGCCGACTTCGCCCGTGATCCAGAAAACCGGTTGCTGGCCCGGGGAGCGCGGTTTCGGCTGGAGGCCGAGGCGATTCGCGACTCGATCCTGGCCGCCAGCGGCCTGCTGTCCCAGCGATTGGGCGGTCCCAGCGTCAAACCGTGGCAGCCTCCTGGATTGTGGGAGGCGGTCTCGTATGACGGCGATCATAGCCACGTTCCCTCTCAGGGAGCCGACCGCTACCGGCGGGGGTTGTATAGCTTCTGGAAACGGCAATCGCCCCCGCCGACATTCCTGATCTGGGATGGCCCAACGCGGGAAACCTGCGTGGTTTCCCGCTCTCGGACCAACACCCCACTCCAGGCGCTGGCTCAGACCAATGACCGCAATTTGGTGGAGGCGGCCAAGGTGTGGGCCGCCAGGCTGATGCGGGACACGCCCGTCGCGACCGATGCTCCAGAGGCTCCGCGAAGCTGGCTGAAGGTGGCCTGTCATCAATTGCTGGTTCGCTCGCCGGACACAGACGAACTGGCATTATTGGAGGATCTGTACAATCACCAATGGCAGAGTTTGCGTGATGATCCGGAACAGGTTGATCGCCTGCTGACTGCGGACGATCTGACCCCAACCGAGCTTGATCCCAACAAAACACTCGATCGCACCCGCTGGGCCGCCCTGTCGACCGTACTGCAGGTTCTGTTCACCCTCGACGAAACCTTGAACCGCGAGTGACCTTCTCCATGTTGGCCTTTGACTTCGCCGGCCCCCGGGACTCTGCTGCGGCCCGCCGCCTGTTC
>Ga0315904_10004428_pt1 | contig 20068 bp, 20 predicted proteins | sample LakEriMetagenome_6_FD_203529 | JGI IMG/M metagenome (GOLD analysis project Ga0315904, IMG submission 203529) | Freshwater fungal communities from buoy surface, Lake Erie, Ohio, United States - Buoy 12 MA120 | ecosystem: Environmental > Aquatic > Freshwater > Lake | place: USA: Lake Erie, Ohio...
AGTCAGCAACACGGCAATCCTGTCACCGAACGGGTGCACTTTGGCCACGCCGGCGTTCGGGCGCACGCGGGCGCCGAGCGCACGGGAGACCTGGCTGACGTAATTCTTGCTGCCGCCCGAGACGGTACGCCATTGGGGGCGCTCCTTGTGCATCAGGCGGTGATTGTCGAAGAACTGGAAGAAACTCAGGGCTGGGTAGTCAAGCATCCGGTCCTCCGGCGTGGACCAGATTGCGGCGCCCATCGGCAGGATGTAATTCTGGCGAAAGTCCTCGTCGAAGCCATGCCGCTCGAGCCAGGCGCCGAGCGTCGTGTCATTGATTGGGCCAGAAGCAAGCTCTGTCCGCGCAATGTCGTTGAACTTGAGGATCGTGCGCCAGAACCGGTGGAAGCGAAGGCTCAGGAAGTTCCGCTTCTGCGCAAAGATACCGCCCAACGTAGACGCCCAGGTCCAGCCTTTCGGATCAGACACCGAGAAACTCATGTCGGAGGCTTCGGTCCCTACACCCAGCGCGTCGAAGAAACCGATGAGGTTCGGATAGTTGAGTCCATTATAAACGATGAACCCCAGATCGACGTTCATCTCGGCGCCGTCGTAGTCGAACGTGTGCGTGCAGGCGTGCCCGCCGAGACGGTCATCCTTTTCGAAGACGGTTACGTCCGCTGTATCGCGCAGCGCCCAAGCTGCGCCGAGACCCGATATTCCAGATCCGATGACCGCAATTTTTTTCATGCCGCCCCCTGCTCCTCTTTTGTCTGTCTGTAAGCGTCGAGCGCGCGTTGGCGGGCCGCGCTGTGGTCAACGATTGGCTTCGGGTAAGTTTTTCCGAGAACAACGCCGGCCGTTCTGAGAATGCCGTCGGGCGCTTCGAACGGTGCATGCAGGAACTTGTCCGGCACGCGGGAAAGCTCCGGGCACCATCGACGGACATACGCGCCCGTCTCGTCAAACTTGCTGCCCTGGGTAATCGGATTGAACACGCGGAAATAAGGCGCGGCATCTGCGCCGCTTCCCGCTGTCCATTGCCAGCTGGCTGAATTTATCGCCGGATCGGCGTCCACCAGCGTGTCCCAGAACCAGCTTTCGCCAGCCTGCCAAGGCAGCAGCAGGTGTTTCGTCAGGAACGATGCCACGATCATCCGTACCCGGTTATGCATCCATCCCGTATGCCAAAGCTGGCGCATGCCGGCATCGACCACCGGGTAGCCTGTCTGCCCGGTTTGCCAGGCGCCCAGCGCGTCGGCATCCGCAAGCCACGGCATCCGATCGAATTTCGAATTGTAGTTCTTGTGTGCGAGCTCCGGATTGAAGTGAAGCAATACGTGGGAAAACTCGCGCCACGCAATTTCTGACAGGAAAACCAGGGCGGCCCGTTCATCGATGCGGCGGGCTTCGACACCCGACTTCACAGCCCGCCAGATTTGCGCGGGGCCAATTTCTCCGAATCGCAAATGCGGAGACAGCCGCGAGGTGGAGCAGGGCAGGTCTGGCCGGTTGCGGGTCTCGGCATAGCCATTGATCGGACCATCGAGGAATTCTGCAATCCGGGCCAGCGCACCTGCCTCGCCCGGGGACCACGCGTCAGCAAGTCCTGCGGACCAGTCCGGCCCTCGCGGATGCAGGCCCCAGTCGGCAAGGGTTTCACTGGCAGCCTCAATGCTTCCCAACCGTTTCGGCGCCGGCAAAGCAGAGGGGGCGCTATACGCCGCCTGCATCGCGCGCCAGAACGGAGTGAACACACGGTAGTAGCCGCCGGAGCCCGTTTTCAGGGCCCAAGGCTCCATCAGTAGCCGCCCGTTGAAGCTCTGGACATTTATGCCGGTCTCTTTGAGGGCCGCCTTGACGGCTGCATCGGCGGTCTTCTCAGCTTCGCCATAGCGGCGTGTCCAAAAAACAGACTTTGCGCCGGTTTCGGTGACCAGCGCGCTCAGCACCCCCAGGGCGTTGCCGGTTTTCAGAACCAGCCGCCCGCCAAGACCTTCCAGCGAGGCTGACAGGGCCTGCAAGCTCTGGTTAAGCCACCATCTGGCAGCGCCGCCGAGCGGCCGCGCACCCGCAAGACCAGTCTCACGGATATACAGGCAGATAACCGCGGCCCCCGTGTCTGCAGCAGCGGCCAGCGCCGGATTGTCGGAAATCCGCAAATCTTCGCGGAACCAGACAATGACGGGCGGCAAAACTGACATGAAACTCGGCCAAATCCTGAAGTCTGATGTGTACAGATACGCCCTAACCTGCTCGTCGGATCAATCCATCCTGCAGCCCGGACTTTCAACCCGCTGCCAGCGCCGCTATACCGCCCCAAAGCAGAAAGAAAGCGCCGGATGCAGCCTGCCCGCCTTCGCCAGATCATGGACAAAGCGCGAGGCCAGCGTGTGCTGTGCGTCGGCGATGTCATGCTCGACCGCTTTGTCTACGGCGTTGTCAATCGCATTTCCCCCGAGGCGCCCGTCCCCGTGCTGCGCCAGACCCGCATAGCCAGCATGCCAGGCGGCGCAGCCAATGTGGCGCGCAACCTCGCGTCTCTCGGCCTGCAGGCCATCATCATCGGCGCCGTCGGCACCGATGAGGCGGGCATCGAGCTCAACGAACTGCTGGAACATTCCCCCGGCATCTCGGCGCGTCTCGTGCCTCTTAAGGAACGCCCTACGACGCTCAAGACCCGCCTCGTTGCGGGCGGCCAGCAATTGCTGCGACTCGACGCCGAGGAAGTCGGCGCCCCCAGCGCGTCCGGCGAGCGGTCGATCATCGGCGCGATCGAAGAGCTTGTGCCGACCGTTTCGGCCGTGCTGGTCTCTGATTATGCCAAAGGCCTGCTGACGGACGCGATCCTTTCGGCGATCCTCTCGGCTGCGGCGGGCCGCCGCGTGCCGGTGATCGCGGATCCCAAGGGCAGGGATTTCAAACGCTACGGCGCTGTCGATATCCTCAAACCGAATGCTGGCGAACTCGGCGCGGCCATGGAAATGCCGACCTCGACAACCGCGGACGTCGAGCAGGCTCTGGACGCCGCGCAGCGCCAGCTTCCCGCCAGAGCGGTCGTTGTCACCCGCGCAGCGCAGGGCATGTCCTATATTGCGGCGGGATCCGCCTGCGGCCACGTCACCGGCAAGGCGCGGGAAGTCTTCGACGTATCAGGGGCAGGCGACACGAGCCTTGCCGCCCTCGGCGCTGCGGTTGTGGCGGGCGCGACCCTGGAAGAGGCCGTCCACGTTGCAATCCTTGCCTCCGGCATCGCCGTTGGAAAATCCGGCACGGCGACTGTTTCAGCGTCCGAGCTTCTGGATGCGATCCAGCTATCGGGCGGCTCACAGAAAGCTGGCACCCTGACAGCCGATGCCATGGTCGGCCAGATCGAACGCTGGAGGGAAGGGGGGCTGCGCATCGGATTCACCAATGGCGTGTTTGACATTCTGCATCCCGGGCATGTCCGCGTCCTGGAAGAATCCCGCAGCCGCTGCGACCGTCTCGTCGTCGGCCTCAACTCGGACGCCTCGGTGAAGCGCCTGAAGGGCGCCGAGCGTCCGGTCAATTCCGAACAGTCACGCGCGCAGGTCCTGTGCGGTCTCGCCGCCGTCGATGGGGTGGTGATCTTCGAGGAGGACACGCCCCTGAACCTGATCACCGCCCTGAAGCCCGACATGCTGGTCAAAGGCGGCGACTACACGCGGGACACGATCGTTGGCGCCGACCTGGTTGAAGCGCGCGGGGGCGAGGTGTTCGTGGTACCCTTGGTGCCGGGCCAATCCACTACGTCGATCATAGCCCGCTCAAGGAACGGCGCATGAGTCAGGCGGCGCAGATCGCAGCCGACCTGCTGCGCCAGTACGGCGAGGACGCGGTCGTGATCGCCACTCTGCGGGCCGCCGAAGTAGCGGCGCTGGGCGATATAGAAGCATTGGCGCACTGGGACGAAGTGGCTGCGATCCTGTCAGGTGATGAGGCGCCACCAAAGGACATGAACTAGGGCAGGGGCCCTGCCCCGCTCTTCAGTTCGTCGAATGCTTCTTAAGTTCGTAGGTGCCCCGACCGGTCAGGTCGAACCATTCCGGAATGTCCGGATGGCTGAGCGGCATGTCTGAATCATCTGGCAGCAGGTTCTGTTCCGACACGTAGGCTATGTAATGCGTGCGCTCGTTCTCGGCGAACAGGTGGTAAAACGGCTGATCCTTGTTGGGCCGGACTTCCTCGGGGATGGATTCGTACCATTCATCGGTGTTGGCGAACTGCGGATCGACATCAAAAATGACGCCCCGGAACGCAAAAACCCGGTGCCGGACGACCTGCCCGATCTGGAATTTGGCAATGTGCTTGGAAATCGAGCCGTAATGATACCGCTCGTCGATCTTGTCGGTCAGCACCAAAGGTTCGCGCTTGGGTGGCTTGCGCGCCCCGAACCAGGTACGCAACCACCCTGCAGGTCCACGTCTACTGGTCATTTTCAGCTCCTGTGGTAGAGCATGCCCCAAGTTTGAGTTTCGGGCCACACAATGGCTGACAAAAAAGATGGAACTGGCGGTCGCAGGCGCAGCCCCCCCGGTTCCCAACGGGGAAAGCCGCTTTATGCAGCGGTGGACCTTGGCACGAACAACTGCCGGCTGCTGGTTGCGGAGCCCCGCGGCCAGTCGTTCCGGGTGGTTGATTCATACTCCCAGATCGCCCGCCTGGGCGAAGGCCTGCACGATTCCGGCCGCTTGTCCGACGCTGCCGTGGAGCGAGCCATGAGCGCGTTGCATGCCATCCGGAACAAGCTCAGACAGCACGGCGTGGGCCGTGTTCGCTGCATTGCCACAGAGGCTTGCCGCAAGGCGGCAAATGGGGCGGAGTTCATCCGGCGGGTGCAGGACGAGACCGGGCTCACGTTCAAGGTGATCGGCGCCAGGGAAGAGGCCCGGCTCGCGACCATCGGCTGCTATGACCTGATCGTTCCGGAGGTCAGATCCGTGCTGGTCGTCGATGTCGGCGGAGGCTCAACCGAACTCTCCCATGTGAATGCCAGCGCCATCCGGACGGGCGGCCTCGCCGGTATCCTGAAGGATGCGCCGATCCTCGACTGGACGAGCCTCAAGTTGGGGGTCGTCACCCTGTCTGAATCCGTCGACCTGAGCGACGAGGCGGCCGCCTGGCCGCTGATGCTGGACCGGGCGCGGACGGCCGTAAAAAGCTGGCCAGCTGTCGAGCGCGTTGCCCGGAGGCTCGCTGAAGATGACGGCTACCTGATCGGCACATCCGGTACGGTGACCTGCCTGGCCGGCGTCCACCTGAAGCTCGACCGGTACCGCCGGGACAAGGTCGATGGCAGCTGGCTGTCTCGCCAAGAGGGCCGCGCCACGATGGATCAGTTGCGCCATCTCGGCGTCGCAGGGCGCGCCAAGCTTCCGACTATTGGCGAAGAACGTGCGCCCCTGATGCTCGCGGGTTGCGCCATCATGGAGGCGGTCTGGGAAGTGTTCGATGCCCACAAACTGCGCGTCGCGGATCGCGGACTGCGTGAAGGCATCCTATTGTCTATGATGCACGGTCAGCGGCCACAAAGGCGACGCCGCCCGAAACGGCCAGGCGCCCGGCCAGCCCCTGTTGGAGACGGCAATGTCGGATGAAGAGAAGCGGCGCTGGAAAAAGCCGACGACCGAAAAGACCGGGTCGGGCCGCAGCGTTACCGAGCGCAAGGTCATTGCCCGCAACGCCAAGTCTGAAAGCTCGAAGAAGTGGATCGAGCGGCAGTTGCAGGACCCCTACGTTCGCAAGGCCATGGACGCCGGCTATCGTTCGCGTGCGGCTTACAAGCTGCTCGAGATCGATGAGGAAACTCACATCCTGAAACGCGGCCAGCGGGTCATTGATCTTGGCTGTGCGCCCGGCGGGTGGATTCAGGTCGCCTTGCTGAAAGGCGCCGCCGAAGTGGTCGGCATCGATCTTCTGCCCGTTCAGACGATTGATGGGGCGACCATCTTCGAAGGCGACGTGAACGAGCCGGCAGATGTCGACAAGGTTCTTGCTGCACTCAGTGGTCCGCCGGACCTCGTCCTGTCCGACATGGCGGCGAACACGACCGGCCACAAACAGACCGACCACCTGCGCACAGTCACGCTGGTCGAACTGGCCGTCGATTTTGCCATCGCGCATCTCGCGCCTGGCGGCTCATTCTGTTCGAAGGTTTTTCAGGGCGGCACGACGCAGGAGCTGCTTGTGACGCTCAAGACTCACTTCAGGACAGTGAAGCACATAAAGCCGCCGGCAAGCCGTTCGGGCAGCCCGGAAATCTACGTTGTCGCCAAAGGTTTCAAGGGCGGCAAACCAACGAAGGGAGATAACTCGTGAAGTTTACAGGTGGGTGCTATTGCGGCGCGGTGCGTTATGAGGCCGACGGCGAACCGATCATGAAGGCGCGGTGCCATTGCCGTGAGTGCCAGTATTTCACCGGCGGCGAAGGCAACGATTTCATGGCGATGCCGGTCGCCGGGTTTCGCTTCACTAAGGGTGAGCCGAAATCCTACACCAAGCCTGATCTGAAAGGTGCCGCCACGCGCCAGTTCTGCGCCGACTGCGGCACACCGATCCTGACGAAATCGCCCGCCCTTGCGATTGCAGTGATCCTGAAAGTCGGCTCGCTGGACGATCCCGGACTGTTCGGCGGACCGCAGATGATTTTCCAGACGGCCGACGCGCACCCCTTCCATCTCATGCCGGAAGGTGTTCCGGCTTTTGCAAGATTTCCCGGATGAAGATCGCCCTGTTCTGCCTGACTCTCCTCGCCCTACCCGCCTGCTCGCTGTTTCACCCGGCGGGGGAGGCGACGACGGCGGCCCCGGAAACCCCGCCCTCAGCTTATGAGCGAATTGTCTTTGCCGCCTCCAAGGCGACACCTGCTGAACGCGCAGCCTGCGAAGCTGCCGGCGGCGCGATCCGGCCCAGCGGCCGGATGCAATGGGAAAACTGCGTTCAGCCCTTCGCGGACGCCGGCAAGGCCTGTTCGGGAGACACTGGCTGCGTCGGTGAGTGCCGCTATGAAGGCCGGACCGGGCTTGCGCCGGGCGCCGCTGCGATGGGCACCTGCCAGCACAACGACGCGGGCTTTGGCTGCAATACTACAGTCGAGAACGGCAAGATCGCGCGCACGCTTTGCGTCGACTAGTCCACACGCCGGGTGGACAGTTTGCGGACGGATTCAGGGGGCCAAACCGAGATGAAATTCCTGTTGCCGATCGCCGCTGCGTTCGCCCTTGCGGGGTGCGCTTCGTTTCATCCGACCGCTGCGCCTGAGCCGGAAGCCTCCGTCCCGGGCCAGGCCTATCATCGCGTCGAAATCGCGGACAAGGTCGCAACACCGGCCGAGCGCGCAGCCTGCGACGCTGTGGGCGGCGAGATCAGCCGTCAGGGCCTGCTCGGCTGGGAACAGTGCGTGCAGTCCTACCCGGATGCGGGTAAAGCTTGCCGCGGAGATCCAGACTGCGAAGGCTCCTGCCGTGCGGATCCCGGCAATCAGAGAGCCGAGCCGGGTGAGCCGGCATCCGGTACATGCCAGACAGTCGATATACCCTTCGGCTGCTACGCGATGATCGAAGACGGCAAGTTGGGCTACACGCTCTGCGTAGACTGAGCTGCGCTCAGGTCAGCAAATGCGCTTCGGCTTCGTCGCGGTGTTTCTTCAGGTAGCGCATGAACGGCGTACCGCCCGTGCCGACATCAGGATCGTTGCCGGCGGCGGTTGAGGCCTGCCGATTGATGTAGGTCGCCGCGTATTCGAGGTGGCGCGTGCGGAAGCGCGCAAGCTTGCGGATATTGTCGTTGTACAGTTCACGGATCACTGGATTACCGGACTTATGAACGACCGCGCGCAGCATGCTCTGCGCGCGCAGGTCTTCAATGAAGCGGCGGTGCTGCGGCGGCCTGTAGGCGTGCAGCTCATCCAGGAACGAGCGGAGTGGGTCGCCCGCATGGCCGATGCCGAGCAGCGCGTCCACCGCTGGCACGATGGAAGATTGTGAACCCGTCTGCCCCCGGAAGGCCTGAGGTCTGCCGGCCGTCGCGGCGACGCCCTCATAGACGAGGCCCTCGCCCAGGGCCGGATTGTCTTTCCATCCATGGATCCACGGCCTCACGCGGTGAAAATACACATACGGATCGCAGCGCTCCGGCATCCGGTCGAAGATCGCGTTGACATCGTCCCAGACGGCGCTCATCGCGCCGAGTGCGCGTTCAATCTCTGCAGCGTTTTCGTCTTTCGCTGCGCCAACCAACTTCGTTGCCTCGTGCAGCATCTCGCCAGCGCGCGCTTCAATGGCGACGTGCACGAGGATGAACCAGACTTCGTCCATGCCGCCTTCGAAGCGCTGCAGTGTGTGAATGTTCGCGAGGTCGATAGGCCCCTTCCCGTCGAACCGGCTCCAGTTCTCGAGCGTATAGCTGGAATAGGGCAGGAGGGGCGGCTGGCCGATGGCCTGCCCGATCTGCCAGATTGGGACCGCGAGACAGGCAGGAAGTGCTTTCGGCGCGTCGGGCTCGCCCCAGACATAGGCCTGCACCAGGAAGCTGAAGTGTAGCATGGCGATGCGCAGTTCGGCGTCGCTGGCGCTGGCGCAGAAGGCCGCCGCGTCCAGCTTCGGAAGCGTCTCGAGGAAACTGCGCAGGCGGCCCGTCGGGATCAGCTCCGGCAGGCGCAAGGCCATCTCGCGGGCAGGCTGCAGTTCGGCGGGCAGGATAACAGCGGCTGGGTCGAAGCCCGCCAGGAAGCCGCGTTCGATACTCAATCCATAATCTGCCAGGTTCATCCGGCTTCCTCCCCAGGACATGAAGGTTACAGATGCAACTAATATTCTTTCTATCAGTTGCGCCGCGCGGCCTGTCAAAGCGGCGGCGCACAAAGCCTGTGGAGAGGGGGCAGGGGAAGGGGCTTCACAAGCCCCTCCGACTCCCTTACTAGGCCAAAAAGGGAGCTCCCCACATGATAATCCGACAAGCGATCACCTTCGACGACGTGCTCCTGCAGCCCGGCGCGAGCGAGGTCATGCCAGCCGAAGTCGACGTTTCGACCCTTCTGACCAAGGCCATCCCGCTGAACATCCCCCTGCTGTCGGCGGCCATGGATACGGTCACCGAGGCCCGGCTTGCCATCGCGATGGCGCAGGCCGGCGGCATCGGCGTCATTCACCGCAACCTGTCTATCGAACAGCAGGCAGGCGAAGTCGCCATGGTCAAGAAATACGAAAGCGGCGTGGTGATGAACCCCGTCACCATTGCACCGACCGCTACGCTGGGCGAGTTGCGCGAGCTGAAGCAGCGCACGCGATTCTCAGGCATTCCGGTCGTCGAGAAAAATGGCAAGGTCGTCGGCATCGTCACCAACCGCGACACGCGCTTTGCCGAAGACGCGAACGAGAAAGTCGCGAGCCTGATGACGCGCGAAGTCGTCACCGTAAAGATGGACACGCCCATCGAGGAAGCCCGCCGCCTGCTCCACAAGCACCGGATAGAGCGCCTCGTGATCGTTGATGAGAGTGACCGGTGCATCGGCCTGCTGACCGTCAAGGACATGGACAAGGCCTCGCTGAACCCCTTCGCCGCGAAGGATCCTGCCGGCCGACTGCGCGTTGCCGCCGCCTCCACGGTGGGCGACGCAGGCTTCGAGCGCACCGAAGCGCTGATCGCCGCCGGCGCAGATGTCGTTGTGATCGATACGGCGCACGGTCACTCAAAGGCCGTCGCTGACGCTGTCCTGCGCGCCAAGAAAATCTCCAACGGCGTGCAGATCATCGCGGGCAACGTCGCGACGGCGGAAGCCACCAAGGCTCTGATCGATGCCGGCGCTGACGCTGTGAAGGTTGGTATCGGCCCGGGCTCGATCTGCACCACGCGTATCGTAGCCGGTGTAGGCGTGCCGCAGCTCACGGCGATTGAAGACTGCGCCAAGGCAGCTGCCGCGTCCGGTATCCCGATCATCGCCGATGGCGGCATCAAGTTCTCGGGCGACTTCGCCAAGGCGCTCGCCGCCGGGGCGTCCACCGCCATGATGGGCTCGATGTTCGCGGGCACGGAAGAGAGCCCGGGTGAAGTGTTCCTCTACCAGGGCCGCTCGTACAAGGCTTATCGCGGCATGGGCTCACTCGGCGCCATGGCACGCGGATCGGCGGATCGCTATTTCCAGAAGGACGCCGCAGCGGACAAGCTCGTGCCCGAAGGCATCGAGGGGCAGGTACCTTACAAGGGCGCGCTGGGTCCGATCATCCACCAGATGGTCGGCGGCCTGCGCGCCGCAATGGGCTATGTCGGCGCCAAGACGATCGCAGAGCTGCACGCGAAGGCGCAGTTCGTGCAGATCACGGGGGCAGGGCTGCAGGAGAGCCATGTCCACGACGTGATGATGACCCGCGAGTCGCCAAACTATTCGCTGCCGAGGGGCTGACGCGGCTCGCGCCACATCGCTTCCAGCGGCGGCCCGCCGGGTCCTGGCTCGAACAGCTTCAGGCGCTCGAAGCCGTGGCTGATATAGAATCCGGTGTTCGCCGGGTTCGAGTTTTCCAGGTAGCAGGGCAGGGAGGCGCGGTCGGCCGCGTCCAGCACAGGCCGGATCAGCTTCTTCCCGAGGCCCTGCCCCCTCGCCGCCTTTCGCGTGCCAATGGTAAAGAGGTACATGTGCGGCTTTTTCGGATGCTCGCGGTCCATAGCTTCACCAGCGCCCAACCCGCGCTTCGCGGCGCCTTTTTCGCCCTTCGTCTTCAGTGACCAGACCAGCCGCATCGTCTGCAGGGTGCTCAGCTCGCGGCTTTGTGCCGAGTGCGCCCACATAGTGGCGCCGGTGTCGCCGTGGATGTGGCACAGGCCGCGCGGCAGGTAGATGCTGCGGGCGAGTTGGCCAAACACAGGCGGCATGGTTTGCGTATTGCCGAAAATCCAGAGGTTCACAGGGTCCTCTGCAAAGGCTTCCGCGGTGATGTCACCGAGCTGTTTCCAGTCGCGGGCGGTGGCCGGGCGCATGCCTTCGGGAAGCTGGATGTCCATCAGTGTGTCCTTACGCAGCCGGCAGCGCGAAGCCTTCAAGCAGCACGATATCCGCCGTGGAAGCCGCGAAACGGTGCTGCACGATATCCTGGTAGGCCGGCGACGTGTACCACGCCTTCATCGCAGCCTTTGAGGGGAATTCCAGCAGCACGGTGCGCGTGCAGCGCCATTCGCCCTCTATGACTTCAGGCGCCTCTTCGACGGCCAGCAGCTTGCCTGCGAACGGCGCAAACGCAGCCATGAACCCATTGCTGTAACTGGCATAGGTCCCGGGGTCGGTGATGGTCAGTCTGGCGACGACATAGGCGGTCATGGCGGAGGCCTCTCCAAGGGCCGGGTCACTGTAAGATTTGGACTATTGCGGTGTCCAACGGTTTCATTGCCGGACCGGCGCGGGTATGGCGTGCAGGACACTAAGTTGAGAGGACCCACCATGCGCACAGGCGGCAAGATCAGCGCGGCCATCGAGGTCCTGCGCGACGTGCTGGAGCGTCACCAGCCGCTCAAGATCGCCTTGCGCGACTGGGGCAAGCGCGCCCGCTACGCCGGCTCGAAGGACCGCGCATGGGTATCTGGCCTGGTGCTGGACGCGCTGCGCAAGCGCAATTCCATCGCCCACCACATGGGCCACAACGACCCGCGCGCGCTGATCCTCGGTGCACTGCGTATAGCGTGGGAATGGAATGCGCGCGACATTGAGGAAGCCTGCTATGACGACCACGGGCCCACGCCACTGACCAACGACGAGCGCAGCCGGCTGATCCTGGCGCCCGACCCGTCTGCAGCGCCGCATATTCAAGGCGACTACCCGGACTGGATGACGCCGCACATGCAGCGCGCCTTTGGCCCTGAAGCCGTGATCGAAGCGCAGATGATGGCTGTACGGGCGGACGTGGACCTGCGGGTCAACACGCTGAAGTCTGACGCCGAAAAGGCTGCGTTGCCGCTGAAGTCGGTGAAGGCCGAGCCATCGCGCCTGCTCAGGAATGCGTACCATATCCCGGCGCGCGACCCGACCGAGCGCGAGGACAGTATAGAAGGCATCCCGGCTTTCTCAAAGGGTTGGGTGGAGGTACAGGATGCAGGTAGCCAGATCGCGGCGGCCGCCGCAAATGCGCAACCCGGCGAACAGGTCATGGATTATTGCGCGGGCGGAGGCGGCAAGACGCTCGCGCTCGCCGCGCAAATGCAGGGCCTGGGCCAGATCCATGCCTACGATATCGACGGCAAGCGCCTCTCCGCGCTGATCCCGCGCCTCAAACGATCGGGCGCCCACAACGTGCAACTGGTGCACCCGAGCGAGGGCAACGCGCTTGAGCCGCTCGTGGGACAGATGGACCTCGTCTTCGTTGATGCGCCTTGCACGGGCACGGGCACCTGGCGCCGCCGGCCGGATTCCAAGTGGCGCGTAAAGCCCGCCCAGCTCCAGAAACGCATGCAAGACCAGCGGGAGATCCTGCAAGCCGCCTCAACCTATCTGAAGCCGGGCGGCCGGCTGCTCTATGCCACGTGCAGCTTCCTGATCGAGGAAGACGAGGACCGGGTGGCCGAGTTCCTCGCCAGCGCGCCGCACTTCGTGGAACGCGACGCCGCCGAGGCTGCGTTCGCCTCCGGCGCGCTTACGCCGCACGGAGTGGACATCGTACGCAAGTTCCGCGGTCCTACGGGCAGCGTACGGCTGACGCCGCGCCGCGCGGGCACGGACGGCTTCTTCTTTGCGCTGCTGGAACGCCGCGCCTGAGCCGTCTGGACGAATCCTCCAGCCTCGGCTACTGCGCCGCATGACCGAGACACGCCACCAACGCGCCCTGATCGTCGACTTTGGCAGCCAGGTAACGCAGCTGATAGCCCGGCGCCTGCGCGAGAGCAGCGTCTATTGCGAAATTCATCCCTTCAACAAGGTCGATGCGGCTTTCCTGGCAGCCTACCGCCCACAGGCGATCATCCTCTCGGGCGGTCCCTCGAGCGTCTACTGGGACGATGCCCCGATGGCGGACAAGGCCATTTTCGAGGCCGGTATTCCGGTGCTCGGCATCTGCTACGGCCAGCAGGTAATGATGCACCAGCTGGGCGGCCGCATCGAAGGCGGCACCAGCCGCGAGTTCGGGCGTGCTTTCATCGATCGTGTAAAGACTGATCCATTGCTCGATGGCCTCTTCGAGGGCGAGGAGGAACAGGTCTGGATGAGCCACGGCGACCACGTCGCCGAAATGGCGCCGGGCTTTGCCGTCATCGCGAAATCGCCGGGCGCGCCCTATGCGGTGATCGCCGATACGTCGCGCGGCTTCTATGGCACGCAGTTTCATCCGGAAGTCGTGCACACGACGCACGGAGCAAGGCTGCTGCGCAATTTTATTCACGGTGTCGCAGGCTTCACAGGCGACTGGACGATGGCCGCATACAAGGCTGAAGCGATCGGCAAGATCCGCGCGCAGGTCGGCAATGGCCGGGTGATCTGCGGACTCTCGGGCGGTGTTGATTCCTCTGTTGCAGCTGTGCTGATCCACGAAGCGATCGGCGACCAGCTGACCTGCGTATACGTCGATCACGGCCTTATGCGGGCCGGCGAAAGCCAACAGGTCGTCGGTCTTTTCCGCGAACACTACAACATTCCGCTGGTGCACGTGGATGCGTCCGAACTCTTCCTGGGCAAGCTGGCCGGGGTTTCTGACCCTGAACAGAAGCGGAAGATTATCGGCGGTCTCTTCATCGACGTGTTCGACGAAGAGGCAAAGAAGATCGGCGGCGCGGATTTCCTCGCGCAGGGCACGCTCTACCCGGACGTGATCGAAAGCGTATCGGTCAGCGGCGGACCGAGCATGACGATCAAGAGCCACCACAATGTCGGCGGCCTTCCTGCGCGCATGAAGATGCAGCTGGTCGAACCGCTGCGCGAACTGTTCAAGGACGAGGTGCGCGCGCTCGGCCGTGAGCTGGGGCTGCCGGAAGCCTTTGTCGGGCGCCATCCGTTCCCGGGGCCGGGCCTTGCAATCCGAATCCCAGGCGCAATCACCCGCGAGAAAGCCGATACGCTCCGCAAGGCCGATGCGATTTATATCGACGAGATCAAGAAGGCCGGGCTTTACAACGATATCTGGCAGGCGTTCAGCGTGCTGTTGCCGGTAAACACCGTAGGCGTGATGGGCGATGTGCGAACCTATGAAGCTGTGGTTGCCCTGCGCGCCGTGACCAGCGTCGACGGGATGACCGCAGACTACTATCCCTACGACCATGCGTTTCTGGGCCGCGTTGCCACCCGCATCATCAACGAGGTGAAGGGTGTGAACCGCGTCGTGTATGACATCACGTCGAAGCCGCCCGGAACGATCGAGTGGGAATGAGTCAGTGCTCTTCCGGACGGTTCGCCAGCTATCGGCGATCCCGCCTGGCGCTCTGAAACTCAATTAGAAATCCAATCGGCATCTATCGCCGACGTTCGCCGAGCAGCGTGACGGCCTGGCGGTCCGCTCCAAGAGCTCCCCACTCGGTAGGGAACGCTTATGCGACGACACCGCAAGGGGGCAGGCCAGGAAGCAGGCTCACTGTGAACGACGTCAACGGCTCATTTCAATGAAAAGTGCCACGGACATTGCACTCTGCCATTTCGCCTCCCAAAAAGGTAGAGCGGTCTACGACGCTGTTTGGGCGATGACCCGCCGAAGCGCGGCGTCGCCGCTGACTGTTAGCTATTGGTGCGGCTCTGCCAGGTCGCCACAATTTGCGCTTGGTCAACTCGGTGCCCGAGGCGGACATTCTCGGTGCGCCTGGTCTGACGAAACGAGGCAGGTCAAGGCCCCCGGATATCTTGACACATCCTCTGACATTGGCATGCTGCGTCTGAATGTTTCTGAGGAGATATGGATGGCCTCGGCGATCCTTATGCGTCATGCAGCACTTGCTGCGCTGATCCTTTGCTCTGCACCGTGCGCGTTTGCTCAGACCCAGCCTATTGAAGGGTTAAACAAGGACGTCTTCCGTACACTGCAGTATCTTGGCAATACACGCGCGTCGCACAACTGGACGACGAGTGATGCTGGCATGATGATGCGCGCAATCCTGAAAGATCTTGTCTATGATGACGCCGAAAGATCGCTTGTAGCAGCCCTCCAGAAAGAGACGTTTGACCTCGTCATCGTCCCAGCGCGGGCGCCGGATTTCAATCCCGATGATCTCGTTCGCAAAGGCGCTCTTCCGGCTGAGGCCCGCGCACAACTGGCCAGTGGCCTGACGCCAGCCGCGTTTGCAGAGGAGGAAGCGCGCCAGAAAAACGTTTCAGCGCTGCAGGCCGCTCCAGGCCCCGGCGAAAGTCAGATCGCGTTCTTCATGCGAACCGGACCAGAGGGATTTGCAAAGCTTGTCGCCTTTGCGGGCACCGGACCTGACGCATGGACACAGGCGCGAACAGCTATCCTGGCCGAATTCCGGTCCGCGCTGACGGCAGCCGTAGCCAAGGACCGTCACGGTATGGATCGGGGCCGCGCCTCAGGTGAGATCTCCCGCGAGGTCAGGGATGCTCTGCGCTCCAGGTTCATCAACGCTGGCGTATCGGCTGACGGCCGCATGCTCGTTCTCGAAGCTGCGGCTGCCTTTGACTTCGAGCAGAAGGGAGCTGAGCTGTTTCTCGGCGCCCTGGGGGATCTTATCGGTGACCAAGACAAGGCGCTGGAGATGCGTGAGAGCGTCTGCAGGCGACTCGGCATCGATCCGGCCGACCTGTAAACTCCGACTTCGGATCGAGCCAGCATCTGCCCCCTAGATAGGGAAGCGCGAACCCTCATCTTCTGGAGCCCGGCTGAGTTTGATCAGGTTCCGCTCGGCCCACAATAATGCGACCAGCCCATCGCCTCCGATTGTGGGTCAGTTCTTGAGATACTCAGGATGCAGGGTCCACTCGACCAATCCGCTCGAACGGCTCAACAAGGAAATCAAGCGGCAAACCACCGTCGTCGGCAACTTCCCCAATGGTAAGGGCGTTAAGCGATCGATCCAGTGGATCGATCGTAGCCCGAACGCCATAATCCGCCTCGTTGGCGCACTGCTCCTCAAGCAGAAAGACGAATGGGCTCTCACCCGGCGATACATGTCACTGGAAAGTCTCGCCAGGATCGTCGATAACCCTGTTCTCAGTCTGCCCGGCGTCGGCAACTGAAACCATCACCGCAGCCGAAACGGCTTGCATCAATCAGACCACGTGATGGGACGCTACCAACTAACAGCCCTTTTCCGGGAAATCACCATGGTCCGCTTTCTGACACCGCTCCTCCTGTGCCTGTCCCTGTTTTCGGCCACCGCTAACGCCCAGAGCGTCCAGACGCTGTTTGAGAGGGGCATAGAGGCCGGAAACGCAGGAGATTACATCAGGGCATTCGAACTTGTCCGGGAGGCTGCCGAGGGCGGTCACGCCCCGGCGCAGTACACACTGGGCACCATGTATTCATTCGGCCAGGGCGTAGAGCTATCCAAGAGCGAGGCCATTATCTGGTTCGAGCGGGCGGCGAGCCAGGACCACCCGATCGCCCTCTATAATCTCGGGCTTTATTACGATCTGGGCATCGGCGTTGCACAGGACAGGACGCGCGCCCTTGCGTGGTACCGCAGGGGCGCTGCTGCAGGTGAGCCCAAGGCTGCCTACAATGCAGGTCACATGATGCTGACAGCCGACGGGGTAGCGCGCGATGCCGCAGAGGGGCTTCGCCTGATCGAGCAATCGGCAAGCGCTGGAACAGCTGATGCCCAGGCCTCCCTGGGCTATATCTTTGAAGTCGGATACGGCGTCGGCAAGGATGCGGCGAAGGCCCTCGACTATTATGCCCAGGCTGAGAGGAATAATCTTGGCGGCGCAGGAGACAAGCGGCTCGCTCTCGCCTCAAGTGTGCTGGAAGAAGGCATCGCCCTTGAGCTGGACGATCGCGGGGCTGAGGCGCTGCGCCTGCAGGACCTCGCCTGCCGCTATGGCCAGTTCTATGCCTGCTTCAACGCCGGGCGGCTTCGCTTCGAGGGGCGTCTTGTGCCCCGTGATGTCGATGGCGCGCTGGAGCGCCTGAGGGTAGCCTGCGACCGCCTGCTTGAGGCGGCATGCCGCATGAGCGCTGAAGCCGTGCTCTCGGTTGCAGATGCAACGCCGGCCGACAGGGAGCGCATTTCAGTCTACCTTGGGCAACTTTGCCGTCAGGACGATGCGCGCGCCTGTCATAACCTCGCCGTCATCAGAATGTCGCCGGCCTTCGGGACACCGGACCCGGACGCCGCGATGAAGCTGCTCGCGCATAACTGCGTTGAGCTGGACTTCAGTGCTTCCTGCGAGCCCTACTATGCCATCTACAATTCCTCCCTCCCGCAGCCCTCCGCAGGCAGCCCTTCAGGCATGTCCATCCTCGAAGAAGGTGTCCTTGCCATCATGTCCGTCGCCGCGGGCGGCCTCTCGGCCCTCAGCGCGACCGGCAGTTATTCTTCCGGCGCCTATGGCGGCTACTCCGCCTTCTCGCCTCCATCAACGACGACCTACACCGCTTATTCGCCCGCCGATAAGGCGAACTTCTCCAACTTCATGGACTCGGTCCGCTATCCGACCGTGCAGTGCCGTCCGGGAAACCCCTATTGCTGATGGCAGAACTATCATCCGTGGACATCCGATAGTCGCGGGTGGCGCCTGACCGCCCGCGGCGCTTCCGGAACAATGGCGGCGCCGGTCAGGCCCGGCGCATCTTCTTTTGGCCGGCGGCGCAGCGTCTCGCCCGGGCTTGAAGCGGGGAGGGGGCAGCTGCAGCGGTTAAAGAAATCTGAACCCGTAAGGCCGCGGGCCGCGCGGTGCAGTATGGGCGCCAGGATCAAGCAGCAACCTGCGGCGCGTATGATGAGAGGCCGCTCGGCAAAGTGGGTCCCGCCAGATTGACCGGGGTAAGGCAAGGTTACTAAACGCATTCGCATAATCAATATTATGGGAAATGCGATGCCGGGTCGATGTGAGCTGACGCCAGCATGCGGTTTCTTTGGCAGCTTCCGGCGCCCCGTTCGCCCTTCCCCTCGTACTGCCCTAAAGCTGGAACGCGATGTCCATGCCGTCAAAGGCCGGCTCCACATTGTCTGGAAGATCCCGCACGAGCGTCTGATAATCCATGTCGACGTGGAGATTGGTCAGGATAGCCCGGCGCGGTTTGAGCACGGCGCTCCAGGACAGCGTTAACTCAAGGTGGGCATGCGACGGATGCGGCGTGTAGCGCAGCGCATCGATGATCAGCGTATCGAGGCCAGCCAGGGCCTCCATCGACTCCGGCGGCAACCCGTTGACGTCGTTGCAGTAAGCAAGATCGCCGATCCGAAAGCCCATGCACCGGATGTGGCCGTGTTCCATATCCACCGGCAGGAATTCCACAGGCCCGCCGCGGCCTTGAACTTCGAACGGACGCAGAGGCTCGACGGCCGGCTGAGGCGACATGATGGCCGGATACCCGCCCGCACCATGGAAAATGTATCCGAAACGCCGCTCGAGGCGCTCTTTCGTTGCGGCGTCGAAGTATGTCGGGATTTGTGCGCGCTGGCGAATGGCGAACGCGCGCACGTCGTCGATGCCATGCGCCTGGTCGGCATGATCATGCGTATATACCACCGCGTCGAGGTGCGTCGTGCCGCACGCGAGGAGTTGCTCGCGCAGGTCCGGCGATGTGTCTATCAGTACCCGGGTTACGGCGCCTGTCTCGTTCCAGCGCTCCACCAGCGCGCTGCAGCGCGTCCGCCGGTTGCGCGGCTCCGCGGGATCGCACGCGCCCCAGTCACCGCCAACGCGCGGTACGCCTCCCGACGAACCGGTTCCGAGAAGGACGATCCGCGCACGCGCCATCAGGCGGCAACCTTGGAGAACAGACGTACTGCGTTGTGTGTCGTGACCTGCTTGATCGTCTCCGTGTCAACGCCCATCAGGGCGCCCAGCGCTTCGGCCACGTGGACGAGATACGAGGGCTCATTGCGACGCCCGCGCATCGGCATGGGCGCCAGATACGGGGAATCGGTCTCCAATATGATCCGGTCCAGAGGAACATTGGCGATCACCGCGCGCACATCCTTCGCACTTTTGAACGACAGGATGCCGGACACCGAAACAAAAGAGCCGAGCGCCAGGGCACGTTGGCACAGGTCTTCCCCGCCGGTGTAGCAATGCAGCAGAGGCCGGAACGCGCCTTTCGCGTATTCTTCCTCAAGCAGATCGGCCATCAGGGCGTCGGCTTCCCTTGTGTGCAGGATCAGAGGCAGGCCGGTCACCCGGGCGGCGTTGATATGTTCACGCAGGCTGCGCACCTGGTCGGCCTCGGCGCTGTATCCGTAATGGAAGTCCAATCCGGTTTCGCCGATGGCGACCACTTTCGGATGGCGCGCCTCAGCGATGAGTGTCTCGGCCGTGAGGTTCGTGAAGTCCTTGGCATGGTGCGGGTGGACGCCCACCGAACACCAGATATCCGGATGGGCCTCAGCGATTGCGCGGACTGCCGGAAAATTGTCGTAACGGTCGCAGATGGCGAGGAAACGTTTCACGCCCGAAGCGCGGGCGCGGCCCAGTACGTCTTCAAGGTCTTCCGCGAAGGCCTCGCCATGCAGGTTTACGTGTGTATCGAACATCCCGGCGCCGTTTAGACGGGCTGAGCCAGTTCATAAAGCCCCGCCACCAGTTTTGAGGCGACCTGGGCAGCGTCCATGTTCAATTTCTCGGCGTCGCCCGCCAGCCGCGCCTGTTTCAGCCAGAGTTTTGCCGCCGAAGGATCGGTCTCGGCCCGATCGGCCAGCCAGTCGAGCAGCTCCGACCGGAACGCTTCCATCGACGCATCATCAGCCGCTGCCGCCGAAAGCGCTGCTACGGCGAGTTTGTCGTTGAAAGCGGGTGCGGACCGGAGCAGGGCGCGGGCCGCGTCAACGGCGGCGAGGGCAGGTGCTGAAGACAGCCGGATGCCCTTCCCCGGCCTGCCCTTCGCAACCCGGGCGGCCTGCGCCGGCGCGCCGGCAGCGTCGAGCGCCTTGTTGCAATCTTCCTCAGCCAGCACCGACAGCCGCAACACGCGGCAGCGCGAGCGGATCGTCGGCA
>Ga0315904_10004429_pt1 | contig 20066 bp, 17 predicted proteins | sample LakEriMetagenome_6_FD_203529 | JGI IMG/M metagenome (GOLD analysis project Ga0315904, IMG submission 203529) | Freshwater fungal communities from buoy surface, Lake Erie, Ohio, United States - Buoy 12 MA120 | ecosystem: Environmental > Aquatic > Freshwater > Lake | place: USA: Lake Erie, Ohio...
CAAGCCGTCCGCAGAGGCGGCCAACGAGCGCAAGAGCCATGGTACCCTCAAAGAAAACAGGAATTGTGAAGCGAAGCACAAAGGCTGCGATCCATCGATCGTGTTCGGGCGAACAGGGGAGCATCTTGCTCCGCGAGGGGCTCGTATCATTGACGTCGGCGATTAGAACATTTCAAAACCGCAAGTCAAGAAAATTTTGAAGAATGGTTTTGATCCACCCAAGCGGTCAGGTTCGCGGTCAAGCGAAGGTTTTGGCCCATCGTCGATCGAAACGTACCGTGCACGTGCTCAGACCGACGCGGCGAACGGTGCTCGTGCTCGTCAGACGACAATCGCAACCACCGCTTGGCAGCGGTAGCTACGCCTGGCTCCGATCGAAGCGTCCTGATCGTAGTTCGCAGCCATACGGCCGTACGTTTCGAAGGGGCTCGTCCCCGTCGGACGACAATCGCAACCAGCGAATCGCTATTCATCACGGCGGGGTTTACCCCCGTCGGATGATGATCGGATGATCGCGCGCCGAATCTGAGCATCGCTCCACGTGGGCAAGCCACGCGGTGGCGGCCTCGCGATCGGCCTCGCGTTCTGGTTGCGATCAGGGCTCCACGCGGGCAAGCCGCATGGAGGCCTTCGGTTGCTGTCCGGACGTGATCGACCGAACGATCCGGCACTTCCGAACTGCTCGGCTCGCAGAAACGTTCGTTGGACCGGCTCCAGGCGGCGGCAGCGAGAAAAACGGTGGCGAACACTTCACCACCGCTTGGCAGCGGTAGCTACGGTGGCGGCTACGGTGGCGGCTACGCAGGTGGCTACGCAGGCCCGAAGGTACCGAACGCATCCGGGGCGACAGGCATTGCATCGCCGCGCGGTGTGAATGCGGGCTCCACAGGTACCGAGTGGAATTTGGGCCACGGCGGTGCGTTGGCCTCCTCGCGCTTGCGTTGGATCTTCTCCTGGCACGCGTACCAACAGTAGTTGATGCGTCCGACACCATGGGAAGCGCACGCCTTCACTTTTTGAACCCAGGCGGGACGGCACGTCGTGAATGTGCCATCCGGAGCATGACACTTCCTCAGAAAGAACATCGAACTGGGTACCGACGAATCGGTGTCGCAAGCCTGTGGTTTTGAAAAACGTGGAAAGCCTCTCAATGACCATCTGGAGCAACCGGGCACACCCACCAACAGGCCCAGCAAGACAACGCCTGCAACACATCGCTTGAGGATTGTCGAACCGGATCGACCACACATGACCAGGCCTTTGAATTCACCGCGAGTTGCATGAGGTAACGGACTCCCGCTTCCTCGTTCTCTATCGGTTGCCGCAGACGGGGAGGTTTACGAAGATTCTGCCTTTTGCAAAACCTTTGAGGCGCTGCCAAGGCTCCAAAATCGTTGGCACGCTAGCAATACTCGCCAACGCTTTTTGAGGTGAGAAAGTCCCCTCAACTGTCCGACCTCGGGGGTAGATCCGGCCAAACCGTGGCTGGAACAACCTTTTTGGGAGATGCAAAAACTGAGGGAAAGGGCAGACGGTGTGTCCGGGTGGGGCAATTTTTTCGGTTGCTCATTGCTTGCACCGTTGCCTATACTAGATGTGACCGTGATCGCTCGCGGTCGCACTCTTCTCCTGCCTCCCCTCCCTTTCCTATGTCAACAGATTCGAATCCGGCCTGGCGTGGATTCGGGAGTTGACCTGATCCTTTCCCACCATGACCGGCATCGACGACGATCGACCGCGATCGACATCTAGCATAACCGAAGTATTGTCGATCTCTGAAGAACTCTTGCGCGAACGCGGACGCAGGACCGACGTCGTTCCGACCGAGCTACGTCCTGTGCTCGACTTCGTGACGTTGCAGCAGATGCGCATGGAGGAACTGCAGGGTATCGCGGAGATTGAAAAAATCGATGGATACGCGAAGCTCGATCGGCAGGAGTTGGTATTCCAGGTCCTTCGCTCGCGCATGCAGTCGTCGGGAATGATGATCGGCGAAGGGACATTGGAGGTGCTGCAAGACGGCTTTGGTTTTCTTCGTTCCACGAACCATCACTATGTCGCGTGTTCCGATGACATTTATGTTTCGCCGTCACAGATCCGCCGTTTCGGACTGACGACCGGCATGACTGTCTCAGGGCAGATCCGCCCTCCTAAAGAGAACGAACGTTACTTTGCTCTGCTGCGAGTGGAAGCGATCAACCATCGCAACCCGAGCGAGGTTCGGAGTCGCAAGGCGTTTGATGCGTTGACGCCGCTGCATCCTCGCCAGCGGATCATCATGGAAACGACGCCTGATGAAATCGCGACTCGCGTGGTGGATTTGATTACCCCGATCGGTTTTGGCCAGCGTGGATTGATCGTCTCACCCCCACGCGCTGGCAAGACAATCTTGCTCCAGAAGATGGCCCGCGCCGTGCTGCGGAACTACCCCAACGCGCATGTTTTCCTGCTGCTGGTCGATGAGCGACCCGAAGAAGTGACCGACATGCAGCGCGAGGTGCGAGGGCCACGTTGCGAAGTGGTCAGCAGCACCTTTGATGAACCCGGTGCACGGCACATTCAGGTCAGCCAGATGGTTCTCGAAAAATCGAAGCGGCTCGTCGAGGACGGCTTCGATGTCGTGATCTTCCTGGATTCGATCACGCGATTGGCCCGTGCATGGAACGGGGAGTGTATTCAATCGGGCAAGACCCTCACCGGGGGCCTCGATGCCAATGCGATGCAAAAGCCCAAGGCATTTTTTGGGGCAGCTCGCAAAGTCGAAGAGGGGGGGTCGCTGACCATTCTGGCCACGGCGCTCGTCGGTACAGGATCCCGGATGGACGACGTGATCTTTGAGGAATTCAAAGGGACAGGGAACCTCGAGATCGTATTGGATCGATCGCTGGTCGATCGCCGGGTTTGGCCTGCGATCGATTTGTTCCAGTCGGGGACCCGGCGCGAAGAAGCGTTGCTCGACCCCGAGGAATATCAGCGAGTCACCTTGCTGCGCAGGGCGCTTGCAGGCCAAAATGCGCCGGAAGCCATGGAACAACTGGTTCATCGTCTGGCCAAAACGCGATCCAACGCCGAGTTCCTGCTATCGCTCAAGCATTGATGCAACGCGTCCGAGAAAGAATCCTTGTATGCCTGTCGAAGTCTCTCTCCCAGCCTCTTCCGCACTCCTCGACACAGAACAGAGCCTTGCGATCGTCGTTTCCGAATACAACCATCAGATCACCCACAAGCTTAGCGATGGCGCGGTTCGAACGTTGGTCGATGCAGGCATTCCGACGAATCAAATCTTGATCGCGAGGGTGCCAGGCGCTTGGGAATTGCCGTTCGCAACCCAGCGGTTGCTCGATGCTCGCGGCGTCGTCGGCGTCATCGCTCTGGGTGCCGTGATCCAAGGAGAGACCTCGCACGACCAGCACATCAATCGAGCGGTCAGCATGGCGCTCATGCAGTTGTCGCTCGACCACAACAAACCCGTCGCCTTCGGATTGCTGACCGTCCATTCGCTCGACCAGGCCATCCATCGCAGCGGCGGCAACAAGGGGAACAAGGGAGAGGAGTGCGCCCAGGCATTGCTCGCCTGTTTGCGACTCGGTAACGGTTTGGAGAAGCATTGGAACGGTGAGCCTGAGTGACCGACCTCCAACTCGGTGCTCGGGACCGTTTTCGCGCAGTGCATTGGTTGATTCTCGGCGCTCTAACCACAATTCAATTCCTTAACATCCTCGATTTCATCGTCATCATGCCGCTCGGACCGCGGTTTCTAGACGGCATGAAATTGACCACCGAGCAGTTCGGAGCGGTTGTCGCAAGCTACGGTTATGCCTCAGCGACCGCGGGGATCCTGGCGGCTGGCTGGATGCATCGCACGCCGCGACGCACGACCGCCCTGCTGATGGTCGCCCTGTTCGCATGCAGTTCTTACTTGTGCTACGCCGCACCGAACTTCTGGATGCTCGTCGCGGCCCGATGCCTGACCGGCGCGTGCGGGGGTTTGATCAGCTCTATTGTGCTGTCGATCGTCAGCGATGTGTTTCCCGAATCGCGTCGAGGATTCGCCATGGGGATCGTGATGACTTCGTTTTCGATGGCATCGGTCGTCGGAGTGCCGATCGGTCTGTGGTTGGCGGATTGGTCGTCCTCGGCGCAAAGCCCGTTTCTGTACCTGACCGGAGCTTGCCTCCCGGTATGGTTGGTCATGTTCCTCGTGTTGCCCAATATCGCGAGACCGCATTCCGAACAGCAAGGCGGATACTGGAACACCTTTCGCGAGATTCTGATCGAACCGTCGTATCTTTGGGCATTGGGTTTCACATCGGTCCTCGTTTTTCAGACGTTCCTGATCGTGCCGTACATCGCAACGTACTTCGTCAAGAATGTCGGATTGCCTCAAGAACATATCGCATGGATCTATGTCTTCGGGGGTGGAGCAACGTTTTTCACCATGCCGATGATCGGTCGTTTGGCCGATCGATTTGGCAAACCGCAAACCTACCTGTGGGTCGCCTGCTTGGCGATTCTGCCAACTCTGGCGATACCATTGCTACCCCCGATGGCCAGTTGGACCTGCACGCTGATCACCACCATTTATTTCATCCTCAGTTCCGCCCGCATGGTGCCGGGACAAGCCATGGTCTCGAGCGTTCCGTCGCCGCACCTGCGAGCCGGATTCCTGAGCCTGTCGGGGTCGGTGCAAGCCTTATCGACCGGCATCGCAGCGAGTATCTCGGCGCTGATCGTGCAACAGTCTGCCGATGGAAAGCTGGAGCAATTTTGGATTGCGGGAATCCTGGGAGCGTTCTTTTATGGATTGAGTTTGTTCCTGGTCCCGAAGCTTCGCCCATTCGCCGCTTTGCCCTCTCCGCCACCTTCCCCTAGCGATCCCGCCATTCGCCATCCGGCTTGACCCCACGGCATACTTTCGCGAACCTCTTTCAGGTTTTCCTGGCCCCAAAAAAGAATTTTCCGTAGATCAATCTTGCCCATCAGCAAGGAATTGCCCAGATTATCCTGAATCGAACGAATTCTCAGGGTGCATCCGGCTCTGGAACCGATGACTTTCACTTCCAAAGGACAACGTATGGTTACGAAACGGTTGGCAGGGGTGATGATTGCGATGGCGATGTGGATCGGCGGGTTGGATACCTCGCGAGCCGAGGATACGCCGAACAGCGTCAACTCCGCATCGATCGGCGATCCTATACCTGGCTTCCAACTCACCGATTATCAAGGACGGGAATGGAAGGACAGCGAACTCTTGGGAGACAAGGGGACCGTGATCGCTTTTCTCGGAACCCAGTGCCCGCTAGCCAAACAGTATTCCAAGCGGATTGCGGCCATGGAGTCGGAGTACCGAGACCGAGGCGTTCGTTTCATCGCGATCGATTCGAACATCCAGGACTCGCTGGCGGAGATGGCGGCGCATGCGCGTCGATTCGATTTGCAGATCCCGTTCTTGAAGGATCCCAACCAGCACGTGGCTGATCTTGTGGGGGCGACCCGCACCCCCGAAGTTTGCGTCCTCGATGCCCAACGGGTCCTTCGCTATCGAGGACGCATCGATGACCAGTACGGGATCGGGTATTCCAAGGATGAACCGACCAAGACCGAACTGCGCGATGCGATCGAAGCGATGGTGCGCGGCGAACCGATCGCAGTCGCCTCGGCGGCCGCGTCCGGTTGCTTGATTGGACGCAGTATCAAATCCCCGTCGACCACAGCTTCCGAGTCGGCAACCATCACCTACTCCGAGCACATCGCGCCGATCTTGCAGGCTCGTTGTGTCGCGTGCCATCGCGAGGGAGACATCGGACCGATGGACCTCAGTTCCTACGACGATGCTGCTGCCTGGGCGGACATGATTGTCGAGGTCACACAAGATCGGCGCATGCCCCCATGGCACGCCAACCCCGAGCACGGGCACTTCGCCAACGATCGCCGCCTGAGCGACCAAGAACTGCAAAAGATCGAGGAGTGGGCTCGCAACGGCGCACCGCAAGGGGATCCCAAGAAAGGACCCGCCAAACTCACCTTTACCGAGGGATGGTTGCTCCCAGAGACCCCCGACCTCGTCGTCCCCATGGCCGATAAACCTTACAAAATTCCAGCCCAAGGTGAGGTGCGCTATCAGTACTTCGTCAGCGACCTGAAGAACGACAAAGAACTTTGGTTCCGAGGCATGGAAGTGATCCCCGGCAACCGCGAAGTGGTCCATCACATTCTGATCTTCGCCCGCGAGAAAGGAGCCCGTGGCCGCGAATTGGGAGGGGAACGAAGCTTCCTCGCAGGATACGTACCTGGAACCCGCGCTGAACGGATGCCTCCTGGCTACGCCAAGCGGATTCCCGCCAACAGCCAACTCATTTTCCAAGTGCACTACACCCCGAATGGGTCGCCCCAGGAAGACTTGAGCAAGGTTGGATTCCTTGTCGCCGACCCGTCGACAGTGACGCACGAAGTCCTCACCTCCAGCGCCCTCAATCCGCGGTTTCGCATCCCACCCGGAAAGGCAGACTACCGAACGGACGCAATGCTTCCCGAACGCCTTCCCGAATGCGAGTTGCTCGCGATGAGCCCCCATATGCACGTGCGCGGCAAGTCGTTCCGCTACACCCTCGTCATGCCCGACAAATCCAGGGAGATCCTCCTCGATGTCCCACGCTACGATTTCAACTGGCAAACCGAATACCGATTGGCCGAGAAACGGATCCTTCCCAAAGGATGCCGTATCTATTGCGAAGCGGTCTTCGACAACTCCGAAAACAATCTCAACAACCCCAACCCCAAATCGTGGGTGACCTGGGGCGACCAGACCTACGAAGAGATGATGATCGGATACTTCCATTACGCGGTGCCGAAAAATTAACAAGTCGATGCACCGAAGTTAGGATCGATGATGCGCTGGCTGGGGTTGTTATTGACGATGTGGGTCGGTTTGCACTCGGGCGCATCGGTGGCGATTGCCCAGGATCAACAGCGAGGCGATTCTTCCTCTCCGGGGCGCTACGATCGTCCGAGCGGTCCGGTCGCCCAGAGCCGCTCGGTGGTCTACGCGCGCGGCGGGATGGCGTGCACCAGCGATCCGCGGGCTACCGCGGCCGCGCTGCAAATCCTGCAGCAGGGTGGGTCCGCAGTGGATGCTGCGATCGCGGCCAACGCGGTGCTTGGTGTGGTCGAACCGATGAGTTGCGGGATCGGCGGGGATTTGTACTCGATTGTCTGGGATGCCAAATCGGGGCGATTGACCGGACTGAACGCCAGCGGACGCGTTCCGATGAGCTTGAACCGCGAGGTATTTCGCAAGCGTGGGATGAGCGAGATCCCGACCTTCGGGCCGTTATCCTGGAGCGTGCCGGGGTGCGTTGCGGGTTGGTATGACCTGCATGATCGATTTGGCCGGCTCGCCATGACGCAAGTGCTCGAGCCCGCCATACGCCTCGCCGACAACGGATTTCCCGTCGCGCCGATCATCGCAGGGTTTTGGGAGCGAGCGCCGGCGAATTTCGAGAAGTGGCCCGACTCGCAAGCGACCTATTTGCTCGATGGAAAACGGGGACCCAAAGCGGGCGAGGTTTTTCGCAATCCCCGGTTGGCCGACAGCTATCGCAAAATCGCCCAACATGGACCGGACGTTTTTTATCGCGGCGATATCGCGCAGCGCATCGTCGACTTCAGCCGAGCCAACGGTGGCTTTTTCGAACTCGAGGATTTCTCGCAACATGCCAACACGTGGGTCGACCCGATCTCCACCCGATACCGCGGATTGGATGTTTGGCAAATCCCTCCCAACGGACAGGGATTGTCCGTGCTGCAGATCCTCAACGTCCTCGAGCAGCACGACGTGCGGTCCATGGGTTGGGGATCCCCCGACTACACCCATCTCTTGATCGAAGCCAAGAAACTGGCCTACGCGGATCGGGCCCGCTACTACGCCGACATGGCGTTTGAAAATGTCCCTGTCGAGGGTCTTCGTAGCATGGACTACGCACGCCGCCAGAATGCTCGCATCGACATGCAACATGCGGCCGAGGAGGTTCCTCCTGGCGACCCGAAGCTGATCCATGGCGATACGGTCTACTTGTGCGTGGTCGACAAGGATCGCAATTGCTGCTCGTTGATCCAAAGCAATTACCACGGGTTCGGAAGCCAAATCGTTCCTGGCGACGTCGGTTTCGCACTCCAAAACCGAGGCAATTTGTTCTCGCTCTCGGACGATCATCCCAATCGCTTGGAGCCCGGAAAGCGTCCGTTCCATACCATCATCCCATCGATAGTGACTCGCGATGGCAAGCCGGTGTTTGTGTTTGGAGTCATGGGCGGGGACATGCAACCGCAGGGTCAAGTCCAAGTGCTGGTCAATTGGATCGACTTCGGAATGAACATTCAAATGGCCGGTGACGCCGCTCGGGTGCGGCACGAGGGGAGCGCGACACCGACAGGGGCGCCCGCCGACCCCAGCGGAGGCACCATCCACTATGAGTCAGGATTTCCGATTGAATCGGTCGAGGAGTTGAAACGCCGCGGCCATGTTCTTCAACCTGCCCGGACCTCGATGGGTGGATACCAAGGGATCTTGATCGATTGGGAAACCGGCGTACTCCACGGGGCCACCGAGAGCCGCAACGATGGGGTGGCGATGGGGATCGAGTAGCAGCCCGCGGTATCCCCGACACAGCCGACAAAAATGAGCCTGAGGTGCTAGCCGAGTTTGTTCGACGTGCAAAAATCGGCTAGCGCCTCAGGCTCAAGGAATCGAAAATCGACTTTGGTCGGCTGTGTCATTATGGAAATAACCGTAATTGCTTGAGGGTGTCACCCGGGGCGGACGCCTCGGTCTCCTTGGCGATCACTTGCTCGAGCGTGGGCAAGGGGGGCAAGTTTGGAAGCCGGGCCTGGATTCGCTCGTGCAGGGCATGGACGAGCGCAGGTGCGAACGCATCGTCGGGCGCATGGGTGAAGACCCAGGGCTGCAATCCTTGGCCGATCCAATGCGCGATTCTCTCCGCCCATTCATCCCAGTAGGTCGATACCTCTTGCACATCGTTGCGACCGATCAGACGTACCATCGGTCGCGATGCCGTCGTCTCGACGCGAAGCGGAACCTTGGGCTTGCGTTCCTGCGAGACCGTTTCGGCATCGTCGGATGGAGCCATCGCGTTCAAGGGACGCGAATCGAAAATCACGCGATCGATCCCCAAACTCGACAACAGCCGATGGAGCTTGGTTTCCCAAACGTCGCCATCAAACCAATCCCGATGCCGGACCTCCACCGCCCAGGGCCAATCCCTCGGCAGTTGCTCGAGGAATTGCGCGAGCTGCGGAAAGGAACGCGAGGAAAACGAGGGTGCCAGCTGGAGAAAGGTCGGGCCCAACCGCCCTGCATCCTTCAAGATTTCCAGCCGAGCCAGCCATTCTTGTGTCAGCGCCTGGCAATGGTGGAGTTGATGATCATGCGAGATGCTGCGCGGAAATTTGAAGCAGAACTGAAATCCATCCGCCGCGCTGTCAGCCCATTTGCGAAAGACATCCGGACCAGGGACCGAGTAGAAGGTACTGTTTCCTTCGACGGTTGGCATCGCGCGAGTGTACCAAGGCAGGAATGTATCGGACGTGGTTCCTGATGGATAAACGAGCCCGCCCCATGCTTTGCAACCCCACACCGGGCAACCGATCCGGTAGGGCCATGTTTCCCATGCTGCAGCAAGTTTCGGAGTCGAAACACTGTTCCTCAATCGCTTGCCCATACCACTCTCAATCGCAATCACAGCTATTTTGACGTGCCCATACTACATGGAAAGTCCGAGGCCAGCTACCTTGCAGTGGTCGAGAGCCCGACTTGGCTTGCCCCACTCCCCTTGAGCAGCTTTTTATGAGGAATCATGACACCCAACGCGGATGACTACAAAAATGAGCCGGTGCGCTATCCGGCGCTTCAAGTCGTAGACTTGCAGCGAGAGAGTGCGAGTGTTTCAGAATCTTACCGAAACATGGTTATCAGCCGAGTCAACAACCATTGCCTGAGGCTGGCTGTTTTCGAAGGAGAGTTTCGATGGCACTCACATCCGACCTCGGACGAATTGTTCATCGTCGTCGAAGGTTGTCTCGTCATCGATTTGGCGGATGGTCGCGAACTTCGCCTCACGCCATGGCAGAGTGTGACGATCCCTGCCAGCGTCGTCCATCGGACGCGAGCTATCGGACGAACCGTCAACTTGTGTTTTGAGGAACTGGCTGCAGAAACGATCTTCCTGGACCATCCACCGGACGGACGCTCCCCCGCAACATAGACGTCATACAAACGGGCAGAGGAGCGGACTTACGAGAGGTGGCTCACGGTCGGCCGGCTGACGCCGGCACTACGAACGGAGAGGGTGCAACGTCTGCAATCGGTCGGCGACGGTCTGGTGCGGATTCCAATGCGTTAGGCTTGCTTGCATGATTTGTAGGGAACGTTTCTTCGTTTCGTCGGCGAGTAGATCGTGGAGCTTGCGCACGATCGCGACAGGGGACTCACGCAGAGAGAACGCAATCCCCAAGTTCCGATGGACGATCCGGGCCGCGTGATCGAACTGATCGAAATCCTGAGGCGCCACCAACATCGGAACGCCAGAACGAATGCAGGAGTACACCAGTCCAGTTCCACCGTGGACGATGGCGGCTGCGTAGCGCGGGAGGAATTGCTCGTAGGGGAAGTAATCGACGAATTGCACATTGCCGAATTGCTCCCGTTTCACGCCACCTGGATTGCCGCCAGAAACATGGAATTGAAGTTGCGGCATTTGCTCGCCCACTGCCTGGATCACTGTGCGAAGCGCCTCTTTGGCCCAGGGGATATGCGTGCCCAGAGAGACCAGTACGTGCTCTCGATCCGTTTCAAATTCGGGGGGCTGAAATGGGATGGGCGGCCCACCCGTCAACGGGCCGATGAACTCAAAAGCGGCGGGCCAATCGCGATCGAACTCGAATTCCGGAATGCCGCACCCCATGATCCATTCCGGCGAGTAGGCAACTTCGCTCCCATCGCTCCGGTACACATTTTCGATCCCCCAGCGTCGAAACGGTTTTCGAAAAAGGAAGCCTACCGTCCGCTTGAACGTGCGAATCAGACCCCGTCCAGCACCATCACGCATCTTGCCGAAAAGGTCGTGCCTCGGATACCAGCCTCCCAAGTAGGACGGAGTCGCGGTGCGCGTCTCGATCGCACATGGGGTCGGACAGCTAGTCCACCACGGAATCCCGAGCTGCTGCGCGCGGATTCCAGCCAGCGGAACGGTGAAATCGACGATGGCTACATCCGGTTTGCGCTTCTGCCAAATCGTGGTCAGTTCCTCGCGAAGACGGTCCATGAGTGACATATTCATTCGGAACTGCGAAAGGAGTCGCCACGGATTGGAACCGACGCGCTGCTTGGTATTGCCAATCGAATCGATGAACGCATCGGCTCCTGCAAGCAACTCCACGAACTCGAGAGAACATTGTTCCACGGCCTGTTGGCGGCGAGCGGTTGTCAGGACCCGGATCGATTCGAAACCCAGCTTGTGGAGCCCTTGGCCGAGATCCAATAGCGGGAACAGATGCCCTGGGAACGGCGGTGCGATCAAGTCAATGTGCATGGTCCGCACCAAGGTTTTCGACTCGAGCTTGGGTTTCCTGGCAATGGCATGCGATCATATCGATCTTGTTTTCGGATTGCAGCGACCGCAAGGTGGTCCATGTTTCGCGATACGCTTTTGCGTCGTGCTGCAAAAACATCAGCGGAGATGGTATTTGTCGACCTGATCGCATCGCCTGGAGATTCCAAGCCGCGTCGACGACATACAGCAACGGTCGCGGAAGGCCCGGAAAGAAGAGACCGTACTGACCAATCGCATGACCAGGCAGATCCACCAGAAACATCGATCCGTCCTTCCAATAATCGAGCAATCGGAAACCGGGCAAACTCGAATGCGCATCCGCAAATTCATGCTCTTCGATCCAATCGGTCCGCTGCTCGAAATCGTCAGGCACGAGCGTTGGGAAGAGCAGCTCCTGCGACTTGCCCCACGAAGACAACGACGCCAGGTAGGACCAAGCGTTTCGCCGCGCGCTGTACCGGGAATTGGGGAATCTTTTCAAGCCGCTGATGTGGTCGGCATGAAAATGGGTGATGAAGATCGATCGAATGGTTTCCGGAGCTACCCCGCAGGAATTCAAGATTCCCGCGGCATCGAGATGTTGGTCGAGGGTTGCGGGGAGCATTAAACGGCTTAGGAACGCCATCCCCCATCGCGTTGCGTCAAAAAAGTCCTGGCTGTATCCGGTGTCGATCAACACATTCCCCTGCTCAGGGTGGGATACGAGAAGAAAGACAGCGTAGTAGCGGCGCCACTGCCACCCCGTCCCTCCCGACATCGCATTGCTTTGCCGACAATAACCACTCTGGAAGAATCGTACGCTGAGAGCCATGAAGGACTATACCTCGAGAATCATCGCCGCTTGCGAATAACCTGCGGAGGTTCCCAGCAGCATCGCCAACGCGGGTTGCGAAAGCCCAGGGCGCCGTCGAAACCAATCGAGCATGACCGGGATGCTGGCCGATGCGAGATTGCCGATCTCCCGCGTCCGATTGTGAAAAGTATCGGTTCCCACACCGAGCGATCGCCGAATCGCCTCGACACCGCGCGGCGATGCCTGGTGGGGGATAAACTGCAGTTGGTTGCGATGGAGTTTCGTGGTCTCAAGCATTCGTTCGACCATAGGCGGAAGCAGTTTGCGAGCCACGCGGAACAGTTCCGGCCCGTCCATGTGAAAGCGGTACAAGCTTTCTTTCGATGGATCGTATTCGAAAGGAGGAAGATTGTGCGAACCTCCGCGGACTTCGCAGATCGCAGAGTGTTCGGCATGCGTCTCATGGCAGTAGGCAAACGCATCGCGCGGTGCGGCGCGAGACAATACGACGGCACCCGATCCATCCCCCATCAACGCAGAACTTTCCGGCTCCGAATAGTTGACACCTGCGAGGAGCGCTTCGCTGCAGACGATCAAGATATGTTCGTAGCTGCCGGTTGCAAACAAGCCGTTGGCGACTTGCAATGCCACGATGAATCCCAGGCAGGTGCTTTGTATGTCAAAAGCTGGCGTTCCTTTGACATCCGTTCCAAGTGCTTTCGACAGGAGCGCTGCATTGCAAGGGATCGGTTGGTGTCGACACGTGCTGGCATCGATGATCAGATCCAGGTCGGATAATCTCAAGTTGGCATTCGCGACCGCGGCGTGAGACGCTGCGATCGCCATGGATGAAAGCGTCTCCGGCGATCGACACTCATGACGGGTAAGGACCCCTCCCGTATTGGCGACATAGCCGACCGGCTTGCCCAATCGACGATCCATTTCCTCCGCCAGGACGACCGCTTCCGGCAGATAACTGCCCGTGCCGCTTATGCGGAAATGCTGTTTGCCAAGACATTGCATAGAATTTCCTGCACCTTCGGATGACTGATGTAACCCATGTGTCCCAAACCCTCAATGCGATGATTCGCCGCCGGTACAAATCTCCGCGAAATCCAATCTTGCGCCCCTTGGATGATCGTCAATTCGCATTCCGGCAGACAGCGACAAACCGGTCCGAGAGCAACCACATGCATCCGCGCCGCGTCGGCGTGCGAATGGATCCCGGCACGTATGAATTCCAAGCCGCAGCTCAACGATACCAGATACAGCCGGTCTGTGTGTTGGAGCAAATTCTGCCAATGCCTCGCCATGAGATCGCAGTACCGAGGCGAATCCAATCTCCAATACTGCCAGCCATTGTTGAAACTTGCCCATATCAGCGAGACCTCGCGCGCGACGTCTCGCCTATCGATCGTGAACGGGAAATTGCGAGTCACGATTTCCGAATCCTCGAATGGAAGCGATCGAAGCAGGGCAAGCTGATCCATCGATAACGCGGAGCTGGTCGGGTCGCTCAGTCCGCTTACGAAGCAGACGCGGCGAGCTTTGTGCGGCAGCGGACTGGGCGGTTGACTCCAGATCTTGGGCGAGATCACCGGCGGTCCCTCACGTACTCGAATGTGCCGTTCTGGCCGATTCGAATCAGCCACTTCCTCCAATAAAAAGTTTTTGAAAAACAAGCATGCAGGACGTGGATGGGTTGAAGCCATTCCGAAATCAAACTGGTCAGGAAATGAATCTTGTACGGAAATGGAAGAATGACCGAATGCTGCAATCGAATCAATCCGTGGCGAGTCATCAGGAGCGCCGCCAACAGGATCCAGCCCCACCAACCTGCCAGTGGACTGAGCAGCGAGAACCAAAGGAGAAACGGTGGCAGACCGAGCAATGAAATAATCATGCATTGGATTTTCAGCGACTGATCCCGAAACAGAACCATCGCCATGGCGAACCAGCGATGAAACAAGCGAAAGTAATCCCGGCTCGTTTCGGCATGCGTTCGTGTCGTATGGGGCAGAACGCTTTGGTGGATCACACCTCCTTGCTCCTTGACGACACGCGCTAGAGCATAGTCATCGCAGAGAAAAGGCATGATACGGGTGAACCCGTCGTAGCTGCGAAGCGTTTCGGTCTTCATCACATAAAACATTCCGTTGAGCGAGACCGGAGGGCCGAAGCATTGCGTTGCCAGATAGGTCGCGATGCCATTGTTGGCAACGAAGTGACAAATCAAATCCGACCAGAGATTAGCCCCCCGCATGTAGCAGGGCAAGCCGGTGTAAACATCAGCCGATTCCAGCGCCCCCATCGCCGCCTCCAAGGTTTCGCGAGTGGGGACCGTATCGTCGTCCAGGATGCAAACGTATTGTGTGTCGATCAACGGGACCGCAAGCTGCATCTTGAACGCCTTCGGATTGGCGTTGAAAGGGATCTCGGGCGACGGAACGATCTTTATCGGGAGCTGACTGCCCTCGACCAGCCGGGCGGTGATTCGCTTTGCTTCCGCATCTTGCTCGTAGATGATCCAGAAGATTCGGCTGTCCGGCGGGAGGACTTGAAGATGGCTGCGCAGATTGTTTTCGAGATTCGGATCGCCACTGAGAATCGGGGTTAGCACGGAGAGGGAGTGAACAGGATTGCGCCGTTCGGTGCGCGATCGGTAGAAGGCAATCGCCAGATACGTTTTCAGCGATTGAATGACCAAGTACAAGATCGCCGATACCACTCCGCAATATCCGATCGCTTCGCGCATGCTAGCCTCTTGCCTTCGCGGTCGCGGACCATGCTCGCACGGTGCGATCGATTCCTTGGTCAAGATTGATTTTTGGGGGGCCAAACCACTGCAGCATGCGTGTGACGTCGAATGTTTTGGAATACGCGAAGACATGCACACCAAAGCGTGTGATCGGCGGCTCGGAGCGGACTCGGCCCAATTGATAAGCCCATTCGAGGAGCGTTGCTGCAAACATCGCTTGTCTCACGGAAACTCGGCGTGAAGGAGACGGGATCCCCATGCGATGGAGAATGGCAAGAATCAGATCCATGACGGCGATCGGCTCTCCGTTGGAGACGTTGACTGTGCCGGCGATCCCATCGCGGGTTGCTGCTTGTGCGATTTGGTCGACCAGATTGTCCACATAAATCAAGTCGCCTACGACAGGAGTGCCAGCGCGATAGAGGAACGGCAACTTTCCTCGGCGAGCTGCTTCGAGGATCCTCGGCAAGAGAACGGTATCGCCAGGCCCAAAAACCGCCCTCGGGCGAAGGATCGACCAGACTCCCGGGTACTGTTCGACGATTTCCTCCGACGCGCGCTTGGTCTCGGCATAGGTGTTCACAAATCGGCGAGGCAGCGGAGTCGACTCGGAAATTCCGAGCTGGTCCTCGGCTCGATAGTAAACACTGGAGGAAGATAGATGGACGATCCGAGGATTTCCGACCGCAGCGCAGTAGGCGAGCAGGTTTCGTGTCGCATCAATATTATCTCTCACAAATGCGCGTCTCGGCCCCCAGGGGGACGCGCGTGCCGCGGCGTGTACGACCACGTCGCAGCCTTTCAATTTCTCGATCGGCCACTTTTCCGCGAGATCGCACGAAATGTAGTTGCTTCGATCGAGCTTGCGCCGACCGACGCGAACCACATCGTGCCCGGCCCATTCCAACGCATCGGCGACTCGCCCCCCGACAAACCCGCTCGCCCCCGTGACGAGAATGCGGCGAGATCCTACCCTCGGGACCACCCATTCCAAAGCACACGAAGAATCAAGTTCGAGAAAATCGTTTTGCAAGTGTCTCTCCGGAATCGTTGCAAGGGGCGCGGTCAGAGTCGCGGGAAATGCAGTTGCGGATCTCAGCCAACGGTCGTTGTCTTGATGTGTTCGTTCCGGCCGGGGAATTCGGTGTTGTGGTTTAGTGAAGCACCGGTGATGCAATCGACCAGATGATAACTTGAAACGATGATGGTTGCGACAATCTGCCAATGATTTGTCGGTAGCCGTCAACGTCATCGATCTGCGGCGGTGGACACGGTTTCTCCGTTCAAAAATGTGACTCGCCGGAAAGCTCGTACTGTGCCGCTTCTGTTTTTCAACAGGCCGTTCGGAAAGAAAACGCCGAGTTCGGCCGCCAAGCCTCGGCACGCTCCGACTCTCATTCCGTGAGGGATCGCACGTAATGCAATTCGGCTAGCTGGTAGCCTTGCGAGCGGGCCCGGACTCCAAGGCCTAAGGCACTGGCGATCAGGACGTTACCTGCGGACTGTGTCAGGCATGCTTCGCATGCGTAGCGATCTTTTGCGAATACTCGTACACTAATACCGCGAGCACTAAAGTTTTTTCACTCCACCACGCGAGCGATTCATGCTCCTCTCGATTTCGACAACACACCACCCTCCATCGGACCTGGGATACCTTCTCCACAAACATCCCAATCGGGTTCAGTCGTTCTCCCTCGCGTTCGACAAGGCCCACGTCTTCTATCCGGACTCCGACAGCCAGCGGTGCACGGCCTGCCTCATGCTCGATGTCGACCCGATCGGTCTGGTACGAGGCAAGAAAGGGGAACGGACCCTCGACCAGTACGTGAACGATCGCCCCTACGTCGCTTCGTCGATGCTGGCCGTGGCCATCGCCCAGGTCTACGGCACAGCTCTCGCAGGCAATTGCAAGGACCGGCCGGAGCTGGTCACTACCCCGATCCCGCTCGAGGCGTGTATCCCCACAGTGCCGTGCGCGAGTGGCGAGGAACTGCTACGTCGATTGTTTGCACCCCTAGGCTATCGCGTGTCTGTGACGGCACATGTATCGAACACTCCCGACGAGACGAATGCCCCACCCTCCCTCTTTGGCATCGAGTTGGCCGCGACCAAAACACTCAGCGATCTGCTGAGCCACCTGTATGTACTGATCCCGGTCCTGGACAACGAAAAACACTATTACGTTGGGGACGACGAGGTAGCGAAATTGATGCGCCATGGCGAAGGCTGGCTGGCCCAGCATCCCGAACGCGATTTGATCGCCAGTCGCTACTTGAAATACCGCCGCACCCTCGCCGACGAAGCGATCAAGCAGTTGCGAGAACAGGATGGCGAAAGCCCGATCGCAATCGAGTCGGACAGTTCGGAGGATCCGCATGAGGAAGCAACCGAACGCAAACTGAGCCTGCATCAGCAGCGCCACCAGGAAATCCTGTCGGTGCTTCAAATCCACGGCGCTCGCAAGGTCGTCGATCTCGGCTGCGGCGAAGGCCGACTGCTGCGCGAACTCCTAAAGCAACCGAACTTTGAAAAGATCATCGGCATGGATGTCTCCCATCGCAGCTTGGAGATAGCGGCCGATCGCCTTCGCTTGGACCGCCTTCCTCCCCGCGTGCGAGAGCGCGTCGAACTGATGCATGGTTCGCTGATGTATCGCGACGGACGAATCGACGGGGTCGATGCCGCCGTTCTGTGCGAAGTCATCGAACACATGGACGAACCGCGGCTGGAGGCCATGGAGAAAATGGTCTTCTGGGCCCTGAAGCCCGAGTTGGTGATCGTCACCACTCCGAACAGCGAATACAACGCGATGTGGGAATCCCTCAGTGCGGGTTCGATGCGGCACAAGGACCATCGTTTTGAATGGACGCGAGCCCAATTCCAGGCGTGGGGGAACAGCATCGGCACCCGCTTTGGATACACATGCGAGTTTCGCAACATCGGCGAGTCGGGAACGATGCCTGACGGTCGCGACGTCGGCACCCCATCGCAAATGGGGGTGTTCACCCGTGACTCCTAACGCCCCCGAGACTGCTGACCTTCCCCCGGAAATCGTCGTACCCGAGCTGTCCCTGGTTGTGCTCATCGGCGCATCGGGATCCGGAAAGAGCACCCTCGCGCGCCGTCTGTTCCAACCTACCGAGATCCTCTCGTCGGATACGTTCCGAGGCTGGATCTCCAACGATGAGACCAGCCAGGAAGCGACCCACGATGCCTTCGAATTGTTGCACTACTTGGCTCGCAAACGCCTTGCGCGAGGGTTGCTGACCGTCATCGACGCGACCAACGTCCGAGCGGAGGACCGGCAACCGCTGGTGCAACTCGCTCGCGAACATCATTGCCTGCCTGTTGCGATCGTGGTCGATATCCCTGAGAAACTTTGCCACGATCGAAACGCCACGCGACCGGATCGCAACTTCGGTCCCCATGTCGTCCGAAATCAACGCCGATCCATGCAGCGCGAGCTGCGCGGGCTGTTTCGCGAAGGGTTTCGTCATGTGTTCACATTGCGAACTCCGGAGCAATGCGTTACCGCAACCCTGGTACGGCAACCCCTCTGGAACAACCTCAAGCAGGAACACGGACCGTTCGATATAGTCGGCGATGTGCATGGTTGTTACGACGAATTGGTCGAGTTGCTCGCGAAACTCCGCTGGGGGATCACGCAGGTCCCCGGCGAGCCCGAGGGAACGTGCAAGGTAGTTTCGCCCCATGACGACGGAGTCCCGCGCAAGCTTATTTTCTTGGGGGACCTCGTTGACCGCGGTCCCAAGACGCCCGCCGTGCTGCGCCTGGTGATGAACCTGGTCGCATCCGGACACGCCCTCTGTGTTCCCGGCAATCACGACATCAAGCTGATGCGCGCTCTCAACGGCAAGAACATCCAAATCAAACATGGTCTGGCGGAATCCCTGCAACAGCTCGAGAGAGAGTCGGACGAATTCCGTCAAGCCGTCGCGCGGTTCATCGATGATCTGGTAAGTCATTACGTCATGGATGACGGCAAGTTGGTGGTGGCTCATGCGGGGATGAAAGAATCGATGCAGGGACGGGGCTCGGGAGGTGTCCGCGAGTTTGCATTGTATGGAGAAACTACTGGCGAGACCGATGAGTTTGGATTGCCCGTCCGCTACAACTGGGCGGCGGACTATCGAGGCAAGGCATCTGTCGTCTACGGCCATACGCCCGTCCCTCGCCCCGAATGGTTCAACAATACGGTCTGCATCGATACCGGTTGTGTCTTCGGAGGGAAACTGACTGCGCTGCGATGGCCGGAGCGCGAGTTCGTTTCCATCGAAGCGCGGGCAACCTACGCGGAACCGCGAAAACCGTTCCTGAAGGATGGACAGCATCCTTTGTCGCTGCAGCAGGAGTACGATGATCTCCTGGATCTCGAGGATGTATCCGGCAAACGCCATATTGAAACGCGACTGATGCGAAACATCACTGTCCGCACCGAGAATGCTGCAGCAGCGCTGGAGGTCATGAGCCGGTTCGCAGCCGATCCGCGTTGGCTGATCTATTTGCCACCGACCATGTCCCCGTGCGAGACCGCCAGCGATGGCCACTCTCTGGAAAAGCCGCAAGAAGCGTTCGAGTACTACCGCTCGGGCGGAGTCGCGAAGGTGGTGTGCGAAGAGAAGCACATGGGTTCACGGGCCGTGGTGGTTGTCTGTCGCGATACGCAGGTTCCGTTGGCCCGCTTTGGCATTCGAAGCGGCGAGTCGCTGGGGATCGTCTACACCCGCACCGGTCGACCGTTTTTTGATGATCGGGTCATGGAGCAGGCCTTGCTCGCGCGGGTCCGCGATGCGATCGAGCGAGTGGGGCTGTGGCAGGAACTCGCCACGGACTGGATCTGTTTGGATTGTGAATTGATGCCCTGGTC
>Ga0315904_10004431_pt1 | contig 20064 bp, 15 predicted proteins | sample LakEriMetagenome_6_FD_203529 | JGI IMG/M metagenome (GOLD analysis project Ga0315904, IMG submission 203529) | Freshwater fungal communities from buoy surface, Lake Erie, Ohio, United States - Buoy 12 MA120 | ecosystem: Environmental > Aquatic > Freshwater > Lake | place: USA: Lake Erie, Ohio...
ACAAGCCTATGGCGTGGGCCAGTTGTGCATTGGTAATATTGGAGTCCTGCTGAAGGAGTTCAAGGATTTTACGATCGGTATCGTCGAGCCTTTGCTTCATTTTCTGACAGTCGTTACGCTGTCGTTAGGTAACCTAAAATTCAAAAAATTAACTTGAAGTATAATAACGGTAAAAGGAGTTTGACCTAACGATCCCCTTTTTCAAGCTTTTTTAGCCTGCGCTTGGCATCCTTATAGGCCTCATTTTTACGGTCAGAACGTTTTTTAACTTCCGTAAAATAGCGCCGGGCCGCAGCTTTGTCACCTAACTTTTCACTGATTTCACCCAAGGCAATAAGTGAATAGAGGTAGTAACCGGATTTGTAGGATTTATTCTTTTCTGAAAACTTCAAACATAGCTGATAATAATTCCGTGCGTCTTCCCATTGCCGACGTGCTTCATAAATTTGCCCTAGGAAAAAGGAAGCATATCGGCCACTGGTTGCTTCATATCCAAACTGACCGCGGTCAATCAGAGCTAAAATCGATTTGGCTTCGACTTCCAGTTGCGGATACATACCACGGGAATACAACATGCGAACATAGTATCGGTGAAAGTAAGGATTACCCGGAAAGGTAGTCCGCAGGTACTCGGAAACACGGAAAGCTTCCGCCTGATCGTTCTCATAGCCATTTAAGATCCGCATCAGCCATACCATAGCCTCAATTCGCGTGTAAAAAGCATTATGAGATACTTCACGCAATTGTTTCAGTCCAAGAGCCTTATTTCCTTTCCGAAAAAACCAAAGCACTGGCCGAAGTGCCGGATAATTTTCGGGTACCCACACAGAAAAATAATTGTAGAGTGCATCACCAAACTGTAGTTCTGGACTAAGATTATCTTTTTCCCGACACTCCTCCAGATAATCCATAGCCATTTTTCCTGCCGCCGCTGCTTTTACCCAGTTGCTACGGTCCTCGTCCGAGTAAAGCCTCCCTTTAAATCCATAAGACGCCGCAAGAAAAAATGCAGCCTCAATCCGGTATTCCTCTCGTCGATGGAGTCGCTCAGCAATGGTAATGGAAGAATCCATGTAGGCCAGAAATGTTTCATCATATGCCGAATTGGAAACATCTGGCATGATTTTCCACCAGGTACTCAAGCCCATTAAAAAATAAGGTAACGGATGCCAGGGATACGTTTGTTTCAACCAGCGAAACTGTTTTTCTGCCTGCTCAAAACGAAAATTATACATGTGGTCCAAAGCCTCCGTAGTTTCTAGCTGAATCGGGATGCTGGAGATCAGAATGATGGTAGTGTCTTTACGAACCTTGGACACCCTTTGTGCCAAGACCGGAACAGCCATAACTAGGGAAAGGATGAGGATTAACTTCTTCACAATGCTATTTCGGGCGGCAAAAATATTCAGGAATTATGGTTTTAAGAGGTTAATTCCTCATTTTGGGCCTCAAAGATTAAAGAACGTAACCAAAAGCCGGATTATTACGGATAAATGTCAGTGGAAAACCAGGAGCTTATTTTTTCTGATTTTAAAAAAAGGACAGTTTTTCTGCTGATCTGCCTAATTGCCCTGTTATTACTATTTGTCAAAAAGTCTTTTCTGGAAGATGAAACTGCAGCCTTTGAATTTTTGGCAGGTACGCCAGAAGGATCCATTCTCACGCTGCGGAGCACCCTGCAATACTTCAGCATTCCTCTGATCTATGCCTGGAAATTCCTGGTGCTCGCCTTTGTGGTCTGGGTTGGCTGCTTTTCTTTCGGCTACCGGATTACCTACAGCCAATGTTGGACAATCGTTATGAGTGCTGAATTTGTTTTCTTCGCTGGAGAAGTTCTCAAGATCCTCTATTTTCTTTTTCTTGAAACAGATCCAACATTTTACCAGATCAACGCCTTCTATCCGTTTTCTCTTATGGGCCTGTTCGATTACCAAACACTGCCCGACCGGTTTCATTATCCACTCAAAGCACTCAACCTCTTTGAATTACTCTATGGGTACCTGGTTATCAGTGGCATCCGGTTTTATTCCAAAAAAGGAACCAAAGAGGCCTTAATAGTAGTGCTCATGACCTACCTACCCATTTTCCTGCTCTGGCTTGGTTTCTACATAGTCGTCTACGACTAACCAACCCCTAAACACTAGGAAAATCTGTATTTTCGCCCCTTACACGGAAATACTGCCTTCGGGCATTTTAATTTCAGATCATGAATTTTAACAAAATCAATAACCTAACCGGTTGGAGCGTATTTGCCATTTCTCTGGTCACCTACATCCTTACTTTAGAAGAAACAGCAAGCTATTGGGATTGCGGCGAATTCATCGCCGTCTCCTATAAATTGATGGTGCCTCATCCTCCCGGAGCACCTTTTTTCCTGTTACTCGGCAGGCTGTTCTCCTTCTTCGCTTTAGGCGACGTAACCCAAGTGGCGTATTGGATCAATATGCTTAGCGCACTGAGCAGCGCCTTCACCATCCTATTCCTATTCTGGTCGATTATTCTTTTTGGACGGAAAATGGTTGGTATTCATAAAGACAGTGAAGTAACTATGGAAAAAACCTGGAGCCTGATGGGCGCCGGTATTGTTGGTTCCCTGGCCTATACCTTTTCCGATTCATTTTGGTTTTCTGCAGTCGAGGCGGAGGTTTATGCCATGTCGTCTTTCTTTACGGCCTTTGTTGTGTGGGCCATGCTGAAATGGGAAACCATTGAAGATGAAGGCAGGGCCAACCGTTGGCTGATTCTTATTTTTTACATGATGGGCCTATCTATCGGAGTTCACATGTTGAACCTCGTGGCCATTCCTGCCTTGGCCCTCATCTACTACTTTAAAAAATACAAGCCCACAGCCACCGGAATCATCTTTACACTGGCGCTCGGTGGATTTATGGTGGTTCTGATTTCAGAGATTATTGTTCCCGGTTTACCAGGACTGGCCGGAAGTTTTGAGTTGTTCTTTGTTAACAACCTCGGAATGTTTTTTGGCTCCGGAGCACTTGTTTTTTTAGTGTTGATGACTGCCGCTCTTTTCTTTGGCATTCGGTATTCTCACAATGCAGCCAAACCACTTCTGAATACCCTGCTGCTATCAACTGCCTTCATCCTGATTGGATACGCCAGTTACGGAACGATCATCATTCGTTCCAACTACAATACGCCCATCAATGAAAATGCACCCAAGGACGTCATGTCTTTTGTACGGTATTTGAAGCGTGAACAGTACGGCAGCCGCCCGCTCGTGCATGGCCAGTACTTCACCTCGCAACTCATTGACTTCAAAGAAGGGGGCTTCAACTACAAGAAAGGTCCTGAAAAATACGAGCCCGCAGACAAAAAAATGGAGTATGTCTACGATGATGAACATCTCCTTCCACGCATGTGGAACAGCGATTATGCTCAGTCGTATATGGATATTATGGATCTGAGGGAGGGTGAAAAACCTTCCTTTAGTCAAAATATGGCCTACATGTTCAAGCATCAGATCGGAACCATGTACGGCCGCTACTTCATGTGGAATTTTGCAGGCCGCGAAAGCGACGAGCCAGGCGCCAATTGGTTGCGACCAAATCAGTGGAATGAAGAGCTTCCTGAAATTCTTGCTGAAAACCGCGGTAGAAATAATTTCTTCATGATCCCCTTCTTTTTGGGTTTACTCGGAATGTATTTCCAGGCTGTCAAGGATTCAAAAAACTTTTCCGTAGTAGGCTTGTTATTTGTGATGCTCGGAGTAGCCATTGTGGTTTACCTGAATTCTCCACCTGAAGAGCCACGCGAACGCGATTATATTTATGCTGGATCCTATTATGCATTTTGCTTTTGGATAGGCTTTGCCGTAATCGGTTTGTCCGATACTCTTCAAAAGCTTTTCAAGAACCATAAACTTTCTGCTGTATTGGCCACGGTGCTCTGTTTTACCGCTCCGGCCATCATGGCAAAAGAAGGATGGGATGATCACGACCGCTCCAATCGATTGTTCTCCGTTGATTCAGCAAAAAATTATCTGAACAGCTGCGCGCCGAATGCCATTTTATTTACTGGTGGCGATAACGACACCTTCCCGCTGTGGTATGCTCAGGATGTTGAAAATGTGAGAACGGACGTTCGGGTTTTGGTATTGAGCTATTACAATACAGACTGGTACATCGAACAGTCCATGCAGAAATACTACGAATCCAATGCGCTGCCGTATACACTTCCTTTAGAAAAATATACACAAGGAGGACCTAACGACTACTTGCGTTACCAGAACCTGAACATTCCTACATTCGATTTAAAGGAGTTTCTCAGTATTCTGCGCACCTCCAATAAGTTGGAAATCGAAGGCACCAGTATCATTCCTAGTAAAGTGCTGACACTTCAGGTAGACAAAGAAGCCGTGTTGGCCAGTGGCATCATTCCGAAAGGCATGGAAAATCTTGTCGTTGATCAAATGGAGTTCAAAATCAAGGGAAATGCACTGGAGAAAAAAGATCTGGCTATCCTGGATCTTATCGCTTCGTCTAACTGGACCCGTCCGATGTATTTTAATTACACTTCCCTCTCGCAATTAAAATTTGACTTGTCTCCATACATTATAATGGAAGGAAATGCATTTAGAGTTCTCCCAATAAAAAATCCTAATCCATCGAAAGAATTGGTAAATACTGAAGTGGCTTTCGACAATATGGTGAATAAGTATTCCTACCGTGGCTTGGATGACCCGCGCCCTTATTATACCAACGACTATAAAGGTTTCGTTCAGAATCACCGCAGTAGCTTTAATGATCTTGTCTCCGCATTGATTGAGGAAAACAACCTGGAGAAAGCACGCAAAGCTCTTCTATTCTCCTTCGAAAAAATGCCGGATGCAGGTGTTCGTCTGGATCATCTGACCATTGGAATAGGTGATTCAGAGGGTTCTATAGAACTGTTGTTTAAAGTCGGTGAAAAAGAAAAAGCCGTTGAAGTAGCCAAAACGGTTGGAGATCGTGCTATCGGAATTACGCGCTACTATACCATGAACAACAATCCTTATGCGGATGAAAATCGCAAAAGCATGTATATTCTGAGCGAATTGCAAAATATACTCTACCGATACGGTGAAGATGAGTTGGCAAAAAAATACGAAACAGCCTATGAGGATATCCTTAAAATTCTGGAAGCTCAGATTGGACCAATAGAATAATTGACTCCCAGGAATTGAACTAAAAATTAAGGCAGGGGAACCTGCCTTTTTTTATTTCTCATTTGCCACCGGGAGGTCCCGGACGGCCACCTTGGCGATTCGGTCGCGCTGGTCTGTTTCTGGATTGGTTTCGACGTTGGTTACCTGCGGTAGACTTGCTCCTGCGGGCGCTTGGATCATACGTAGGACCACGCCCAATACTAGACGGTAATTCAGGCTTCGGAATCTCTGAACCAATCAACGATTCGATTTGCGAGAATCGACGTTGGTCGTTTTCATTCACTAAGGTTATCGCCGTACCCGTTGTTTCAGCACGGGCCGTTCTTCCAACACGGTGGACATAGTCCTCAGGATCAGGTGGAACATCCCAGTTTACCACCAAGCTAATTCCCTCAACATCAATTCCCCGCGACAGTACATCTGTACCAATCAACAACTGAACTTGTCGGTTGCGAAAGGCACGCATAATTTCTTCGCGCTCGGCTTGTTCCAAATCCGAATGAAATGATTTCACCGATAGGCCCGAACGCTTCAAATCATTATAAAGCTTTTTTACCATCTCCTTAGTTGAGGAAAAGATGATGGCACTGTTCCAGGGAACCGTCTTAAGAATATAGTTCAGCAAAGCATGTTTCTGTTGTTCATGGCAGATGTAGGCTTGCTGTAGAATACCTGATGCAGGCTTGGCAATGGCAATGGTAATTTCAACCGGTTCACGCAAAATCTTGTTGGCCAATTGCCGTATGCGCGGCGGCATGGTCGCTGAAAAAAGTAAGGTCTGTCGGGTTGGCGGCAGATGATTGATGATGCGCAGGATATCGTCAAAAAATCCCATATCCAGCATACGGTCGGCCTCATCCAATATCAAATGATTTAATCTGGAAAGATCAATCGTGCCTGTCTGCAGCATGGCAATAAGACGACCTGGTGTTGCAATGATAATATCAGCGCCCTGTTCCAAAGCTTTTCGTTGCTGATCCCAGGCTGCTCCATCCCCACCACCATAAACCGGAATAGAACTGACGCCGGTAAAGTAGCCAAACCCTTCTACCTGCTGATCAATTTGCTGGGCAAGTTCCCGAGTTGGAACGATAATAAGCGTATCTAAGTGTCGGTGATCCGACTTAATCATCTTATTCATTACCGGCAATAGGTAAGAAGCAGTCTTGCCAGTACCTGTTTGTGCGCAGGCAATCACATCCTTATTTTGAAGAATGATTGGAATGGCTTGTTCCTGAATGGGTGTAGGCTTTGAAAAGCCCATGGCATCAAGTCCTTCTTGAAGCCGATCGTCTAATTTGAAATCGAGAAAAGTCAACGGATGAATTAAAAAGTATAGTTAAGACCCTATGCAAGGTAACAAATTTCCAGGCGGCAAAGTTTCAGTGATCAGACAATCACTACTTCCTGTTGGCAATCCACACGCCAAATAAAATCAGCGACATACCAGCAAAGTGTCCAATATGTAAGGCTTCGCCATCCCATATTCCCCACAATACGGAAACAAGAGGCATTAAATAAGTAACAGAACTTGCAAACAACGGACTGGTTCTTTTTACCAACCAAGTAAAGAGCATTGTTGCCATGGCCGTACTCATAAAGGCCAGCAAAACAATTAAGCCCATAGAGGTCCAGGCTCCGGGAACCGTCTCTAACTTGTAAACAAAATCACTGAATCCAAAAAGATAAACTGCAGCCAATGGACCAATCAGTACCAAAGCAGTCGCCGTAAGTGCAACAGAATTGATACCGGCAATTTTATATTTTATAAAGTTCAGGTTCGAGCCGTATAATGCACAAGCCATCACCACCAGCAAAGCATAGCCGTTTAAACCGTCCATCGTCCAACCGGAACCGGCAAGCAACAACAAGACCGTTCCCAAAAGTCCCATCAGCACTCCTAGTACAGCCAGCCCTTTAAATTGCTGTCCAAAGAAGAGTGCCCCCATTACCATCGTAAAAAGTGGTGATAGAGAATTCAGAATACCGGTAACCGAACTGTCCAATTTTGTTTGTGCGGTGGCAAAAAGAAAAGCAGGAATAAATGTTCCCATCAAACCGGCAAGAAAGAGTTTCTTGAAATCCGACGGAGGCACCTCCCGAAACCGAAGCAAAGCAATCGGAAGCAGAAAAAGCGCAGCAGCGGTAACGCGTAAGGCTCCCACTTCATCCGGTGAAAAAGATTTAAGACCCTGTTTGATTAAAATAAAAGACGTCCCCCAGATGAGCGAAAGGAGCACTAGAATCAGTGCAGGCAAAAATTTGTTTTGATCGTTCATGAAAAGGCCCGCAAATATGGCGCTTCAATCAGCCATTATCAACCGGCACGTAAACTTCCTGGATCTCATCCAATATGGAGCAGACCGAACTGTAATCTGGCGCTTCAACCAATCGGGAGCGATACGGCTTGAAATCCGCCAATCCCTTGAAATAAGGAGCATAATGTCGGCGCATTTCAAAAATGCCCAGCTTATCACCTTTCCACCGCATTGAAAAATCCAAATGCTCACGCACAATGGCTACTCGCTCTGAAAGGTCCGGGGCGGCCGGTATTATTCCCTCCGCCAAAAATGTCTTAACCTGATTAAAGAACCACGGCGCACCAATAGCGGCGCGACCAATCATGATGCCATCTACCCCATACCGGTTTCGGTACTCCAGTGCCTTTTGAGGAGAATCAATATCACCGTTACCAAAAATGGGAATCTTTATCCGGGGATTGTTTTTGATTTTGCCAATCAAGGTCCAGTCAGCCTCACCTTTATACATCTGCACACGAGTTCTGCCGTGAATCGATAGCGCGGCAATTCCAATATCCTGAAGGCGTTCAGCTACTTCTTCAATATTCTTGGACTTATCGTCCCAACCCAATCTCGTTTTAACGGTCACTGGAAGCGAAACAGCTTTAACAATCTCCTCGGTCATTCGAACCATTTTAGGGATGTCTTGAAGTAAAGCGGCACCAGCACCGCGGCAGGCCACCGCTTTTACAGGACAGCCGTAATTAATATCAATGATATCCGGGTGCGCGCCTGCTGCAATTTCAGCGGAGCCACGCATGTTCCCAATATCCCCACCGAAAAGCTGAATGCCAATCGGGCGTTCGTATTCAAAAATGTCCAGCTTTTGTCGACTCTTTGCGGCATCACGAATGAGTCCCTCGGAAGAAATAAATTCCGTGTACATTAAATCTGCGCCACCCTTTTTACAAACGGCGCGGAATGGAGGATCGCTGACATCCTCCATGGGTGCCAGGAGCAGGGGGAATTCACCTAGAGAAATAGCTCCGATCCTGACCATTGTATTGAAAATCCGGGGATTTTGATGTTTGTTTGTCCCGCAAAACTAATGCCTTTATACAATGGATGAAAATGTACCTCCCCATGGGCTTCGACCAGGAACCTCGGTAACATTTTCAGTTCTTACGGCCATCGTCGGTTTTGTGATCATCGGACAAATCGCCGGACTCTTGATTGGCAGTCTTTTTTATTCCGGTACAATGACAGAGTGGATGAATGAGTTCACAAACTCCATCCAAATCAGTGAAAAAATAAAATTACCGATGCTGATCATGCAAGGTTGTGGAACGGCCTTCGGCTTAATCCTGACACCATGGCTATATCTTCGATTTATCGAGAAAAAAAGAGTAAGCAACCTCTTGGGTAATACAAATCCAGTACTTGCTGCGCTAACCGTTACAGCAGTTGGACTTTTTATGTTACCAAATAGTGTACTGATTGAATGGAACTACAACATCACCTTCCCCGGAAGTTTGGATAAGTGGATTCGTGAAACAGAAGAAACAGCTGCTGCCTTCACTAAGTTTCTTACCAACTTTTCATCGTTTGGTGAATTCCTGTTTGGACTTCTGGTCATCGCTGTTTTACCGGCAATTGGTGAAGAGCTGGCTTTTCGCGGAATGATTCAACCCGCTGTACAACGCCTAACGGGAAACATTCATGTGGCCATTTGGATAACCGCTGCTTTTTTCAGTGCCTTTCATTTACAGTTTCTTGGTTTTATGCCTCGCTTAATGCTGGGAGCATTTTTTGGATACCTCATGGTATGGTCAGGGAATCTGTGGCTGCCAATCCTAGCGCATTTTGCCAATAATGCCATTGGCGTAACCTTTATTTATGTTCACCAACTTGGTCTGACTGACTTCGATGCCGAATCACCTGAGGCTGCACCATGGAGTCTGGTCGTTCCAGGAACGTTGCTTTTTTTCTTCCTGGCCAGAACTCTGCATAAACAACTCTTAAGATCGGCGTGAAAAATCCACTAGTCAGGTTCAACAACCTAACACAGCGACTGGTTACAGCGCTCGCGGGATCAGCAGCGTTGATTGCATGTATTGTTTACGGTCCATGGTCCTACTATTTGATTTTCTTGTTCATCACTTTTTTCACCCTTCTTGAGTTTTATAGGTTATCTGGGCTGGATGGAATGGTGCCTCAAAAAACATTTGGCATTTTAATCGGACTGATCATTTTCAGTGCAACCTTCTTTATCGAATTTGAACACATATCTTATCGCTACTATTTTTTGATCTTTCCGCTGATGTCTTGCGTGTACTTGATCAAACTGTATAAAAAGTCTGAAAAGAAACCATTCACCAACACAGCCTACACCTTTTTGGGATTATTCTATGTGGCCGCACCGTTTGCATTACTCAACATCGCTGTTTTTGAAAACGGAACGTACAATTATGAAATCATTCTCGGATCACTACTGATCTTATGGGCGAATGATACCGGCGCATACTTTGCCGGTTTACAATTTGGAAGAACAAAACTATTTGAGAGGATCTCGCCAAAAAAATCCTGGGAAGGCGCCATCGGCGGTGGTGTCCTTGGACTGTTATTCGCTTGGGGAATTTCTGGTTACTTCCAAACTCTGGAAGTATGGCAATGGATGATCGTAGGCGTAATCATTATTGTCTGCGGTGACTATGGCGACTTGGTTGAGTCACATCTGAAAAGAAGTATTGAAATAAAAGACTCCGGCACTTCCCTTCCCGGGCACGGCGGATTTCTGGATCGATTTGACGGATTGTTGATCTCCGCGCCATTCATCGTTGCCTTCATCGAGATTTTCTAGGGGTATTCGGCCATTTGTCGAAAGGCTAGAATAATGATTGGAAATTCAGTCCAAATCCGAATTTTTTTTGGAAAAAGAAGGTAAAACCTCCTTTACCTTTCAGTCGTTAGGCTGTTTGTCAATTTGTTTACCTTTGTGGCGTTTTTAACCCCCTGGAAGCTCTATGGCATATATTGAACCCGCTCCGATAGTTGACAAGGAAAATCCGTTTGAGGCCATGATGTCGCGATTCCATACGGCCTCTCAGTTGCTTGGCCTGGAAGAACAAGTCTATAATGTTTTGAAATCCCCTGCCAAGCAGGTCATCGTGTCTCTCCCCGTGACTATGGACAATGGCAGTATAAAAGTTTTTGAGGGCTACCGGGTGATTCACTCTACCATTCTGGGTCCATCAAAAGGCGGAATCCGTTTTGATCCGGAAGTAAACCTGGATGAAGTAAAAGCATTAGCAGCGTGGATGACATGGAAATGTGCCGTAGTGGATATTCCCTATGGTGGAGCCAAAGGTGGAGTAGCTTGTCAGCCACGCTCTATGAGCCCGGGAGAGATTGAACGTTTGATGCGTGCCTATACCCAAGCGATGAGCGATGTTTTCGGACCAGACCAGGATATTCCTGCTCCGGATATGGGAACAGGTCCACGTGAAATGGCCTGGTTGATGGACCAGTACTCCCGGAATAAAGGAATGACCGTATCAGCGGTTGTAACCGGCAAGCCAATTGTTATGGGCGGATCGCTTGGAAGAACAGAAGCAACTGGTCGCGGAGTAATGGTAACGGCTATGGCCGCTATGGAAAAATTGAAAATCAATCCGTTCAAAGCGACCTGTGCCGTTCAGGGATTTGGAAACGTGGGATCCTGGGCAGCGCAATTATTGGAGGAGCGCGGTCTGCGTGTACTGGCTGTGTCTGATATCTCCGGCGCTTACTATAACGAAAGAGGCATCGATATTACCGAAGCCTTAAAACATCGCGATGCCAATAAGGGCTCGCTCGAAGGTTTTACCGGGGCTGAAAAAATCAGCAATGAAGAATTGCTCACCTTACCAGTCGACTTATTAGTGCCAGCGGCTAAGGAGGATGTAATCACCCACCATAACGCTGCCAACATTCAGGCAAAATTAATTGTTGAAGGAGCAAACGGACCTACTTCTTCAAAGGCCGATAGCATCATTTATGAAAAAGGTATCAGTGTGGTGCCTGATATTCTTGCCAACGCCGGCGGCGTTACGGTCTCCTATTTCGAATGGGTGCAAAACCGCTTGGGATACAAATGGACTGCCGAACGCGTCAACCGCAGAAGTGACCGGATTATGAAGGATGCCTTTGACAACGTGTACCGCGTGGCTAACGAGTATAAAGTGTCTATGCGGATTGCGGCCTATATGGTAGCCATCGATAAAGTGGCTAAAACCTATAAGTTCCGCGGAGGTTTCTGATATCTTTGCCGAAAGATATTCAATGACCATTCACCGAGAAGGACGTTCCCTGCTGTTCGGATTATTGATTTTACTATCCGCAGTTTGTTATGGCATTCACTACTGGGTAGGAGAAGGCCTCTATCTGAATATTCACATTCTGATCAGTGTAATTCTCTACCTAATCGTTCTTCAGTTTTTTCGTAACCCAAGCATTGCCGTCCAAAAAAATGAAAAGCATATTTTGGCTCCCGCAGATGGTAAGGTAGTCGTGATTGAAGAAACCACGGAGGAGGAGCACCTTAAGGACCGGAGAATTCAGGTTTCCATTTTTATGTCTCCGTTCAATGTTCACGTCAACCGAATGCCTGCAGGTGGTATCATTTCTTACTTTAAATATCATCCTGGAAAATATCTGGTCGCATGGCATCCAAAAAGTAGTACTGAAAATGAGCGTACAACCGTTAGTGTTAAAATGTCTAATGGTGATCAAGTACTGTTTCGCCAAATCGCTGGAGCCTTAGCACGGCGCATTTGCTGGTATATCAAAGAAGGTTCAGTAATGGAGCAAGGCCAGGAATTCGGGTTTATTAAATTTGGTTCCCGTGTCGACATTTTTCTTCCGCTCAATGCCACAGTACAGGTAAAAAATGGCCAAAAGACAAAAGGAGGCCAGACGATCATCGCTACACTTCCTTAATTAATTGACGAAAATCAATTAAATCAGTGATTTCTGCCAGATAATTGGTACTTTGTACGACTTATCTCGGCATCTTCTTGATTTGAATCAGGACTTTTGATGACTCAGGAACTGTTTGGGATAGGCAAATGTTAGCCCATTATTACCAACCTATGTCATCAAACCAAAATCTTCGCTTTGCCACTGGAAATGCTCAGTTTTTTGCAACAGCGACACAACGCGTGAACCAGTATTTTAAGGAAAACAATATCAGTAAACACGCCAACACTGAAATGGTTATTAAAACCATTTTCATGCTCAGTCTATTTCTTGTGCCCTATTTTCTTCTCTTAACCGGAGTTGTTTACGGAACGCTGGGAATGATTCTAACTGCAATCGTAATGGGATTGGGTATGGCTGGCATCGGTCTTTCCATTATGCACGATGCCAATCATGGCGCCTATTCTTCCAAAACCTGGGTTAATGACCTTATGGGAATGACTTTAAACTTGGTTGGTGGTCACGCCTTCAACTGGAAAGTGCAGCACAACGTTTTACACCATACCTATACCAACGTACACGATGTGGACGAAGACATCAGCCCTCGGGGTGTTCTGCGTATGGCCCCTGGTTCACCCTGGAAACCCATCCACCGGTACCAGCACCTCTACGCATGGTTCTTCTATAGCCTATTAACCTTCGTATGGATTGTCTTCAAAGATTTCAACAGACTCTTTAAATATCAGCGGCAAGGAATGGTTACCAGACAAAAATCTTCTGCCCTTAAAGAGTGGACCTATTTGCTGATTACCAAGGGTGTTTACTTCTGGTACATCGCCTACCTCCCCATTCAAATTTTAAACATCAGCTTTGGTACCTGGTTCATCGGATTTTTCTTAATGCATGCGGTTAGCGGATTTATTCTAGCCATCATTTTCCAACCCGCACACGTTATTGACGGTACTGTTTATCCGGAACCAGATGAAAACGGAAACCTGGAAAACAATTGGGCCGTTCATCAGATGCAAACAACAACCAATTTTGCCATGAACAGCACCTGGTTCTCCTGGTATGTCGGCGGCTTAAACTTTCAAGTGGAACACCACCTGTTTCCTCAGATTTGCCACATTCACTACCGAAAAATTGCTCCAATTCTTGAAGCAACGGCCAAAGAATTTGGTGTACCCTACAAAAAGAAAACAACCTTCCTGGACGCCATCATCGATCACGCTAAATTGATGAAAGTCCTAGGTGCTTCAGAAGAAGTGAAGTTTTCTGTAGCCTGAGGGATAAAACAGGGCCTAACGTACGCGTAGATAAACGCCCCGGGTTGTAAATCCCCGACGCATTAATTTTTTTAATGCCTTACGATCAGGATTGATTTCATAGCGCGGACCTAGGACCGTATCGGTTTCAATTTTGCGTACAGGAGTAATGGCTTCCAATAAATCAATATCCTCCGGCGCCAGAAGCTCCTGGACAGCTAACTCACCTTTTCCTTGCTGGTGAAGAAGATAAACCCTCCAAAATCCATCAGCCGTTCGAAAATTTAGGAAATACCTGGACTTAAATTTTCTAAGTACATAACGATCACCGTGTCGAAAAAGAGTATCGGTCCATAAAGGCCAACGCACCTGAATGCTGTCGCCCAGCCGTTTCACTGGCTCCTTATAACCACTCGACTCGTCTATTATAGTATCACCGGAAAGAGTGACGCCCGCTCCAATATCAGCAACTGAAATTTTTATGAGTGCCCGATTGCAAATGGTTACTAAATCATTCGACACTTCGAGCGTAGAACTATCCTCCTGAGAAAAATAAGACCCTAGAAGTCGGTCAGGTAACTGATTAATGTCCGGCACACCACTGGGTTGTGGTTGCTCAAACTGAACGGTCTGATCGCAAGCAGTTGCCAACAAAAGAATAACGGCTATCTGAAAAAAATGTATAACCAACCGCATCAGATGACTTAAGTTAAGATACTATCAAACGCCTTCACAAATCCCCTCATTTGATCAGCCGTGCCAATCGAAACACGGCACCATTCTTTCTGTTTGTAATCCCATATTCGCATCAGATAACCTTTATCCTGCATCCTAGAGAGAATCACCTTCCCTTCGGCCGGAGCAGGAAAGAAAACAAAATTGGTATGCGACTTACCGTATGAAATACCCTTTTTATCCAGGTAATCGGTTAGAATCAGACGTGCCTCGGAATTTTTACGACGCGTCATTTCCATAAACTCCAGATCACCCAACGATGCTTTGGCAGCAGCCAAAGAGGTGCTGGCAAAAGGAATATCTCCTCCGTATTTAGCAACCTTCTTGATCAGATCAGGTCGGGCAATCAGGTAGCCAATACGTAAACCCGCCAATCCATAAACTTTGGAAAAGGTCCGGCTGACAATAACATTCATATCTTTTTTTACCAGCTCCAACATGGAAACCTGCTGCTCAAGAGGTAAAAACTCCAGGTAAGCCTCATCTGAAAATACCGTCGCCTTCTCCGAAGCCGCTATACAAAACGACCGAACCACTTGAGGGTCAACCAACGTCCCGGTAGGATTGTTAGGATTACACACAAAAATCAATTTGGTGTCCTGCTTAATCGCCGCTGTCATTGCGGCGTAATCGCACTCGAGTTTGTCATTCAAGTTCACTTTATCCCAACGTGCAGAAAAAGTTTCAGCATGATTCATCAGCATCGGAAACGTAGGAAAAGGAGAAAGAACAGCACCACCCATGGCACCGAAAGCTTTTCCGCATTGAGAAAGGAGATCACCGGAGCCTGCACCTAAATGAATGTGATCCGGAGTTACACCCTCATGCTTCGCCAATAAGGCCTTTAGTTCAGTAATCAAATCAAAAGGATAACGGTTGCCATCAACAATGGCCTCTAAGATGGCCTTGCGAGCACGCTCCGAAGGACCAAAAGGATTTTCATTCGCGTTAAGTTTTACTGCCGGAGTACCTGAAATTTTTACCATACGCTCGGCCTGACTCAATGGCATGGCCGCCAGCTGCCCGGTAAAGCTTCCGGCCAAAGTAGCGCCTGAGGTTAGTGCAAAAGCTGAACGCAGCCATTGCCTTCTTTGCATCATTGTTTTCATCTCTATGTAGGTTGGTGGAGCCTTCCGCAGATACGGAAGACTTTTAAATGTAAGAATTTGATTTGGAGCTTAAAATAACCTCCGTCAGGGGGATTCAGAGCTTGCGCTCAATCATACGCATAAGATGCTCCAACGCCACGGCATCGGTTTGATCAAAGTGTCCCAAATATTGACTATCCACATCCAGAATCAGGGTTACCGCGCCATTCAAAAAACCCGGTACAACAATCTCTGATCGGGATTCTGAACTACAGGCAATGTGACCCGGAAATTGATCTACGTCGGGCACGATGATAGTTTCCTGACGTTCCCAGGCGGCCCCGCAAACGCCTTTTCCAAAATTGATTCGGGTGCAGGCAATTGGACCCTGAAACGGACCAAGTACAAGCACATCATTTTTAACGAGATAAAATCCAACCCAAAAAAAATCAAAAGTCTGCTTTAGTGCTGCGGCAACATTTGCCAGATTGGCTGTAAGATCATCTTCTGCTGAAAGCAGCGCCTCAATCTGTGGCAACACCTGCTGATACCGGGTTGCCTTGCCGGCTGTTTGATCGATAAAAAGATGCTCAGCCATTTTGATCAGACTCCTTCAACAGATCAGTAGACTCACCAGGCGTTGTTGAGGACTGCTCCTCTGTTTCCGGGTCACCAAAGAATCTTTTTTGAAAAATTAGAATGGATGCCACACCTGCAAAGATTGACGTGTCGGCAATGTTAAAAACTGGGCTAAAAAAAAGAAAATTATCACCACCAACATAAGGCAACCAGACTGGCCAGTTGATTTCAAACAAAGGAAAGAACAACATATCAATTACCTGTCCGTGAAACCATGGTGTTACAGACCCTGGCAGTTGATTGTTTAAAAGCACGCCATAGAATGTACTATCAATCACATTTCCAACCGCTCCACCAAGTATGAGCGCCAAGGCAATCAAAAATCCCCGATGCGCACCTTCCCGTACTGATTTAATTAAATACCAGCTTATACCAAACATGGCTACAATACGGAAACCGGTCAAAAACAATTTTCCAAATTCACTTTTCCACCGGATACCAAAAGCCATACCTGGGTTAAGCAGGTAGTGAAGTTTAAACCCATACTGTCCATCTCCATAGCCAAAAAGGGTAATTTCCTGATGGATGTACATGAACCTGTGAACAAGAATTTTACTTGTCTGATCGATGGCTATTACAGCCAATGCAATCAGGAAATAAGTCAGTGCTTTTCCAGGTGGTTTTAGTTCGTTATTGCGCTCCACGTTAAATTGATTTCTTTATTTCGGCCACTAAGGTAAAATCATCCATATCTAAGGGTGCTCCCGACGGCAATGCGGTAACAAACCCAATGGATAATGCCTGGGTTTCATTGCAAATGTACTTTTGAAAAGTATCGATGGCCAAAGCTATCTCCGGTTCGGGTTGAACCAAAGTTATCGTAATCTTATCCAAAACCTCAAGGCCGGTATCCTTCCTCAAATTTTGAATTCGATTGACCAGATCCCGTGCAATGCCTTCACGTTTCAATTCTTCCGTTACAGCAATATCCAAAGCAACTGTTACCGAGCCATCATTCGCTACAGACCAACCTGGAATATCTTCCGAACTGATCAAAACATCATCCGGCACAAATTCAAATCCAGATTTGCTCAATCGACCAATCTTCTCCAAAATAGAAATCTCATCCTGCGTAAATTCTGTGATAACCGCAGCAACATCTTTCATCTTCGGACCATATTGTTTTCCAAGTCGCGGAAAATTAGGCTTTACCTTTTTCACCAATAAACCAGATGCGTCATCGATGTATTCAATCTTTTTAACATTTACTTCCGATCGAATGATTTCCTCTGAAACACGGACGCGGGCCGCAAAACGCTCATCCAATACAGGCAACAGGATTCGACTCAATGGTGTTCTTACCTTGATCTTGTTATTTTTCCGAATGGAGTGCACCAGGGAGCAGATCCGTTGCGCATAATCCATAGTAAGCTCCAGTTCACGATCAATCCACTGCGTATCCGGCATTCTCCATTTGGTCAAATGGACCGATTCAACAGCCAACGGAGTATCGTTGTTTTTAGCATTATTCCGGATGTTTTCCGTTAGGTTTTTATAGAGCCAATCCGCAAAAAATGGGGCAATAGGTGACATGAGCTGTGCCGTCACAGCAAGACATTCGAATAAAGTTTCGTAAGCTGCTTTTTTATCTGCAGATAATTCACCCCGGTTAGCAGGTTGCCAGAAACGCTTTCGGTTCAGACGAACATACCAATTGCTCAGATGATCGTTAACAAATTCCTGAATGGCCCGAGCTGCTCGGGTGGGGTCATAATCATCGTATGCAGTCGTTACCTCATTTATAAGTGATTGAAGCTTTGAAAGAATCCATCTGTCCAGCACAGATAATTCATCGTAAGAAACCAGGTTCTGCTCATCCTTACTGAATCCGTCGATATTAGCGTAAAGCGCAAAAAATGAATAGGTATTGTATAAGGTTCCAAAAAATCTGCGTTGCGACTCAACCACCCCATCCATATTGAACTTAAGGTTATCCCACGGCGGCGCATTTTCGATCATGTACCATCGAACCGGGTCGGCTCCGTATTTGGAGAGTGCCTCAAAAGGATTGATCACATTGCCTAAACGCTTCGACATTTTGTTGCCGTTTTTGTCGAGTACCAACCCGGTAGAAATAACATTCTTAAAGGCAACACTATCGAACAACATCGAAGCGATCGCATGAAGCGTGAAGAACCAACCGCGTGTTTGATCAACTCCTTCAGAGATGTAGTCGGCAGGGAACGATACGGAGGCCGAGGGATTTGTTTGATCAACATTACCCTCAAATGGCCAATGATGCTGCGCATAAGGCATCGCACCACTGTCAAACCAAACATCAATGAGATCAGGCTCACGGTACATCGGCTTCCCGGTGGGACTTACCAGGATGATTTCATCGACGAAGGGGCGATGCAAGTCCAGTTGCTCGGGCCAGGAAGTTGTACTGAGCTTTTGCGTAATGCCTGCTGCTTCAGCTTTCGCAATTCCCTCTTTAAGCTCCTGAACAGAACCTATGCACACCTCTTCCTTTCCATCCTCTGTTCTCCAGATGGGCAACGGCGTACCCCAATAGCGCGAACGGGAAAGATTCCAGTCCACTAAATTTTCTAACCAGTTGCCAAATCGACCAGTTCCGGTTGATTCAGGTTTCCAGTTGATGGTCTTATTCAATTCAACCATCCGATCCTTACAGGCTGTTGTCCGAATGAACCAGCTATCAAGCGGATAATATAAAACGGGTTTATCCGTACGCCAGCAATGCGGGTAGCTGTGCTCGTACTTTTCAACCTTAAAAGCTTTGTTTTCTTCCTTCAGAATGATGGAAATGATAACATCAGTGGATTTATAATCCGCATGACTCTCATCGTCACCTGAATAATTCTTCACATAAAAATCAGACGCACTTAAAATTCGATGTGTTTTGATCTTATACCGATCAATACCCTCAACCAATCGGGAGCCAATCTGATCAATAAATTTTCCTTGACGATCTACCGTTGGACATTCGTTACCAGAGACATCACGTACTGTCATCGGAGGAACACCGTATTGCTTAGAAACACGGAAGTCGTCTGAACCAAAAGTTGGCGAGGAATGTACAATACCCGTTCCATCCTCAGTGGTAACAAAATCACCTGATAAAACCTGAAAGGCTTTATCAGCGTCGTACAGTGGTGTTAAATAGGGCATTAACTGCTCGTAACGAATGCCTATAAGTTGTTTTCCGGTAAACGTGGCAACAACTTCAAATGGGATAGCCTTATCACCTGGCTTATAATCAACCAATGATAGAGCGGCATTTTTTTCTGGAAAGTATTTTCCCACTAATTCCTTAGCCAGAATTACGCTGATTGGCTTAAAGGTATATGGGTTGTAGGTATTGATCTGAACATACGTGATCTTTTCACCAACGACCAAAGAGGTATTGGAAGGTAAGGTCCAGGGCGTAGTCGTCCAGGCGAGGAGATAAACATCGCCACTATTTTTTGAATACAGCCATTCAGATTGTTCATTTCTTCGCACGGCAAATTGCGCAACAATGGAAGTGTCACGAACATCTTTATAGCATCCGGGCAAATTAAGTTCATGTGAGCTCAGCCCCGTGCCGGCTGCAGGAGAGTACGGCTGAATCGTGTAACCTTTGTACAGAAGATTACGGTTGTACAGCATTTTCAGCAGCCACCAAATAGATTCAATGTATTTGCTGTCGTATGTGATGTATGGATTTTTGAGATCAACCCAATAACCCATTTTCTCAGTGAGGTCGTCCCACTGATCTTTGTACATCATGACCGTCTCCTTACACTTTCGGTTATACTCCTCAATGGAGATGGTCTTTCCGATATCATCTTTAGTGATACCAAGTAATTTTTCTACCTGAAGCTCAACAGGAAGTCCATGGGTGTCCCAACCACCCTTACGCTCCACCTGATATCCACGCAACGTTTTGTAACGGCAAAAAATATCTTTGACCGTGCGGGCCATTACGTGATGAATTCCGGGAGTGCCATTTGCAGACGGCGGCCCTTCGTAAA
>Ga0315904_10004432_pt1 | contig 20061 bp, 12 predicted proteins | sample LakEriMetagenome_6_FD_203529 | JGI IMG/M metagenome (GOLD analysis project Ga0315904, IMG submission 203529) | Freshwater fungal communities from buoy surface, Lake Erie, Ohio, United States - Buoy 12 MA120 | ecosystem: Environmental > Aquatic > Freshwater > Lake | place: USA: Lake Erie, Ohio...
GCATCCATGCCTGCGCTGGTCAGCCACGCCGGCTCCTGGGGCGTGGGCACCCCCTTCCGCATCACCGCACCCGGGAAATTCTCGAAAGGACCGCTTTTCCTGACAGGCTACGCCGGCTCGGGCTCGATCGAGGCCCACATCGAGCCCTTGGAGCGGGCGATGAGCCGGTCGGCACCGAATGCGTGGATCTGGTCGCGCTTCAGTTCCGCGTGCTCCTTCGTCGTCGTGAGCACGATCACGCGGCCCCGCGTGTCGACCTCCGCGGCCATCTTGAAGGCCGTCTCCGCGGTGTGGCCGAAGAGCCGCCGCAGCATCGCGATCACGTAGTCGTAGGTGTGGTCGTCGTCGTTCCAGAGGACGACGTGATACCGCGGCTGGCGACGCGGTTTTTCCGCGGTCATGGGCCGCGGGCGGCGGACGGGAACGACGGCCTCCGCGGCGGGAACTTCGTGAACGGCACTGGCGGAGTCAGGCATCGGTCTGGCACACTCCGAAACCCCGGGGCCGGCACCGCCCGGGTGGAACATCATTATAGAGAGGGTGCCCCGGGCAGCCGCCAGTGGCCCGCGCCCCATCGCCGTCATTTTGGAGTTCATCGTGCTCGACCGCCGCTTCGTCGCCGACAACGTCGATCTCGTCGCCGCCAACTGCCGCGCCCGCGGCTCGGCGGCCGACGTCGCGAAGTTCGCCGCCCTGGATCGGCTCCGCCGCCAGCTCCAGGCCGACATCGATCGGCTCAACCAGCAGGCCGGCCAGGTGAGCAAGTCGATCGGCAAGGCGGCCGATGCGGCCGAGCGGGAGGCCAAGAAGGCCGAAGGACGGCGGCTCCGCGAGGAGGTCGCGGCCCTGGAAACGAAGGCGGCGGAGATCGTCGCCGAGAGCGACGCCATCCTCCGGGCGATCCCCAACCTCACGCATCCCGCGGCCCCGGTCGGCGGCGAGGATGCCGCCGTCGAGATCCGCCGCGGGGCGACGCCGGTGCCGAGCTTCTCCTTCAAGCCGCGTGACCACGTGGATCTCGGCGCCGCGCTCGACCTGTTCGACTTCGAGGCCGGCGCCACCGTGGCCGGCCACGGCTTCTACTTCCTCAAGAACGACGCCGTGCTCCTCGAACTGGCCCTGCAGCGGTACGCCGTCGACCTGCTGCAGCGGGAAGGGTTCACGGTCATGACCACGCCCGACCTGGCCCGCGACACGATCCTCGAAGGCACCGGCTTCATGCCGCGTGGGCCCGAAACGCAGATCTACTCGATCACCGGCTCCGACCTGTCGCTCGTGGCCACGGCCGAGATCACGCTCGGCGGTGCCTTTCACGAGCGGATCTTCGAGGCCGAGGAGCTGCCGCTGAAGCTCTGTGGCATCAGCCACTGCTTCCGCACCGAGGCCGGGGCCCACGGCCGGGCCACCCGCGGCCTGTACCGCGTGCACCAGTTCACGAAGGTCGAGATGTTCGCCTTCACGGCGCCGGAGCAGAGCGCGGCGATGCACGACCTGCTGCTCGATCTGGAGTGCCGGCTGTTCGACGGCCTGGGCATCCCCTTCCGGGTCATCGACACGGCCTCCGGCGACCTCGGCGGCCCCGCCTACCGGAAGTTCGACCTCGAGGCCTGGATGCCGGGCCGCGGGGAGGCGGGTGAGTGGGGCGAGGTGACGAGCACCTCGAACTGCACCGACTACCAGTCGCGGCGGCTCGGCCTCCGCTACCGCAAGCCGGGCGAGAAGGGGACGCAGTTCGTCCACACGCTCAACGGCACGGCGGTCGCGATCAGCCGGGCGTTGATCGCGATCCTGGAAAACCACCAGAACGCCGATGGCACCGTGACCGTGCCGGAGCCGCTGGTCGCCTGGATGGGCAAGCGGACGATCGCGCCACCGCAGCGGTAGACCGGATTCGACTTGGGTGTGTCTCGCACATCTCGCCCCGTCGTTGAGCCAGTCTGTCTCTTGGGAATGGTGTTGCGCGTTCTCCAGTCATGCGCTCGGCTTGACATGCGCGAACGGCACAAAAAGCCCCCGGCGGGAGCCGGGGGACTCCGGGTTGCATCTCATCCCGGGTGCCATGCGATGTGGGTTTGAACCGGGAAATCACGTTGAGTGATGCGGCATGGACGGCGGGATGGTTTTCACACCCGGAGTCCCCGGGTTGCCACCCGGGGCTTCTTGGGCCGGCGACGGGACCGATCGCCTGTGTACGGGTGGTCAAAACACGATTCGCCGCCGGATCCCTGCAGCGGCGCCGCTCTGTTGAACTCCTCCGCGCAACAGCAAAAGGCGTGAGCCGAGGGAATGCGGATGGCCTCCGGTGGAGCGACGCGGATTCCCTCACCTTACGGTTCGGGCTTCCCGGCAGCGGGGGCGGCACAAGTCGCCGCTGCGCGGTCTTGCAGATTCTCGCTGTGGCCGCGGCGGCCACACGCCGCCGAAACTGTCCGCACGTCGTCGGGCCCGGCATTCAGCGGGCGCGAGCGATTTTTGTCGCCGCCGCCATCGCGGGCTGCGATCAATCAGCCGACGGATCGCGTGGTGGACGAGACGCAGGGCCGACCGCAATGGCGCGAGCCCGGCGAACCGTAAGCCGCCGAGAAACCCGGCCCGCAGGGCCGCGGATTCTGGGCGGCTTTTTTGTTGCATGGATGTGAATCCGCATCCCAGCATCACCGGAGGCCAGCGTCATGTCCGCTTCCCGCATTTCACGTGCCCGCCTCGACCACCGCCGCAGCCGCAGTCGCCGGCAACGCCTGCAGTCGGCGCTCGAGCGGCTCGAGTCGCGGACCGTGCTCGCGGCCGTTCCGGTGGGGGGGCAGTTTCTGGTGGATGAGGCGTTGTCGCCCCCGGAAAACACCGCCGTGGCGGCGATCCTCGACACGACACCCGGCACCGGCGGCCGCTTCGTGGCCGTCTGGCAGACCTATGGCGCCGACGGGTTCGACATTGTCGCTCGGGTCTACGATCGCGACGGCACGGCGCTCGGCAGCGGACCGTTCGCGGTCAACGAACCTGTGCTCGTGCCCTCCGTTGACGGCAACCAGATCGCCGCCACCGTGGCGAGCGACGGCAATGGCCGGTTCGTGGTCGCCTGGCAGTCGGAAGACACCGTCGCCGGCGGCTATGACGTGTACTACCGCATGGGCACGGTCGACGTCGCCGGCGTGGTGACGCTCTCAGCGCAGGCCCGTGCCAACACGCTCGCGACGCTGGGCGATCAGGCCGCGCCGTCGGTGGCGATGGCGGCTGACGGCGATTTCGTGCTCGCCTGGCAGGGGGATGCGGCCGACGGAACGGACGTGTTCTACAAGCGGGGCACCGCCGCGGGCCTCGCGGCGGGCGACGAGGTCGTGGCGAGCACGTACACGATCGGCGACCAGACGAGCCCGGAGGCGGCGATCGATGCGGCCACCGGCGACTTCGTGCTCGCCTGGCGCGGGCCGGATCCGACGGCCGACGGCGAAGAGGGCGAGGTTGCGGGGGGCGTGTTCTTCAAGGCCTTCAACGCCGACACGCTCGCCGACACGGGCGATGTCCGGGCCAATGCCGCCACCTACAACGACATCGTCGCGCCGGCCGTCGCGATGAACACCGCGGGCGGGATCGTCGTGGCCTGGCAGGTGGAGGGATCCGAGGGCAGCGGTTCCGATGTCTATGGCCGGCGGTTCACGTTCAGTCGCGGTCCGGCGCAAGCCACGCCGCTGGCGACCGCCGGGGCCGGCACGGGCGACTTCGCCTGGAACACCACGACGGCGAAGCCGCAGCGGGCGCCGACGGTGGGCATCGACGCCGATGGCGACATTTTCGCGGCCTGGCAGAGCCAGCAGCAGGATGGCTTCAGCTGGGGCATCTACGGCCGGCGGTACGCGGCTGCCGCCGACGCCTTCAGCGCCGAAACGCTCGTCAACACAGGCATCCAGTCGGGGCCGCAGGTGGCGCCGCGGATCGCGATGGACGGAGGCGGCCGGACGGTGGCGGTGTGGGTCGGACCGCTCGTGCCCGAGATCGAGGAAGGGGGCCGGCAGCCGTCGATTCGTGCCCAGATCTATGACGACGCGGGGGGCACGGCCGGCGGCGGCGAACTCAGCCTGGCCACCTATGTCGGCCTGGAGGACCAGCCGGCGGCGGTCGCCACCGACGCCGCCGGAAACTTCGTCGTCGTCTGGCAGAGTTGGGAAGACACGGGCGACGGCAGCGACTTCGGCATCTACGCGAAGCTCTTCCAGGCCAACGGCGTGCCGATCGACCTCGACGAAAACGGCATCGACGACGACACGCTGCTGGTCAACACGCTGACGGTGGGCGGCCAGTCGAGCCCGGCCGTGGCGATGGACGCCGCCGGCAACTTCGTGGTCGTCTGGCAGTCGACCCAGGGCGACGGATCGGGAACGTCGATCCGCGGGCGGCGGTACGACGCATCCTTCAAGGGCTGGGCCGACGACGCGGACTTCCTCGTGAATCAGATCACCGACGGCGATCAGGTCGCTCCCGCGGTGGCGATGGACGCCGCCGGCAACTTCATGGTCGTGTGGGTCGGCTCCGACGAGGATCCCGACACTGCGGACGTGGAAGGCACCGGCATCCGGGCCCGCCGGTTCGCCGCCGATGGCACGCCGCAGCCGGGGGGCGAGTTCCTCGTCAACGCCGAGCGGCGGACTTCCCAATCCGGACCGGCGATCGCCATGAACGCGGCGGGCGAGACGGCGATCGCCTGGGTCAGCGACCACAACGTGCTCACCGATCCGGAAGACACGGAGAAGAGCATTTTCGTCGCCTGGTATGCCGCCGACGGCGCCCGCCTGGGCGCGAACGACCTGCTCGCCCACACCTACACGAAGGACGCCCAGGAAAGCCCCGCCGTGGGCATCGATGCCGCGGGCGACTTCACGCTCGTTTGGCAGAGCATCAACCAGGAACTGAACGTCGATGGCGAGGGCTCGAGCTGGGGCGTCTACGCCCGGCAGTTCGTCGTCGACGAGGCGACGGGAACGATCTCGTCGCCGCAGACGCAGGAGTTCCGCGTCAACCAGACGGTCGCGGAGTCGCAGCGGTTCCCGGCGGTCGGGGTGGACGCCGCCGGCCGCTTCGCCATCGCCTGGCAGACCATCGGCCAGGACGCCGCCAGCTGGGGCATCTACGCGCGGCAGTACGCCGCCGACGGGCTGCCAGTCGGCTCCGAGACGCGGGTCAACACGGCGCAGACAGGGCCCCAGATCCTGCCCGCCGTGGCCCAGCGGGTCACCGGTGATTTCAACATCTTCTGGTCGGGTCAGGGCCTCGATCGCACGGAGGGCACTTCGGGTCAGCGGTATCGGTTCATCGCCGACGACTTCAATCGAGGCAACCAGGCGTCGCTCGGGCCGGCCTGGACGACCCAAGTCGGGTCCTACGACATCGAGGGTGACGTGGCGGCGGTGCGGACCCCGTTGGGAGTCGCCACGTTCGACGGCGCAAGCCTGGCCGATGTCGCGGTGGAGGCGCGGATCACGCTCGGCGGGCCGGCCTATACCTACGGCGGCGTGGTGGCCCGCTACGGCGGCGCCGGCGACAGGAACATGTACTGGGGCGGGATCAAGCGGCTCGACGGGAAGTTCAGCGCCGAGATCTGGAAGAACGTCGGCGGCACCTGGTCGCTGGTGGGCACGCGGGCCATCTCCGCCGGCGCCGGGGTCGTGCGACTGGAGGTGATCGGCGACGCGCTGCAGCTGTTCTTCAACGACGAACTCGTCGTGTTCGCCAACGATCGCTCCATCGCCGGGCCGGGCGGGGTGGGCATCCGCGGGTCGGCCGAGACGACGGGCGACGACTTCCGGTTCGTGGCCCTGCAAAATGCCGGCGGCACCTACACCTTCCGCGACTTCTTCAACCTCTCGACCGGGTCGCAGCCGAGCCGCTTCTGGGTGGACCGGGCCGGCGACTTTACGATCCGCGGGAACGCGGCGGTGGGCGCTGGGGCGGTGAACAACTTCACGCTGAATGCCCCGGCTGGGGCCGACGGCACGGTGCGGGCGACGGTGGTCGCCGACGTGGCGGGCGGCTACGCGGGCGTGAGCGGTCGCTACACGGGCTTCGGCGATCGCGATCTGTATTGGGCGGGCCTGGCGAATCGGGGCGACGTGCTGTTCGCCGAGATCTGGCGGATCCAAAATGGGGGCTATTTCCTCCTCGCCTCCACCCGTCTGCCGGCGGCCGTCCCCACGGCGGCGCACGACGTGCGGTTCGATCTGGCCGGCACCGCGCTGCGGCTGTCGATCGATGGCACGCTGGTGACGACCGCCCAGGATGCGGCCCTGCCCGGCCCGGGTTCCTTCGGCATCCGCAGCGGAGCGGGGGGCGTGGTCCGAGAAGTGGTGGTCGAGGCTCCACAGTCCGTGAGCCTGCCGTATTCGACCTCCTTCCCGGCGCAGGAGGACGGCACGCTCGGCCCGGGATGGACGACCCGGATCGGCGGGTTCTCGACCGCGACCTCGGCGGCCGTCGCCCTGGCGCCACTCAACCTGGCCACACTGAACACCGCCCCGTTGGCCGACCTGTCCGCCACGGCCGCGCTGCTGGTCGACGGCGACGCTGAATATGCCGGCTTCGCGATGCGCTATGTCGGTCCCGGCGACACCAACATGGTGTGGGGCGGGCTGGCGAACCGCGGCGGCACCCTGTTCGCAGAGTTCTGGCGCAACCAGGGCGCCGGCTGGAGCCGCGTCGCGACCTCGACGCTCGCGGGCATGCCGGCGGCCGTCGCCCACGTGGTCCGCATGGATGCCGAGGGCACGGCCCTCCGGCTGTTCGTGGACGGCCAGCTGCGGACGTTCGCCAACGACAACGGCGTCGCCGCCGCCGGACTGTTCGCCTTGCGGTCGTCCGGAGGAGTGACCTTCGACGACCTCGCGGTCGCGCCGCTGTCGGCCACGCCGGCGGGGCTGCCCTTCGCGACCGGCTTCGACGCGACTCCCGACGGTCTGCTCTCCAGCCAGTGGACCGAGCCGGTGGGCTGGTTCTCCACGGCCTCGTCCGCCGCGGTGGGGCAGACCGAGCTGAATCTCGCGCTGCTCAACGGGGTCGCTGTGCTCGACGCCGACATGCAGGCCCTGATCGGCGTGCCTGTGGCGGGCAGTTACGCCGGGTTCGCCAGCCGGGCCGCCGGTGGCGGCGACCGCAACCTGCTCTGGGGCGGGATCGTCAACCGCGGCGGCGGCATCTCGGCCGAACTGTGGGCGAATCAGGGGGGCGTTTGGCAGCTGCTCGGGGCCGCCGCCGCCCCGGGGGACGTGGCCATCCCGCACACCGTGCGGATGGTGGCCAACGGGTCTGCGCTGCAGTTGGCCGTCGACGGCGTGACGCTGCTCACCCGCACCACCGGCCTCGTGACCGCGGGGGGCGTGGGCATTCGCGGCTCCGCCGGCGCGCGCGTCGATAACCTGGCCATCGCCGCCGGTGGGGCCTGATGCCGTGAAAAATTGGGCTTTTCCCGGGCCGACTGCCGAACTATAGACACCCCCACGAAGGTGGCACGCCCGCACGAGGGGGTGCCTGGTGTGGGTGCCATGAACGCGGCGGGCGGGAGGCCTGATGGCGATGTACCGAGAAGTCAGCCGGTGCCGCATCTGCGGTGGCGGGAGTTTGCGGCCGATCCTCGACCTGGGCATGCAGGCGCTCACCGGAGTGTTTCCGGCGGCGGCCGCGGAGCCCGTTCCGGCTGCGCCGTTGGAACTGGTGCTGTGCGACGACGTCGCCGGCTGCGGCCTGGTGCAACTGCGGCACTCGCATGCCCCGGAGCAGATGTACGGCGCCGGCTACGGATACCGGTCCGGATTGAACGCCTCGATGGTGGATCACCTGGTCCACCGCGGGCACGTGGCACGGTGGCAGGTGGACCTCGGTCCCGGCGACATCGTGCTCGACATCGGCAGCAACGACGGCACGCTCCTCAACTCCCTGGTCGCTACCGGCGCCCGTCTCGTGGGCATCGATCCCGCCGCCGACGTGCTCGCGTCGCACCACCATCGGGCAATCGAGCGGATTCCCGAGTTCTTCAGTCGCGACACGGTCCGGCGGCATTTGGGCGGTCGGCGGGCGACGCTGATCACCGCCATCGCCATGTTCTACGACCTGGAGGATCCGCTGGGCTTTCTCCGGGACGTGCACGACCTGCTGGATGACGACGGAATCTGCGTCCTCGAGCAGAGCTATCTGCCGCTGATGATCGAGCGGGATGCATATGACACGGTGTGCCACGAGCACCTGACCTACTTCGCCCTGCGGCAGGTCTGCTGGATGGCGGAGCGGGCCGGGCTCGTCGTGCTCGACGTCGAGATCAACGACGTCAACGGGGGCAGTTTCGCCACGACGCTGGCACGCCGCGGCTCCCGCCACACGGCCGACGACCGCCGGGTCGAGAGCCTGCTGGAGTGGGAGGAACGCATGGGACATGGCGGGCACCTCGTGTACGCGGCCTTCCGGCACCGCGTCGAGAGGCACCGCGATCAGCTCCGCGGCCGGCTGCTCGACCTGGCGGCCGCTGGCAAGCGGGTGTACGGCTATGGCGCCTCGACCAAGGGCAACGTCGTGCTGCAGTACTGCGGCCTGACGCCCCGCGACCTGCCGGCGATCGCCGAGGTCAACCCCACCAAGTTCGGCTGCGTGACGCCCGGTACCGGCATTCCGATCCTGCCGGAGCACGAGGTGCATGCCATGCGGCCCGACGTGCTGCTGGTGCTGCCGTGGCACTTCCGGCAGGCGATCGTCGCCCGGGAGCAGCTGCACCTGCAACGCGGCGGCAGGCTGCTGTTTCCCCTGCCCCGCATCGAGATGCTCGGCCGCGAGGGGCTGCGGCGGGCAGCTTGAACCCACGAACAGGAGGATCGCCATGACCATTCCAGCGCTCCACGATCTGGCACGCCGCTTCGAGCGCCGCTGCCTGCGTCCCCTGCTGCGGAGAGGCAGACGGCGGAGGGAAGCGGGCGGCCGCGACGATTTCGTGGCCCGGATCGAGGCTCGTCTCGACCTCTTGGAGCGGCTGCTCCGGGAGAGCCTCGGGCTGCAGTGCGTGGCCCTCCGTGAGGCCAGTGAACCGCAGCCCAGTGCGGTCCCGCGCGGACCGGCAACCGCCCTGAGAAGGACATCCGCATCATGCGACGCATCTCCACCCTGCTGATCGATCTCCGGGCCGCGCAGACGAATCCCGAGCGGGGCATCGCCACCTATTCCCAGGCGCTCGTCGAGCACCTGTGCCGCGCCATGCCGGAGACACGGTGCCTGTTCCTGCACGACAGGGACCAGCCGTTGCCGGTCCGGCACGCCGAACTTTCGCGGCTCGGCACATGGCACGACGAGCAGGCCCTCGCCGCCGGTGTCGGCGGCCGCATCGACGCGGTGTTCACGGCCTGTTTCTTCGTCTGGCTCCACGGTCGCGGCGCGGAGTATCTCCTGCCCCGGTGGCTGCGGCCCCACGCACCGCTGCGGCTCGGGATCGTGTACGACCTGATCCCGTATCTGTTCCCGGAGGCCTACCTCGCCGACCCGACCGCCCGCTGCAACTACATGACGGCGTTCGACGCCATGCGGTCGTATGACGCCCTGTTTGCCATCAGCGAGACGACGCGACGCGACGCGATCCGGCTGGCGGGCATCGCCGGTCGGCGGATCGTCACGATCGACGGCGACATCGACGAAGGCAAACGCCGGTTGCTGGCCGCGGCCGCGGATCCGCTGGCTCCTCTGCGGCACGGCCTCGACGGCCCCTACTTCCTGTACATCGGCGGCGGCGATTGGCGCAAGAACCTGACGGGCATGGTTCGCGGCTTCGCCGCCCATCACCGGCTCGACCCGCACGGCAAGCTCGCGATCACGTGCCGCCTGTCGGAGTCGCAACGGGGGGAACTCGCGGCCCTGGCCGCGGCCGAAGGGCTCGCGCCGGGGACGGTCGTATGCACGGGATACGTCAGCGACGCCGACCTGCTGCAGCTGGTCCGGCATGCCGAGGCCTCCGTGTTTCCATCCTTCTACGAAGGGCTCGGTCTGCCGATCCTCGAGGCGTATGCGGCCGGGACACCGGTCCTCGGCGCCGACAATTCCGCGATCCGGGAGCTCGTGCTGCCGGATCTGCTGTTCGATGCCGCCGATCCGGCTGCGATCGGGGGGGCGCTCCGACGGCTGCGGGCGGACCCGGGGCTGCGTGACCGGTCGCTGGCCTTCGGCCGGCGGGTGCTGCGCCGGCTCGGCTGGCCGGCGGCGGCCGACCGGATCGCCTCGTGCCTCCGGGCGGCGGGCCGTTCATCGGATAGCCCGCCACCGAACCGCGTCGCCGTCATCGCCGCTCACGACAGGGATGCACGGTTCACCGCCGGCCCGTGGGCGGCCGGGTGCGCCGTCGATCTTTTTCTGCCGATGGAGGCCTGCGGCATGTCGGCACCCGGCCACCTGGCCGGCGTGTTCCCGCTCGAGATCGTGCGCACCGTCCTCACGGGCAGCCGGTATCGGCGGGCGATATTCATGCTCGATGCGGCGGCGGAGCGCCACGACCCCTTCGACCACATCCTCGCCACCCGCATCGGCTGCGACGTCGAACGTTGGGTCTACGTGCCGGGTTCGACCCCCGCGAGCCTGCTCGCCACGCCGCTCGGCAGCCGGTGCTCCGACCCGGCCGCCGCCCTGCGGTGGCTCGTTGACACGGGCGAGATCACGGGCTTCCTGGTCGATGAGGTCGTGTGTCGCGACCACATCATCGCCGCGCTCGGCGGTCGGGCCGCGGCCGTGCGCATCGAGGTCGGGCGGCCGGTCGCGGCTGCGGCCGCCTGATTCATGGGGGCGGTCGAGCCCCGAAACCCACGGAGCGCCTCGCATGCAGCGGACCGTCCTGTTCGTCACGCATCCGCAACGGGCCTGCGGCGTGCATCAATTCGGCCTGCAGATCCTCGAGATCCTGTCATGCTCGGGCCGCTACCGGTTCGTTCCGGCCGAAGTCACCACCGTGGGAGACCTGGAGGGGGCGATCGCCGCCGCCCGGCCGGAAGCCATGCTCGTCAACTGGCATCCGATCACGTTTCCCGCCGTGCCGCCGCGGGCCTTCCGGGCCACGGGACTGCCGATCGCGGCCCTGATGCACGAGATCACGGATGCCATGGTGCAGGATTCGGAGGTCCTGCCGTTCGACCACTGCATCGACCACGATCCGAGCGGTCGGCGGGACAATCCGCGGTTCGTGCGGAGTTGTCGTCCGCTGCCGGCCTATACGAATCCCTTCGCCCCGCCGCCGCTGCCGACGATCGGAACCTTTGGATTCGCCGGGCCCACGAAGGGCCTCGAGGAGCTGGTGCTCCGGGTGCAGGAGGAGTTCGACGAGTGCCTGATCCGCATGGCGCTGCCGTTCAACGCGTTCGGCGATCCGGACGGCACGGCGTCGCGGGCGCTGGCCCGGCGGTGTCGCACGCTGATCACCAAGCCCGGCGTCCGGCTCGAGGTGTCGCACGAGTTTCGCAGCATCCCCCGCGTGCTCGACTTCCTGGCCCGCAACTCGCTCAACGCGTTCTTCTACGTCGAGCAGGAGGCGCGCGGCATCTCCAGCGCGGTCGATCTGGCGATCGCCGCCGGCCGTCCCGTGGCCGTGCGGCGGACGAGCATGTTTCGGCATGTCGTCGCGGCCACGCCCTCGATCTGCGTGGAGGAACGGTCGCTGCAGGACATCCTTGCGGCCGGCACCGCCCCGCTGGAGCCGTTTCGGGCCGCCTGGACGCACGACCGCATTCGGGCCGACTACGAGATGCTGCTCGACGACGTGCTTGCCGAGCGGCCGTCGGCGGCGCCGGCACCGGTGCCAACGCCAGTGCCGCCTCGGCGGTGGTGGCGCCGCCTGCGGCTCACCACTTGAGGCCGAACTTAGCCCCCTGCGACTCGCCTCCGAGCCCACCCTTGAGCGGGCCGGAACGCTTCTTCACGACGGGCGGCGGGGCCGGCTCTTCAGCCGCCGGCTCCTCCGGCTCCGCGGCTTCCTTGGCCACCGGCGTCGGCGCCAGGGCCTTGATCGACAGCGACATCCGCTGCTCGTCCGGATCGACGGCGAGCACGCGGCACTCGACCGTCTCCCCCTCCTTGAGCACATCGCCCACGCTGCGGATGTGCCGCGTGGCGAGCTCGGAGATATGAACGAGCCCCTCGACGCCCGGCTCGAGCCGCACGAACGCGCCGAACTGGGCGATCCGGCTGACGGCGCCCCGCACGGTGGCGCCCACGTGATACTTCTCGGCGGCCCGCTTCCACGGGCTCTCCACGAGGTCGCGAGCGGAGAGGCCGATCTTGCCGGTCTGGCGATCGATCTTCTTGACGATGACGCGAACTTTCTGGCCCGCCTGGAGGACGTCGGCGGCGTTCGCCACCCGTTCCCAGGACAGCTCGCTGACATGCACGAGTCCCTCGACGCCGTTGCCGATGTCGACGAACGCGCCGAAATCGCGGACGCTGCGGACGATGCCGTCGAGCTCATCCCCGGGCTCGAGCGTCTCGAGCAGCTTCGCCTTGGCGTCGGCGGCCTGCTTCTCGATCACCGCCCGGCGCGAGAGCACGAGCCGTCGGGCCTCGGGCACGAGTTCCGTGACCAGGCTTTCGAGCGTCTGCCCCACCAGCTCCTCGAGATTTTCGATCCGCCAAGTGCTCACCAGGCTCGCGGGCATGAAGCCGCGCAGGCCGCCCACCTCGCACTCCAGGCCCCCCTTGTTGGCCGCCTTGACGTGCGCCTCGACGATCATCCCCGCCTGGAGCTGCGTCCAGTCTTCGACGGCCACGGCCCGGTTCGCCGGGGCGACGTCATAGAGGCCGTCCTCCTGGTTGCGTGAGCCGACGGAGACCTCGACCGATTCGCCGACGGCCGGCAGATCGGCTCCCGCCTCCAACAGTCCCGCCAGCCGCATCGCCCCCTGCCGCCGGGCACCGAGGTCGATGAACGCGGTGTCGGGGCCGACTGCGAGCACGGTGCCCACGAGCCGCGTGCCCGGCTCGAGGGGTGCATCGGCCTTGGCGCCGACCTCGGCCGTGAGCAGGTCGTCCACCGCCATGCCGCCGAGCGCCGCCTCGAAGTCGGCTTCCAGGTCGTCGTCGAGAGCGGCCCGGAGATTCGGCACGGCGACCCGCTTCGCGGGCGGCAGCACATCGGCGAACGGCGACTTCGTGCCGCTCTCGCGCCGCCGATCACGGCGTCCACCGCGCCCCGCCGGGCGATCGCCAGCCGGCGGTGGTGGCGAAGCGGTAGCTGGCGCGGCAGCCGGTGCGGGCTCGGACGGGGAGGGCACCGCAGGTGCTGCCGCAGGGGGTGCGACGGTCGCAGAGGGTGCGATGGTCGCAGCCGGTGCCGGGGCCGGCGCGGAACCAGTGACGTACTGCACCTTCGGCGCCAGCGACGGCGGCTTCACGCCGGGCCGCTGCGTGCCGATCGGGATCCGTCGCGACGGCTGCTCACCCTCGGATGCGTCCGCGGGCGAAGAATCGGGAGTCTCGTTCATCGTGGAGCGGCGATCGGAGCGGGCCGTCGAACTTCAAATGCGGGAAACAGGACTTGAACCTGCACGGTATTACTACCACCAGGCCCTCAACCTGGCGCGTCTGCCAATTCCGCCATTCCCGCGGCGATGCAAGGCATTCTCAACCGGTTCGGCCGCCAGTCAAGCCATCAGGGGTTCAACGGCCCCGCGAGACGGGGGCCGGATGCCAGCGGCGGGCGAGCAGATCGTCGGCAGCGGCGAAGGCCACGATCCCGGCGAACAGAACCAGGCTCCAGGCCACGTCACCGAGGGGCCGGAAGTGGGCCAGTGCTGCCACGTAGCACTCGACGACACCCGCCATCGTGCGCGGGTAACCGCCGATGAAGAACCAGTGGGCCAGGTTCGTGGTCAGGAAAAACACTACCGCGCTCGCCGCCGCACCACCGACCACCGCCGCCCAGCGGCCGCGGTTCACGAGCCGGCCAATGAGCGCCGGCCAGGCGGAGGCTGCGTACACCACGGCAGCAATTGCCAAATTGCCATACCCTGGCTCGAACAGGTTGCTGATGGCGAGCGCGGCGAGCGGCACCGAGGCCGCCACCAGGCGTCGCGGAAACAGCGCCCCCGCGGCGAGGGCCACGGCGGCCAGCGGGGTCACGTTCCACAGCGGCCCGCCGTTCCACTCCGGCCGCCACATCCTCCCTACGACGGCGACGGCCACGAGCACGAACCAGACCGCTGCCATGGCCAGGCCGCTGCGGCCGCGCAGGCTGCACCAGTCGCCCGCCGCTGTCTCGGCACCGCTGGATGTCTTCGTCTGCATGGGCGGGCGACCTCCGGGTGTGCGCTCGAGACCAGTTCCGGGCGGCACGATTCCCGCCCTGGGGAACGGCCGATCAGCCGATACACTAGCGATTTTCACGCCCAGGGCAAGCGAAACCCGAGAAATCACCGTCATGCCCGCGGCATCCCCCCAACCCGTCACGCTCTCGTTCGAGCACGCCGAAGATGGCTTCGTGACGCTCTCGTTTTTGGTTCCCGACCACCGCCAGAACGTGCTCACGCCGGGCGTGCTTGCCGACCTGGCCGCCGCCCTCGACGACCTCGAGAACCGCCCGCCACGGCGCCGGCCACGGGGCCTCGTGCTCCGCTCCGCTCGCGCCGGATCCTTCTTCGCCGGTGCCGACGTGGCGCGGCTCGACGAGGTTCGCCGCCTGCCCGAGGCGGAGATCGCGCGGCTGTGCGATGCGGGCAGGGCGCTCTTCGCCCGGCTGTCGCGGCTACCCTGGCCCTCGGTGGCGGTCATCGACGGCGTCTGTCTCGGCGGCGGGTTGGAGTTGGCACTGGCCTGCGACCTCCGGGTGGCCACCGATGCCGAACACACGCTCCTCGGCTTTCCCGAGGTCAAGCTCGGTCTGCTGCCCGGCTGGGGGGGCACGGTGCGGCTGCCGCGGCTGATCGGTCCCGGCCCCGCGGTGGAACTGGCGGCGTCGGGCGAGAACGTCGCTGCGGCGGCCGCGGCGCGGATCGGGCTGGTCGATGCCTGCGTGCCCGCCGAGCAGGCGATCGAGACGGCCCACCGGCTCATCGATGCCCACGGGCAGAGCGGCGTGGTCGCCGCCCGCCGCCGCCGGCAGGCGTCGGCCGTCGAACTGGATCCACTGGAACGCGAGTTTCTGGAGGCGACGTCGTCGGCCGTGATCCTCGGGCGGACCGGAGGCCACTATCCCGCGCCCCCGGCGATCCTGCGGACGATCCTCGCGGGGGCGGCGGTCGATGCCGATGCGGCCGGGGCGATCGAGTCGGCGGCGTTCGCGAAACTGGCTCGCTCGCCCGTGGCCGGCCAGCTGCTTCGCGTGTTCCGCGGCGGCGAGCGCAACCGCCGCGATCCGGGCATCGGCAGTGGCGATGCCGCCGCCGAGCCGTCCGCCGCGGCCGCACCGGTCGCCGCGCCAGCCGTGATCGGGGCGGGCATCATGGGGGCGGGAATCGCCGCGGCGCATCTCCGCACGGGATGTGTCGCAACGCTCATCGACGTCTCCGCCGCCGCCCTCGCGGCCGCCGTGCCGGGGCTGCTCGAAGAGGCCGCCTGGGACCGGGCCACGAAGCGCTCCGATCCCGCACGGGCGCTGGCGCTTGCCGGCCGGCTCCGCACCGCCACGCAGCTCGCGGCCGTCGCCGACGCCGACCTCGTGATCGAGAGCGTCACCGAGCGGACCGACGTCAAGCAGCAGGTGCTCGCCGACATCGAGCGGCTCGTCGGCCCCGCCACCATCATCGCCACCAACACCTCCACCAATCCGATCGCCCGGCTGGCCGCCGACCTGGCCGACCCGGCGCGGTTCTGCGGGATGCACTTCTTCAATCCCGTGCGCCGGATGACGCTCGTCGAGGTGGTCCGCGGGCCGGCGACCAGCGACGCCACCGTCGCCGCGGTCGTCGCCCACGCCAAGCGGCTCGGCAAGTGCCCGGTCGTCGTCCGCGACAGCCCGGGCTTTCTCGTCAACCGCGTCCTCATGCCCTACCTCCACGAGGCCGTGGAGATGGCCCGCGAGGGTGTGGAGTGCGGGCGGATCGATCGCGTGGCGCGGGGCTTCGGGATGCCGATGGGCCCGATCGAGCTCTACGACATGATCGGCCTCGACACCGCGTTCTACGCGGGGCTCGTGTTGAGCGCGGCCTACGGCGATCGCATCGAGGCTTCGCCGGTGATCCCGGCGCTGGTCAAGTCGGGGCGGCTGGGCCGCAAGAGCGGCTGCGGCTTCTACCGCTACGCGGCTGCGGCCAGCAAGCCGCGGATGCTCGGCCCCGACGCCGGGGCCGCGGAGTTGATCCGCCGCTATGCGCTGCCCCCCCGCGACACGAGCGACCGCACGATCGCCGACCGGCTGCTCCTGCCGATGCTGCTCGAGGCGGTCCGCGCCCTCGACGAGGGGCTCGTGCGCGACGGTCGCGACATCGACCTCGCCGTGATCCACGCCCTCGGGTTCCCCCCCTTCCGCGGCGGCCTGCTCGCCTGGGCCGACACGCTCGGGCCGGCCGAGGTCGTGAGGCGGCTCGAGCCGCTGGCCGACCTCGGGCCGCGGATGGTGCCCACCGATCGTCTGCTCGGGATGGCCCGCGACGGCCTGGCGTTCACGGCATGAAGCGAGGACGAACTGCATGACCCCCGGCGCCTCACGTGATCCCGCGACCACCCCCGTCGTCGTCGCCTGCTGCCGCACGGCGATCGGCCGCGCGCACCCCGACCGCGGCATCTTCCGCCACGTCCGCGGCGACGAGCTGGCGGCCGCGGTGATCGCGGCCGTCGTGGACCGCTCCGGCGTCGAGCCGGCCACGATCGAGGACGTGGTCCTCGGGGTCACGCAGCAGCGGGGCGAACTCGGCGGCAACGCGGGGCGGTGCGCGGGGCTGATGGCGGGGCTGCCGTTGTCCACCGCCGGCACGACGGTCAACCGGCTCTGCGGCTCGTCGCTGCAGGCCCTGGCCCAGGCCTGCCACGCGATCGCGGCCGGCGCCGAGAACGTGCAGGTGGTCGCCGGCGTCGAGCACATGCACCACCTGCCGATGGACTCCGCCGTCGACATCCATCCGCGGGTCCTCGCCCGCTCGAGCCGCGGCATGCTCTCGATGGGGCTGACGGCGGAGCAGCTCGCGGCGGTCCACGGCATCTCGCGCCGGCGGCAGGAGGAATACGCCCTCGAAAGCCATGCCCGCGCGGCGCGGGCCGGCGACGCGGGCCTGTTCGACGACGAGATCGTGCCCGTGTTCGGCCACGACGAGAGCGGCGCCGCGGCCGAGATGCTGCACGACCAGTCGATCCGTCGCGACACGAGCCTGGAGGCGATGGCGACGCTCGAGCCGGTGTTCCTGCCGCAGCTGGGCACGATCACCGCGGCCACGAGCGCCCCGGTGAGCGACGGCGCCGCGGCGGTGCTCGTGATGTCGGAGGCGGAGGCGGCCCGACAGCAGCTCGAGCCCTGGGCGCGGGTCGTGGCCACGGCCGTCGTCGGCGTGCCGCCGGCCGCCATGGGCATCGGGCCGATCGCGGCCACCCAGAAACTGCTGGCGCGGGTCGCGGGCCGCGGCATCGGCCGCGGCGACATCGGCCTGGTGGAACTCAACGAGGCCTTCGCCGCGCAGGCGATCCACTGCATCGACGAGCTCGGCTTCGACCCCGCCCGGGTCAACGTGCGCGGCGGCGCGCTCGCGATCGGCCATCCGCTCGGCGCCTCCGGCGCGCGGATCACCACCACGCTCCTGCACGCGATGCGCGATGGCGCGGTGTCCCTGGGCCTGGCCACGATGTGCATCGGCTTCGGCCAGGGCATCGCGGTGCTGTTCGAGCGGTGCGAATGACGGGAGATGCGATGGCCACGGTCGTGCCACAGGAGCGGGGGCCGGCTGCGGTGATGCCGCATGCTTCCGCCGAGTCGCTCGTCGCCCTGCTCCACGATCGCGTCGTCGCCGGCGGCGACCGCCCGGCGATCGTCGACGGTCTGGCTTCTGGAGCGGCGGTCTCTGACCGTCGAAATCGGCCTGAGGCTCCACCACCCGGATTCGCAAGCCTGGAGGCTTGCGCCACGGGAGCGGCCTGGACCTGGGCGGAGCTCGCCGCGCAGGCGCTGGCGTTGGCCGAGGCGATCGAGTCCGCGGGCGTGCGGCGCGGCGACCGTCTGGCCCACCTGGGGCCGCACGGGCCCGACTGGATCGTGGTCGATCTGGCCTGCCTGCTCGCCGGCGTGGTGCATGTCGCGTTGCACGACGATCCCGGCGACCACGGCCCGCTCGCGTGGCTCGGGCTTCGGGGCTCGATCGTCAGCGGCGGTGGCCGTCGCGTGGCGGGCGTGGCCGGACCGTGCCTCGACCTGGCGTCGGGTGCCTGTGCCGCAGCCATGCGGCCGCCGGCCGTCGATTGCGAAGCGGTGCTCGACGCGCTCGGCCGCCGGGCGCGGGCTTGCGATCCCGACGCCCCCTGCACGATCGTGCTCTCCTCGGGCACGACCGGCGCCCCGCACGGCGTGCTCCATTCGCAGCGGGCGCTGGCGGCCAATGCGCTCGCCGCCGCCGACATGTTTCTCGACGATCCGCGCGACGTCCGGCTCGCCTGGCTGCCGATGAGCCACGCCCTGGCCCGCACGGGCGACCTCTACACGGCATTGGTCCGTGGCGGCTGCCTGAACGTCGTCCGCGACCGCACCCGCGTGCTCGATGCCTGCGCCGCCCTGCCTCCCACCGTGGTGCTCGGTGTGCCCGCGTTCTTCGAGCGGCTCGAGGCGGCGGCCCGGGCCGGGAGAATCGTCGATCTGCGGACTGCGCTCGGAGGCGAGGTGCGGGTGTGCGTGTCGGGGGGCGCGGCGCTGCGGCGGCGGACCGCCGAGTTCTTCGCGGCGGCGGGCGTGCCGCTGGTGGAGGGCTACGGCCTCGCCGAAGCCGGTCCCGTGGTGACGCTCTCCAACCCGCGGATCGCGCGGCCGGGCACGGTGGGGCCGCCGCTGGCCGGCGTGGAACTGCGGATCGACGACCACGCGGACGGGGAACTCTTCGTGCGGACGCCGAGCCGGGCGCTGGGGATCGTGCGGCCCCTGCGGCAGGAAGAACCGCGGCAGCCCGCGGCGGCTGCGGCGATCGAGCCCGTGCCCGAGTGGCTGCCCACGGGCGACCGCGGCGCGATCGATGCGGCCGGCCATCTGCGGATCACCGGGAGACTTTCGGAAAGGCTCGTGCTCTCGACCGGCCTCAAGGTGCCGCCCGCCGAGGTCGAGCAGGTGCTCGCCGAGGATCCGGCGGTGGCGCAGGTGTGCGTCGTGGGCGACGGTCTGCGGTGGCCGGTGGCGCTGGTCGTGCCGGAGCCGGGGATGGTCCGCGGCCTGGTGCGGCGGCTGCGGCTGCCCGTGTTCAGTCGCCGGGGCGCGGTGCGCCACCCTCGCATCGTGGCCTGGATGGCGCGACGCATCGCCCGCCGGCAGCGGCGGCTGCCGAGCGCGTGGCAGGTGCGGCGGGTCGTGCTCGTGGGGCGGCCGTTCGACGCCGGTCACGGTGAGGCGACGCCGTCCTTCAAGCTCAAGCGGCCCGCGATCGCCGCGCACTTCGCCGCCTCGATCGCGGCGGCCGCCGCCGCGCGGCCGCCACGGTGGGTCGGCGTGGTGCCGATCGCCGTGGGACACGAGGAGCATGCAGCGAGGGGCGACATGACGCAGCGATCGTGGCTGGCGGGATGCCTGTGGACGGGTGGCCGCGGGGACCAGGCCGATGGTTTCGCCGCGGCGGCGGCCGCCGCGCCGCTGCGGCCCGTGGTGGCCGACGTGCTCGTGCGGACGACCGCCGGGCTGGCGCAGCTGCGGGCGGAGGGGCGACTCTACGACGCGGTCGAGGGTGCGAGCCCTCTGCCGCGGCCGCCGCTGGCCGACCCTCCCGAACCGCCGGCCGGCCGGTTTTCCAGTCGTGCCGAAGAAGTCCTGGGGGGTGCGGGCCTGTGGGGCCTGGCCGTGCCGACGCGGTTCGGCGGCGCGGAGGCGTCGCTCGCGGAACTCGCCCGGGCGATCACGCACGTCGCCGCCGACTGCCCCACGGCCGCCGGCATGCTCGCCGTGCACTCGTCGATCGGCGC
>Ga0315904_10004434_pt1 | contig 20059 bp, 19 predicted proteins | sample LakEriMetagenome_6_FD_203529 | JGI IMG/M metagenome (GOLD analysis project Ga0315904, IMG submission 203529) | Freshwater fungal communities from buoy surface, Lake Erie, Ohio, United States - Buoy 12 MA120 | ecosystem: Environmental > Aquatic > Freshwater > Lake | place: USA: Lake Erie, Ohio...
TCACTACTTTCAAGAGCGATATGGGTTAGAAGTGCTCTCCCTCTTTATTCCTTCTGATGACACAATTCCTCCAATTTGGGTCGATAGAGGGTGGATTGAAACTAATAGAAGCGCAGCAACAGATATTCCGATTCCTAAACCGTCTAATGAGCAACTGACTATCACCGGTATTTTGAAGAAATATGACGACGTAAAGGAATCTAAAGGTGTTTTCTTCGCACTACCTGCCCCTCGAGTTGGTCGCATTGACGAAGAAACGCTCCAGAAGACCTATTCAGGAGAAACGTTCTTTACCTATCTCAAATTAAATAACAGCTCAGATTCTGGATCCGCGGATGCATTACCCATAGCGCCGCTATCTCCTCCGGGAGAAGGACCGCACCTTGCTTATGCGATTCAGTGGTGGTTGTTTGCGCTGCTTATCGCTGGAACGCGCTTTGCTCTCTACCGAGGCGAACGATCACTCTGAGAACTGGCGCTGGTAAAGCTCCGCGTAGAGACCTTTCTTCGAGAGCAGCTCATCGTGTTTGCCTCGTTCGATAATCCGACCTTGATCTAAGACAAGTATTTGATCGGCATCTCGAACTGTTGAAAGCCTATGCGCAATAACGATACTTGTTCGATTCTTCAATACCTCTTTGAAAGCCGCTTGTACCAGCGCTTCATTCTCAGTATCTAGATGAGCAGTGGCTTCATCAAGAAGAACTATCTTGGGATCTTTGAGGATCAAACGAGCTATCGCTAGTCGGGCTTTTTCGCCTCCTGATAGACGATAACCACGCTCGCCCACCATCGTGCCCAAACCTTCTGGCAGTGATGTAACAAGATCCCAAATTTGAGCCAGTGCGCAGGCTCGCTCTAACTCTTCAAAAGTGGCATCGGCCTTTGCATAACGAAGATTTCCCTCAATTGTGTCGTGGAATAGATGTGCATCTTGGGTAACAACGCCAATTGTCTGTCGAAGCTCATCGAGATCTAATTCTCTGATGTCCACACCACCTAGGGTGATTGCCCCGGAAGTTACGTCGTAAAGCCTTGGAATCAACGAGATGATCGTGGTCTTGCCAGCCCCAGAGGGACCAACGAGTGCAACCAGCTGCCCCTGGCTCGCAGTGAAATTAATGTCGTTCAAGATTTGTTCGTTGGTTGCAATCTCTGGCTTTGCCACCACCTCAAGAGAGGCAAGAGAAACTTCCGAGCCCTTCGGATATGCAAAGTTCACGTGTGAGAACGCTAACTCCGTTCGCGTTGGAAGCGGTTTGGGGTGCGTTGGTGATGTGACCATCGGCTTTAGATCGAGAACTTCAAAAACTCTCTCAAAAGAGACCAGTGCTGTCATGACATCCACGCGAACATTGGACAACGCGGTCAGTGGCCCATAAAGCCTCGCAAGAAGAGCTGCGATCGCAAGGAGTTTACCCACTGAGATTGTGCCGGCTATTGCCAGATTGCCACCCAAGCCATAGGCAATCGCGGTGGAGATTGACGCCACTAAAGTCAATCCGATAAAAAAGATTCGGTTAGCTAAGGCAATCTTGATGCCGATATCAGCAACTTTGCGCGCCTTTCCTCGAAATGATGCTCCTTCAACACGTCCATCGCCATAAAGAGAGACTAAAAGCGCGCCGCTTACATTAAAACGCTCATTCATCATCCCGGACATCTCGGCATTTCCGTTCATCGAATCTCTTGTTAAACCTTGAATCTTCCGCCCCATCATCCGAGACGGCAGAAGAAAGATTGGCACCAAAATCAAAGAGATTATTGTGATCTGCCACGAAAGGTAAAAGAGCGCGCCAAGCACAAGCACGAGCGATAGAACATTTGAAACCACGCCAGCAAGCGTTGAAGTGAATGCTTGTTGCGCCCCAATTACATCGGAATTCAACCGAGAGATTAGTGCACCAGTTTGAGTGCGCGTAAAGAAAGCAATTGATTGGCGCTGCACATGTTCGAATACTTGAGATCGTAGATCGAAAATTAACCCTTCGCCGATTTGTGAACTGAACCAACGCCCAACAATGTTCATGAGTGCATCAATCAGAGCCAACCCTGCTATCGCACAAGCAATTGCAGTGACAAGTCCCCCATTTTTTGGAATTACCCCGTCATCTATCAACCTGGAGAGCAGCAGTGGGGTGGTGATGACAAGAACTGCATCGATGATGACAGTTGCAAGAAAAAATATGACTGCTTTTTTATATGGACTGGCAAACGCGATGATTCGCTTCAAGGTGCCGGGCTTTAGCTTGATGTTCTTTACTGATTGATCTTGCGTCATGGAGCGATACATCATCCATGGCGCCTGCATCGTCATATTGCTCGCAAGAACTAAACGGTGAAACCAAGGGCTCGCAATTGCTCGCGCCCAGAATCAGTAATCTTGTCCGGTCCCCACGGCGGCATCCACACCCAATTAATGCGCACATCATCGGCAAGTCCATCAAGTGCGCGTTTAGTTTGATCTTCGATTACATCGGTGAGCGGGCACGCTGCCGAGGTCAATGTCATATCGAGTACGGCAATATTCGAAGTGTCGAGCGTGATGCCATAGACCAGGCCAAGATCCACCACGTTGATCCCCAATTCGGGGTCCACGACGTCCTTCATTGCCTCGGTCAAATCTTCAATCGATGAACTCATGCTCTCTCGCCTTCCACTCGCTCGCTTTTACCTGATTTACTTTGGTTCGCCCTAATCGCGCAGGGCTGCATCGCGAAAAGCCATCCACCCCAATAAAGCACACTTTACTCGAGCCGGGTACTTAGCCACCCCCGTGAAGGCAACTGCATCTTCTAGAACCTCAATGTCTCCTGAAAAATTCCCTTTACTCTGCATAAGCTCAAGAAAGAGCCGCTCCAATTCCAGCGCCGCTTCGCCCTGCTTGCCTGCCACCAAATCGCACATGATGGAGGTGCTTGCCTGCGAGATGGAACATCCAACGCCTGTCCAGGAGATGGCTTCGATAACGCCATCTCGCTTAGAAAGTCGAAGGGTAACTTCATCACCGCAACTTGGATTGTTGTGATGGACTTCAACATCGTACGGAGCATGAAGTGATTTGTGGTGCGGATTCTTGTAGTGATCAAGAATGATTTCTTGGTATAAAGATTCTAGGCTCATTGACGCCCTACCTAAACCTTGAAAAATTTCTTAGCATCGACCACCGCTGATATGAGCTGATCTACCTCTTCGGCTGTGTTGTAAAGATAGAGACTGGCGCGCGTAGTCGCTTGAACCTGCAGCGCTTGCATGAGCGGCCATGCGCAGTGATGGCCAGTACGGACAGCAATTCCCTGGTCGTCGAGCACTTGACCAAGATCATGTGGGTGAATCCCCTCGACGGTAAAGGAAATTGCGCCACCGCGCAGCTTCATCTCTTTTGGACCTACGATGGAAAGACCTGAGATTTCAGAGAGACCATCAATCGCACGTTGCGTTAATTCATGTTCGTGAGCAGCAATCCGATCCATTCCAACGTCCTGGAGATAATCGATTGCTGCTCCCAAACCAACAGCCTGTGCCATGTTCGGCACTCCTGCCTCAAATCGCTTAGGTGGCGCGGCATATCGCGCCGAATCAATAGTTGCACTTTCAATCATTGATCCACCGGTAAGCATGGGAGGCATCTGATTGAGTAGCTTCATCGCGCCCCAAAGAATCCCCACTCCGGTAGGCCCGAGCGCCTTATGTCCAGAGAAGGCAAGGAAATCGATATCCAATGCGCGAACATCAACGCTCATATGTGGGGCTGATTGACAAGCATCTAACAACATCATGGAGTCAACCGCTCGAACGCGTTGAGTGATTGGATGGAGATCCGTGATTGCCCCCGTGACATTCGACTGATGGGTCAGGGCTACTATCGCGGTGTTTTCATCGATTAACTCTTGAAGGTTGCTTAAATCTAAACGACCATCGTTAGTTACCGAGAACCAGCGTAGTTTTGCCCCAGTTTTCTCGGCAAGATGTTGCCACGGCAGAAGATTCGCGTGATGTTCCAACTCAGAAACCACGATGTTCTTAGTGCTATCTACAAAAAATGGGGAACTCTTATCTACTTTGCCGATACTTGAATTTAGAAAACCGTACGCGACAATATTTATTGACTCGGTTGCGCTTTTTGTAAAAATGATTTCTTCGCTATCAACATTAAGAAAACGTGCCACCTTGGCGCGAGCGCCCTCAAACGCGTCGGTTGCTTCTTCAGCAAGCAAGTGCGCTCCGCGGTGAACAGCAGCGTTGTGATGAAAATAAAATTCGCGCTCGGCATCAACTACAGCGCGCGGTTTCTGTGAAGTTGCCCCACTATCAAGATAGACCAACTTCTTCCCGTTGCGAACTAACCGAGAGAGGATAGGGAAATCCTCTCGCAGCGCAATTACATCAAAAGCAGGCATTAGTTACGTGTGTACTCCGCATAACCTTGAGATTCGAGGCGATCTGCAAGCTCAGCTCCACCTTGTTCCACGATTCGTCCACCGGCAAAAACGTGCACGAAATCTGGTTTGATGTAACGAAGAATTCGCGTGTAGTGCGTAATGAGCATTACTCCGACATCGCTCTTTGATTTGATTCGATTGACCCCTTCAGAAACAATTCGAAGCGCATCAACATCTAAACCTGAATCGGTCTCATCGAGGATTGCCATCTTTGGCTTGAGGAGCTCCATCTGCAAAATCTCATGGCGTTTCTTTTCTCCACCCGAGAAACCTTCATTGACATTTCGCTCAGAGAAAGCTGGATCCATTCCAAGGGCGCTCATCGCATCTTTAACTTCTCCCACCCACGTTCGTACTTTTGGCGCTTCGCCGCGGATTGCGGTCGCCGCAGTGCGAAGGAAGTTTGAGACGGAAACCCCTGGAACTTCTACTGGATATTGCATTGCAAGAAAGAGGCCAGCGCGTGCGCGCTCATCGACGCTCATCTCTAGAACATCGACGCCATCGAGGGTCACGCTGCCACCTGTGATTGCATACTTTGGATGGCCGGCTATCGAGTATGCGAGCGTAGATTTACCGGAACCATTTGGACCCATGATGGCATGCGTCTCACCGCTCTTGATAGTGAGATCGACGCCCTTGAGGATTTCGCGTGCACCGCCCTCGGTATCGACGGAAACTTGGAGATTCTTGATCTCTAATACTGACATCGCCTTCTTCTCGCTCTCTTTTGTTATCTCTAGCTCTTTGAAATGGTGACGTTGTCACCATCGATGGTTACTTGAAACTTTGTTGCCGCAGCCGTGGCTGGTGGAGTAGCTACCGCACCGGTGCGAATATCGAACTCCGCGCCATGCAGCCAGCATTCAATGAGCGGTCCATTCATCTCGCCCTCGCTCAGTGATGCGTCCGAATGAGTACAGGTGTCGCCGATTGCGTACACCTGATCTTCGAAAAGTGCGACGCAGACCGGAACGCCCTCGACCATGACCAACTTTGGAGCGCCCGGAGTTAGTTCGCTCTTGGCAAATGTTGTTGTCATGCATTCACCTGCGAGAGTTCGCGATCGATTCGAGCCATCAAGCGCTCCTCAATCGTCTCTATCTTGATATTTCGCAGGAGCTCAGCAAAGAATCCGCGCAAAACTAATCGTCGAGCTTCAGTAGCAGGAATTCCTCGCGACATCAGGTAGAACAATTGATCGTCATCGAAACGACCAGTGGCACTTGCATGCCCAGCTCCTACGATCTCGCCAGTTTCGATTTCGAGATTTGGCACCGAATCTGCGCGCGCGCCGTCGGAGAGAAGAAGGTTTCGATTAAGTTCATAGGTATCAGTTCCGACTGCGGTTGGACGGATTGCGACATCGCCGAACCAAACGGTACGAGCAGACTCGCCAAGCAGTGCACCCTTATATGTGACCCGGGAGCGGCAATGTGGCGTGTCATGTTCGACGTGTACGCGGTGCTCTAGATGCTGACCGCTGGTTGCAAAATAAAGGCCATAGGCATCTACTTCACCACCAGTTGCGAGGAAATTGATACGCGGAAGAAGTCGAACAGTCGCGCCGCCGAGCGTTACTTCGATGAGCGTGAGCTTCGCATCTTTGCCTATTACTGCTTGATGTCGACCAAGATGCGTAGCGTTGTTCTCCCACTCTTGGAGGGAGATAAATGTCAGATGCGCACCATCAGCTAATTCAACTTCGACATCCTCTGCGAGAATTGCAGAACCAGAGTTATGCAAGATCACTGTTGCCTGTGAATGGCGCCCGGCCCTAATCAAAACGCGCTCGAAATTAACCTCTGTTAGCGAGGCTCCTACTCGATCGATGACGATTGGCTCGCTCGTTTCCAAGTCTGCGGGAATTTCGATAGTAAGCACATCGCTTGCTTTAGAGATCGCTAACGTAGCGGCAAAATCTGCAGGAACTGACAAGGGCGCTCCTGCTGGTTTTGTAGAGATCTGCACCCCTTCTGGAGAGGAGAGATTGGCGACCAAACTCTTGCCCTGATCGATACTTCCATCGAGCATCCCAATAATTCGAGGAAGTGGCGTGAAACGCCATGCTTCTTCGCGGCCAGTTGGAAGAGTCGGCGTAGCTAGTGCTGAGATTTGTGCAGCAACCATTAACCGACCGCTCCTTCCATCTGCAACTCGATGAGGCGATTGAGCTCAAGTGCATATTCCATTGGCAGTTCACGAGCAATTGGCTCGACGAATCCACGCACAATCATCGCCATCGCTTCATCTTCAGATAGTCCACGCGACATTAGATAGAAAAGCTGATCGTCACTGATTTTCGAGACGGTAGCTTCGTGGCCCATTTGCACGTCATCTTCACGGACGTCGACATAGGGATAGGTGTCCGATCGCGAAATGGTGTCAACAAGTAGCGCATCGCATTTAACGGTGCTCTTTGAATGATGTGCACCTTCCTCAACCTTGACCAGGCCGCGATAAGAAGTTCGACCACCACCGCGCGCAACAGACTTGCTGATAATTGTTGATGAAGTGTATGGAGCGGCGTGCACCATTTTCGCACCGGCATCTTGGTGTTGACCTTCACCTGCGAAAGCAATGGAGAGGGTCTCGCCCTTTGAATGCGCGCCCATGAGGAAGACTGCTGGATATTTCATTGTGACTTTGGAACCAATGTTGCCATCGATCCATTCCATAGTTGCGCCTTCTTGGCAGACTGCGCGCTTGGTCACGAGGTTGTAAACATTGTTCGACCAATTTTGAATCGTTGTGTAACGCACGCGTGCATTCTTTTTCACGATGATTTCGACAACAGCAGAGTGCAATGAATCTGAAGAATAAATAGGAGCAGTACATCCTTCGACATAATGTACGTAAGAGTCTTCATCGGCAATTATGAGAGTTCGTTCGAATTGACCCATATTCTCAGTATTAATCCGGAAATAAGCTTGGAGAGGAATCTCGACATGTACGCCCTTTGGAACGTAGACGAAGGATCCGCCAGACCACACGGCAGTATTGAGCGCTGCGAACTTGTTATCGCCTACCGGGATTACAGTGCCGAAGTACTCCTTGAAGACATCTTCGTGCTCGCGAAGTGCGGTGTCGGTATCCAAGAAGAGCACACCTTGGGCTTCGAGGTCCTCGCGAATCGAGTGATACACAACTTCTGATTCGTATTGCGCGGCAACTCCAGCAATCAAACGATTCTTTTCGGCTTCAGGAATTCCCAGGCGATCGTAAGTATTCTTAATGTCATCAGGAAGTTCTTCCCAAGATGTCGCTTGCTTCTCGGTTGAACGCACAAAATATTTGATGTCATCAAATTTGATACCTGATAAATCCGAACCCCATTCTGGCATGGGCTTCTTGCCAAATAGCGAGAGACCTTTCAGGCGCAGGTTGAGCATCCATTCCGGCTCACTTTTCTTGCTGGAGATATCGCGTACTACATCTTCGTTGAGGCCTCGTCGCGAATTAGCTCCTACGTCATTGGCATCAGACCAGCCATACTGGTATTTGCCGATTCCCTCTAACTCTGGATGTGTGGTCGCGCTCATGCGGTTGCCCCTTTAGCTCTCTTGAGATTCTTCGGATTTTTGATAGTGCTCTTGCTTTTGACGTGATTGTTGCTCTTTGGAATTACAGTGGTGCAGACCCCATCGCCATGCGCAATAGTTGCTAAGCGCTGAACGTGCGTGCCGAGAATTTTCGCAAAGACTTCAGTTTCCATCTCACAAAGTTGCGGGAACTCTGCAGCCACATGCGCAATCGGGCAATGATGCTGGCACAGTTCAATACCGATTGGAACGTTATGTGCATTCGCTGCATAGCCTTCACCAGTTAAAAAGTCGGCGAGCGCATCCACAGAGACGGGGCCGGAAAGAGAGCCTGAAGTATCGCTACTCTTGCCTTTCTTGAGGCTAGTGCTACTGCGAAATTTTCGTTCCATCTCATCAGCTCGAGCACGAGCGAATGCGCTCACGCTTCGAACACCATTATTTGGTGACTCCCCTTGAGCGATGAAGCGAAGTGCGGAGATTGCTAAGTCATCGTAGGAGTGTTCAAAAGAAGTTCTTCCCTTATCTGTCATAACGAAGACCTTCGATGGTCGACCACGACCGACATTGGCAGCGCTGCGCGGCTCACGCGCTTCGATGATCCCGTCATCGAGTAAGGCATCGAGATGGCGGCGAATGCCAGCTGGGGTGATACCCAATCGTTCCGCGAGCGCTAGCGCAGTGGAGGGCCCGTTCTCCAGAATGGAGCGGGCGATGACCTCGCGGGTCTTAAGCTCGGGAGTTGCTAATTTCACAACGATATTGTGTCGTAATTCGCTACGCACTGCCACTTTCAAGGCGTTATCCGCGAGTGCGCTGGGCTAGGCTCGCCGTTGTGGCTAGCAAAGTCCTCATATTTCTCACCCGCGCCCTCCTGGTCGCTCAAGCTGCCATTGTCATTACCGGCGGCGCCGTTCGACTGACGAAGTCGGGGTTGGGCTGCCCTACCTGGCCGGAGTGCGCGCCTGGCTCATTCCTGCCCTCCCCCCATCAAGATGAAGACCCGTTAAATATCTGGATTGAATTCGCCAATCGCCTCCTTACCTTTTTACTCCTGGCTATCGCTGTCGCTGTAGTGATTGCAGTCCTTCGCACTAAGCGTCGTGATCTGCGCCTGCTTGCGATTGCGCAGGTTCTAGGAATCCTGGGCCAGGGAGTGGTGGGGGGAATCACCGTTCTCACCAAACTTCATCCTGCCGCCGTTGGCTCCCACTTCATTCTCTCCATTGCTCTCATTGGTGGCGCGGTCGCGCTCGTAGAGCGAGCAAAGGGATACCCAACACGTGGCGAGCTCGCTCCAATTGCGCGCAATCTTTTCCGTGGCCTGGTACTCCTGGGATTGCTCGTCATCACCTTAGGCATTGTGGTGACTGGGAGTGGACCGCACGCGGGCGACCTAGCAGCGCCCCGATTTACTTTTGATATTCGAACAGTGGCCTGGCTACATGCCGATGCAGTGATTGCTTTCATCGGATTACTTGTTGGCTATCTCCTCTTGCTGCGATTTGCCCCCGTTGTTGTTGATAATCACCTTACGGGAGTTCGCAATAAAGAGGCGCGTACGCTTTTACTTATCACTCTTGCCCAAGGCGCCATCGGTTACACCCAGTACTTCACAGGAGTGCCTGAGTTATTGGTGACCGCGCACCTGCTCGGAGTGGTCATCCTGTGGAGCGCGCTAATCCGCCATGGAATTCGAATCAATATGTGGCAGCGGAGCGCTCGGTAGCAATTCCACGCTTCTGGCGCGTTGCTCCCCCGCCCGTCGAAGCGATTTGGATAGGGTCTCGATGTGCCCACATCGGTAATGACTTCCAACGCTAGTAACGTTCCCAACTGGTCAGCAATGGATGATCGGGCAATCGTTTATGCCCGAGCGCTCGCCGCAGATGCCGTGCAGCGCGCAGGCAATGGCCATCCCGGCACAGCGATGGCGCTGGCGCCTGCTGCATATCTTCTCTTTCAACATCACATGCGACATAACCCCCACGATCCATCGTGGATTGGCAGGGACCGCTTCATCCTCTCGTGCGGCCACAGCTCCTTAACGTTGTATACCCAACTTCTTTACGCCGGCTATGGATTAACTCTTGATGACATGAAGAACTTTCGGAAGATGGGTTCGAAAACTCCTGGCCATCCAGAGTATGGCCATACTGCTGGAGTTGAGACCACCACCGGACCGCTCGGACAAGGAATCTCTAATGGAGTTGGCATGGCAATGGCCGCGCGATTTGAACGCGGATTGCTCGATCCTGATGCGCCGAAGAATAAAAGTATCTTCGATCATTACATATACGTTCTTGCCTCTGATGGAGATCTTCAAGAAGGTGTAAGCGCCGAAGCTTCATCACTTGCTGGTCTACAAAAACTCCACAACTTGATCGTGATTTACGACGATAACGACATCACTATCGAAGGCAATATTTCGCTCGCATTTAGAGAGGATGTAGATGCACGGTATCGCGCGTACGGGTGGAATGTACTCAATGTCAAAACTGCGCAAGATGGCAGCGTAGATATCGATGTTCTTCATGGCGCGTTGGAAGCAGCGCGTGCGCAGAGCGAACAACCCACTCTGATTCGCCTCAAAAGTGTCATTGCTTGGCCAGCACCGAAATTGCAAGGCACTTCCAAATCTCATGGCGCTGCCTTAGGTAAAGATGAAGTTGCAGCGACAAAACTCGCTCTTGGGTTAAACCCCGATGAAGATTTTCAATTGCCAGAGGATGTGCTAACGCACGTCCGGCTTGTTGGCGAACGCGGCGCTGCTTTGCATCGCGAATGGGATACTCAATTCAAAGCTTGGCAAGCAGCTAATCCAGACCGAGCAAAAGTTCTCGCCCGCATGGAATCTGGTGAGATTGATTCATCAATTCTTAGCCAGATCCGCGCCGAGTTCTCCCACGAGAAAGAGATATCTACTCGGAAAGCTTCCGGTGACACGATTGCCGCGATAAGTCAGCTGCTTCCTGAGTTCTGGGGTGGTTCGGCAGACCTAGCTGAGAGCAATAACACCACGATCGAAGGTGGTGGCGATTTCTTACCGGAAAATCCCTATGGTCGAATTCTGCATTTCGGAATCAGAGAACATGCAATGGGCTCTTTGATGAATGGAATTGCGCTCCACGGCGGCACCAGGGTCTTTGGTGGAACCTTCTTAGTCTTTAGCGATTACATGCGACCAACAGCGCGTCTGGCTGCGTTAATGAACCTGCCGGTGACTTTTATCTGGAGCCATGATTCGATCGGGTTAGGTGAGGATGGGCCGACCCACCAACCAATCGAACATATTGCTGCGCTTCGAGTGATACCTGGTCTTGCCGTCATTCGACCTGCTGATGCAAATGAAGTTGCTATCGCGTGGCGCGAAATTCTCACACGTAATAAACCTGCTGCTCTTTTACTCTCTCGCCAAAACCTCCCCGTTTTCAATCGTTCACAGGTACAGAGCGTTGAGGGAGTTGCCAAAGGTGCCTACATCCTCCACGAGCCCGCACAAACTCCACAAGGAATCATCATTGCTACGGGATCAGAAGTGTCAACTTCTCTCGCTGCTGCACAGTTAGCAGAGAGTGAAGGGATCGCAATTCGAGTAGTAAGCGCTCCATGCTTGGAATGGTTCAACGAACAGAGCGCCCAATATCGAGAGAGTGTTCTCCCGACTTCGATTAAAGCTCGGGTAAGCGTCGAGGCAGGAGTTGGCGCGGGTTGGCGTGAATACGTTGGCAGCGCTGGCTCAATTCTTTCGATCGAGCACTTCGGAGCATCGGCCTCCGGCCCAGAGCTGTTCGCAGCCTACGGATATACCCCTGAGAACATTCTTGCGCGCATGAAGGAATCATTGGCATTGACGCGATGAATCTCGATCTGAGTAACCCGCTTACCCAAATCTCTCAAATAGGAACCTCCATCTGGCTCGATGATCTCTCGCGCTCTCGATTAGTTAGCAACTCCAGCAACCCCGACAAATCATTACTCCACTTAACACGAACTGCACAGGTAGTTGGAGTCACTACGAATCCAGCGATATTTGCCAATGCTCTTAAAGATGCCGATACCTATCATGATGCCATCTCTGCCTTACGTGGCAAGAGCGCTGATGAAGCAATTCGATTAATTACAACATCCGATGTGCGAACTGCCTGCGAGCAATTGCACGATATCTATGAAGCTACCTCAGGCGTTGATGGCAGAGTGAGTATCGAAGTTGATCCGCGATTAGCTCATGAAGAGCATGCAACTATCGAACAAGCAAAAGAGTTGTGGAGCGAGGTTGCTCGAGAGAATCTCTTCATAAAAGTTCCCGCAACTAAAGCTGGTCTTCCTGCGATCACGGCACTTATCCGTGAAGGTATTTCGGTAAATGTCACCCTCATCTTTTCGCTTGAGCGATATCGAGAGGTACTCCTGGCATATCTCGATGGACTGGAAGCGCGGCTAGCGGATGGTCGCTCCTTAACTGGAATCCAATCGGTCGCCTCGTTCTTCGTTAGTCGAGTCGATTCGGCAATCGATCCAATCCTCGATGCCATGAATGCAGCGCAAGCAAAGAAGTTACGTGGTGCAGCTGCTGTGGCCAATGCGCGACTTGCCTATCAAATCTTTGAAGAGGTGACTGCCACAGATCGTTGGCGAAGAATCGCACATGCGGGGGGTGCCGTGCAGCGGCCGCTGTGGGCCTCAACTGGCGTCAAAGATAAGGCGTATGACCCAGCAAAATATGTCGTAGAACTTCTTGCACCAGATACAGTCAACACGATGCCTGAGACAACAATCCATGCCGCACGCGCGTACTCAGGGAGAATCGCAAATTCGATTTCTGATAGCTACATACATTCGCATCAGGTGTTCGCTGAGCTCGCCGAGTTGGGAATTTCCTACGATGAGGTGGTGAATGAACTTGAGCGCGATGGCATTGCAAAATTTAATGATGCATGGGAAGCGCTCATCGAGACAATCGCGGCACAGTTATGAGCGATAGAACAAGTGCGAACAGTCTGGCGATAGCCAACAAAAGACTTACTGAAAAAGATAGCTCTCTGTGGGGTGAATTGGCGCAACCAGTTGCCCAAGAGCGTTTAGGGTGGATCGATCTTCCAGAGCGCTCGCGCGAGTTACTACCAGCGCTCGATGCGCTCTCCGCGTGGGCGCGAAGTTCGGGGCTAACGCGAGTGGTGCTCTCGGGAATGGGTGGATCCTCGCTCGCCCCTGAAGTGATAGCGGCGGCAAATAAGAGAGAGCTGGCACTTCTTGATTCAACTCATCCTGTTGATGTGCGGTTAGCGCTAGAACCAGATCCCAAGGAGAGCATCTTTGTTCTCTCGTCGAAATCAGGGACAACGCTCGAGACGCTCTCTCATCTCAAAGCGATATGTGCTCGTTTGGAAATCGCGCAGCTACAACTCAAAGAGCACCTCATCATCATCTCTGACCCTGGCTCACCTTTGGAGAGTTGGGCTAAGGAGCGTGATATCAAATTCTTCGCGGGCGAACCAGAGGTCGGTGGGCGCTTTAGCGCGCTTTCGATTTTCGGTTTGTTACCAAGCGCACTCCTTGGCGTTGATTGCGCGGAGCTGCTCGATGATGCAGCTGACATGAAGGCGGCGCTTACTGCACAAGCTGCAACAGGGGCAGTGAACCCAGCGATAGCTCTTACGCAGGGCATTATCAAAGATGGGCCGTATTTGCCATTACCTGCCGAACCGTTGAGCGACTGGATTGAGCAACTGGTTGCAGAGTCCACCGGTAAAGATGGACGTGGGATCGTCCCAGTAACCACGCATAGAACTAATAATGAATCTCCAAGCGAGATAACTGACGCGCTGCAAGGCGTTCGACTTGGCGGACTCTTTTATCTATGGGAGTGGTCAACTGCGCTCTTGGGCTATGCCTTAGACGTTAATCCGTTTGATCAACCAAATGTTGCTAGCGCGAAGGAGGCCACGAGTAACGCGCTCCACAATGCAGCTGCTCTTGGCATAGATGTACCGCGCACCGCAGTTGATGCCGAGATGGCTATCCGTAGCCTTTTTACGAAAGTACGTCAGCGCGACGACCACTACCTCGCGCTTCTTTCATTCACTCCCCTTCACGATATGAGCGCGCGAGATACCATCTATCAAGTGCGCGATGCATTAATGGCGGCCAACCTTCAGCGCATCACGCTGGGCTTTGGACCGCGCTATCTTCATTCAACAGGGCAATGCCATAAAGGTGGACCAAATATCGGCGCCTTTCTCGTTCTGACAGTTGATTGCACCGATGACTATCCAATTCCGGGCGAGAGCTATTCCTTCGCTGATCTGATTTCTGCCCAAGCGTTAGGAGATGTTGCCGCGCTTAGAGAAGCCGGACGAGAAGTACTCCATGTGCATTTACCGTGGGATGAAGTTAAAAAACTTAGTCGAGCTCTCCACGAAGTTTCTTAAGCGCCTCTTCCAAAATAGCAGCGCCTTCTGTTGCCGAACGTCGCTCTTTCACATAAGCAAGGTGAGTTTTATACGGTTCGTTCTTTACCGGCTTAGGTGGATTTGCTTTATCACGACCAGCGGGGAAACCACAGCGCGGGCAATCCCACTCATCAGGGGGTGTAACCGAACCATCATCGGCAAAAGATGGTCGGGTTTCGTGGCCATTGGCGCACCAATACGAAATGCGAAAACGCGCGATTGCCTCGCCACGCTCTGCCTCACCCATTGGGCCAGCGCCAACGCGACTACCTCTAATTGCGCTTCCACTCATCGTTTCACTCCCTCGTACTTAGCATTTAGCATTTAGCTATCAAAATAATTTTGCCGTGATCACACTTTGAGTAAGAGGCTCAGCGCCACAATAGAGGCAAACCACAAGCCACCGACCACAATCGTGATTCGATCGAGGTTTCGTTCTACGACCGAAGAGCCACCGTAAGTAGAAGAGACGCCACCGCCAAAAAGGTCAGAGAGGCCGCTGCCCTTGCCCTTGTGGAGCAAGACCAACAGAATCATCAAGAGACTGATGATGCACAGAAAGATTGAAAGACCCAGAACCATCGTCACTCCTTGTAGGGGTAGGCCTTAAGGATACCTGCTAAAACTTATGAAACTTCGCGATTTTGGCGAACTCCTCTGGATCCAGGCTCGCACCACCCACCAAAACCCCGTCAACATCAGGGCAGGCCATGATCTCTTTGATGAGCGAGGCTTTGACCGAACCCCCATAGAGAATCCTGACCTGGGAGGCTGTGGGGCCATTGGCCAGCTTCGCGATTCGCGCACGAAGGGCCTGAACCATTTCCTGGGCATCTTCGGCAGTTGCGCTCTTTCCGGTCCCAATCGCCCAAACGGGTTCATAGGCGATAACAATCTTTTTCACTTGCCCCGGAGTGATTCCCGCCAAAGCGCCATTGAGCTGGTCGGTGACGTATTCGATGTGGGTCTGGGCTGATCGGATTTCATCGCTCTCGCCAACACAGAGTATGGGAGTGAGGCCAACGCTGAGCGCAGCTTTAACTTTGCTGTTAACGAGCGCATCGCTCTCACCGTGATGCGATCGACGTTCAGAGTGTCCAACAACGACAAAAGTACATCCGAGTTTGGCAAGCATCGCACCTGAGATATCTCCGGTGTACGCGCCAGAAGGAAAAGGCGAGAGGTCTTGTGCGCCATAGAGCAATTGCAGTCGATCGCCATCGATGAGCGTCTGAACAGATCGAATATCAACAAATGGTGGCAGTACCGCGATGTCACTAGTCTCATAATCTTTCTCATTGAGAAGGAAGGCCAATTTCTGCGTCACGGCAATCGCTTCGAGATGATTGAGATTCATCTTCCAGTTTCCAGCAATGAGCGGCTTGCGAACGTCTTCAGGGATACTCATCACGTCTCCAATACTTGAATGCCGGGTAATTCTTTGCCCTCGAGGAACTCAAGTGATGCTCCCCCGCCGGTAGAAATGTAACCAAATTGCTCTTCATCAAAACCCAACAGTCGAATTGCTGCGGCAGAGTCGCCTCCACCAATAACGCTTAACCCTGGCAACTGCGCCAGCGCCTGTGCAATCACGCGAGTGCCATTGGCAAAAGCTGGGAACTCGAAAACCCCCATCGGTCCATTCCAAAATACTGTTCGACAATCTTCTAGCTCTTTGGCGTACCGAGCAGCGCTCTTTGGACCGATATCCAGGCCAATCTGGTCAGCCGGTATCTGATCTGCCGACACCACGCTTGCGGGAGAATCTGCTGCAAACTGCGGTGCAACTACCACGTCCTCCGGTAGTAAAAGCGTGACCCCACGTTGCTTCGCCCGTTCCATCAATTCTTTTACTTGTGGAATTTGTTCTCGATCTACAAGAGAGTTGCCGATCTCGCGTCCCTGTGCGGCAAGGAAGGTGAAGACCATTCCTCCGCCAATTGCCAAGATATCCACCCGATCGAGGAGATTGCTAATCACGCCGATTTTGTCGGAGACTTTCGCCCCACCGAGAATCACTCCATACGGGCGATCGGGATCTGTTGCCAGCGTGTTAAGAATTCGCATCTCTTCATAAATCAGTCGACCAACGCAATGCGGCATAAGTTGCGGAAGGTCGTAGACCGAGGCGTGTTTTCGGTGCACCGCCCCAAACCCATCACCGACATACACCTCGCCAAGAGTTGCTAACTCTTGTGCAAAAGTTCTGCGCTCGTTTTCATCTTTACTTGTTTCAGCAGGGTAAAAGCGAATGTTCTCCAGTAGAACCACAGTCCCAGGACGGGCTGCTGCGAGTTTTTTTGCCTCTGCGATATCTGCTGCACACGAGACGACATCGCCAAGTAATTCCCCGAGACGATTCGCTACTGGGGTGAGCGAGAGCTCCGGTGCGAAACCGCTCTTGGGTCTACCCAAGTGTGCCAAGATGACAATCGATGCTGCTTTCTTCCGAATTAACTCGATAGTGGGAAGTGAGGCGATAATTCTCCCGGAATCAGTAATCTGACCATTTGCAATCGGCACGTTCAAATCGCAACGCAAAATTACCCGCTTGCCGGTGAAATCAATCGACTCAAGAGTCTGCATGGTCTGGTTGCGGAATCTTTACAGCGAACGACCGACAAAAGTAACGAGATCTACCAATCGATTTGAATATCCCCATTCATTGTCGTACCAGCCAACTACTTTTGCGCTCGCACCAATGACCTTTGTGAGTTGACTATCGACGATGCACGAGTGTGGGTTCGTCACAATATCGGCGGAAACAATCGGGTCTTCGGTGTATTCGAGAATTCCCTTCAGTGGGCCCTCGGCAGCTGCCTTGAGTGCAGCGTTGATTTCTGCTGCTGAAACCTCGCGCGATAGTTCAACACTTAAATCTGTTACCGATCCCACTGGGACTGGCACTCGCATCGCGTACCCATCGAGCTTACCTTTGAGCTCTGGCAGAACCAGACTGATTGCCTTAGCAGCTCCTGTGCTGCTTGGAATGATTGAGGTCGCGGCAGCTCGCGCGCGACGGAGATCTTTATGTGGGAAATCAAGAATGACTTGGTCATTTGTGTAGGCGTGGATAGTTGTCATCATGCCCCGCTCGATGCCAAAGGTGTCGTGCAGGACTTTGGCCATCGGCGCTAAGCAGTTAGTCGTACAAGACGCGTTGGAAATAATTGTGTGCTTAGCTGGGTCATATTTATCGTGATTGACGCCCATCACTATCGTGACATCCTCGTCAGTGGCCGGCGCGCTAATGATGACTTTCTTCGCTCCACCAGTGAGGTGCTTTTTCGCTTGCTCACCCTTAGTGAAAATCCCTGTAGATTCGATGACAATCTCTGCTCCGACTGAGCTCCACGGCAAGGCTGCTGGGTCGCGTTCTGCAAAGACGGTAATCGTCTTCCCGTCCACCGTGATGGAATTTTCGGTGTGTGAGACCGATTTTCCAATTGGACCGAGGATTGAATCGTATTTCAATAGATGCGCAAGAGTGGCTGTATCAGTGAGGTCATTGATGGCAACGATCTCCACATTTGCGCGAGCACTTTCAGAGGCAAGAATCGCACGGAAGAAGTTGCGGCCAATTCGACCGAATCCGTTGACGCCAACTTTGATTGCTTTTCCAGATTGTGCTGTGCTTGCCATCTTCGCTTCCTGTTCTGTTATTTTCATTTCTTCTTATTTTCAGTCTTAGACGTTAATTCAGGTTAATAAATCTGGGCTGATGCCAGACTCAGTATCTGGTATGCCCATTTCAGCCGCACGCTTATCAGCCATCGCAAGAAGTCTTCGAATCCGACCAGCGATAGCATCTTTAGTCATGGGCGGCACTGCAAGTGAACCCAACTCTTCAAGACTTGCCTGCCCATGTTCGATGCGAAGACGTCCTGCCTCCAAGAGATGATCGGGAATTTCGGCGCCAAGAATCTCGATTGCGCGTTGCACACGCGCAGATGCAGCTACCGCAGCGCGTGCAGAGCGGCGTAGATTCGCATCATCGAAATTTGCAAGACGATTTGCAGTGGCACGCACCTCGCGACGCATCCGGCGCTCTTCCCACGCCAGGAAGCTGTCAGTTGCACCCATCAACGTCAGAAGCGCTCCGATTGCATCACCATCACGAACCACTACGCGATCAACGCCACGGACTTCGCGTGCTTTTGCAGTAATTCCCAATCGTCGCGCCGAGCCGACAAGCGCTAGCGCAGCTTCCGGTCCTGGTGCGGTGATCTCAAGCGCCGACGAACGACCTGGTTCAGTTAGTGATCCGTGGGCCAAAAATGCACCACGCCATGCAGATTCAGCATCGCATTTTGCAGCGGAGACAATTTGTGGCGGTAAACCACGAACTGGTCGACCATTAGCGTCAATCAAGCCGGTCTGACGAGCCAGTGCTTCTCCGGTTTCTGCTACGCGCAATACATATCGACTGCCTTTACGTAAACCGCCAGGAGTCAGAATGCTCAGATCGCTGGTGTGGCCGTATACCTCGGAAATCTCCTTGAGTAATCTTCGCGCCGTCTGTGCCGTATCTAATTCAACTTCAACGACAACTTTGCCAGCCATTACATGCAAGCCTCCGGCGAACCTCAGTAGCGCAGATACCTCGGCTTTGCGACAACAGGGTTTAGAGATGGCAAGGCGACTTAACTCATCCTTCACAGTCGCTGTCATTGCCATGGTCGATTCTTTCTCTCGTTGAGTCCGCTAGCTCGTCATAATCTGTCGTAAAGCGGAAACTACCTTTTTTGGGTCGTGTTGGTCGCTGGTTGGGCCGTGGGCTAAGTCACGTACCTCAAGTTTTGCTCCCAATGACGCTACGTACTCTTCTAATTCTTTCGAGAGAATACTCGGGTCGGCAAGGACCACATCAATCGGGACATCGGGGCCATGATCATGCAGGAATGCCAAGCGACCAGCAGCGGCTAAGTCCGCCGCCTCATCGCCAGGGTGGGGCGCAACTAGGTTGAGCAGAAGTAACTTCCGGGCGCTGGTTCGCGCAAGGGCCGCTCGCGTTTGCGGCAGGAGAACATGTGGCAAAACGCTTGAATACCACGAACCTGGCCCGAGAGTTATCCACTCGGCTCGCTCGATAGCAGAGAGCGCCTCTGGATGGGTTGGGGGGTTCTCGGGAATTAACTCCACGTTTTCAATGACTCCGCGCGCTAATGCAACTTCACTCTGTCCGCGAACGATAGAAATACTTCCATCGCTGCGCGAACGTACCCGCGCTTGGATTTCCAGTGGAATTGAGGACATTGGTAAGACTCTGCCAACGACTCGAAGCAATTGGCCGACCCGTTTCAGTCCATCAACAGGATCGTCGTAGATTTCCCAAAGTGCAGTGAGTAAGAGATTGCCCACGTTATGCCCATTAAGTTCACCATCACTTGAGAAGCGATGTTGCAACACCTTCGCCCAGCCTCTACCCCATTCGTCATCCGAGCAGAGCGCCGTGAGGGCCATTCGAAGATCTCCAGGAGGCATGACGCCAAATTCTTCGCGAAGCCTGCCGCTTGATCCTCCATTATCGGCAACTGTTACAAGGGCAGTGATGTCACTTGTTATCTCCCGGAGTGCAGTGAGTGTCGCAGCTAACCCATGACCACCGCCCATGGCAACGACG
>Ga0315904_10004435_pt1 | contig 20057 bp, 14 predicted proteins | sample LakEriMetagenome_6_FD_203529 | JGI IMG/M metagenome (GOLD analysis project Ga0315904, IMG submission 203529) | Freshwater fungal communities from buoy surface, Lake Erie, Ohio, United States - Buoy 12 MA120 | ecosystem: Environmental > Aquatic > Freshwater > Lake | place: USA: Lake Erie, Ohio...
GTTAATGGGGCCGGGCCTCGCGGATTCACATCAGGTCAGTCTTTGGGAGTCGGAGATTTTGGCGTCATCGGCATTTTTGAGAACTGCGAGCCCGGGTCCATTGACATGGACGTTGCCAAAGCTGTCGCTCGTCTTTGCGGAAGGTTTGATGAAGAGCAAGCGGCTCACCACGCCTCGGCGGAGCGTTTGTCCGCAAGATCCTGGTCGTAGATGTTGAACTCGATGCGGCTGAAGGCGGCGAGCTTGAAGGTGGCGGTGCCGAAATTCTGGCTGGAGCCGGTGATGGTGCCGTCGCCCACGGAGTCGAGGCGGAAGGTGATGCGTCCGCCGTCCGGGAACCAGGCCTGGACATCGCCGTTGCGGCGGATGGCCTCCTCGAGTTCGACCTTCGGCAGGGCGATGGTCCGCAGGCGGCCGACCGGCAGCCGCACCTCGCCGAGCGGGGTTTTCACGGTGATGGTTCCGTTCTCGATGGACAGGACATCGCCCTCGATGGAGTCGCCATTGGCGAGTTCCATGCGGCCGTCCTTCACCACTTTCTTCGGCGCGGTGCGCGGCATCTCGCCCATGCCGCCGATGCCCCACTGGCGCATCATACCGGGGCGCGGTTCGGGCATTTCCGAGACCTGGCCGTCCCATGCCGCCACGCCGATGCGGGTGATGCGCATGGGCATGCTGTTCTGCGAGATGAAATGCAGGGCGTCGCCGAATTTCCCGCGGGCGAAATCCGGGTCGCTCCACACCTCGATGATGCGTTTGTTGATATACAAACAAATCCTGCCGGTCTTGCGGCTGGCACGCACCTCGACGGAGATGCGGTCGGCTTCAGCCAGCGCGGACGAGTGGCTGTTGCCAAGGAAGCCCTGCGTGCGGCAGTTCCGCAGATAGACGCTGCCGCGCTGGAATGACATCTCATATCCGGAGGACGGGCTATCGCTGTCCACATCATCGGAGAAGAGCACGAGTTTCAATCCGAACGAGTCGGCCTTCCATTCCGCATCGAAGCTGACCACGCATTCCTCGGGCAGCAGGTCCGCGCGGGCGATGCTGCCGGCTCCCTTTGAAATGAACGCGAGGCGGTTGTAGGACCATGCCCGGTCGCCATCGGTCCGGACCCAGCCGTCAAGGCTGGTGGGGCCGCGATAGAGCAAGGTGGATGGCTCGTCGATGCGGATGCTTTCGACCATCAGCCGGTTGAACTCGACGCGGCCGGCATACCAGGTATCGAGCGCGACGGTTTTCTCATTCGCGGCGACGAGTTGGCCGCGCACCACATCGCCTCGGGTGAGGGTGATGGTGGCCTCGTGATCGGCCTTTGCGGCGGGAGGCTCGCCGGTAAGGGTGATGTCCAACACCTTGTTGAGGAAAAACGGCGCGGGCTTATCGAAGACGGGAGCGTCCCAGACCAGCGTGTCGGTGCTGAGCGAGGCGACGCGGCCGGACAATTGGTCGCCATTGGCGAAACGCACGACCGATTCGGGATCGGCGGCGGCGAGCGGCCCGAGCGCCACCAGCCAGAGGATGGGGAGTGGCGTTCTCATGGTTCGGGTTTTTCGGGTTTTTCGGCGCTCACGCTTTCGAAGGCGAGCACACCGGCGCGGCCAAGGCGCAGCTCGCCTAACAGCGGATGACCGGCTGTCACCGAGTCGCCATCGAAGCGGCAGGATGAAACCTGCAGCGATCCACCATCGCGGAGACGCAGGCGGTAGGCGGGTGCCGCACCGTCACCAGCCTCTCCGGCGGGCTTGGCGAAGAACACCGTGGACACATCGGTCTCCGGAATCTCCAGCGGCTCGTTCTGGAAATCGCTTTTGAAAACAAACACCGGGCCGGACGCCGTGGACCGAATTTCTGTTAGAGCGCCGCCCCAGCGGTCGTCATCGCGGCTGATGAGGCTGTCCTGCTTGCCATCGCCGCGATCCTCGGCGCCGTGGCGGGTGCGCGAGTCGTCCAGTTCGAGGATCTGTATGCCGCTGACGCGCTGGATGTTGCCGGTGGAGGCGTTGGAAACGATGGCAATGCCACCGCCCTTGGGGATCGCTCCGATGGGATCCTCCCACTCGCCTTCCGGTTCGTCGTTGAGAAACAGCTTGAGGCGCGAAGTCGAGCGGACGACATGGACCTCCACCCTGAGTTCGCGCTCGGGAAACAGGTTGGGCGTGCGGTTGAGCGCCGCGATCTGGTTGTAACGCCTGCCTTGCTCGGCCTCGCGTTTGATCTCGATGCCCGCGCCATTGAACTGCACGTAGTAGCGGTCCGAAGCCTCGCCACGCGGCCTGAGCGGATCGGCGAAATACACCTGGAAATTCGGCATTTGCCGTTCCTGCCAGATCAGGGTGAAACGGATGATGAAGTCGCGTGGCAAATCGATATCCCTAACAGCCGATGCCTGTCCATTGGCGACGAGCGCCCCGCCATCGATGCTGAGGTTCTTGAGCGGACCGTCGAGTCCCTGCCATTCGTCGAGGTTCTTCGGCCCGGAATAGACGAGCTTGTGTTCGCGCACACCGAGCTGCAGCGAGGAAAGCGCGGCGCGCGGGATGGAAACCCGCCCCGCGTGGGGAGAGGTTGCGGTGAGTGTGCGACCGTCCAGCGCCTCGACCGAGGCGGGAAGACGGTCGCCGTTGGCCAGTTCGACGATGGCTCCGGGCGCTTCGGCATCGGATGGCAGGGCGGTGAACTCCACCTTGCGCACGGCTCCGTTTTTCAGCCGCAACGGTTGTGGTGCAAGCGGGCTGGCCAGCTCGATGGCTCCATCCGCATGGATGGCGCGGACCTCACCGCTCAGCCGGGAGTTTCCGGCGGCGAGAGTGATATCATCCGCGCTCGCGGCGGGGGCCGCGAGAAGCAATGCCGGAAGCCATCCGGTGAATCGGTTAGAAATCCGTATCCCAGTCATCGATGATTTGGTTGGAGGAATTGAACTCGATCATCACGGCGGAAGCGGTCGAAAGCCGGACCGAACCCAGGACGGAATGGTTGATGGAAATGGAAGAGGCATCGCCGGAAACGGGACGGCCGGATACCAACCCGAAGGGATGCAGGCGAACCGCGATGTTTTCCGACGGAGTGTCCGGCGCGGCCGCCAAGCCCGAGCGGGCGAAGCGGACCTCCGCCACTTCGGAGAGCGGGAAGGTGAAACGCCCGTGGCGTCCTTCGAAGGCAAGACGGCCGTCGCCTTCCATGCCGGTGACTTTGCCGGCGAAGCGGTCGGTGCCATTGGCCATGAGCACCACGTCCTGATCCTCCACTTCGAGACTGCGCGCGGAATCGGGCATGCCGTTCCACTCGGAAACGACGATGTCCGAGATCCGCACCGGGCTTTCCTCGCCTTGCACCACGAATCCGAAACCCGGGCCCTTGCCGGCGAACTCGGAGTTCTCACGCGCGTCGGCGGCACCCTCGCTCCACTGGGAAACGAACTCGTCGTTGATGAACAGCGAGATCAATCCGCTGCGGCGGTTGCTGCGGATCTCCACGGACGCGCGGCCGGTTTCGCCGAGGCGGAGATTGCTGTTGTTGAGGCGCACGCGCTCGATCGTCCCGTTGCCCTCGTCATCAATGCCGGTGCGGTAGAGAATGAAATAACTCGAGAACATCTGAAGCACATAACTGTTTCCGAACATCGTCGAAAACACGGAGTTATCACCATTGCCGGGTACCCGCGCGGCTTCCTTGCCTTCTTCTCCGGCGGGTGGCGGCGGCACGGCGAGATCGGCGTGAAAGGCGACGGCAAGATTGAGGCGGTTCTTCCACGCGAGGTCGAAGCGCAGCACCGAGCGATCGGTCATGCCGTCCGGACGGATCAACGCGGTGCCGGTGCGGTCGCCTTTCCAATACCAGGCGGCACCGGAAAACTGCCAGCGGCCCGGGGCTTCGTCATCGTCCTTGGTTTTCTCCTCCTCCTTCACTTCGGGCAAGCCCTTGGGAAACGCGGCATGCGCCATGCGCCAGCCGTCGGCGGCGAAGGGGCCGTGATAATGGATGCGCCCGCCGAGCGGATTGGGCGCGAGCATGGCCACCTGGTTGCGCGGCACGCGCAGGGTGCCGGCCCACTCGCTGTCGATGGTGAGGAATTCGGCATCCATCGCGGTGACGGTGCCGGGAATGCGGTCGCCGTTCGCGAGGCCGATGTTGGAAAGCGTCGCAAGGCCCTTGGCGGGCTGGCCGCCGCGCAGGACGATGTGGCGGACGCCGGAAGTCTTGAAGCGGACCGGCTCGGCGAGATCGTCTCGTTTCCACACCGCCTGGGGGCCGGCCTCGATGCCGAGGAACGCGCCGTGAAGCTGGTCGCCATTGGTGAAGCGCAACAAGTCGGGCCGCTCCGCCGCGTGGAGCGGCGCGCACGCTAACAGAAGTGCGGTGGCGGCGCGGAGATTCATTTCTCGTAGATCGGCAGGAAACGGTAGTTGAGCGCGAGCGAGAGCAGCGCGCCGGCGGTGTTGAACGATGGCCCCTGGTTTCCGGGAAACGATCCGTCGGTAGCCTGGATGGTGGCGAGGTAGCGGATGTTGCGGGCGTTCCACTCGCGCCAAGTGGCGTCGTCGGCATGGAACAACGCCTGGGACATGTAATATTCGTAGTAGTAAGGATAGAAGCGGTCGCGATAATCGAGATTGCGCTTGAGGAAATTCAGGCTGGCTTGGAAACCCTTGCCATCGGTCTCCTTGGCGAGCGCGAGGCAGAGCAGGCCGATGGACGTGAGGGTGGGCTTGCCGCCGGAGGCGGAGGTGTAGCCGTAGGAGCCGTCCGAGGAACGGTTGTTATTGAGATAGGCAATGCCCTTGCGGATGGCCTCGTCCGGCACGGCGATGCCGGCATTGCGCGCGGCGAAGAGCGTGACGAGTTGGCAACCGGTCACGGTGGTGTCCGCGTCCCGGCTGTCCGGCGTGTAGCGCCATGCGCCGAAGCGGTTGCGCTTCTGCGCGCTGAGGATCAGCTCGACCGCCTTCTTGAGCGCGGGCGCGATTTTCGGGTTGTCCACCACGCCGTAGGATTCGGCCAGCGCCTTGGTGGCGAAGGCGTGGTTGTACATGCTCGATCCGATGTAACCGTTCTTCTCGGTTTGCTGGCTGAGGATGAAATCGATGCCGCGGCTGATGGTCTTGGCGTAGGGTCCGTTCACCGGATCCTCGCCGTGGGCGAGAAAGGCGGCCACGCAAAGTCCCACCACTCCGGGTTCCGCGCCCACGCTGTCGTTCCACGCGCCTTTTTCGTTCTGGGTCTTGGCGAGGTATTCCAAACCCTTCTCATATACCAACTCCGCCTGGGCGGGAATGACATCACTCTGGCGGCCGGGGAGATCCTGGGCACGGGTGGAAACCGCGAGGCTGGCGGAAACCAGTGCGGCGGCGATCAAACGCATGACTCCATGGGATTTCATTTCAACTTCTTCTCCAGTCCGCGGTTGTAGGCATCGAAGGCCTTGCGGAACTCCGCCGGGATATCCTGCCCGGCGGTGCCGGTGGCCTTGGGCACACGGCGGGCCTCGGAAGCACCGCCCGGCTTGCCGCCGTTCGCTTCGTTGCCGGTGTCCGACTGGCCGGTCGCTCCGCCGCCGGGCTGATCGCCCTCACCCTCGCCTTCTCCCTGGCCTTGTCCCTTGCCCTTGCCTTTGCCCTGACCTTCGGAAGGCTCCTTGCCCATCATGCGCTCCATCATGTCCATCATCGCGCCGCCGGACTGGCCGGAGCCGGACTGCTGCTGGCGTTCCTTGGCGGCGGCGTGGATCTTCTCGATGATTTCGGTTTGCGCGGCGATGGTTTCGCCACCGGTGTTGGCCTCGGCGAGTTTCTCGACGGCCTCGTCCATGATGTCCTCCACCTCGCCTAACAACTCGATCACCTTGGGCACGGTTTGTTCGGCGACGAGCTGCTGGACATCGGCGGAGAGTTCGTCCTGCTCGTCGGCGAGTTTTTCCGCCCCCTGTTGATGGCGCTTCGCCTTATCCTCGGGCACGGCTGCGATGGCCGCGAGCGCGGTGCCTAACAGAATGGTGATGAGGGGCAGTGCGTTCATGGTTTGGTGCCGTTCGCTTCGGGATCACGCCGGAACTGTTCCAGCGCGCGGGTGCGGGCGCGGAGATCCTGCTCCCGCTGGATCATTTTCATCACGCGGAGCATGAACTCGAAGTCCTCGTCCTCGGAGTTGGGCGCGCCGCCGTCGCCGCCGCCATTGGCGCCGTTCTTGTCCTTCTCGCCTTCGAGCTTGGCCGCCCATTCGTTGAGCTTGGCGGCCCAGGCGGCGGCGCCTTCCGCGGCCTGATAGGTAAGGTTTCCGGTGAGCCGGGTGCGCACCTCCTCCAACCCGATGTCGATGCCGGACGAGCGCATCTCGTCGAGGATCGCCTTGAACGATTCGTTCTGGCTGCGGGCGTGATAATGCGCGAGGTCCTCCTGGATCCAGCGCACGTCCGAGGCGGTGTCCGCCTGCTGGCGCGCGCTTTCGGAAAGGCGGCGCAGGTCCGAGGGATCGACTTGCGATTCCCGGAGGCCGAGCATGCGGTCGAAGGCCTCCTTGAGCGATGAGACGATGCCGGTCTCCTCGTTGGCGGCTTTCTTGAGACGGTTGATGAAGGTGCCGGCCTCGAATCGGCGGTTGGCGTCGTTGGCCTTCTCGGCGGCCTCGCGCATTTTCTCGACAACCTTCTTCTGTTGCTCGACCGCCTCGTTCACATCCTTCTCGGATTTCTCCGGAGTGTTCGACTGCTGCTGCGAGTCGGAGAGCTTTTCCTGGACCTTGGGCACATCCTGCTCGGCGAGTTCCTGCATGGACTTGAGGGACTCGGCCATCTTGCGCAGGGTGTCCTTGTCGATGTCGCCATTGCGGGCGGCGTCCTGCATGAGTTGCTCCATCTGCTTCTTGAGTTCCTCGGTGCGGCGCGAGGTTTCGGATTCCTCCATCTCCTGCTCGCCGAGGCGCTTGCGGTTCTCCTCCTTCTGGAGTTCCGCGCCGTCGAGACGCTCGATGCGCTCGTTCTCCTCTAACAGCGATTGCTCGCGGCGGGCGAGGTCCTCGAGCTCGGTGATCTGGCGGTCGAAGCGGCTCTTGAGCATCTGCGCGTGCTCGTCGCGGGTGAGCACATAGATGACAACCGGCTCGGAGTAGATGCGGCCGCGTTCGGGAAAATGGTCCTCCACATAACCGCGCAGCGTGATTTTCTGCGGGGAAATCCCGAAGGCCGCCGGTGAAAACGCCGCCGGTCGGATGATGCGGCGCAGGTCCGCCTCGCCGTCGGCGAGTTTCAGCTCACCCTTCGCCGGCGTCTCGTCGGTGGGCCGGGTGAATTGGCCGCTCCACTCGATGCCGACCTGCCGCACGCCGAGATCGTCCTCGGCGAGCACTTCGAACTCGACGGTTTCCTCGGGAAGTATCGCCTTCTGGCGGTCGATTCCCTGAAGATAACATGTCGGAGCGGCATCCTTGAGCGCATCGACCCGGACGCGGAAACCCGGTTCGCCTTCGAGACCGATGCGGTCTTTCCAGGCGAAGGGGATTTCAAACGGCGAGGCCCCGACGGCGAGATCCGGAGTGCGGGCGAGATTGCCATCGATGGCGAGCTCGCCTGTTAGAATCTCGGGCGCGGGCGCGTTGGCCACCATCTCTCCGGCCAGCGCGCGGGTGGGCCCGTAGGATCCGGACTCCAGCGGACGGCTCATTTCCATTTCGATGCGCACCTTGCCGCCTTCGACGGCGGTGATCACGCCGGTGTTGAGGTCCACGCTGCGCTCGGGCAGGCCGAGATACGCGGGAGATGTCACGACGGCCCTGACGCCCTCGGCAGCCGGACGGAGTACGGGTTCCACGCGCATCTCGTGGCGCAGGTCGCCGATGCGGAACACCACGGTGCCGGGGTCCTGCTGGCCGGGAAAGGTGAAACGGTAGGCATCGCCCTCCAGCGGCGCTTCGAGCGGCGGCTGGAGTCCGTAGCGGCCATTCGAGACGGCCGGGCGTTGCTCGGAATCCGCCGAAAGCCGCAGCACGACCTCAAAGGCCTCGCCAAAGGGCACCGCCTTGTAAGCGGGCGGGTTCTCCAAGCGCGTGAAGGTGTAGCGCTGGGTGTCGGAGAGCGGCATGAGCCAACGCTGGAAGGCGTTGAGGCCGGCGCGCGGCGTGAGTGTGAAGGCCAGCGCGGCGAGCACGGCAAAGCCCAGCGCGGCAAGCGACCAGCGGCGGTGTTTTTGCGGCGGGAGCGCGTCGTCGAGCTGGCGGCGCCCGGTTTCCGCGGCGACGGCGGCCATGGCGGCCTCGCGCAGTCGCGGCGATAGCGAATCCGGGCTGCCTTCCTGATCCTGCAGCTCGATCACACCAAGCAAGCGGTCGCCGAGACCGGGGTAGCGCTTGGCGATGAGGCGTGCGAGTTGCGCCTCACGCCGTTGTTTCCACACCCAGCGGTGCAGCCAATAGGGAGCGAACACCGCGAACAGCGAAACCCCACCCGCGAGGATGGCAAGGCGCACCCAACCGGGCGTCTGCCACACCCGGTCCAGCCCGTAAACGAGCAGGAACGAGACAAACAAGCCGATCAGGCCCGCCGCGAGGGCTTCCATCACCTTCACCCGCCACAAATGCCTGCGGAAACCGGCAAGCTGGAGCCGCAGCGACTCCGGGATGGCGGCTTGGTGGGACTGGGTGGGCTCTGGCATGGATCAAACGCCTGTGGCAATCGTTCGCTTGTGCGTGAAAGTTCCAGAAGAACGGCCACCGTTCCAGCGGAATTTCGCCTAGGGAGCGATTCACGCCCGGCGCTTTGTCTGCCGTCACGGCGGCTGGTCCAGCCCGACGCGGTAGAAAAACCGGCCGCCCTCCGGCGGATCGTCGGTGAACTCGACCCAGCCCGGCGCGTTCATCTGCCGCTGCGCCACCTGCGTCCAGCTCGTGAGGTTTTCCGAGCGCAGCAGGCGGTAGAGCCCCACATCCGGGCCCTCGACGCGCACCCGCCAGCCGGTTTCCACTGCGGAGACGGATGGAAGCTCGGGCAAAACGCCGCCCGCCAGCACGCGGGTGAGCCGCACCTTGTCGAGCAGCAGGTCGATGGAGCCGGTCACGGCCGAAACGTCGCGAAACGTGATGGTCGCCGAGCTGCCAGCGGCGATGAAGGTTTCCGCGCGGGAGAACCACCGCAGGTTGGCACCGCCGCTGCGGCTCATGGTGTAGCTGCGCGCGAGCGGCGGCGAACTGCCGGAAACATCGAGCGTCATGGTCTGCGACGAGGTGTTGAAGGCGAGGATGCCGGTCTCGAAGGTCAGCCGGTAGGCTTGGCCGGGGATGGTGGGAAACGTCTGCGACAGCGCGCCGTTCGGGTTCGAGTTCGAATCATTGAACACCACCAGCGCGGATCCTTCGGACGGCGCGGGCGTGGCGGAGAGGATCACGTTTCCGGTGGTGGACCAACCGGCGAGACCGCTCTCGAAGCCGCCATTCACGAAGCCCTTCTGCCGCACCGTCACCACCACCTCGTCCTCATCCGTCCAGCCCGCCGCATCGGTCACCCGGTGGACAATGCGGTGGGTGCCGACTTCCAGCGCCACGGTCGGCTGCGCGCCGGTGGCGATGACCGATCCGTTGCGGATCCACTGCCGGGAAACGACAGGCTGGGTACCGGGAGTGGCGGACGAATCCTGGAACGTGAAACTTTCTGTTAGAGACCAGTCGGTGTCGGTCGCGGTGAGATCGGGCCCCGCGTAGGCATTCGGACCGGTGCGGGCTTTCGGCGTGATCGAGAACCAGTTGAAATCCCCCGCCATGCCGGAGGCTCCCGCTCCGGTGATGGTGATACGGAGCACGCGCAGCCCCTCATCCAGACGCAGGTCGGGAATGCTGACCGTTTGCCAGGCACCCACAGGCAGCGCCACCGTGACCAGATCCCCGCCATCGGCTGAAATCCGCAGTTCCGCGCCCGTTTCCGGCACATTGCAGCGGAGACCGAGCGTGAAGGTATCGGTCTTGAGCACCCGCACGGTGTATTCGAGCCACTCGCCGGTTTTCGCCGAGGTGACATGATGGCCGCCACCGGTATCGGGGCTCGCCGCGATGTCCACACCCTCGGCCGGACGGAAGGCTCCGCCGCTGTTAGATAGGTCGAGATCGTGATAACCCGCGCCCTCTCCGCCACTGTCGAAGTTCTCGCACTGGACCACGCCGGGGACGAATGGAAAGGGTCCCGGATACGCCTGCCCGCGCGGCCTTGCCAGCACCTCCGCACTCGGAGCGGACTCGTTGCCATTCGCATCCACCGCCGTCACGACGTAGCTGTTGGACGAACCGGCCGCCACCGCGTGCGCGTGGGATAATGTCGCGCCGGGTATCACCGCGATGCGGTTTGCCAACGCGGGCTGCACCCCGGGAGAGGTCGCGTGATAGACATGCCATGCGGCCGTTTCAGCCGAATCGTCCGCAGTCCATGTGAGCGCGACGCTTCCTCCATTTGGCTCCGCCGCAGCCACCCCGCGCGGCACCGGCGGCGGCGTGGCATCTCCCGCTCCGGTGCGGTCGATCCGCAACACCACATCCGCCTGATAGGTCGCCGGCGCGAGCGTGAAAACTCCTCCCGCGTGGCTGAACGACTGCGTCTGGATCACCGAAAGATCGCCAGGCCGCGTCCACACCGCCCGCCAGTTGCCGGCGGCGAGATTCACCTGCAGGGTCACGGTTTTCACGCCGAAGTCGATGGGGTTGTAAACCGTGGAGAAGTCCGAGGCGGGCACCGTGCCATGGTGCATGTAGGCCACGTGCTGCTGTCCCGGCACGGACATCGCCTGCAAGCGTGCGCCGGCCGCCATGCTGCCCGGCACCACCCACGAAAGGTCACGCCGCAGCGCGGCAAGCCGCAGCTTGCGCGAATACTCGCCCAGCCTGCCGAGCGAGGCGCGGATCGAAGGTCCCGGTTCCACATCGCCCTCCGGATGCGCGATCGAATAGATCAAGGGCGCGTTCGGATCGAACACGCCGCTGTCCAAACCATTGTAAACCGCCCCGCCGCCGATCACGAACATCCACGCCTCGATGCGCGCGGAGAGTTCGTTGTAAGCCGACGATTCGTCCAGTGACAGCGGTTTCGCCAGATGATAGAAGTTTGCCAGCAAGGACTCGCCACCGATGATCGGCGGGAAGGGGGATCGGCCGATGTTGAAGGGGTAGTGGCAGTTGATCACATCGAAATCCGCCGATAACGCCGCCGATTGCTCGGGAAAATTGTGCGCGACGAGATGGCGCTTCGGCAGCAGTGACTCCTCGCTGCGGATCGCGGCGAGCATCGAGTTGTGGAATGCCACCTCCGCCGCATCGCCCGTCACCGGCTCGTTCCAGAACGGTTCGTTCTGGATTTCATAGTAGATGTGATCGTAGCCGTTCAGCTCGCGCACGATCCGCCGCACCGCCGCCTCCTGCACGGCGGTCAGGTTGGCGTTGGTGCCGCGCATCGCGTCGAAGCGGGATGCGGGGCCGTATCCCTGGACATTGTTAGAGGGATGGAAGGGCGAGTTGTGCCAGTAGTCGTCCGTGTTGATGTAAATCGTGTTGAACAGACACAACTCCACCGCGATGCCTCGCTCGCCGCAGGCCCGCACGAAATCGCGCAGCCGCGTGAAATACACCTCGTTCGGCACGGTGAAGTCCCACTTGCCCGCGCCGTCCAGCGCCATGCCGCCACCCGCGGCGCGCTGCCACGGCTGGAGAAACCTCGATGCCGCCGGCGTGAGCGGATCCTCACCCGGTTTCTCATACGACCGGAAACCAAGCAGCACCACCCGCGTGAGGTTCAAACCGTCCTCGGCCAGCGAATCGAGGTAGCGCACGTAATCGAAATCCGGATTGACCACCGCGCCATAGTGCTCGCCAAAGGTGCGCAGCACCGCCGCCTCGCCGCGATGCTCGAACAGCCGCGGGTTGTCCGGATGAACGCGCAGCGTCTGCGCGTGGGCGGCAGCCAACAGCACGGCGCTGGCGCCTGACAAAACAAGTCCTTTCATGGGGGTAGGGGGATTGCCGGGAGCTGGAGCGCTTTCCCGATGGTTCGGACCGTGGGAAATCCCCGGCCCGATGGCAAGCCAAGCCGTCCACACCCGGGCCACGCTCGGGATACCCGGCCCGATTTCCGGTTTGACCCGCCCGGCCGGTTGACTAGGGTCGCGGTCGTGACCGGAATTTCCAACGGACTTGTGCTTGGCCCCCTGCTCCTAGGGTTGGCCACCCGTTGACCCATTTCTTTGCTTCACATCCGTTCACCGGCACGCCCACCTTCGCGGCGGCCCCGTTTGTTTTCCGAAATCCTTTCCCGTTTTCCCGCCATGCATGCCTCCTCCTTGTCCAAATACCGCCCGTTTCCACCTGTCCACCTGCCCGACCGCACCTGGCCGGACAAGGTGATCGACCGCGCGCCCGAGTGGTGCTCGGTGGACCTCCGCGACGGCAACCAGGCGCTGCCGCAGCCGATGTCGGTGGAGGAGAAACTCGAGTTCTTCGACCTGCTGGTGCGCGTCGGGTTCAAGCAGATCGAGGTGGGCTTCCCGTCGGCGGCGGACACCGAGTTCAACTTCCTGCGGCGGCTGATTGATGAGAACCGCATCCCGGAAGATGTCACCGTCCAGGTGCTGGTGCAGACGCGCGATCACCTGATCCGCCGCACCTTCGAGGCGATCAACGGTGCCAAGCGCGCCATCGTGCACATCTACAACTCGACCTCGCCGCTACAGCGCCGCGTGACCTTCGGAGACGCGACCCGCGAGTCGATCCGCGACATCGCGGTTGAGGGTGCGCGGCTTGTGAGAGAGCTGGTCCCCACGGTGCCGGACACCGAGGTGGTCCTGCAGTATTCGCCGGAATCGTTTTCCGATACCGAGCTGGAGTTCGCGCTCGAATGCTGCCACGCGGTGATGAACGTCTGGGAGCCCACGCCGGAGCGGAAACTCATCCTCAACCTGCCGGCCACCGTCGAATGGGCGACGCCCAACGTGCATGCCGACCAGATCGAGTGGATGTGCCGGAATCTGCGCCACCGCGAATCGGTCATCGTTTCGCTGCACACCCACAACGACCGCGGAACGGGTGTGGCGGCCACGGAACTGGGCCTGATGGCCGGCGCGGACCGCGTGGAAGGCACGCTGTTCGGCAATGGCGAACGCACCGGCAATCTGGACATCGTCACCGTGGCGCTCAACATGAACAGCCACGGCATCCCCACCGGACTCGACTTTTCCGACCTGCCCGCGATCCGCGCGGTGTATGAGCGCGTCACGCGCCTCAACGTGCCCGAGCGCCAGCCCTATGCCGGCGAACTGGTGTTCACCGCGTTTTCCGGATCCCACCAAGACGCGATCAAGAAGGGCCTCGACCGCCGCGAGAAGGAAACCAAACAGGATCCCGCCATCCCGTGGGGTGTGCCCTATCTCACCATCGATCCGCAGGACATCGGCCGCTCTTACGAGGCCATCATCCGCATCAACTCGCAGTCCGGCAAAGGCGGCGTGGCCTACGTGCTCGACCGCGAGCACGGCTTCGACTTACCGAAAACCATGCACCCGCAGGTCGGCAAGCGCATCTACGACATGGCCGATGAACTCGGCCGCGAACTCGCCATCGACGAGATCCGCGACGCGTTCTTCCGCGAGTTCGTCAACGTTTCCAGCCCGCTCGACGTGGTGGACTACGAGCTGATCCACGGCGTCGGCGAGCGCGGCCAGGTGAAATGCCAGGCGAGCATCCTCAACCACGGCGAAATGCAGAGCATCGAAGGCCTCGGCAACGGCCCGATCAACGCCTTCGTCCACGCGCTCGAAAACGCAGGACTCAAGGACTTCAAGGTCACCGACTACCGCTCGCACGCGGTGAGAGGCGGCTCGGACGCGAGCGCCGCGGCCTACGTCCAGCTCCAGCACGACGACGGCCGCCTCCTCTGGGGCGCGGGCGTCGATCCCTCCATCGAAATGGCCGGCCTCAAGGCGCTGGTCACCGCGTGGAACCTGCTGCGGCCCTAGATTTCGATCCGGAAGAAATCCCGCATCACCTCGCGATAGACGTCGCGCTTGAACTGCGGCAGCCATTCGAGATCGAACTCCTCCGGCGGGATCCACCGGTAGGAACGGAACTCCCGCGGCTTCTGGTTCACATTGACCGTCGGCGCTCCGGGCAGCAGGCGGCAGAGGAAATAGGTTTGCTCCTGGCCGTGGTTGCCGTGCTTGCGCAGCTTCTTGAAACGCACATCGTGCGGATACAGGTAGCGATAGCCCTCGCGACGCCCGATCACCTCGTAGTGCGACGGTTCCAGACCCACTTCCTCGCGGACTTCGCGGAAAAGCGCCTGCTCAAGCGACTCCCCGGCGTCCACCCCGCCTTGGGGAAACTGCCAGGCACCCGGAATGGTCGCCCGCTCGCAGATCAGCAGGCAACCGTCCGGGTTCACCATCAGGGCGGCGACGTTGGGGCGGTAGCGGACCACACGCCGGATCATGCGTCATCCGGCCGGGGGGTGTAAATCCTTAACTTTTCCAAACCATTGACACGGCTGCTCGCCAAAACGCGTTTCGTCTGCCATCTTCCCCGCACCATGAAAGCCCTCGTCCTCTGCGCCGCCCTCGCCGTTTCCTCCGTCCCGTTGCTGCATGCCCAGGCCCAGCCCGGCCAGACGGCCAACCCGGAGTCCGTTCCCACCAATACCGAAGAGAAACAGGACGTGCCTTCCAACAACCGCTTCTGGCAGGCCAGCGTCGGCGGCGGCCACTACATGGTCGCTCTCGACCGCATCTCGGCCATCAGCCGCCACAAGTATGTGCTCAACGGCAACCTGATCGTCGATGAGGTCACCGTGGACGCCACCGGCAACGCGCTGGTGCGCTTCTATTTCATCAGCCCGATCACCGATGCGATGGGCGGCACCAATACCGGCAGCGCCGCCTCGCGCATCGTGGACCGCGGCCGCGAGATCGTGGACAAGGTGGCGGCCACCGCCGGAACGGACGCCCACAACATGGTGGTGAAAAACTATCCGGACACCACCCACGCCCGCACCATCGAATACCGCGTCCACTCGTCGCAGGAAATCGGCGCGCTCTATGGCAGCGTGAAGACCGCCTGGGAAACCGGACGCGGAAGGAAGTTCACCGTGAAGTGAGAAGGAGCCGGCTCACTCAGCCCTTGGCGGCGTGCGCGCGCAGGGTCTGATAGATGCGGTCCTTGAGTGCGGCGCGCTCGTATTTCATTTTCTCCATCGCCTCGTCGGACACCGGTTGCTGGCGCTCCTCGAGGTTTCGGATCTCGTCGTCGAGATGGTCGTGCTTGGCCACGAGTTCGTCGAACTGCTTGTCGGCGGCGCGCAGTGTGGCGATGGTCCGGTGGTATTCCGGGAACTCGTGGATGATGTCGTGGTGTTCGGAGAGCATGGTTTTAGGAGGTTGGGGTTCTGATGATTCGGTAGGATGATGGCCGGAGAACTCACGGCTTGGCCAGTGAAAACAGAGGATGCGCCGAACATGAAAAAACGTGCGCAGGGCAGTGGCGCAATGCTCCCGGCCGAATGGGTTTGAATCCGCGGCGGCTCTTTACCAGATTCCGCTCCGTCCGTGTCGTCCCTCGATCCATCCCGCTGCGCCGTGGTGCTCGGTTCCTCGTTTCTCGGCGTGTATGCCCACGCCGGGTTTCTCAACGGCATCGCAGGGGCGGGCTTCGCTCCGGCACGGATCGCCGGAGCCTCGGCGGGCGCGCTGGCGGGCGCCATGTATGCCTCCGGCCTGCGCGGCGAGGCGCTGCGGGCTGCGGCGGTGGACCTGAAACTCCGCCGCTCGTTTGTGGACGCGGCCTGGGTGCTGCGCCTGCCGGGATTGCTCACCTCGTGGTGGGCGTCCGGTTTGTTCAGCGGCGCGGGAGCGGTCGCCCGCGTAAGGGAGCTGTGCGGCGACATCGACCTCGCGCAACTGGATCCGCCGCTGGACATCGCCGTGACCGATGCGGACACCTCGATGCCGGAGATCCGCCAGAGCGGTCCGCTTGCCCAACTGGTGATGGCTTCGTGCGCCGTGCCGATGTTGTTCGAAATCCAGAAGGTCGAGGGGAAATGCTATCTCGATGGCGGCATCGCCGGAGACCTTCCCTTCGGACACCTGATCGATGATCCGTCCATCGAAACACTGGTGCTTCACCGCATCCGTCACCACCAGGGATCGACACCCGGGTTTTTCCGGCGGGCGATGGGGCATTCCTTCGGCGTGACGCGCCGGACGATCGCCAACGAGGTTCACCGGCTGCGCCTCGATCTCGCGCGCTCGCATGGCAAGCGAGTGGTGGAAATCGAAACCGTCACGCCGTTTCCCGGGCTCTTTTCGCACCGGCTCGCGCCGGAGTGTTACTCACTCGGCCTCGCGACGGGGCAGACGCTCCCCGAGCGCCTCGAGGCGTCCGCGACACCCCCATGAGTTCCGGTCTTGCCTTTGCCGCGGATCCCGCTAAGCTCCCTCCCGAGCAGGTTTCCCAACCTCCAAAGCCCATCTCCGGTCGAATTGCTCGTTGATCCACGCTGTTCTGAGGGCGCTGGAATCGACCGGCGGCCAAGGAAGACCGGAAGCCCCTGCCTCACGGGCGGCGGCGCAGGCCGGTCTGATTCCCCGACAGGATGGAGTTTCCCCATTCCGCAAGCCGTTGCGGGACTCCACCCCGGCAACCAAACGCCGGATGTCGGATTCAAACCGGCTCATCCGGGGTCCATCCAGCGACTACGGGGCTCTCCGAGCCCACCGCGCCGGCCCGCCTGAAACCATGACCAGAGACAAACATGTCCAACGCAACACAACATTCCCGCGAGTCGGGAGAACGTCGGCGCCGCAGATCACGCGGCGGTAAGAACCGCAACCGGAGTCAGGGCAACCGCGACTCCCACGACCAAAACCGTAACCAGAAATCCCACCGCTCGGAGGAATTCCGCCCCCAAGGCCCACGCCCGTCGCGCCATGCGCCGCCGGCCAAGCCCCTGAGTTGGTGGCAGAAAATCCTCGCCGCCGTGGGTCTCTACAAGGCCCCGGCCGCTCCCGCCAAACCCGAGCGCAAACCCGAGCCCGTCAGCATCCCGAAGTCGGAACCCCGCCAAGCCAAGTCCAATACCCGCAACGCCCGCACCCACGAAGGCACCGAGCGCTCCGGCGACAGCCCCAAGCGACGCGAACGCGGCGAACGTGGAGAGCGCGGCGAATCCCGCTCCCGCGGCGGCGACGGCTCGACCGTCGAGTCCAACCGCGTCTATGTCGGCAACCTGTCCTACGATGTCACCGAACAGGACCTCCAGGAGCTGTTCAAAGGCATCGGCGGCGTTCGCAACGTCGAGATCGTCTATAACCGCAGCACCCACCGCTCGAAGGGCTATGGCTTTGTGGAAATGCTCCACAAGGACGAGGCCGTCCGCTCCGTCGAGGTGCTCCATGACCAGCATTTCATGGGCCGCAAGCTGATCGTTTCCGGCGCGAAATCCAAGGGTCAGGACGAGCGTGAGGACAGCGACGAATCCCCGGCCCGCGAGAGCCGCCCGGTGGTCGTCGCTCCGATTCGCGCCGCCGCCGTGGCTCAAGCCGCGCGGGTGGAAACCACCGAGCCGCTGATCCCGACCATCGTCGAAACGGTTAGCGAACCCACTGCGGAAATCCCCGCCGAAAGCGAGACCAAGGCCGAAAACGCCTGATCGGAACCTCGTCACCAACCCCATCACCCTCCCCCGCCCGGTCCGCCGGCGCGGGGGATTTTTTTTGCAAACTGTGTTACCGGCGGACCGGAGTGGCCCAAGAACAGGATGAAACCACCAATCCACCACCATGAAACCAAACTCCCGCTCCATCCAATCCATCGTCAACGAGACCCCGGCCTCCGGTTTCTCGCGAAAGCACATTCTGGTCATCGCCCTCCTAGTCATTGGATTGATCCTTGCCGCACTCGGCGGATTCGCCGCGCAGGACCGTCGCAAAACAACGGCAGAAACCGCCGCCACGCCGTCCCGCCCGGAGAGGCATCGCGATGCAGTCGATTTCCGCCCCGGTCAGTCCATCCACTGGCAATGGCCCGATTCCGGTGCAACCACCTATCAGATCCGCCAGACGATCCACCTCGCTCCCGGAGACTCGGAACTGGCTCCGGAGACCGTCGGCCTCACCGTCATCGAGGGGAATCTCCATGTCGGGCTCGCCTCGGCCGACGCATCCTCCGTCACCCTTGCCATGCAGTTCGCCGACGCGTCATTCACCGTCGATCCGACCGGTGACGAGCCGCCCCGTCGCGAGCCGCTCATCGAAAAGATGCTCAACTCCAACGCCGGCCTGCTCCAACTCGGCCGCGACGGCAGCGTGATCTCCTGCCGCCTGCCCGCCGCGCTCGCCGATGGCGACCGGGTGATGCTTGAGGGCCTCCTCTCCGTCCAGTTCGTGCTGGGCGAGGGATCCCGTTGGGAATCCGTGGAAGAAAACCAGGGTTTCCGTTTCCTCTCCTCCTATCAAACCAGCGGAAAACAAGCGGTTCTCAAGTCACGCCAAGTCCAGCCGGTTGCGGCGGACCGTCCCACACTTCGCATCGTCACCTCCCGCACAACCGCCACTCCCGGGCCGTTCTGGATCGAATCGCTCGAAGGCGCGGAGAGACTCGAATATCTGATGAAGGACAAAGTCGTTTGCACCGCGGAAACCACCACCACCATGCGCCGCACCGCTCCGGCCGAGATGCCCGAAGGACTCGTCGCCCTGATGCGGGACCCTGCCAAACGCGAATCCCTCATCGCCCGCACCGCCCTCACTTCCGCCGACGAGGCTGCCCGCGCCTCCGCCATCGAGCGCCAACGGATCGCCAGACTGGTGGAAACCTATCAGTCCGTTCCCGCCTCCCGGATGATCGAGGATATCGTCAAAGCGGTGACCGAAGCAAAGGATCACGAGGAAACCATCCCGGCCATGCATGCCCTTCGCGACTGGCTCGTCGCCAACCCCGACCGCAGCGGAGAAATCGCCGCATCGCTCGCCACGGCCGGTTTCTCCGACGAAGTGACGGCCCGCATCGCCCACGCTCTGGAACTTGCAGGGAAAAGCACTCCGGAAGCTCAAACGGCCCTTGCGTCTGTGATCGGTTCCGCCCCCGGAGCCTACCCACCCGCCGCCATCCTTCAGGCCACCGTGGCGGCCGGCGGAGTGGGACGCGTGCTCAGCCCCGAGCTGATGCCCGCCCTGAGCAACCTCGCCGCCGCAGATAGCCAAATCGGGGATTACCAAATTGGCAATGCCGCCCTCTATGCCCTCGGTGCACTGGCACGTGAAAACCCGGATCTCCAGCAAAGCCTCGTGAGCGCCCTCTCCCAATCACTCGACGCAAGCGGTGGCACCACCGCCGAGGACACCGCCACTGCCCTCCGCGCCCTTGCCAACGCGGCCAACGAGGATCCGGTGGTCATGGGAAAGGCCATCTCCCTCGGCAAGAGCCACGAAGATGAAGACGTTCGCATGGCCGCCATCGACCTGCTCTCCACTTCCCGGCAGGCCAAGGCACTGGAGGCGATCCGCCGCTCGCTCGCCAACGACCCGTCGGAAACCGTCCGCCGCCACGCCATCTCCTCGCTGACCCGTCCCGAGATCATGTCTGCGGACAGCATCCGGCCGGTGCTCGATTTCCTGGGCAAGCGCGGCAATCCGGAGACCGTCCGGGACTTCGCCATCGCCAACCTTGCACCGTTCCACGCGGATTTCCCCGAAATCCGCCAAGCCTTTAGCAACCAACTCCCGAACGTGAGCGGCGAGACTGCGGACATCATCCGCAAGGCCCTCTCGGAAACACACTGACAGCAGGCTTATTCCGAAGACCGAAGCGTGACGGGCTGCCGACATCGGCAGCCCGTTCGCATTGATCCTCCGGATCCGGGGATGCGCGCCGAGCCCGGAGCGAAATGCGGAGCAACCCGCGCGCGTCGCGGCCATCGCAACGATAGAGGTAGGAACGGGGCTTTCGCCCCGCTCCCCCCTCCGAACCGGACGTGCGGATCTCCCGCATCCGGCTCTCCGGTCAGTGGTTTGCTCCGTTACGGAGGCTCGCGAATTCTGTTTCCCGGGCGT
>Ga0315904_10004436_pt1 | contig 20056 bp, 20 predicted proteins | sample LakEriMetagenome_6_FD_203529 | JGI IMG/M metagenome (GOLD analysis project Ga0315904, IMG submission 203529) | Freshwater fungal communities from buoy surface, Lake Erie, Ohio, United States - Buoy 12 MA120 | ecosystem: Environmental > Aquatic > Freshwater > Lake | place: USA: Lake Erie, Ohio...
TGATCCAGTTCAGCTTGGCCGGATCCAGGCGTGAGGCTTTGGCGTTAACGTCCTCGATTTTGAACAGCTCGAACATTTCAGCACGGCTGAAAATCTCCTGGTCGCCATGCGACCAGCCCAGACGGACAAGATAGTTCAACAGCGCATGCGGCAGGTAGCCGTCATCTCGGTATTGCATGACGTTGGCCGCACCATGCCGCTTCGACAGCTTGGCACCCTCCGGATCGAGAATCATCGGCATGTGCGCGAAGCGCGGCATGAAGTCGCCCAAGGCTCTGAAGATATTGATCTGGCGAGGCGTATTGTTGACATGGTCATCGCCGCGGATGACGTCGGTGATGCCCATGTCCAGATCGTCGACCACGACCGCGAAATTGTAAGTGGCATAACCGTCGGAACGGAAAATCACCAAGTCATCGAGCTCCGTGTTTGAAAATTCAATGCGGCCCTTGATGCTGTCGTCCCAGGCGACCGTACCGTCCTGCGGATTGCGGAAACGGATGACCCGGTTCGGATCGTCGCGGAGCGGCGCATTGGCATCGCGGTAGGCGCCGTTGTAACGCGGCTTTTCATTTTTTTCCAGGGCCTCATTGCGCATGGCTTCAAGCTCATCCTTGCTTTCATAGGCGTAATAGGCCTTGCCTTCGGCCACCAGCTGTTCCGCTACCTGTTTGTAGCGCTCAAGCCGGTCGGTCTGATAGATTGGACCCTCGTTGTATTCCAAACCGAGCCAATCCATCGCATGCAGGATCGCATCGACCGCCGCCTGCGTCGAACGTTCACGGTCGGTGTCTTCGATGCGTAGCACGAACACGCCCTTGCGCCGGCGTGATTCAAGATAGCAATACAGTGCGGTGCGGGCGCCGCCGATGTGCAGAAAGCCGGTGGGACTCGGGGCGAAGCGGGTACGGCAGGTCATAGGAGGCCCAATGAAAAAATCTCCCTAATTTTAGCGGATTCAGACGCCCCCGTCAGAAATGTCGCTGGAAGGCATGTCCCCGCGCGATTACCTTCAAGGAGGGCATCTGTAAAACATACTAGAATAGATTTAGTCGTTTTCTCGAGGCTTAAGCTAATTCGGCCTCAGACCGCCACAAACAGCCATTATTGCCTAAAAAACACGGCCTGGCACGGCTTATCTGAAGCCGCCAAGGGCACTGCCGGATGCTTTTATGGCATAGTGTTGGCTGAAAACAACGCTCCGGAACACCCGCGCATGGCAGTAAAGCCCCCCTCAACATCAGCAATGGCCGTACACCGGCCGTACCTCCGGGCGGTTCGGGCATGAACACCGTGAATGTGCGGATGGCCACCCCTTCCGATTTACGCGAATTAGCCGAGCTGTTCGACGGCTACCGGCAGTTCTATCTTCAGGCACCCGACCTCGAACGCGCCCGCGACTTCATCGAAGAGCGACTGGCGCGCAATGATTCCTGGATTCTCGTGGCCGAGCGCGGCGACTCCTTGGTCGGCTTCAGCCAGCTGTATCCCAGCTTCAGCTCGACCCACACCAGCCGCATCGCCATTCTCAATGATTTGTTCGTGGCCGCTCCAGCGCGGCGCTCCGGCGTTGCCGCAGCCCTGCTGCTGGCCTCACAGGATCTTGGCCGCAAACTGGGGCTCAGCGTTCTGGAGCTTTCAACGGCCATCGATAACACCGGTGCCCAGGCTCTTTACCGGAAACACGGCTGGATCCGGGATACTGAATTCCATGTATTCACCCGTTCGCTCACGGACTGAAGCATGAAAAAATGGCTTTTTATCGCCGTGTTCGGACTTGGGGTTTTCGCACTCGGCCGGTACAGTGCGACCGATTCACCGCAGTCCTCCGGCCCAATCACCGCTAACGTCGAAAGCCCAGACCGCATGTCCGACGGTGCCGGTGCTGACGGCATCGCCGAGGCCTATAGTCGACGACTTCAGAATGTCCCGGTACAAGCCGAGGGCCGCGTCGTGAAAGTGCTACCCGATGACAACCAGGGCAGTCGACACCAACGTTTCCTGCTCGATACCGGCCATAGCCATACCGTGCTGATCGCGCACAACATCGATCTTGCACCCCGTATTGACGGCCTTGAGCGCGGAGACCGTGTCGCCTTCAAAGGCGAATATGTCTGGAATACCAAGGGTGGCGTCGTGCATTGGACGCATCACGACCCGAAAGGACGCCATCCCAGTGGCTGGCTGCAATATGACGGACGAACCTATCAGTAATCCCGAAATTGCCGCAATGCTTTAAACTAGACCCATGAAACCCCACTTTCGAATCGTCGCCATCGCGCTGCTGGCCTTCACCGGCGCTTGCGGAAAACAAGCCCCGCAGGTCAGTCAGGAAATTGCCATACCGGGCGTCGACGCCGCTGGTGAACGCAGCGTCCTGGAAGTTCCGGCGGCCGATTATCCGCAGGTCGTGCTTACGACCGATGCCGGCGAGGTTGTCATCGAACTTTATGAGGACAAAGCACCGCTGACGGTACGGAACTTCATGACCTATGTTGAAACGGGACATTACGACAATACTGTTTTTCACCGGGTGATCGGAAATCTGCTGGTACAGGGTGGCACCTATACACCCGACTACCGCCTCAAACCTGACCGCGGCTTCATCCGCAGTGAAGCGAATAACGGCCTGCGCAATCTGCGCGGCACGGTAACCGCGGCACGCCGCGCCAACGACCCGGATTCCGCTGGCGCCCAGTTTTTCATCAATGTCGTCGACAACCCGCAATTCGATTTCGCTTCGATGGCCGATGCCCGAAGCCGCGGCTATACCGTTTTCGGCCGCGTCGTCGAGGGCATGGAAATCATTGACGGCATGCGCAGCGTGAAAGTCGGCCCACGCTCCGGTATCGGCGATGCCACACCGGCCAAACCAATCATCATCCGCCAGATCCGGGCGGCGGAAGCGCCGTGAGTCAAATCTTCATCTCCGATCTGCATCTGGATGCGGCGCGTCCGGAAACCACCGCCACGTTCCTGGAACTGCTGGCAGATCAATGCCGCGGCATCGAAGCACTCTTCATCCTCGGTGATCTTTATGAAGCCTGGATCGGTGATGACGAGGACAGCGAACTCGCGCTGCAGACGCAACAGGCCCTCGCCGCCTGCAGTGCCAGCGGCACCCGGATTTTCGTGCAGCGCGGCAACCGCGACTTCCTGCTCGGCCCGGTCTTCGCCGAACGAATCGGCGCCCAGCTGCTGCCCGACTATGCCGTCATTTCCTGTGCCGGTGAACCCGCCCTGCTGATGCATGGCGATCTGCTGTGCACCGAGGACCGCGAGTATCTCGCTTTCCGCAATCAGGTCCGTAATCCGTCTTGGCAACAGCATTTCCTGTCACAGCCTCTTTCGGCACGGCGCGCATTTGCCGAACAGGCGCGGCAGGCCAGTCAAAGCCGGCAGCAGGAACTGAAAGATGCCCAGCAACTCGAAAGCATCACCGATGTCTCACCGGATGCGGTTATGGCTACCATGCGCCACTACGGCGTCAAGCGGATAATCCACGGCCATACCCACCGTCCGGCACGGCATGCGCTTGAGCTCGACGGCTTGCCGGCTGAACGGATCGTGCTGGGCGATTGGTACACCCAGAGCTCACACCTCGCGGCAGTGGGCAACAGCCTCAAACTGCATTATTCGCCAGCGCCGTGATGCCACGCATTTCGTCGTGCGTGAATCCGGCGAGCCGGCGGGCTTCGGCATTGTAAGGGCCGCGCAAAGCACCGCGGCCGACATCCTGCAACAGATCGAGAAAGGTGGTTTCCGGATCACAGCCACGTGTCTGACAGCAGAAGTTGAACCACCGCGTGCCGATGGCGACATGGCTCACTTCCTCACGCAAAATGATTTCCAGCACTGCGATCGAATCGCCATCGCCGGTCTGTTCGAATTTCGCAATCATGCCCGGCGTCACGTCCAATCCGCGCGCCTCGAGCACGCGCGGCACCAGCGCCATGCGTGCCAGACAGTCATCACGGGTCCGCAACGCCATTTCCCAGAGCCCGTCATGGGCCGCGAAGTCGCCATAGGCATAGCCCATTCCGGAAAGACGGTTCTGTAACAGGCGGAAATGCCGTGCTTCGTCGGCGGCTACACTGATCCAGTCCGTGTAAAACCCGGCAGGCATATCCGGAAAGCGCTGCACCGCATCGCAGGCCAGATCAATGGCGTTGAATTCGATATGGGCAATGGCATGCAGCAGCGCGGCACGGCCTTCCTCCTGCAGCAGGCTGCGCTTGGGCAGCAATTTCGGCGGAACCAGCAGCGGCCGCTCGGGACGACCGGGTCTTGCCACATCCTCCCCTTGCGCCGAAACGTCGATGTCCCAGCCGGATGCAGCTGCGTTCGCCAGCATATCCAAGGCCGCGAGTTTGGTTTCGATTGAATCCGCCTTCAGCACGGCACAGGCCAAAAGCCGGAGATCGGACAGCATAGGGCTCAGCCTGATTTTGCTTTCGCAGCATCGCTGCGTGCCTGTTCCAGCTTCTCGAAGTAACCGGGTTCGATGCCGGTGATGTATTCCCCGGTGAAGCAGGATGAGTCGAAATCCGCAACCTTCCCTTTCGGGCCGGAAACGGCGTCTTCCAGATCAGCGATATCCTGGTAAATCAGCCAGTCGCAGCCGAGCAGCTGCTGGATTTCGGCCTCGGTACGGTCGTGCGCAACCAGCTCCGAGGCGGCCGGCATATCGATGCCGTAGACGTTCGGGAAACGTACCGGAGGCGCGGCTGAAGCCAGATAGACCTTGCGGGCACCGGCTTCACGCGCCATCTGCACGATCTGCTGCGAGGTCGTACCGCGCACAATCGAGTCATCGACCAGCAGCACCACCCGGTCCTTGAACTCGAGCGGAATCGGATTGAGTTTGCGCTTGACCGACTGAACGCGCTGGCTCTGTCCGGGCATGATGAAGGTGCGCCCGATGTAGCGGTTCTTGATGAAACCCTCGCGGTATTTCACACCCAGCAGACTGGCGATTTCCAGCGCGGCGTCGCGCGAGGTGTCCGGAATCGGAATGACGGTATCGATGTCATGATCCGGCCGCAGACGCAGGATTTTCTCGCCGAGTTTGACGCCCATGCGCATGCGCGCCTTGTGAACGGAAATATCATCCATCATCGAATCGGGACGGGCGAAATATACGAATTCAAAAATGCAGGGCGTATGTTTCCGACCGGGCGCCGCCTGGTGCGTGAACAGCTTGCCGTCATCGGTGATGACCACGGCCTCGCCCGGGGCGATGTCGCGAAGGCGGGTGAACCCGAGGATATCGAGTGCGACCGATTCGGAGGCGACTGCGTATTCATCGGTCAGCAGGGTTTCGCGTTTGCCCAGCACCAGGGGCCGAATCCCGTTCGGATCACGGAAGGCCAGCAGCCCCAGACCCATGACCGTCGCCACCACGGAATACCCGCCGGAAACCCTGCGGTGCACGCCCTCGACCGCCTTCAGTGCGGACTGGGGATTCAACGCCCCCTGCTCCAGCAATTCATGGGCCAGCACATTCAACAACACTTCGGAATCGGACTGGGTATTGATGTGCCGGTGATCCTGCTCGGAGACTTCCCGGCGCAGGGTTTCGGTATTGGTCAGATTGCCGTTGTGCGCCAGCGACAGACCGAACGGCGCATTGGCATAGAACGGCTGGGCTTCATCGCTGCCGGATGAGCCGGCGGTCGGATATCGGCAGTGGCCGATTCCGACATGTCCGCGCAAACGCGCCATCTGTTGCGGCCCGAAGACATCACTGACCAGACCGTTTCCCTTGTGCAGATTGATGCGTTGTCCGGACACGGTAGCGATGCCGGCGGCGTCCTGACCACGGTGCTGCAGCACCGTGAGTCCGTCATAAAGTGCCGCGGCAACATCCGTGGTACCGACGATTCCGAGTATTCCGCACATAAAAAGCCTTTTTAGGGATGCTTGACCACAAAGCCGTCGATACCGGTTTTTTGCTTCACCGCTGCCAACAGGGCCGTCGCCGCCTCGCGGCTGTGCTCCGGACCGATGCGGACACGGTAACGCCGGCCGGTTTCGGTTTCGACCGGCTGGATATAACTGGTGAATCCGGCTGCACGCGCCTTGTCACGCAGCGACTGGGCAGCCTGTTCGCTGGCCGGCGCACCGATCTGTACGGCGAAGCCTTTGGCGTCACTTGCAGGCTCCGGCTTCGCTGCGGCTTTGGTCGGTGGCGGCACGCTTACGGGCTTGGTCACGGCCGCAACCGGAGCGCTTGCCACCGCGGCATCGGCTGTTTTGGCCGGTGCGGGGGCGGGCGCAGCGGACTGCACCGGCATGGATGCGGAACCGGTTTGGCCAGGAGCTACGGCATCCATGGCCACCACTGTGCCACCGGAAACCACCGCCGTGCTGCGCAGACGGGCGGCCTCGGCCAGATCACGGCTGTCATAGGGGCCGATTCGGATCCGGAAGCGCTGGCCATTGCTCTGGATCAGCGGCACCAGCTTCTGGGCTTTCAGGCCTTCGGCAATAGCTTTGGCCTGGGTCTCGTCCGCTGCCGTGATCACCACGGCGTAGAGACCGGCCGCTACGGCGGCATCATCGGCGACCGCAATCGGTTCCGGCTCGGGCAATTCAGGCAACTCTGCCGGACTTGCAGCTGCAGGCTGATCGAGCGGAATGTCGATGGTCTTGATGCCGTCGGCATCGGGCTCGTCGGGAATACTCAGGGAAACATCGGCGCTGTCCGGATCACGCACATCGGGGCTTCGGAGCAGCATCGGAACGAAGATGAGGGCGAGTGCCGCCAGAACGATGGCGCCGATCAGGCGTTGTTTCAACGGTGCTTCCATGTGAACCTCCGGTGGAAGCGCCAATTATACTCCGACTGCCTCCGGCTGCGGGAGACGCATCACTGCCTCGAGCGTATGAAATGAGCCGAAAACCAGGATGCGCCGGCCACGGCTGTCGGCCAGTGCGGCGGCGTAGGCGGTGGCGACATCGGGGTGAATGCGGTAATCCGCAGGCGTCAATGCCGCCGAAAGCTGTTCCTGCCAGTCCTCTGCCGATAAAGCCCGTTCCGCCGGTTCGGCGATGACACCGACATGCCAGAACCCGATCAACGGCGCGAGCTGGGCCAGCATCCCGGCAATGTCCTTGTCCTTCAGGGCGCTGAATACCGCCACAGTCGGTTTCGGGTCAGTCTTCAGCCACGCCGCCAATTGCGCCACCGACTGGGGATTATGGGCGACATCCAGAATGACTTCTGGATCGGTCCGCCAGCGCTGCAAACGGCCGGTCACCGTGGTCGCCGCCACGCCCGTTGCCCAGGCCGTGTCGGCAAGGGTCAAGTTGGAGGCGCGCAAGGCTGCAATGGCGCAGGCGGCGTTCTGGATCTGTGCCGGCGCCTTCAGCTGCGGATACGGTAGATCCAGACTGAAGCCGGGCTCGCGCCAGATCCAATGTGAATCGAGAGGATCGATCAGATAGTCACTGTAGGCGCGGATGCAGTAAACACCGTGTTCATAGGCGAAACGCAGCACGGAAGATGGCGGATCCTTCTCGCCCAAAATGCAGGGGCGACCGGGGCGCATGATTCCGGCCTTCTCGAACCCGATGGCCTCACGGTCATTACCGAGATAAGCCTGATGATCGAGATCCACGGTGGTGATGACTGCGATATCGGCATCGATGATGTTGACCGCATCCAAACGGCCACCCAGACCCACTTCAAGGATGGCCAGATCCAATCCGGCACGGGCAAATAGATAAAGCGCCGCCAAAGTGCCGAATTCGAAATAGGTCAGCGCAATGTCCGCCCTGGCGGCTTCGATGGCTTCGAAGACCTGCACCAGATCGGCATCGGAGACCTCCGTACCATCGATGCGGATCCGCTCGTTGTAGCGCAGCAGATGCGGCGAGGTGAAGGCACCGGTCCGGTATCCCGAAGCCCGTGCAATCGCTTCGATATAGGCCACCGTCGATCCCTTGCCGTTGGTGCCGCCCACGGTGATGACCGGGCACGGCAGCTGGAGCAGATCAAGGCGTTCCGCCACGGCACGCACACGCTCCAAGCCCATCGCGATGGCCTGCGGATGGGTGCCGAGCTGATAGTGCAGCCATTGATCAAGCGTGCGTTTCATTACAGTGCGCGGTGCAGGGCCTCGCCGAACAGGGGCGTATGGTGTTGGCAGTCATTCAAGCGCACCACGGCCAGATTGTCCACATCATCGCCTTCCAGCAGATTGAGCGTGGTCGGCGCCTGCCGGAACGACCAAAGGCGGTCAAGACCCAGACCGAGAATGCGGCACAACAGAACGCGGTTGACCGCGTCGTGCGCGACGATCAGCAGCGTATCGTCCGCACCGAGACCCTCGCAGGCGGCGGCAAGGCCTTCCCAGGCGCGGTCCAGCACCTGCTGTAGATTCTCGCCCTGCGGCATCTGCACGGTCTGCGGCGCATCCCTCCAGGCCTGGAAGGTGACCGGATCGCGCTCGGCGATCTGCTGGGCCAGCAACCCTTCCCAGTCGCCATGGGCAATCTCCTGCAGGCGTGGATCGATGCGCAGGATATGTTTGCGGTTTTCACCAAGCGCCGCTTCAGCGGTACTGCGGGCACGGACAAGTTGCGAACTGACGGCTCGGGTAATGGTCACGTCACGCAGCCGATCGCCGAGCTTGGCAGCCTGGGCTTCGCCGGTTTCCGAAAGCGGAATATCGATTTGACCCTGATAACGGCCGGCGGCATTCCATGGGGTTTCGCCATGGCGGGCTAGAATAATTTTCATCCGGGCCGCCTCAGAACATTTCCAGGGATACGATGCCCGGGATGGTGCGTAAACCGGCCACTTGCGCCTGCGACACTTCGCGGTCGACGGTGATGGCGGCAATGGCATGGCCATCGCCGGTGGCGCCGAGCGAGAAATTGATGATGTTGATGCCGGCTGCGCCCAGATTCGAACCCAGCAGGCCGATGACGCCGGGGCGGTCTTCGTTCTTCATCAGCAGAATATGCGCGCCCGGATCGAAGTCGAGTTCGACGCCATCCAGGCGGACCACGCGCGGACCGCGGTGCAAGGTGGCTTCGATGATGCGACGGCCCTGTTCGCCGGCGACTTCGATGCGCAGCAGACGGTCGAAACCATCGCCGTCGCCGCCGAGCGTCTCCGAGACTTTCAGACCGCGCGCGGCAGCTTCACTCAGCGCATTGACCGGCGTCACCCGCCCGGAAGCCGTCCCCAGCATGGCGGCAACCAGAAGTCGGCTGAGTGGGCGGGTATCGAGCGCTTCGGTACGGCCGGCGTAAGTGATATGCAAACTGCTTGCTGCAGGCACGAGACGATTGGCCAGCTTGCCCAGTTCGGTCATCAAGGGCATCCACGGGCCGACTTCCTTGGCGGCTTCGGCGCTGAGCGGTGGCAAATTGACGCAGCCGGCAACGGCCCCGGTTTTCAGGAAATCGATCATCTGCCGCGCGAGAATGGTGCTGACCGCCTGCTGCGCTTCCGAGGTCGATGCACCCAGATGCGGGGTCAGAATAAGTTTCGGATGGGCACGCAACAGCGAATCCTTCTGCAAGGGTTCGGTTACGAAGGTATCGAGCGCAGCCCCGGCAAGATGGCCATCGTCCAGCACTTTGATCAGCGCCTCTTCGTCCACCAGACCGCCGCGGGCGGCATTGATCAGGTAGGCGCCTTTGCGCATCTTGCGCATCTGGGCTTCGCCGATGATGTTGGTGGTTTCCTTAGTACGTGGAATGTGCAGCGTAATGATGTCGGCCCAGGCCAGCAATTCATCCAGCGTCTTCATCGGCACGCTCATGCGGCCGGAGGCGGATGCCGGCAGGAACGGGTCATAGGCGGCGACCTCCATGCCAATGCCAGCAGCCTTGCGGGCCACGGTCGCCCCGATACGGCCCAGACCGATGACGCCCAGACGTTTGCCCTCGAGTTCGAATCCGGTCAAGCCGTTTTTCGGCCATTCGCCGGCTTTCATGCCGGCATCGGCTCTCGGCACATGGCGCGCCATCGAAAACAGCAGGGAAACGGCGTGCTCGGCGGCAGCGAGGGTGTTGCCGTCCGGGGCGTTCATTACCGCGATGCCGCGGGCCGTGGCGGCCTCGACATCAATGGTATCGACACCGGCACCGGCGCGGCCGATGACTTTCAGATGACCGGCCTTTGCGAGGGATTCGGCGGTAATCAGGGTTGCCGAACGCACCATGATGCCGTCGAATTGCTGCAGTTTTTCAGCCAATACGGCCGGGTCTTTGATGGGGTCGCTGGTTTCAACGGTGAAACCGGCTTCTTTGAACAGGTTCAGGCCATCGGCATGGATGCCGTCACAAGCAAGGATTTTCATGGGAGCTCCAAGGGGGTAGATTCAAGGCGGAAAATTGCGCGCCAGAACCCCATGCGTGGAGTCGGAAAAAGAATAACGATGTATACGGGCTACCGTGGTTGCTTGATGCAACCGCAGAGGCCAGGAGACGGGGCGTCATACGCATGGGAGTCCTGTACCAATTCCAATATAGGTTAACAGACCACCACTGCAACTTGCAAGTCTATATTCTGGACTAATCGTCTTTAGTGCATTTGAATCCCAATCTGCACGCAGCGTATCGACGAACTTCAACACCACCGAATAGAGGCACCGATGCAACAGCATGCAGGCATCAACGCGCCGACGCCATGGTCCGCAGCGGCGGCAATCGCATTGCAATCTGGTAAATCCAAGCGCAGTAAACCAAAAAGCCCCCGCAACCGGGGGCTTTTTCTTTGCGCCGCGATTGCAGAGCCGGTACAATGCGCCGATGCCGAATATCATGCCCGGACAACGATGGATCTCGAGCGCCGAACCCGAATTGGGACTGGGTACGATTCTCAGGACAGACGCCCGGCAATCCGACATCATCTTTACCGGTTGCGGCGAACTCAAGCATTTCACCCACGCCTCTTCGCCGCTGCTGCGCGTGCGCTTCGAACCCGGCGACTGCCTGTTCATGAATGGCTCCGTATGCGCCGTCGACGCAGTGACCGAAGACGCCGGCGGCACGTTGAACTACCGCTGCGGCACGGAAATACTGCATGAAGGCAGCATCGATCCTGAGCAGCAGCATTTACCGGCAACACTGCGCCTACTGGTCGGCCAGTACGATGCCGCGTATCTCTTTGAACTGCGCCGCCGTACCCTGCAGGCCGGGCTCCTGGACCAGGAGGAATTCGAACTGTTGGCCATGGCGCTGCTTGGCCACTACGGTTGCCGGTTCACGCCGGTCTCGGAACATGTCTTTCTGCTCGATGCCGAAGCTTCGGAACTTGAGCCCGGATTTGACAAAAGTACGCCCTGCCGATTTAGCAACGATGAAAACATCGGCGAAGGACATTCCATCCATGGCGGCCACCCGCTCATGCAGATCGCGCTTGAACGCTTTCTGCAGAGCCGTGCCGGCAGTGCCGGATTCCTGATTGATGACACTCTGCCCGCACGCAGTGCCGTGCTGGAGACCGTATTCCGATCGGCTGATGGAGTCGTGAGCGTAATGGCACTCGATGCACGCGGCAACCATTTACCGGCCTTCACCCCGAGCGAGCAGGCCGTATTCCGATCACGCGACAGCATCATCGACCTGAATCCGTTCATGCGCAGCATGAATCAGATCTATCCAATGCTGCTGGAAAGCAGTCTGCAGCGTGCCGCCGAAACCGATGCCGGAAAATTGGAAGCGCTGCGCTTGGTGGTCGGCGCCGAATTTGCCCTGTTCGGCAAGAAGAACCGTTAAACGCCCCAGGGGCCTTGGCGTTTCTGGGTAAATGGCGGCTGGCCGCGCCAGTAACGGATCAGCAGCCAGCCGAACAGCATGCCGCCCAAGTGAGCGAAATGGGCAATGCCGCCGGCTGTGCCGGTGACGCCCATCAGCAGCGACAGTGCGCCGAAAACGATGACCAGCGTGCGTGCCGACATCGGTATCGGCGGAATCAGCAGCATCACGCGCTCACGCGGAAACAGCATGGCATATGCCATAAGAAGGCCGTAAACACCGCCGGAGGCGCCGATGGTGGGACCGGCCGTTTCCGGCATCCAGGCCATGAAGGCCAGCTGGCAAATGCCGGCGCCGATGATACAAACCAAAAAGAAGCTCAGGTATCGGCGCCCGCCCCAAACTTCCTCAAGCCGGCCACCGAACTGATACAGGGCGATGCCGTTGAAGAACAGATGACCGAAACCGTTCGGATCGTGCATGAACCCGTAAGTCAGCAGCTGCCAGGGCTGGAAACCCATACTGACCGGCAGGCCATCGCTGCCGGTGCCGACGAAAACAGCCTGCAAGGGCCAGAGCATGAACGGCATCAGCGCATCGCCGAGGAACTGCTGTGCCAAATAGACCAAAGCGATGATCCAAAGCAGATTGCGGGTCACTTTCGGTAGATGCATGGCCGGCTCTTCAAAGGGGATGCGTCATGATACCCGATTGCATCCCTCTGGCGCCCACAACAACGCGTCCAGATCAAGCCCCCGTTTGGGCATTTTCACCCGCCCCGCCTCGATTCGGACACCTTCCGCACGCAGGCGCTGCGTCTGCTCGATGTACATCGGGGAACCTTCAGGAAATGCGATCCGACCGGACGCCCGCAACACCCGGTGCCAGGGCAGGACAGCGTCTTCGGACTCTGAAAGAATCCGGGCCACCAAACGGGCACGCCCGGGAAATCCGGCCTTGGCGGCAACGGCGCCATAGGAACATACGGAACCGTGCGGCAGGGCACGGATGACCGCGTGAATACGTTCCTGCTTAGATTCCGACACCGAAATGCACAAGCAGGCGCACCAGGCCATAGGCGATGCCGCCGGCGGCCGGGATGGTCAGGATCCAGGCCCAGATGATGCGCTCGATCACCGAGAACTTCAGGGCCCGTGGATTTTTGGCGAAGCCGACTCCCATGATCGCGGTCGAAATGCTGTGCGTGGTCGACACCGGCATGCCGAAGTGCGCGGCGATGGTCAGGATGGTCGCGGAACTGGTTTCGGCGGCGAAACCGTTGATAGGATGCAATTTGACCATTTTGTGGCCCAGTGTCTTGATGATGCGCCAGCCACCCATGGCGGTACCGGCAGCCATAACCAGCGCGCAAGTAATAACAATCCAGGTATCGATGTCTTTTTCGCCACCGCTTGGATGCAGGAAAGCCAGCCAATCCGGAAGACTGTCCAGCGTTCCGGAGGTCTGGGCGCCGAAAATAGCGAGTGCGATGATACCCATGGTTTTCTGGGCATCGTTGGTTCCGTGGGCAAAGCCCATGTAGGCGGCGCTGGCAATCTGCGCTTTACCGAACACCGCGTTGACCCAACGCGGGCGGGATATCCGTGCCATCCAGCCGCCGGCGGAATTCATCGAGCTGATGACCCCCATGAGAAGGCCCATCAAAAGCATGCCGAGCACGAAACCGGCCATGGGGGAGGTGATCATCGGAATGACCACTTTCCACAACAGGCCGGCATTTTTGGTCCAGTTCTCACCGTATTCGGACCAGACCAGCGCATGCCAATTGTTCTCAGCGGCCGCCAGTGCTGCACCGCACAGGCCTCCAATCAACGCATGGCTGGAAGAAGACGGCAGGCCACGCCACCAGGTAATCAGATTCCAGATGATGCCACCGGAAAGTGCGCAGATCAGCACCTGTGAGCTGACATTGACCACATCGGTATCAATCAGGCCCGATGAAATGGTTTTAGCCACAGCGGTGCCCGCCAGGGCACCGATCAGGTTCATCACCGCTGCCAGCGCGACCGCCTGTGTCGGGTTCAGCACTTTGGTCGCAACCACCGTTGCAATCGAGTTGGCGGTGTCATGGAAGCCATTGATGAACTCGAACACCAATGCCGTCATGATTACCAGCAGCAGAAGCGCCAGTGCGAGATCCATTGCGGCGTCCTCAGGAGTTCTTCAGGATGATGTGGTGCACGACGTTGCCAGCATCACGGCAGCGGTCGATGGCCTTTTCCAGCATCTCGAACAGATCCTTGAGGATGATGTAGCGCATCGGGTCGGTTTCGTTCTGGTAGGCCTCCCGGTAAAGCTCCAGGATCAGCCGGTCAGCTTCGGCTTCAATGGCCTGCATCCGATCGTTCAGGGATTTGCTGGTTTCGATGTTCATGCCCTTGCGCAGCTGGCCGACCATTTCCTCCAGCACCTCGCAGCTCTGCTCGAGCATCTTGGCGCGCGGGATGAAGTCCACATCGCCCAATCGGTGCGAAGCCAGCATGAAGCGCTCGGCGAATTTTTCAATGACCTTGGGGATCTTGTACAGCACATTCGACAGAGCCTCGATATCCTCGCGCTCGAGGGCGGTCACGAAAGTATTGACCAACTCATGGCTGATTTGGGCAGCCAAATCCTTTTCACGCTTCCGGGCCAGCTTGAATTTTTCCAAGGAGCGCTGGGATGGCGGGGTCGCCAGCAACTCACCGAGGGCATGCGTGCTTTCCCGTGCCGCCGAAGCGCTTGCTTCCAACAGGCCGTAAAATTTATCACCTTTGCCGAAAATGGTTTGCAGGGAAAACATGGCGCGCTCCTGAACGGGGGTTAACTCAGTGTTATTCTAGGGCAAAAGTAAGCAAATATTGCAATTTTGTAATATATCCGGTGCCGGGCCGCACCGCCATAAGGTATGCTATCTCCTGCATCCGGAATCGTCAGATATCCATGTTTGAAATCGCCATCGTCATCCTGTTGGTCCTGCTGAACGGCTTTTTTGCCCTTTCGGAAATGGCCGTGGTGACTTCCCGCAAGTCCCGCCTGAAACAGATGGCGGAAAGCTCCAAGCGGGCAAAGACTGCGCTTAGCCTGTCCGAACACCCAGAGCGCTTTCTTTCGACCGTACAGGTCGGCATCACACTGATCCCCTATCTGAACGGCATTGTCGGCGGCCAGGCCCTAGGCTCGTCGCTCGGCACTTGGCTGGACGCCGCTGTACCGGCCTTAGCCTCCAAAACGGCGATTACCCTTGGCAGCGTAATTGTCGCCGTCATCGTCACTTTCGTCACCATCGTCATTGGAGAGCTGGTACCTAAACGCATCGCATTGCTGGCACCGGAGCGGATTGCTACCGCCGTGGCCATGCCCATGAACGTCATCTCTACGCTCGCAGCACCTTTCGTCTGGCTGCTTTCAAGAAGTACACGGCTTCTGATTCAGATCCTTGGGCTGGATAAAAGCAATACGGATAAAGTGACGGACGAGGAAATCCGGCATCTGGTGGCTGAAAGCCATGAACAGGGAAACCTAGATGCCGATGAACGCAATATGCTGAACCGCGTGCTGCGCCTTGGCGATCGCACTGCCGAATCTTTGATGACACCGCGTACCCTGATCATCTGGCTGGATGCCGATGCCAACTTTGTCGAAAATCAGGACGTCCTGCGTTCCAACCCGTTTTCACGCTATCCAGTATTCGACAAGGATGACAGCAATGTGCTGGGCGTGCTGGAATCCAAATCGCTGGTTGGGCGGGAATGCCGTAATAATGCAGAACTGCTGAAAAGCGTGCATCCGGCGCTGTTCGTATCCGAATCCACCAATGCCCTGCGTCTGCTCGAAATCTTCCGTGAAGAACAGCAGACCCTTGCCTTGGTGGTGGATGAATACGGCGACATCCTCGGCATGGTCACCGTCAATGATCTGATTGGTGCCGTGCTCGGCCGTATACAAAGCATGGAAGATGCCGAAGACGAAGCGCTGATCGTTGAACGCGCCGACGGCAGCTGGCTGATTGACGGCCGTCTGGCCGTGGAGGAACTTCGTGAACTGCTGAATGTGCAGGCGCTTCCCGGTGAAGACGACAATGATTTCACGACGGTTGCCGGCATGGTCATTGCGCACTTCGGCCGTATTCCGCATACCGGTGAGGTTTTCGAGTTCGGGGCCTGGCGTGTTGAAGTCATCGACCTCGATGGCGCCCGCATCGACAAACTCCTGATCGGCCGCAAGCCGGTCGCAGATGCCGCGTTCGACCAATAACGCCATGAGCCACGAAATCAGCACCCGTATCCTGCTGCAACATCTGGCCGATGGCAACCCGGATGATGACCTGAGCTTCGATCTGGTGCTGGACAGCTTCCGCCACCGCAGTTACGGCCTGTTTCTGCTGTTTGTCCTGATTCCGGTGTTCATTCCGATCCCAGCCGGCCAGGGCGCATTCAGCGGCCTGCTGACCTCACTGATCGGATTGCAGCTGATGTGGCAGCTCGAACATCCCTGGATACCGAAATTCATCGGCCGCAAGACTTTCAAACGTTCGCATATCATCAATTTCCAGCGCCGCTTCGATCCCTGGCTGAAATGGATCGAGAAGCTGTGCAGGCCACGCTATGAATATGCTTTCGACCATGCCTGGGCGCGCGCTTTCAGCGGATTCTTGCTGCTGGTGCTCGGCGGGCTTCTGGCCCTGCCGATCCCCCTGACAAACTATCCATTCGGACTCATCGTATTGGCGTTCAGCTTCGGATTCATCGAACGCGATGGCATTCTGCTCGGCATAGGTTGGATCATGGGAATCATCGAAATCATCGTTCTGGCTGAATTCTCGGGCTATATCATCAGCATGCTCGAAAAACTCTGGGCTTATTTCTTCTGAGCCAACAGTCGCTGCGCATCCGATAACATGCCGCGGATGATTTTTATCTCACGCTCATCCATATGAGCCCTCAGGAACAGCCGGCGCAGGCGCTGATTGATCATGTCAGGCGAACGGCCTTTGTGGAAATCAATTTCATCCATGAATTCGCCCAGATGCGTAAACAGCCGTTCGAGCTGATCCAGACTGGCCGGCTCGCTTTCATCCATGACCGGCGCTTTGGCCGGCAACAGGCCGAGTTCAAGGCGGCGCAGTCGGATTTCATAGCTGAGCACCTGCACCGCCGATGCCAGATTCAAGGACGGATAATCGGGGTTACAGGGAATGAATACACGGCCATGGCAACGCATCAACTCCTCATTTTCAAGCCCCGTCCGCTCACGGCCGAATAACAAGGCCACCTGCCCGCTGGACTCAGTGTGCTCCAGCAGAGCCGCTGCCGCTTCGCGCGGCGTGTGTTCGGGAAGACTGATGGCACGGTCGCGCGCAGTAGTTCCCAGCGCGTACCGGCAGCCTTGCAAAGCCTCGTCCAGACTATCCACTACCCTGGCCTTTTGCACGATGTCTTCAGCTCCCGCTGCTAGGGCATTCGCCTCAGGGTCGGGGAAGCGCTGGGGCGCCACCAGCACCAATTGGTTCAGCCCCATGGTTTTCATCGCGCGCGCTGCTGAGCCGATATTACCGGGATGCTGGGTGCCTACCAGGATGATACGGATGGGGTCAGTCAAGGTCATGGGTAATATTTTTCGCGATATAGGATGAACGGGATTCCGGCAGACATTCCAGCCGAACGGCGGTTTGCGGTATCATAGGCACGGTGTTGCTCGACAGCATCCTGTTCTTATTCCAACTTAGTCAAGGGTAGTCCCCATGCAGAATCCCGTCATCACCGTGATGGTGAAAGCCGCACGCCAGGCCGGCACGGTCATTTTACGCCATATGAACAAGCTCGACAGCCTGAACGTGTTCGAGAAGACCAAACAGGACTATGCCAGCGAAGTGGACTCCCTCGCCGAGGCTGAAATCATCAAGGAACTCAAACGTGCCTACCCGCAGGCGGCTTTCCTGTGCGAGGAATCCGGCGCTATGGGTAAAGGCAAGCAGACCTTCGTGATCGATCCGCTCGACGGCACCTCCAACTTCCTGCACGGCATCCCGCATTATTGCGTGTCCATCGCCTTGGTGGAGAACGGCGAGCCGATTGAAGCCGTCATCTACGATCCAATCAAAAACGAGCTGTTCGCCGCCAGCAAGGGCAAGGGCGCCCTGCTTAATGACCGGAAGATCCGGGTTACTGACCGCAAAGACCTGTCAGGCGCCCTGGTGATTACCGGCACCCCGCCCCGCGACCGCGGCCGCATCGGTCCGCATCTGGATTTCTGCAAAGCCCTGCTGAGCACTGCCGAAGATATCCGGCGTACCGGTTCGGCGGCACTGGACCTGGCCTATGTCGCCTGTGGCCGCAGCGACGCCTACTTTGAATCCGGCATCAAGGCTTGGGACGTTGCCGGTGGCATGTTGCTGGTGCGCGAAGCCGGCGGCTGCGTCAGTGATTTCAAGGGACGCGGTGAACGCATTCTCGATGCCGGCAACATCGTTGCCGGTAATGTTCGCATCAACCCGATGCTGCAAGCGGCCATTGCACAATCGGAATACGGCAAGAGCTTCTGAGCCAGACAATTTAGATACGAAAAACCCCGCCAAGGCGGGGTTTTTCGTATCCGGAATCAGAGCATTACGGACGCGCGTTCAAGGCCTCTTCATCACGCGCTTTCGGCATCAAGTCCTGCTTGGTGACGCCCAGCAGCAGCAGCAGCGGACAGGCCACGAAGATCGAAGACAGGGTACCGATGACAATACCGAGGATCTGCGATTCGGCCATGCCTTTGAGCGAATCACCGCCGAAGAAATACAGGGCGAGCACGGTCAACAAGGCCACGAACGAGGTGATGATGGTGCGCGACAGGGTCTGGTTGACCGAGCGGTTCATGATTTCAAGCGGCGACAGCTTGTGCAGGGTCTTGAAGTTCTCGCGTACACGGTCGAACACCACGATGGTGTCGTTGATCGAATAGCCCATGACCGACAGCACACCGGCCAGCACGGCCAGGTCGAATTCATGTCCGGACAGCGCGAACCAGCCGGCAACCAGCACGACGTCATGCAGGGTGGTGATGATGGCCGCGATGGCGAATTTCAGCTCGAAGCGAATCCACACATAGAACAGGAAGCCGATAACTACAAAAATGAGTGCCTGCAGACCGCTTTCCGCGAGCTCCTTGCCGACCTGCGGTCCGACATAGTAATAATCGCGCAGGGTTGCCGGATTATCCGCACTCTGCACCGCGGCGACCACGGTGCTGCCGTCGATGCGTTTGCCGCTCTCCTGGGCCTGCATGCGGATGACCACTTCATTGGATGAACCGATGACGCGGACCTGGGCGCCCTTGAAGCCGGCCTGTTCGAGTTTGCCGCGCAGCGCCCCGGTATCCACCGTTTTGCTGAACTGGACTTCGGTTTCATAACCGCCGGTGAAGTCGAGCGCGAAATTAAAACCCTTGAACACCATGCCGCCGATGGCGACGAGCATGACGATGATGGCCAGCGCCAGCGAGACGAATCGCATACGCATGAAATTGATATTGCTGTTCGGGGGAAAAAGTTCCACTTTATTGCTCCGTGCGGATCAGACCGAAACCGTCTTCAGCTTGCGCCGGCGGCCGTAGATCAGGGTGGCTATGGCACGCGACACGCTGACAGCCGTGAACATCGAGGTCAGAATGCCGATGATGAGGGTGATGCCGAAGCCGCGGATCGGGCCGGAACCGAAGGCCGCCATCGCGATGCCGCCAAGCAATGCGGTCAGGTTGGCGTCAACGATTGTGCCGCTGGCTTTCTCGTAACCGGCCGCGATGCTCGCCAGCGGCGTATTCCCGATGCGCAGCTCTTCCCGGATGCGTTCGTTGATCAGCACGTTGGCGTCCACCGACATGCCGACCGTCAAAGCGATGCCGGCGAATCCGGGCAGGGTCAGAGTGGCACCGAACATCGACATCACGGCAACCACCAGCAGCAGGTTCAGAACCAGTGCCAGATTGGTGATGATGCCGAACATTTTGTAGTAAATGACGAAGAAGATGAGCACGAATACAAACGAGTACATCACTGCATTCACGCCGCGCTCGACGTTTTCGGCACCGAGACTCGGACCGATGACCCGTTCCTGGGCAAAATCCATCGGTGCCGCCAAGGCGCCGGATTTCAGCTGCTTTGACAAACGTTCGGCTTCCTGCGGATCCAGACCGGTGGTCTGGAAATCCTTGCCGAAAACACCCTGGATGGTGGCCGAGTTGATCACATCCTCGATGATCTTGACGCTGCGCACCTCGATGCCGTCGATCATGCGGGTTTCCGGGATGCGCTCGACGTAGACCACTGCCATGTTCTTGCCGACATTGTCGAGCG
>Ga0315904_10004438_pt1 | contig 20054 bp, 22 predicted proteins | sample LakEriMetagenome_6_FD_203529 | JGI IMG/M metagenome (GOLD analysis project Ga0315904, IMG submission 203529) | Freshwater fungal communities from buoy surface, Lake Erie, Ohio, United States - Buoy 12 MA120 | ecosystem: Environmental > Aquatic > Freshwater > Lake | place: USA: Lake Erie, Ohio...
CGTCTCCCGAATCCTGCAGTCTGCTGACGAGTCAGGGATGGCCCGCCCGCCTTTGACGAATGCAGCCTCCACGGAAGATGTTTCCGGCAGTGTTACCGTATGCACATCGGCAGGGGTCTGAACCGCGCAGGCCGTGACCAGCGCGAGCGCAGCCGCAATCAATGGGGTTTTCATCCGCGTGTCTCCTTGGGCGGGCGTTGCGGGGAGGCGCAGCGGCCTCCCCGCGCGAGGCGTCAGTTATAGCCGCTCTGCACGACCACGGAGATATTGCCTTCGCCGCGCTGGCGCACCGTCACATCCTGGCCATTGCCGACCTGGATGATGCCCGACGTGTTGTTATAACCGTCCTGGTCCGCCACGGCCTTGTTGTTGGTGCCGATCTGGGCGATGCCGGAAACGTTGCCATAGCCGGTCTGCAGCGTGTCGGCGCGCAGGTTCAGGCCGTCCTGTCCTGTCACGGCGAAGTTGTTCTCGCCAATCTGGGCCGTGCCGACGCTGTTGCGCGTGCCGTACTGGTCCATGCGAAGGAAGTTGTTGTAGCCGGACTGCGCGCCGCGCGCATACTGGCCGCGGCCGCCCTGCACGATGACGGTGCCGTTACGGTCGCCTTGCTGGGCGGCGGCAGCACCATTGTTCCAGCCCGACTGGTCGACGCGCACCCGGTTGCGGGGGTCCGCATGCGCGGCGCCGAGGCTGAAGACCATCAGGGCCGCGGCGGCAGTGGTGATAAGACGTTTCATGTTTCAGACTCCTGGTTTCATCTCGAGCCCGGTTGAAGTGTCGCTCGATCCCGCACAGGAATGACGGGCCCGCACTGAACGCGCTTTGAACGCCCGGTTCAGCTTCGTTCATGTTCGCGGCCCCAGAAGGCCGGAAAGTATCGCTCCGTAGGCGAACAGAAATCAGGCACGCGCTGGCCGCAACTTTGGATCGCCCTTTCGCGCCCCCGCATCTCAAGCTAATCTGCCCCCACCGCAAGCGGAACCCCCGTCATGGCCATACTCGCCTTCGGCCTCAAGATGTCCCTCAACGGCGATGTCGACCATGACCGCTTCGCGCCGGACCCCGTGCTGTTGCGTCATTTCATCGACCAGCTCCGCCGCGAGACCGCCAGCGTCTAGGGCCGCCGCATGTACGAGATCATGGCCTGGTAGGACTGTGCCGAGCGGGAATTCGCCGAAGCCTGGCGCGCCCAACCCAACTACGTCGTCTCGCGCACCCTGAACTCCGCCGGCCCGAACGCCGCGCTCATCTCAGAAAATGTCGAAGCTGAAATCCGCCGTCTCATGGCCCAACTCGCCGGCGAAATCTCCATCACCAGCCCGCAGTTCGCCTACCGCCCAAAGCCCTTTTCCAGGGCCGCGACCTTGCTCCGGCAAACGACATCCGTTCGGTCTTCATGGCGGTCCTGCAAGACCATTGGGGCCTGGACCGCGACACACTCGGCCGGATCGTCTTTCCGGATGGAACCGGTGTGCGGCCGATAGCAGGGCTGATCTGTACCTGACGTTCCCCTACTTCAACTATACCGCGCCTCAAGCTTCTCCGCCTTCACCCCCGCCTTCTCATCCGCGAGCGCCGCCGCCAGGTCCGCGAGGTAAGCCTCCGCCACCTCGGCATGTTTCGGTGAAAGCATCAGGTGCAGGCTCGCAGGCTCTGCGGTGAACGAGGTGAACCAGCCCCGCGCCCGCATTGCGCCGTAAAGCGCCAGCGTCTCTGCCTCCGGATGCCGGAACGCGACCAGCCCGAGCATCGGCCGACCGAGCACTTCGAAGCCGAGCGCCTTCACGCCGGCCTCGATCTTCTCCCGCGTCGCACAAACCAGCCGCTGCTTCTCGCGGTAGCCTTCCACACCCAGCATATTCATCACCGCCCAGGCCGCCGAGATCGCGCCGCCCGGCCGCGTGCCCGCCAGTGTCGGCGTCTTCATCGGCGCGCCGCTCCAGTCGCGCATCGAGAAGGGCATGTGCTTGTACAGCGCCTCGGACCGGAACAGCACAGTCGAGGCGCCCTTGGCGCAATAGCCATACTTATGCAGGTCCGCGCTGATCGAGTGCACCGCCGGGACTTCGAAATCGAACGCCGGGACGGGCACCCCGTTCATCCGCGCAAACGGCGCAAAGTATCCACCCACACACGCATCCACATGCAGCCACACGCCCTTCGCCGCCGCCACCTCGCCCAGCGCCGCAACGGGGTCGATGATTCCATGCGGAAAATTAGGCGCCGAGCCCACCATCATGATCGTGGAGGCATCCACCGCTTCGGCCATCGCGGCCGGGTCGGCCTCATAGCTGCTATCGCCCTTCAGCGGCACGCGGCGCACGGCAATGTCCATCAGCTGCGCCGCTTTGTCGAAGGCGAGGTGCGCCGAACGCGGCAGGACAATGTTGTGGCCCGTCAGCGGCTTGCCGCTCGCACGTGCGAAATCCCGCGCCGTCTTCATCGCCATGGTGATCGAATCGGTCCCGCCGGAAGTCATCGCCCCGGCCGCGCCTTCCGGGCCGTGCAGCAGGCCGAGCGCCATCCCGATGACCTCCTTCTCCATCTGTGCCAGCGACGGGAATGCGAGGGGGCCAAGGCCATTCTCGGCCATGAACAGGCCGTAAGCCTCGTGCTGGACATGGTGAATGTCCTCGCCTGCGTTAAACACGTAGACGGCCGTCTTCCCGCCGCGCCAGTCCACGTCCCCGCCGCCGCGCGCGATCATCTCGGCGCGCAGTTCTTCCCAGTCCCGGCCTTGCTGCGGCATCTTCATGGCGGCGCTCCTTGCGGTTCAGGCTGCCAGCCTAAGCCGCCCGGCGCGGCGCGAGAAGGAAAATAAATGCTCGCGTGTTGCGCTAAGGCCGTTGCGGGGTTCAAAGGGTCTGCGTAATTTACAATTCGATAACCAATCAACACCGGGAAGAGCGCGCCAAGATGACGGATTACATCGGATACGAAGCGCTGACCCAGGCCGCCATGCGCGGCGTCGTGCGCGAGGCCCTGCGCCGTGCGAAAACGAATGGCGGCGTTCCCGGTGACCATCACTTCTACATCTCCTTCCGCACCCGCGCCCCCGGCGTGAAGATTGCCGACCACCTGGTCCAGCGCTTCCCGGAAGAGATGACCATCGTCGTCCAGCACCAGTACTGGGACCTTGAAGTCCACGAGGGCCATTTCGAGATCGTGCTGAAATTCTCAGGCGTGCCTCAGCACCTGTCGATCCCACTCGCCGCGATGACCCGTTTCGTCGATCCGTCGGTGAACTTCGGCCTCACCTTCGAAACCCGAGGCCGCGATGCCGGCGTCATCGCCCCGGCCAAGGAAGCTGTCGAGGCAGCGCCCAAGCCGCCAGCCGAAACGGTCGTCAATCTTGACGCCTACCGCCGCAAGTAAGGCGCCCCGGTCTTGACCGAGGAGACAAAGCCCCGCGTGTCCGATGCCGACATGCTGGCCCGCTTCCAGAACTCGAAGAAACGCCCGCCCTGTTCCGATACGCTCGGCATGCGTCTCGCGGCGCTCTCGCAGGATGAGCAATGGGTGCGCATGGAGTTCGACGTGCCGCAGATGTTCGCCAACCCCACCGGCGCGGTGCAGGGCGGCTTCATCTCCGCCATGATGGACGAAGCGATGAGCACCGCCGTCATCATCGCCTCCAACGTCACGATGACCGCGCCGACGCTTGAAATGAAAACCAGCTACCTGAAACGCCTGATGCCCGGCCCCGCCAGCGTCACCGCCCGCATCCTGAAGCTCGGTAAATCTGCTGCATTCATGGAGGCCGACTGTTTCGATGCCAAGGGCGACCTCGTCGCCCGCGCTACCGCGACGGCGATCCCGATGCTTTACAAGAAACTCTGAAGCACCGCCGCATGGTTCGTCTCGCCGTCCTCCCGCTCGCGGCCTTGATGGCAGCCTGCGCTGTCCCGCCGGTGCCGGCCAGCGAGCCGCCAATCAAGGTCACACGACCGGCCGAAGGCCCAGGCGGGCGTCCCAACACGGAAGCGGAATGGGCCATGGTGGCCATCCAGCAGCGCGCAGACATTCTCGCTGCCGCGACCGCCCCGCCCGAGGTGAAGGCGCGCTTCGCCGAAATGGTCGACTGCGCCCGCTATGCCAGCGACTACAGCACGCGCCGCATCGTCGACGACATCAATGCCGGCCGCTCAAGGGACGAGGCCTGCGAAGCCAGCTTCTCCTCGGCCTACACCGGGTTTGAGGCGGAGGCGGACGCTGCACTGCCGCTCGCTGACATGGCGCGGTTCCAGTACTGGAATTCCGGCTGGGTTCTCGACCGGCACGAGTTCCGGCTCGTCGGCGATGCCAACGCCCAGCGCGCCTATCTGCAACAGAAGATCGAAGCCTGCTTCGCCGCGCCTGACCTGCCACCGGACCTCTCTGCCAGCCTCCTGACGAACTGTCCCATGGCCGTCTCGGGCGATCCCATCGCAAAGTGACCTTGCGAGACGGGGCGCCACACCCCGAAAAATCGGCTATACAGGCACCATAACAAAAACGCTCCCGGGAGGAGACAACATGGCTGATGATCCGAAACCGCTGCCCAGCGTCCCGCAATCCGTCCTCGAACTCTCCGCGTTCAATCCCGTCGCCCGCGATAACCCGCATCCGCTGCTGCAGTCGCTGCAGGCGGGCTGCCCGGTGATGCGCGACGAGACCGCCAGGGTCTGGGTGCTGAGCCGCTACAAGGACATCCGCGACACGGTCAACGACCGCACCTTTGTGCGCCATCCGCTGAATGCCGATCCGGGGTCCATCACCGCGCGCCTCGTCGATCCGGAAAGAGACCGGCGCACGAGTATCCTCTTCCTCGATGATCCCGACCATGCCCGCATCCGCCAGCCGCTGGCGAAGGCCTTCTACGCCCGCATCAACAAGATGCGCCCCGAGATCGAGGCGATGGTCGACAATGTGATCGACGCCGCCCCGGCGACCGGCGCCTTCGACCTGATGGAACAGGTCGCCGTGCCCGTTCCGGTCCTCGTCATCGCCCGCATCCTCGGGGTGGATGAGTCGATGCTCCCAAATTTCCGTCAGTGGTCGGAAGATGTCATCCTCGGCCTCAATCCTGTCCGCACGCCGGAAGAGAATGCCCGCATGCTCTCCGGCGGCACCGCGCTCGACGCCTATTTTGCCGAGCTGATGCAGGCCCGCCGCAAGGCGCCGCAGGACGATCTCGTCACCGACATGGTGCAGCTGCAGGCCAGCGGCGAGGCGAAAATCGAGGATGACGAGGTCTGCCTTAACCTGCAGGCCCTGCTGGTCGGCGGCAACCTGACGACCACCGACCTCATCGGCAACGGCATCTGGCTTCTGCTCACCCACCCGCAGCAGGCCGCGGCCCTGCGCGCCAATCCGGATCTCGCGGCCCAGGCCGTCGAGGAAGTGCTGCGCTATGAGGCGCCGGTGCAGGTGACCTCGCGTATCGTCGAGAAGGACCGCATCGTCGCCGGCTGCCCGATGCAGAAGAGCCAGCCCGTCTTCATGTCGCTTGCCGCCGCCAACCGCGACCCCGATGTGTTCGAGGCCCCGCAGGCCTTCGACATCACGAAGAAACGCTCCAGCCATATCGCCTTCGGCGGGGGGCCGCACATCTGCATCGGCGCCCCGCTCGCCCGCATCGAGGCGCGCCATGCGTTCTTGAAGCTCCTCGCCCGTTACCCGAACCTGCGACTGCCGGAGCAAGACCTTGTCTGGCGAACGCTTCCTTTCTTCCGTGGTTTGGAAAAACTGATGGTGGAGTCCTGATGCCGTGAGTGGAGGGGTTGCACAAGGATTCCGGGATTATCTTGCAATGGCTTGAGGGAACTTGATTTTATCCTTCGTGCGGGGCGTTTCCTGTAGAAGCAAGTTGGCCACTGTTCCTCGCCAAACTGTCTCAGGCTCTTGCAGGTGGTGCATTCGGCATGTCTGTTTTTCTCATTGGTTCTCATTTTTTATCACTTTGAGTCGGTTCTTTCTCGCCTTCTCTCGGGGGTGTCGGATTTCGGCCTGCGGCCTCTATCCGACCTACGGTTTGCCGATGTGCGGGTGCAAGGCTGAGTATACACCCGCCTGGAGGGGTGCGGCGCACGTTTCCGGGCGGGAACTTTCAGTGGATTGATCCGTAGGGGGATTTTTTCGCGGAGAAGGGGGGAGGGTTGCTCAAGGTGGGCTCGGTTTTCGCCTCCGCCTAGCCCTTCATCGCCTCCGCCAGCATCCAGATGCCGTCCCGCTCGGCGCTCCGCCGCTCCACCAGCAGCCGCGCGACTTGCCGGTCATCTTCGAACACATTGCCGCTCAGCGAATCCAGCAGGGCCTTGGCCAGGTTGTCGAGATCCATCCACGGCGCCTCACCGAGATGCTCCATCACGATGTGGACGCTATAGTCGCCGTACCCGGGCCGCAGGCGCGGGAAGTCCTTGCGGAAGAACTCCTTCAGCAGCGTCTTGTAATACTTGGTTTGCGTCGTCAGCCCGGTGCACGCCACCTCCAGCGCGCCGGACTCGGTGAGGCGGGCGCGGACCTTTCCGGATTGTACCCAATCGAAGCTCACGCGGACGCGCTCCCGTCTTCCGGAGGAAACTTCTGCCGACCGTCGAGAACGCGCTCGACATCCACACGTCCCGGTTTACCGAGAAGGGGAAACCCCTCAAGCTGGCCGAGTGTCGTCAAGATCGCCGTCATCAGCCGGGCAAGCCCTTGCGCGCTTCGTGGGACAAGCCACGCGGCGAGCGCGTCAAGGTCAGCTTCGGCACTTGCCGAAAGTCTAACGTGCATCGGCGATAAACTTGCGGACAACCTCGTCAAGCGAGCGGTAAGTCATCCGACCTTCGGCTTTGGCGTCCAGCGTGCGGCGGATTTCCGCTTCCAGCCAAGCCTCGTGCGCCGGGTCTGGCACGAAGTCCGGCTCCAGCGCGCGGAAAGCGGCGCGCGGATCGTTCGAAGGCGAAGCAGTGTCGGCCATCGCTCGAAGATAGGTGAAATTGCGGGCACTGACCAGAGCTGCCTAACCCCCTCCGCCCTTGAAGGGCAGGGCCTGCCTCGCTAGACCGCGCGGGCATACAGACCCCAGCCCAAGGAGCCTCCCATGGCCAAGACCCCCACCCGCACCGAAACCGATACGTTCGGCCCCATCGAGGTCGAGGCGGACAAGTACTGGGGCGCGCAGGCGCAGCGCTCGCTGGGGAATTTCAAGATCGGCTGGGAGCGCCAGCCTGCCCCGGTCGTGCGCGCGCTCGGCATCGTCAAAAAGGCGGCGGCCGAGACCAACATGGCGCTCGGCAAGCTGGATCCGGGGTTGGGGAAGGTGATCATCCAGGCGTCCGATGAGGTGATCGAAGGCAAGCTGAACGCGCATTTCCCGCTGGTCGTCTGGCAGACGGGGTCGGGCACCCAGTCGAACATGAATGCCAACGAGGTGATCTCCAACCGTGCCATCGAGATCCTCGGCGGCGAGATGGGCTCGAAGAAGCCGGTCCACCCGAACGACCATGTCAACATGAGCCAGTCGTCGAATGACACGTTCCCGACCGCCATGCACATCGCCTGCGCCGAGGAAGTCGTGCACAAGCTGCTGCCGGCGTTGCAGACGCTGCACAATGCGCTGAACGACAAGGCGCAGGCCTGGAAGTCGATCATCAAAATCGGCCGCACGCATACGCAGGACGCCACACCTGTCACGCTGGGTCAGGAATTCTCTGGCTACGCAAAACAGATTGAGAACGGCATCAAGCGGATCGAGCTGACACTGCCGGCGCTGATGGAACTGGCGCAGGGCGGCACCGCCGTCGGCACGGGCCTCGCCTCGCCGGCAGGCTTTGCCGACCTGGTCGCCGCCAAGATCGCGCAGATCACCGGCCTGAAATTCACCTCCGCCCCGAACAAGTTTGAGGCGCTTGCGGCGCATGACGCGATGGTGTTCACGCACGGCGCCATCACTACGGCGGCGATGAGCTGTTTCAAGATCGCCAACGACATCCGCTTCCTCGGTTCGGGTCCACGTTCCGGACTTGGCGAACTGGCCCTGCCGGAAAACGAGCCCGGCTCATCGATCATGCCGGGCAAGGTGAACCCCACTCAGTGCGAAGCGATGACCCAGGTCTGCGCGCATATCCTCGGCAACAATGCGGCGATCGCGTTTGCCGGTTCGCAGGGCCATTTCGAGCTCAACGTGTTCAATCCGATGATGGCCTACAATTTCCTGCAGTCAGTGCAGCTGCTGGCCGATGCCTCGGTGTCGTTCACGGACAATTGCGTGGTCGGCATCGAGCCGCGCCTCGACAATATCCAGCGCGCGCTCGAGAATTCGCTGATGCTGGTGACGCCGCTGAAGGAAAAATACGGCTACGACCTCGCGGCGAAGGTTGCCAAGAACGCACACAAGAACGGCACGACGCTGAAAGTCGAAGCCCTCGCGCTCGGCATCTCCGAAGCCGACTTCGACGCGATCGTGCGCCCGGAGAAAATGATCGGGCCCGACCCGGCCTGAGTTCGGGCGCGTCAGGTTCGTTGTGCAGACTTTGGACTTTGCGGGTTGCAGAATTTCTCGACCTGGGCTTTGCATCGCGCGCAGGCGAAATCCATGCGCGCCTGCATGCCTGAATTCCAACGCAGAAATCGCTGAAAAAAGTTTTGTGCAGCCGTTCAGCCTGCCCATCGCAATTGATCCTGCAGCGAATGCCGGGTAAACAGGTATAGTCCGCATAGGGACTATAAGGCTTGCATAGCTGCTCTGCGCGATTTCCCATAAAAAGCATTATTGACTTTCAACAGCCGTTGAACGAGCCTCATGGTCAAGGAGGGCGGTTGTCGTCCTCCGTGAGGGAACGAAAATGTCCGGGTCATCTGATACTCCGAGGGGCTGGGAAGCCGAGGGGGCAGGGGCCAGCACACCGAACCACACTGTGCCGGCGACGGCCGATGCCGAACCAGGCGCCAAGGCGGGCGCGCGCGCAAAGAGGCGCGGGGCAAAAAAGCTGCCACCAAACAAGCCTCTAATCCTTCCGTCTGCGGACAATCCCGCGCTCGGTGCAGGGGACCGGTTGCTGCTCGGCTGGCAGATTGACGAAACGCGCCAGCAGGTCGGCTTCCGTGATGGGCCGGTGCCGGCAGTGCAGTCGGGAAATCCGCTCTGGCTGGAAGGTGAGGGGCACATGATCACCATCGCGCCCACCGGCGCCGGCAAGGGCCGGGGCGCGCTGATCCCGAGCCTGCTGACTTATCAAGGCCCGGTCATCGTGATCGACCCGAAGGGTGAGGCCTGCCAGATCACGGCGCGCCGCCGCAGGGAAATGGGCCAGACGGTGCATGTTATTGATCCGTTCGGTGTGATCTCGCCGGAAACCGACAGCCTCAACCCGATGGATGCCTTTGCCATCCCCGGCGTCGAATCCTCGGCCTTGTCAATGGATATCGCCAAGCAGCTCTCCGGCGGCGGCAAGATATCCAAGGACCCGTTCTGGGATATCCGCGGCCATGACCTGTCGGCCGGCGTGATCGCGGCGATTGCGGCGACGCGCGAGCCGCAGGACCGCAACCTGATCGAAGTGCGCCGCATGCTGAAGCGCGATGACAGCACGTACAACCTGGCCGTGCTGCTCGATACCTGCGGCAAGAAACTGCCGTCCTTCGCCTATGAGGAAATCTCGAACTACCTTCAGACCACAGACGTCACCCGTTCGGGCATCCATGCCACGGCCTGCAGCTATTTCTCGGTGATCGCCTCGGAAGCGGCGCAGCGCACGGTGAAGACGTCGACCATCGATCTCGCGGCCGTCCGCCGGGGCGATCCGATGACGATCTACCTGGTCGTGCCGCCCACCAAGCTGGCAAGCCACGCGCCGCTGTTCCGGCTTTGGACGGCGGCGCTGATGTCGGCGGTACTGTCGCGGGAAGGCAACCTGCCGAAACACCGGACGCTGTTTGCCATCGACGAGTGCGCGCAGCTCGGAGACTTCGGCCTCCTGCCGATGGTCTACACGCTGGCGCGCTCCTACGGCATGCGCGTCTGGGCCTTCTTCCAGGACCTCGCGCAGATCGAGCGGATGCTGCCGGGCGAATGGTCGACGGTGCTCAACAACACCGCTGCGATCCAGGCCTTCGGCGTGCCGAACCTGCTGTCGGCGTCGGAGCTGTCCCGCGTGCTCGGGGATTTCTCCGAGGAGGGCCTGCGGCAGATGGACCGCTCCAGCCTCGCGCTGCAGGTCTCCGGCCGCCGGGGCATCACGGCGCGGCGGCTCGACTACCTCCTCGATCCGGCCTTCCAGGGCCTCTATGACCCGCATCCCCTGCTGGGCAGCAAACCGCCTGGTGGGGGAGGCGCACCGGCGCCGTCGCTTTGAGCCGGGGCGCCCCTAAAAACCCTGGCCGGGCGACCTTATGTCTGACCGGTCGCAGCAATTGAGGACATATCATGACCGAACTGCTCAGAAGCACGCTGCTCGCCGCCCTGCTTATGCTTGCGGGCGCCGGTCCCGCCCTCGCGGGCAAGGGCGATGATGACCGTGCGGTCGCAGAATTTGAAGTGACCGAGACGCAGGCGCTGGAAATCGCCAAGTCGCAGGGCATCGCCTATGTGCGCGAAGTGAAGGCGCGCCGGGGCGTCTGGAAATTTGAAGGCGTTGATGCCGACGGCGTGGTGATCGAGATCGAGATCGACGGATTTACCGGCGATGTCGTGAAGGTCGAGCGCTACGGGATGCCCGCGCAAGGCGAGTGAGGTCGGTTGTGCGCATGGATCATACGCATTATACATGCGTATGAAACTGCTGGATCAGGAGCCGCGCCATGGCCTCGAAAGTCCGCGTCAACCTGACCCTTGATGCAGCGCTGGTCGCCCAGGCGAAAGCCGCCGGCGTGAACCTCTCCGCTGTGGCGGAGGAAGCCATACGGCGCAGGACCCGCGCCGAGGAAATGCGGATTTGGTCCGAGCAGAACCGGGAAGCGATTGCGGCTTGGAACAAGCGGATCGATGAAGAGGGGCTCTGGTCTGATGGCTTCAGGTTGTTCTGATCGATGCAGGCCCTGACGGTACACACACTCAAGGGCGCGAAGCGGAAAGTTGTCGTGCTGCAGTATCCGGGTCTGGACACGGGAGCGAGCATTCTGGTCGCGCCGTTGTTTCCGGCCAGCGAACTGCCGGAACTGGAAGGCGTGACGCCAAGAGTGAGCCTGGACGGCGAGGACCATCTTATCGCCGTCCAACAGCTGGCGGCCGTGCAGCGCCAGGACCTCGGCCCCGTCGTGCGCACCCTTGCCGATTACGAATACGCCGTCGCCAACGCCATCAACCGGCTTTTCCTCGGTATCTGACAGTCTTGCTGACGCTGGCCCGGCGGGTGGATAGAGTGGCGCAAGAGAATCACCTCCCGGCCAGAAAGACCCACCCCCATGTCCAAGCCCCCCGTCGGCTCGAAAGCCAATCCGTCCCAGTTTGATGTCCTGCCGAAACTCGCCGAGGACGAGCCCTATTTCGTCATCCGCGCGCATGACCCGATGTCCTCGGCGCTGGTCGAGCTGCACGCCTATATCGGCGCGGGGCAGGCGGGCGCGGCGCACAACAAGCTGGCCGAGATTATGGCGCTGACCTCGCAGAAGCCGCCGCGCCCTGCCTCCAGCCCGAAATACCGGGAGACCTTCGCCATCTCGCTGGCGATGGAGCAATGGCGCGACGCCAACAAGGACTGAGCCGCCATGACGCTCGCGCCGCTCATCCTGGAGAATGCACACGTGCGCCTGCGCCCGTTCGACGAAGCGATGGACGCGCCGGAACTTTACGCGCTGAATGAGCGGGCGCCCGAGATATTCAAGCTCTGGTCCCACTGGGCGCCGGGCGACTGGGTCACCGTGTGGATCGATGTGATCCGCAAGCGGACGATTGACGGCAGCATGATCCCGTTCATCGTGACGCGTCCTTCGGACGGCGCCTTCCTCGGCATCACCAGCTGGCTGGACCCCAGCGAGGCCAACAAGACGGTCGAGATCGGCATGACCTGCTATGCCCCCGAGGCGCAGGGCACGGTGGTGAACCCGTCCTGCAAGCGCCTCTTGATGGCGCACGTGTTCGAGGCCTGGGGCGCCCGGCGCGTGCAGTACCAGGTGGACGAACGCAATATGCGCTCGCGCACCGCCGTGCTGAAACTCGGCGCCGTGCAGGAAGGCATCCTGCGCAACCACAAGACGGTCGGCGCCGGCCATATCCGCAACACGGTTTTCTTCTCCATCCTTGACCGCGAATGGCCGGACGTTAAGGCGAGGCTCGATGCGCGGATCGCGGCGGCATGACCACGCCGATCAATCTCAACAAGGCCCGCAAGGCGAAAGAAAAGGCAGAGGCCGAACAGCGCGCAAAAGAGAACCGCGCGAAGTTCGGACGCACGAAAGCGGAGAAGAAACTGGAGGCCGCGAAGGCCGAAAAGCAGGCCAAGCTGACCGAAGGCCATCGCCGCGAGACGCCAGAATCAAAACACGGTCCAAAAGACGGTTAAAAAAGCGTTGACAAGACGGCCCCCGCTTTGCACGACTTCGGCTGAGTTGTGTCAGCGTGGGAGTGCGGAACTTGGCGAAGAACATTTTCCACAAAACCCTGTTCAGCGCCGCGGCGTTTGCGGCCGGCATCTTCTGGGGCATCGCCGCTGAAGCCAGCGCCGCCGGCCTCCCTTTCATCGGTGTGTTCCAGGGCTGAGCCCCGGCTTCAGCTGCCGCCGGTATCCTTCGCCTGGTCGATCAGCGTGTTTTCGTAGCGCCCCTGATTGACCCGCGTCAGCGCATCGAAGATCGGCTTTGCGTCCTTATCCTTCAGCAGCGGGATCTGCTTCGCGAGTTCGGCGGCGTGCGCGTATTGCGAGTGCGCGGTAGCAAGCTCGCCCCGCGCTTCGGCGCAGGCGCCTGCATTGTGCTGGATGCCCGGCGCATTCGGGTAGGCCTCTGCAAGCTCGACCCATTGCGCGCAGGCGCCGATGAACTCGCCCCGCTTGGTGGCCTGCACGGCGGCGGCGAAGCGCGCGTCCCCCGCCTCTTCGCCGACCAGCGGCTTGGTGACAATCTCGGCGCGGAAGGTGGCCATGTAGGGGGCAATGTCGAACCGGAACTGGGCCACGGCGGCCGGCACGGCGTCCGCGATCATGCCATAGGGCGCTTCATAATTGCCGTAGGCTTCGTAGATGGTCGAGCCGATCGTACCGGTTGTTTGGTTCGTATACGGATATTCGGCGATATCGTAGCAGTCCTCGCGTTCCGTTGTGGCGCCCTTGGCGGAGGTGAAGACTGTGCGCCGCGCCGCCAGGTCGATCAGGCTGGCGGTGACCTGCACATCGACGATTTCCTTGGCGCACTCCATCTCGACGATCTTTTCGCGCTCGCAGTCGAACGGGCCGTCATACTCGGCGCAGCGGCGCTCCGTTTCGAGGCGGATTTCGCCGCGGTAGCTGGTCACCGCTACCCCGCCTTCATAGACGCCCTGCGGCTGATCGGAATCCAGCACCACGAACCAGGGGCGGCCTTCCAGCTCGGCAGACCGGATGAGGGCATCAAACTCGCGCCCGGCAATATCGCCGGCGGGGCCATCGAACCGGCCAGCCGATACGTCGGTATAGTTGAGGGCTTCCGGAAAATTGGGCGCTGCGCGGGCGGTATAGTCATAGCCCGGCGTGGCGCAGGCCGCGAGAAACCCGGCCAGGACCAGAGCCAAAGCCGGAGCCACAAAGCGCGTCATGTTTACCCCCACTGAAACATCGGATTAGACGTGCCGGCACTCCTGCGCGGCGTCAATGGTTGACGAAGCGCCCGCCGCGTCCCACTTCACGGCCTGCTTCCAAGAGGACACCCCGATGACGCGCACCCTTTTCACCCCCTTCAAGCTCGGCAAACTCGAACTTCGCAACCGCGTCGTGATGGCGCCGATGACCCGCTCGCGCTCACCGGGCGGCGTGCCTGGGGAGGACGTGGCGGATTATTATGCCCGCAGGGCGGCCGCTGATGTCGGCCTGCTGGTCACCGAGGGCACAACCGTGCGCCGGGGCGGGTCGTCGAATGATCCGAACGTGCCGAACTTCTACAAGCCCGATGCCCTGAAGGGCTGGAGCCGGGTGGTAGAGAAGGTGCATGCCGAGGGCGGCGCGATCGCCCCCCAGATCTGGCACCAGGGCATGGTGCGCAAACAGGGCACCGGGCCCAATCCCGACGCGGCGACCGATAGCCCCTCGGGACTCACCCATACCGGCAAGCAGGTGCTGCCGGAGCCGAGCACCGCCGAGGTGGACGACATGGTTCTCGCCTATGCCGACGCCGCCGCAGAGGCCAAACGCCTCGGCTTCGACACGCTCGAGATCCACGGCGCTCACGGCTACCTGATCGACCAGTTCTTCTGGGACGCGATGAACAAGCGCTCCGACCGCTATGGCGGCGGCCTGACCGAGCGTGCCAGCTTTGGCGGCGACATCATCCGCGAGATCCGCAAGAAAGTCGGCCCGGATTTCCCTATCATCCTGCGCTATTCGCAGTGGAAGCAGCAGGACTATACCGCGCGCCTCGCGCCGACGCCGCAGGAGCTGGAAGCTTTCCTGAAAGTGTTCGTGGACGCGGGCGTCGACTGCCTGCACGTCTCGCAGCGCCGCTACTGGGAGCCGGAATTCCCTGAGATTGATGGCCCGAACGGCCTGAACGGCGCTGGCTGGGCGAAGAAGCTGACGGGCTTGCCGACGATCACGGTCGGCTCGGTCGGCCTCAATGGCGACTTCGAGAAATCCTTCGCCGGAGAAGGCGCCCCGCAGCGCTCGCTCGATGACCTCGAAGCCCGCCTCGACAAGGGCGAGTTCGACCTCGTCGCCGTCGGCCGCGCCGTGCTGCAGGATCCGGAATGGGCGAAGAAGGTGAAAGAGGGTCGCTTCGCCGATCTGCGCGACTATGACGGCAAGGCGCTCGCCACGCTTTACTAGCGCCGTTCATTTGCATCCGTTCGGGTCCGGTTTGCGTATCATGCCTTGGGTGTGACTGCAGACCGGACCTTATTTCATGAAGAAATCCCATATCGCCGCCGCCGCCGTGCTTGTCGCCACAACGGCCGCAACCGGCTGCGCCTCCAGCAGCACGCTGGAGCAATTCGAGACCGCGCCGCGCCAGCTCGTGCTTGAGGAGTATTTCGAAGGTGAGACCACCGCCTACGGCCTGTTCGAGGACCGGTTCGGCAAGGTGCGCCGCCAGTTCAAGGTAGACATCACCGGCGAAGTCGAAGGCAGCCGCCTGACGCTGACCGAGAAGTTCGTCTATGATGACGGAGAGCGCGACACCCGCGTCTGGGAAATCGACATCCTCGGCAACGGCCAGTACCGGGGCACGGCAGGGGATGTGCCGGTGCCGGCGGTGGGGCAGGTGAGCGGCAATGCCTTCAACTGGAAATACAGGGTCGACCTGAAGGTCGGCGGCAGTGTGTGGAACGTCGGCTTCAATGACTGGATGTTCCTGATGCAGGACGGCGTGTTGATCAACCGCGCCTATGTCACTCGCTACGGCATCGAGATCGGCCAGGTCACGATCGCCTTCAACAAGAAGTAGTCAGACCGCAGGTGGATTTTAGCTGACGGGAAAGCCTGCCACGCGCGCCAGTCCCTGCTATACGTTCCCGATGAGTTCCAATCCGAATCGTCTCCCGATCAGCCAGATGGCGTCTGCCCGTCCGCCCCAGCCGGTGGCGGAGGGCGCGGCCTATATGAAGGGGCTTAACCCCGAGCAGCGAGAAGCCGTGCTGCACACCGAAGGCCCGCTGCTGGTACTGGCGGGCGCGGGCACCGGCAAGACAAGGGTGCTGACGGCGCGGCTGGCGCATATCGTGGCGACGCGGCTGGCTTACCCCTCACAGACGCTGACGGTGACCTTCACCAACAAGGCCGCCCGCGAGATGCGCGAGCGGGCGCTCGCCCTGCTTGGCGAGGCGGGCGAGGGCCTGCGCTGGCTCGGCACCTTCCACTCCATCTCGGCGCAGATCCTGCGGCGGCATGCCGAACTGGTCGGCCTCAAGGCGACCTTCACGATCCTCGACACCGACGACCAGGTGCGCCTGTGCAAGCAGATCGTCCAGGCTGAGAACCTTGACCCCAAGCGCTGGACCCCGCGCAATCTCGCCGGCCTGATCGATGGCTGGAAGAACCGCGCGCTGACGCCGGACAGGGTGCCCGGCGACGAGGCGGAGCTGTTTGGCAACGGCAAGGGCATCAAGTGCTACGAGATCTACCAGGCGCGGCTGAAAGTGCTGAACGCCTGCGACTTCGGCGACCTGCTGATCCACAACATCACGATCTTCCAGCAGAACCCTGATCTGCTTCGGGATTTCCATTCGAAGTTCCGCTACATCCTGGTCGACGAGTATCAGGATACGAACGTCGCGCAGTACCTCTGGCTTCGGCTGCTGGCGCAGGGCTCGAAGAACATCTGCTGCGTGGGGGATGACGACCAGTCGATTTATGGCTGGCGCGGCGCCGAGGTGGACAACATCCTGCGCTTCGAAAACGACTTTCCGGGCGCCAAGGTGGTCCGGCTGGAGCGCAATTATCGCTCGACAAGACATATACTTGCCGCCGCTTCCTCAGTGATCGCTCACAACAAGGGCCGCCTCGGCAAGACGCTGTTTGTCGGCGATGACAGCGCGGCGGCCAGCGATATCGATGCGCCGAAAGTGAAAGTGCGCGGCCTCTGGGACGGCGAGGCGGAAAGCCGCCTGATCGCGAATGATATCGAGGCGTGGGTGCGCGGCGGCGGGCGGCATGACCAGTGCGCCGTGCTGGTGCGTGCGTCCTGGCAGATGCGGTCCTTCGAGGAGCGGTTCATCCTGCTCGGCATTCCGTACCGCGTGATCGGCGGCCCGCGCTTCTTCGAGCGCGCCGAGATCCGCGATGCGATGGCCTACCTGCGCCTCGTGCGCTCGCCCGACGATGACCTCGCCTTCGAGCGAGTGGTCAACGAGCCCAAGCGCGGGGTGGGGGATACGACCCTCGCCAAGCTGCAGTCCTATGCGCGGGCAGACGGGCGCAGCCTCTATACGCTGACGCCGATGGTGCTGCAGACCGACGAGATTAAAGGCGGGGCGAAGCGCGGCCTGACCGTTTTCATCGACCAGATCAATCTTTGGCGCGACAAGCTGAGCGGCGGCATGCCGCATACCGAACTGGCCGAGATGATTCTCGAGGAGTCCGGCTATACAGACATGTTGCAGAAGGACCGCAGCCCGCAGGCCCAGGGACGGCTCGACAACCTCAAGGAACTCGTCCGCGCGATGGGCGAGTTCGATTCCCTCGCCGGTTTCCTCGAACACGTCGAACTCGTGATGGACGCCGCGTCCGGCGCGGGCAGCGATGACCAGGTGCAGATCCTGACGCTGCACGGCGCCAAGGGGCTGGAATGGCCCGTCGTGTTCCTCCCCGGCTGGGAGGAGGAAGTGTTCCCGTCCCGCCGCTCGCTCGACGAGAGCGGGATGCGCGGCCTCGAGGAGGAGCGCCGCCTCGCCTATGTCGGGATCACCCGGGCACGGGCGCGCTGCTACATCTCCTTCGTCGCCAACCGGCAGATCTATGGCCGCTGGCAATCGGTGATGCCGAGCCGGTTCATCGACGAACTGCCGCATGAGCATGTCGATGCGGTCTCGGAAACCGGTTACTCTGGCATACCGGGGGCGGAATCCGCCTTTGTGGGCACGGTCGAGGACCTCGGCGAGCGCTCGAACTATGAAAGCCCGGGCTGGAAGCGCCTCAGGGAGAATGCCGCCCGGCCGTCCGGCGCCCCGCCGCGCGAGGCCTCCGGCCTGAACGCCACCGCTTCGGGCCCGGGCTCGTTCCCGGCGGGCGCGCGCGTGTTCCATGACAAGTTCGGTTACGGCAAGGTGGCCTTCAGCGAAGGTAACAAGCTGACGGTGGATTTCGACAAGACCGGCCGGAAGAAGGTCATTGCGACCTTTGTGACAGCGGCCTGAACTTCAGGAAAAATGCAACGCCGGGGAACCGCGGACCCGCCTGAGGGGGGGGAGGGTGGCCGGTCCGGCGCCGGCTCCGGGGAGGCGGGGGCACAGCGGCATGTCTGACCCGGCGTTGCAGTTAAAGACTAGGCGCATCCGCCTCAACCAAATCCGAACGATCCGTTCATTTTGCGCTCACCTGGCGACTCGGGGCTGGCCGGCGGTGTGAACGCGGGGCCCCAAAGCGTTAACGGATATCGCCATTTGTTAACCAAATCGGAACGCATCGTTCCATCAAGGCCCCGCGCTGGCAGGGCCGTTGGGCCTTGCCCTGCGGCGTTACAAGGGATTCTGCGGGATTGAACGAAACGTTCCACTAAACTGCGGCCCGCTCCTTGCTTTAAAGGAGCGTTAACGGCACATGGTGTACAGGGCTGTGATCTGACAAAGCACGTTGCTGGACGGAACGGTCCGGACCGTATAGAAAAGAGCTTGGATTGACCATGATTGGTAGCCTTCTCGGCCTGTTGTCCACGGACATGGCCATCGACCTCGGAACCGCCAACACGCTAGTCTACGTGAAGGGCCAGGGGGTCCAGCTCGATGAGCCCTCGGTCGTTGCGTACATGACGCAGGGCGGCCGCAAGATCGTCTATGCGGTCGGCGAGCAGGCGAAGAACATGCTCGGCAAAACCCCGGTCAACATGGAGGCGATCCGCCCCATGCGCGACGGCGTGATCGCCGACTTCGAAGTCGCCGAGGAAATGATCAAGCACTTCATCCGGAAGGTTCACAACCGCCGGGCGTTCGTGTCCCCCCTCATCATCATCTGCGTGCCGAGCTCCGCGACCAGCGTCGAGCGCCGCGCCATCCACCAGTCGGCCCTCGCGGCCGGCGCGCGTCATGTCGAACTGATCGAGGAGCCAATGGCCGCCGCGATCGGCGCCGGCCTGCCATACCAGGACCCGGCCGGCTCTATGGTCGTCGATATCGGCGGTGGCACCTCGGAAGTGGCTGTGCTCTCCCTCGGCGGCATCGTCTATTCGCGCTCCGTGCGCGTCGGCGGTGACAAGATGGACCAGGCGATCGTCAACTACCTGCGCCGCGAGCAGAAAATCCTGATCGGCGAAATGTCGGCTGAGCGGATCAAGAAAGAAATCGGCACGGCAATGCCGCCTGAGAACGGCACAGGCATGGCGCTGACCGTGCGTGGCCGCGGCACCCTCGACGGTGTGCCCAAGGAAACCGAGATCACCGAAGCGATGATCGCCGAAGCCCTGCGCGAGCCGGTGACCGAGATCATCGATGCCGTGAAGCTGGCGCTTGAAGCCATGCCGCCGGAACTCGCCGCCGACATCGTCGACCGCGGCATCGTTCTGACCGGCGGCGGCGCGCTCCTGCGCAACCTCGACACTGCGATCCGCAACCAGGCACAACTGCCGGTGATGATTGCCGACGATCCGCTGAAATGTGTGGTCAACGGCTGTGGACAGGTTCTCGAGAATTACTCCAAGATGAAGAGTGTTCTCTGCCCTGAAGTCTAGTTCACGGGCATTGCAGGGAGCCTGAGGCATGGCACGTTCCGGCCGTTCCAGTCAGAAATCAGGCGCCCGGCGGGTCACGCTGGGCATCCTGATCTTTGGTGCGCTGGCGCTGATCCTGGCGCAGTCGGCGCCGCAGATCAGCAATTTCTTCGTGCCTGCCCGCACCACGATCAGCGACCGGATCGGCGCGCCGGCCGATACCAGCCTCTGGGCGCAGATCAGCGGACAAGCGGGCCGCGAGCAACGCATCAAGGAACTCGAAAACGAGGTGCGCGATCTCGCGCGCTACAAGGCTGCCGCCATCTCGATGGCGGAGCGGATGGAAGCCTACGAGAACATCCTCAACCTGATGGGTGAGCCGCCCGAAAAGGGCGTGACCGCGCGGGTCACCACTGTGGTGGACGGGCCGTTCGCGCAGACAGTGCTCGCCAATGCCGGCAGCCTCCAAGGCGTCGTGCCCGGGGCCGTCGCGCTGAACGAGGGCGGCCTGGTCGGGCGCGTTATCCAGCTCGGCGACCGGTCTTCGCGCATCCTGCTGGTCTCCAACTACCAGAGCCAGCTGCCGGTGCTCGGCGAAGTCAGCGGCGTGC
>Ga0315904_10004439_pt1 | contig 20052 bp, 20 predicted proteins | sample LakEriMetagenome_6_FD_203529 | JGI IMG/M metagenome (GOLD analysis project Ga0315904, IMG submission 203529) | Freshwater fungal communities from buoy surface, Lake Erie, Ohio, United States - Buoy 12 MA120 | ecosystem: Environmental > Aquatic > Freshwater > Lake | place: USA: Lake Erie, Ohio...
AACGCCTCTTGGAGGGAGCAGCCAAATCTATAGCAGATGATTTCTTTAAACGATTCGATCAGACGCTGAAGCTTCAGGCTGGTGTGATTGATCAAGAGCCAACGAGCGCCCGGATCGCCCTTGGCGGCGGCATCGGCTGGGTCTGTATGGGGCTTATCCTGGCTACAGTGGCGGTGCTCGCACTTGTTAATTAGGAAAGTTGTGACGATATGTCAAGGGAAGAGTTCTTAGAGTTACTAAAGATTGGTAAGTTTCCTGCTCCGATATTAGTAGAGAAACCGGCAAATGCGCATCTTGATACTCATGTACATGATTTCGAGGTGATGGCTCTAGTAATTAACGGTGAGATTACGATTAATACTGACGGTCAAGAGTCTCTCTACAAGTCAGGAGATTTATTTTATCTGCGCTTTAAGCAGCCGCATACTGAGCATTATGGTTTGACTGGTGTTAAATATCTAGCGAGTAGAAAGTCTTGAGTTTCTAAATTCGGTTTGCGCGTGAAGCTATCTCGCGTACAACATAGAGATTTCATAAAGCTGAAGTTAGAAGTTTCATTCCAGGCACAAGCGTTTCAGAATATTTATAAATAAAGGCCGATATATGCGCTCGTTGGGAAAGTCTCTTCTCAGATCTGATTTTAAGTATTTCCAAACTATTCCAACCCGCTGGATGGACAACGATGTATACGGGCATGTTAACAATGTTAATTACTATAGTTATTTTGATACGGTAGTGAATCAGCGTCTTGTTGAAAAGGGGTTTCTTCATATCGACGATAGCCCCGTTATTGGCTTGGTGGTGGAGACAAGCTGTAGTTATTTTATACCGGTCGCTTTTCCGGATGTGGTTCACGCGGGGCTACGAGTTGTACACCTAGGGAATTCTAGCGTACGGTATGAGGTAGGGATTTTCAAGAACGATATATTAGAGGTTTGTGCGGCCGGCTACTTTGTGCACGTCTATGTTGACCGATTTAAGTATCGGCCAGCGCCGCTTCCTGAGGCGCTAAGAGCTGATCTAGAGGGCCTGCTGGTCAAGTAAGTCGTTGGGTTGGGCTGTACTTTCTGATTGTATCAAAAGACAATCTCATTATAGAGATGTGGGAGCGAGCGTGAATAAGATTTTTTCTAGTGCCCGTGCAGCGCTTGAAGATGTCATGAAAGATAACATGACCATCGCGGTTGGGGGTTTCGGCCTCTGTGGCGTACCCGAGGCATTGCTTCTTGCTATATGTGAGCTCGGCACTCAAAACCTTACCGCTATTAGCAACAATGCTGGAGTCGATGGGAAGGGTCTTGGTAGGTTGCTATCGACTCGGCAGGTAAAAAAAATGATTTCCTCTTATGTGGGTGAGAATAAAGAGTTTGAGCGCCAGTTTTTAGCGGGCGAGCTGGAGCTAGAATTTACTCCACAAGGAACGCTGGCTGAGAAATTAAGGGCGGGCGGGGCAGGCATTCCGGCTTTTTTCACGCGTACAGGAGTTGGCACAGTAGTAGCTGAAGGTAAAGAAATACGGGAATTTAATGGTAAACGCTATTTGTTGGAACCTAGTCTCTTTGCCGATGTTTCACTCGTCAAAGCATGGAAGGCCGATAAGGCTGGGAATCTTATCTATCGGTTTACGTCTCGAAATTTCAATCCAAGCGTTGCAACGGCGAGTTATATGACCATTGCTGAGGTGGAGGAGATAGTGGAAAACGGTGCGCTTAACCCAGCTGAAATCCATACTCCAGGGATTTATGTTAAGCGTATCGTGCTCAACGCATATCCAGAAAAATTGATTGAACAGCGCACAACGCGCTGCGGCTAAACTCGATCTTCTCTGAAGGAAAAATCGATGCCTTGGACACGAGATCAAATGGCGAAACGTGCGGCAGAGGAACTGCAAGACGGTTTTTATGTCAATCTAGGAATCGGGATCCCTGCGTTGGTGGCCAATAACCTCCCAGACGGTATTGAGGTATGGCTTCAGTCTGAAAATGGATTGTTGGGCATTGGCCCTTATCCACTTGAGGAGGAGGTTGACCCCGATATTATTAATGCATCTAAACAGACCGTTACGACCCTGCCAGGGTCCGCTATTTTCTCAAGCGTTGACAGCTTTGCCATGATGCGTGGCGGCCATATTAATCTCGCAATTCTGGGTGCTATGCAGGTTTCGGAGCACGGCGATCTAGCTAACTGGATGATTCCTGGAAAGATGGTAAAGGGTATGGGAGGCGCGATGGATCTTGTCGCGGGCGTTGACAAGGTGATCGTACTGATGGAGCACACAGCTAAACTAAAAGATGGCTCAGAGGATTTCAAAATTCTCAAATCATGTGATTTACCCCTAACTGGCGAGGGTGTAGTTGACCTCATTATTACCGATCTTGCTGTTCTGGAGGTTACTGTCCACGGCCTCGCGCTTCGGGAGCTCGCGCCCGGGGTTGATGTAAAAACTCTGCAATCGAAGACTGGCTGCCCAATTATTGCTGCTTAAGGAAATTCTCATAGCAAGTGTTCTAATTACTCAAGTAGTGTAAACATTCAAAGATTGCTTCTCCATGATTTCTAATTCTGCAAAACTACTATCGGGTAAAACGATTCTTGTGACAGGCGCATCTAGTGGCCTAGGGGAATACTTCTGTAGTCTATTGAAGGCACAAGGGGCTCGGGTGCTCGGCCTGGCGAGACGGCGTTTAAGTGCTAATGCGGTCGACCTTGCAATACAGGCCGATGTTGCCGATTCCGTGTCAGTCTCCAAGGCGCTACATAAGGCACTGGGCGCTCCAGGTTCCAAAGAGGTGCTCTATGGGCTGGTCAATAATGCCGGTATTGCCTTCACATCTGCGCTAGACAAGACTAGTGCCGAAGATGCCCAGAAAATACTCATGACCAATCTCTCAGGCGTGATCACTATGACCCGGGAAATCGTACCCCATCTGAAGATTACTGGGGGCGGTGTAATCGTCAATATCGCGTCAGTGCTTGGTATTCGTCCTTTAAAAAACGTAGCACTTTACAGTGCGACAAAGGCTGCTGTAATTCAGGTAACGCGCTCTACAGCAATCGAACTTGCTAAGGAGAATATTCGGGTTAATGCCTTAGCGCCTGGCTATGTGCGTACGGCGCTTAATGCCGATCTGTTGGACGGCCCAGCGGGTGAAATTCTGAAGAGAAAAATACCCCTGGGCCGGTTTGCTCAGCTCAATGAACTTGATGTGCCTCTGCTATGCTTACTCGATCCAGCAAATAGCTACATGACGGGCTCAGTGCTCTTGGTCGATGGCGCAATGAGCGCAGGCCTATAACGACATAATACAAAGCGTCACTTTCAGAATCCCTAGAAGTCAACACTGGAAAAATCATGGATTTCAACATCTCTGCGGAATATCAAGCGCTCATGCGCAAAGTTGATTCCTTCGTTCAGGATCGGTTGCTTGCTTTAGAGCAGGACCCTGCAAGCTTTGATGAGCATGACAATATTCGTGAGGATTTATTACAGATCCTGCGCAATGAGGTCAAATCAATGGGACTGTTTTCTCCGCAGATGCCTCGAGATCGTGGTGGGCTCGGATTAACACCCGTTGGGCAGGCCTTGCTCTATGAGCGTATGAATCGCTCTATTTTTGGACCGGTCTGTTTCAATTGCGCCGCGCCTGATGATGGAAATATGATGGTGCTATCAAAGGTCGCGACTAAAGCTCAGCAAGACCAATGGCTCGACCCAATTGTAAATGGTCATGTTCGTTCCGCTTTTGTGATGACTGAACCCCATCCTGGCGGCGGATCTGACCCCGCAATGATTCGCACATGGGCAGAGAAAAAGGGCAATACTTGGATTGTAAATGGTCACAAGTGGTTTATCACCGGCGCGGGGATCGCCCAACACTTTATTTTAATCGCCAGAACGGGTGAAGGATCTCGAGATGGGCTAACCGCATTCGCATTTCATCGTAGCGATCCCGGCTGGGATATCTTACGAAGAATACCAATTATGGGGCCGGAGGAACACGGTGGGCACTGTGAGTTGAAATTCAACGGTCTCGAGATTGCAGATGAAAACCGGATAATGGGAGTGGGCGAGGGCCTAAAACTCACCCAGATTCGACTCGGCGCGGCGCGTCTTACCCACTGTATGCGCTGGCTAGGCCTTGCTCAGAGGTGTATGGAAATTGCAGATGCGTATGTCAGAGAGCGCCAGGGATTTGGAATTAAGCTTGCCGATCGTGAGAGCGTTCAGATGCAACTTGGCCGTGTTGCGATGGCCATTGATACAGGACGTCTGCTCACCATGCGCGCGGCTTGGCGAGTTGAGCAGGGAAAGAAGGCGCGGCCTGATATCTCCATGGCAAAAATAGCCGTTGCGGATACGCTGCATCTTGCCGCCGATACAGCGATCCAACTCTGTGGCGCCAGAGGCTACAGTAGGGACACGGTTTTAGAGTGGATCTACCGATATGCGCGACAAGCGCGGCTCGTTGATGGCGCGAGCGAAGTCCATCAGATGGTGATCAGTCGCGCATATCGCGATCAGGGGCGGGACTTATTTGGCTGGGGTGCAGGAAGTGACTGATTGGACTCACGAGCTTACACCACTCGTTGATAGGGTGGCTGATGAACTCGGATTAAAAGTCATAGTAAAGAAAATTCTTAGACTCTCTGGCGGTGCTATTAATCAGAATTTTCTAATTGAACTTACTGATTCCGCCGGTACTGTCCAGCGGTGGGTGTTACGCCGCAGCCAGAGCGTTTCGATTCCCGGCAGCCTTAGCCGCGCCGCAGAGTACGCCATAGTTTCGTATGCACATGAGATCGGGATAAGGGTGCCCAAACCTATTGCGTTAATTGACACCCCTGGGTCGAGCGCCAGTATTTTTCAATGGTGTGTTGGCGAGACAGATGGGCGGGCTTTACTTGCTTGGTTACAACAGAGAGACAAAGGGGTTGGCGGGCAGTTGCCTAAGTCGTCAGTTATTCAGACGGTGATTCCAAAAGGCCCTGCGGCAGACCCTGTGGAAACGGTCTGTAGGCTTACCGAATCTCTTGGTTTTGAACTCGGACGATTACATAGCGAGCTGTCTGCGACTCGGGCAGCGGTAAGGCTTACGGATGTCCTCGGCGCAAGGCCTGTCTGTGGATTTATTGCAAGTATCGACCTACTTAAGAATAGTTTTGCCCGTATAAGACACCCTAAGCGCTACCTGACTGGAGCCTTTCAGGCGTGCCTCGAAGAGGCAGAGCAGATTCGAGTTGCTCGCGGCCCGGGCACGCAGCCCGCTCGTATTTGTCACAACGACTTTCGTCTCGGTAATCTAATGGTGGATCCCCATCAGTCAAGGCTTACTGCGATCCTAGACTGGGAATTTACATCTTGGGGCGATCCTCTTGCCGATATTGGTTGGTTGTCGGCGCCCTGTTGGCGATTTGGAGGGGGCGGTGTAGTCGCCGGTTTTGGTGCACTCGATGATTTCTTACGAGGGTATGCATCGGCTTCTCAAGATTCAGCGTCACTAAAACTTCTGAAAGTACGACTCGCGCAAGAGCTTAGTTTTTGGCAACGCTTTGCACACCTACGCTGGGCAATAGTTGCAGCGCAGCAGGGCGAGAGGGCTATATCCGGTGATGCAGAGGCGCTTGAACTTCTGCTCACAGCAGCAATGGTACCCAGCATCCTTGAGCCGATAGTGGCGCATTATTGGGGGTTTGTAGGGCCCGCCGCCTTAAATGCGCTTCGTGTCGAAGATTCCAATACCGATAGCCTGCTGGCTGAGGCAGGGCATCACCTTAAAACTCACTTGGCGACCCACCTGTCGGGCGCGCAACGTTACAGCGCATTGATGACGGCCAATGCGGTTCGGTTAGGCCGTGGCGCCCTTCGAGCTCCGAGAGGATCTGGGAGTAATCTGACGGCGATCGAACAAGCCAAAGCTGATTTTGCCAATGATCTGGCAGTCTGGAAATTCCGCGGCTGATCCCGCTCATTAGGCCCAGGTTTGCGAACACTCTTATTGGGATTTCGGGGGGTAGTCCGACCCCTATTTGCTACCGATTTTGCTGGTTTTTTGGGGTTTCCCCTGAGTTACGTACATACGGCCGTCAGGCCGAATTAAGGTATATCTTAGCGAATGAATCCTATTCAAGATTTTGTCGTCGAAACCCTCGGCCTCACCAAGGAATTTCTTGGGTTCGTTGCGGTAAGCGATGTGAATCTAAAAGTTCGCCGTCACACTATTCACGCCATTATTGGCCCTAATGGTGCGGGCAAAAGTACGTGTTTTAATCTTATTACAAAATTTCATCAACCGACTTCTGGGCGGATTTTATTTAATGGCTATGACATCACCGATCACTCGCCATCACAGGTGGCTCGGAAAGGGGTTGTACGTTCGTTTCAGATTTCGGCAGTTTTTCCACACCTAACGGCACTAGAGAACGTTCGTATCGGTTTGCAGCGAGCACTGGGCACTTCTTTTCATTTTTGGAAAAGTGATGGGACTCTGACAGTCCTTAATGATCGTGCTATGGCCGCCTTAGAGCAGGTGGGGCTAGCCGCCTTTGCGGATGAAAGGGCGGTAAATCTCCCTTATGGGCGCAAGCGTGCGCTCGAGATAGCCACCACACTAGCCATGGATCCTGAGGTCATGCTGCTCGATGAACCTACTCAGGGAATGGGACACGAGGACGTAGACCGTGTGACTGCCCTGATTACTCAGGTGGCCCATGGCCGAACGGTAATTATGGTCGAGCACAACATGCGCGTCGTCGCTAATATTGCGAACACTATTACGGTGTTGCAGCGCGGAGAGGTGATTGCCGAAGGTAATTATGCGTCCGTCTCAAGCAATCCACAGGTCATGGAGGCCTATATGGGTTCTAGTGACGTCGAATTACAAGGACACTGAACTGATCGTGAACATACCTGTGCTTGCCATTGAAGACCTTCATGCCTGGTACGGCGAATCGCATGTGCTCCATGGGGTCAACCTGTCGGTGCATCCGGGGGAGGTCGTTTGTCTTCTCGGGCGTAATGGAGCAGGTCGCACAACGACGCTGCGTGCGATTCTGGGGCTTACAGGCGAGCGAAAAGGTAGCATTCGCGTCAATGGACAAGAGGTCATCGGAATGCCAACCCATGAGGTAGCGCAGTTAGGGATCGGGTACTGTCCTGAAGAGCGTGGCATTTTTGCGAGTCTGACATGTGAGCAAAATCTTATGCTCCCTCCGGAGGTCGGTAAGGATTTAGCACTCTCCTTAGACGAGATTTACGCTATGTTTCCCAACCTGCTTGAGAGAAAAAACAGCCCTGGTGGGAGACTCTCAGGCGGCGAACAACAGATGCTGGCGATTGCCAGAATTCTGCGCACTGGCGCGGGGCTGCTGCTGCTCGACGAGATTACCGAGGGCCTAGCGCCAGTCATCATTCAAAAACTTACGCAAGTGGTTCAGACCCTCCGTAAAAAGGGGTTCACAATCATATTAGTCGAGCAAAACTTTCGATTTGCCTGCAGGCTTGCTGACAGAAGTTATGTCATCGAGCACGGGCAGGTTGTAAAGACTGTCACGAGGGATGACCTCGAGGCGAACCAAAAAGAGCTTACAGCTTTGCTTGGTGTTTAGCAGTTTCTAAAACCTAAAAGAAATGGAGAACTTTATGATTCAGAAGACCCCCCTTTCAGTCCTTATTGCCGGATTAATGGCCGTAAGTGCTGTTGCGCAAGCACAAACCATCTCAGATAACGAAGTACGAATTGGTGTACTGACCGATCTCTCTGGAATTTACTCGGCAATTGAAGGTCCGGGTGCGGTAGTTGCAGCAAAGATGGCGGTCGCTGATTTTGGCGGTAAAGTGCTCGGTAAAAACATCGTCGTGACATCAGCTGATACTCAATCAAAAGCAGATCTCGCGAGCTCTAAAGCGCGCGAAATGTTTGAAAAAGATAAGGTTGATTTGATCGTTGGCAATGTCTCGACAGCCTCGGCTTTAGCGGCCATGGAAGTTTCCGAGCAGTTTAAACGTGTAGCCATTGTCACGGGTGCGGCATCGCTTCCCATTACTAATGAGAAGTGTACCCCCTATAGTATTCATTATGTATATGACACTTATGCGCTTTCTAGAGGTACGGGCAAGGCAGTGGTTGATACAGGCAAGAAAAACTGGTTCTTTATCACTGCAGATTACGCCTTTGGTCACACACTTGAGCGCGATACCTCTGAGGTCGTTAATGCATCGGGCGGAAAGGTGATGGGCTCAGTTAAACACCCCATTAACACCACGGACTTTTCTTCTTTCTTGGCTCAGGCGCAAGCGTCAAAAGCCGACATCATCGGTCTCGCTAATGCGGGGGGTGACACCATCGGTTCGGTTAAACAGGCCGCTGAACTTGGAATTATGGGTTCAAAACAGACGGTCGTTCCCTTGCTGATGTTCCTCACCGATATCCAGGCTTTAGGGCTCAAGCAGACCGCCGGAATGAACTTTACTGTGGGCTGGTACTGGGATTACAACGACAGTAACCGAAAGTTTGCCCAGAGGTTTATGAAAGAGTTCAAGGGTAAAGCGCCTACGTCTGTTCAGGCTGGGGTTTACTCGTCTACCATGCAGTATTTAAAGGCTATCGCTGCGACTAAGACAGATAACTCGGACGCAGTTATGAAGCACTTAAAGTCGATTGAGATCGATGATGGCTTGTTTAAGGGCAAGATTCGAGCTGACGGAAAATTTGAGCATGATATGTATTTGCTGCAAGTAAAGTCTGAAAAAGAGTCGAAAAATCCAAACGACGTCGCGAAAGTGGTTAAGGTAATTGCCGCTAAAGATGCGACTCTGCCGATAGCGCAGTCTAAGTGTAAATTTGTGAAGTAATCAATGTTTGAGTTGCTAGGAATCACCCCCCAGGCCCTAGTGGCGCAGCTGCTGATTGGGCTGATTAATGGGTCGTTTTATGCCCTGCTTAGTCTGGGGCTTGCGGTGATTTTTGGGCTTCTTAACGTGATCAACTTTACCCATGGGGCCCAGTATATGCTGGGTGCCATGGTCGCTTGGATTAGTCTGACGCAGTTTGGTGGGTGGATTGGCAAGCCCGAGTTTCAGGTAAATTATTTTGTGGCATTGTTACTGGCCCCGTTGATCGTTGGCATACTCAGTATGCTGATTGAGAAAACGATGCTCAAGCGGCTCTATCACTTAGATCACCTCTATGGACTATTGCTGACGTTTGGCCTAGCGCTGGTCGTCGAGGGGCTTTTCCGGCACTGGTATGGGGTGCTTGGGAATAGTTATCCGGTACCAGAAGTCCTCACAGGGGGGCTGAGGATCGCCGGCATTTTCTTACCCTACTATCGTCTATGGGTAGTTTTGCTTGCGTTGATGGTTTGTTTTGCAACCTGGTACTTCATTGAGAAGACTAAGCTTGGAAGTCTCCTACGCGCGGGAACTGAAAATCCCCGTCTGTTGCAGGCCCTCGGGGTCAATGTTCCATTGATCATTACTCTGACTTACGGCGCAGGGTGTGCCTTGGCTGCCTTTGCGGGGGTGATGGCTGCACCGGTCTATCAGGTCACCGCGGTGATGGGATCGAATCTCATCATTGTAGTTTTTGCAGTGGTCGTCATCGGCGGTATGGGATCGATCGCCGGCTCGATTATCACAGGGCTGGGTCTTGGGGTTATTGAAGGGTTGACCAAGGTTTTCTATCCCCAAGCGTCTTCGGTCTCGATCTTTATTATTATGATTATTGTGTTGTTGATCAGGCCAGCTGGGTTATTCGGAAAAGTGCGGTAGGCCAGCAATTATGCAACTCTCTCTTTTTCAGAAGATCTCGTTAGGCATATTTGTATTACTTTTGATTGTGCCTTTTCAGAACGTGGTCTATGACCTATTTATGATGAAGGTTTTTTGTTTCGCTATTTTTGCTGCTTCCTTAAATCTTTTGTTAGGTTATGCAGGCCTACTGTCGTTTGGGCATGCAGCGTTTTTCGGTTCTTCAGCCTACGTTACAGCCCACGCTATGAAGGTATGGGGTGTTACGCCTGAAGTGGGACTTTTGTTGGGCGTAGCTACCTCGAGCGCCCTAGGCTATGTATTTGGCGCCCTCGCGATTCGCCGGCAGGGCATCTATTTCGCAATGATTACATTAGCTCTCGCTCAGGTCATTTACTTCTTTGCGACCCAGTTTCCGTTTACTAACGGAGAGGATGGTATTCAGGGGGTTCCTCGTGGAAAATTTCTCGGATTGATCGATCTGAGCAGTTCAACCGCTATGTATTTTTTCAGCCTTGTGGTATTCGCCCTAGCGTTCTTAGCTATCATTCGTATCGTAAACTCACCCTTTGGGCAGGTGCTCAAGTCTATCCGAGAAAATGAGCCACGGGCCATTTCACTTGGTTATGATGTCGACCGCTATAAACTCATTGCGTTTACTCTCTCGGCCGGGCTTGCTGGCCTTGGTGGATCACTCAAGAGCTTGGTGTTGCAACTGGCCTCGCTTGGCGATGTCTTCTGGCATACCTCTGGAGAGGCTGTGCTCATGACTATACTTGGTGGAATTGGTACTTTTTGGGGTCCAATCGCTGGAGCGGCAATCATTGTAAACCTACAGAATTATTTGGCCAACCTCGGAGGCTGGAGCACAATCGCTACCGGTGCAATTTTTGTAATTTGTGTGCTTGCATTCCGGCGCGGTGTAGTGGGAGAGATTGCTCACTGGCTAAAAATCAAGCTTTAGGTGTCGCTATCACTGTGTCAGCTTTGCGATCTTCGAAGAGTGACTGTACGACTAATTTCCTCAATAATAATGGGTTCGCACTGCCGACGCGAGTTGCAGATACGTTCTTTAGCTCTAAGTTCCTCTATCGACTCTGTGGGATGGCGGGATAGGTAGTCCCGCAGGTCGTCATCCCATATACCGTTACAGACACAAGCAATATCAGCCATAAGAAATTCCTCACTGCGCTTAGTCTGCGTTTGTGGCTTTTCTACGCATCATGAGAATGGTTCCTTCAAGTGAGAACACGGGTTCTCCTGTCTGATTTTCAAGCACCCAGAGCTGCCTGCTTGCACCACGATCGGGTTTGGAGCGCGACGGGATTTGCTCCAAAACCTTGACATAGCCCGTGAGTGTGTCGCCCGGCCGCACGGGTTTTAGCCACTTAAGATCCTGAATACCGGGGCTACCGTTACAGGCGGTTTCAAGCATGAAAGTATCGCACACCAGTCTCATGCAAATGCCTGCCGTATGCCAGCCGCTAGCGACTAGCCCACCGAAAACGCTATCCTGAGCTGCGACGGCGTCGGTGTGAAAGATTTGGGGGTCGTAGGCCTGCCCAAATGCAATAATTTCAGCCTCATCTACCGAGCGGTAGCCTAGACGAATAATATTTCCAGGTTCAAAATCTTCGAGAGTCTTCATTGCGGATAATTTTATCTGAGAGTTAATAGGATGCCACCTCAAAACCGGCGTGACGTTGTAGAGTTTAGTCTGTACTGAGTCCCCTAGGAGCCGAACCGTGTCAAGCCCCCCTCTAGATCAGCTTGTGGCGAATCAGATGTATGTCAATGGCCTTCAAAAAACTGACGCTAATTTTGTTGCCATCTCACCAATTTCGTTTATTTTACGGTCTGCAACGGTCTATCCCGACAGGGTTGCAGTGATTCATGGCACGCTTCGGCAGACTTGGGCCGAAACGTGTGTCCGTTCACGGCGGCTAGCCTCAGCGCTTAATCGCAGGGGCGTTGGCCTCGGCGATACGGTCGCCGTGATGTTACCTAATACGCCCCCCATGGTAGAGGCTCATTTCGGCGTGCCTATGTCCGGGGCGGTGCTTAACAGTCTGAACACTCGTCTCGATGCTTCCGCTATTGCCTTTATGCTTAACCATGCGGAGGCAAAGGTGGTCATTACAGATATCGAGTTCTCGCCTACGATCAAAGAAGCATTGAAAATTATGCGGCGTGACCATGGCCGGGAACCCCTCGTGATTGATGCGGTTGATACACAGTTCGATGTGCCTGGCGTAACGCTTGGTGAGATGACATATGACGATTTTCTCGCGACGGGTGATGATCAATTCAAAGCCCAACTTCCCCATGATGAATGGCAAAGTATTTGTCTGAATTACACCTCTGGCACAACAGGAGACCCCAAAGGAGTGGTCTATAGCCATCGGGGCGCAGCGATTAATGCAATATCAAACATCCTAGAATGGGACATGCCTAAGCACCCGGTGTACTTGTGGACTCTACCGATGTTTCATTGCAACGGCTGGTGTTTTCCCTGGGCTATCGCCGCTCGGGCCGGGGTGAATGTATGTCTGCGTAAAATCGAGGCCAAGACCATTTTTGATTTAATACGGCAGCATAGTGTGACTCATTATTGTGCAGCACCGATTGTTCATAACTTGCTAATCAATGCACCAGCCGAGATGAAACATAGCCTCCCGTCTAACGTAAAGGCAATGGTCGCTGGTGCTGCACCGCCAGCAGCGATGATTGAAGGTATGGAAAAGATGGGTTTTGAAATTACGCATGTTTATGGGCTTACCGAGGTCTATGGGCCAGCCTCAGTCTGCGTAAAGCAAGCATTCTGGGATGACTTGGATATCGCTGAGCGGGCCCGTCTGAACGCCCGACAAGGTGTGGCCTATCATCTCCAGCAGGATGTTGCGGTGCTTGATCCAAAGACAATGCAACCGGTTCCGGCAGATGGAGAGACCATGGGTGAGATCATGTTTCGTGGAAACATCACAATGAAAGGGTATCTCAAGAACGAAAGGGCTACTCAGGCGGCCTTTGTTGGCGGATGGTTCCACTCTGGCGACCTTGCAGTACTGTACCCGGATGGATATATCAAAATTAAAGACCGATCCAAGGATATTATTATCTCTGGAGGAGAAAATATTTCTTCGATTGAGGTTGAAGACATCCTCTATCGTCATCCCTCGGTGATAGCGGTCGCTGTAGTTGCGAAGCCCGATCCCAAGTGGGGCGAGACACCCTGCGCGTTTATTGAGATAAAGCCTGGAGTTCAGGTAAATGAGGAGGAAATTCTGGATTTCTGCAGGCGGCATCTTGCTGGATTTAAAGTACCGCGTGCTATTGTGTTTGGCGAGTTACCAAAAACATCAACGGGCAAGATTCAGAAGTTTGAGTTACGTAAACGTGCGAGTGTAGTCTAATCCAATAACCTCAAGTGATGATAAAAGGAAGTCAAAAAATGACTGATCTTATTGAGCCGCTGGAAGCAAATCAACCCCTTCAACAAGAGAGCGATCCACTTGTGTTATCGGAGATGATTGAACCTGGTCTCGCGCGACTTACACTCAATCGCCCTAGGTTGTTTAACGCCTTAAGTGAGGAGATGCTGCTGGCGCTTCAGGCTTCTCTCGATAGCATTGCGGGAAATCCAGCCATTCGAGCGGTTATTTTACAAGGCGCAGGTAAGGCTTTTTGCGCTGGTCACGACTTAAAAGAAATGCGTACCGCTTTTTCCAACGGATCAGGCGTTGATTACTATCAAAAATTGTTTTCCAAATGTTCAAGCTTAATGATCAGCTTGCACAAAATGCCTCAGCCCGTTATCGCGCAGGTTCATGGTATTGCTACCGCTGCAGGCTGCCAGCTGGTCGCGATGGCAGATCTTGCGGTGGCGAGTCAAGAGGCAAGGTTTGCAGTCTCGGGTATTCACTATGGTTTATTTTGTTCTACGCCTAGTGTGGGTCTGTCGCGTAATATCTTGCGTAAGCAAGCCATGGAAATGCTGCTCACTGGTGATTTTATTGATGCTCAAGAGGCCAAAAAAAGTGGTCTGGTAAACCACGTCGTGCCCCTCGAAGACCTCTCGCGGGTAACGGTTACGCTGGCTCGAAAAATATTAATGAAACCCGAAGCAGCAGTACGCATGGGAAAGCAACTGTTTTACGCACAGTTAGAGATGGATATCGTACAGGCGTATAAATTGGCTGGCCAGACCATGGCTTGCAACATGCTTGACCCCGATGCTCTAGAAGGATTGCAGGCATTTGTCGATAAACGTAAACCGGAGTGGGTAACTGCACAGAGGGTATAGGGCTGACGTTCGGTCCACAGGAAGACATTTATGCCCATCGACTATAGCGCGCCTGAACGTGATATGCGATTTGTGATGCAAGAGCTTGTTTGCTTCGAACAGGTGGCGGCGCTCTGTGGCTACGAGGAGTTCTCCCAAGAATTGATCACCGCTATTCTTCAAGAGGCCAATAAATTTTCGAGTGGCGTGATCTCTCCGTTAAATTGGACCTCAGACCAACATGGCGCTACGCTATTTGGGGCGGAGGTGAAGACCTCGCCAGGCTTTAAAGAGGCTTACGCGCAGTTTGTGACTTCGAGCTGGGCAGGCTTATCTGGAGATCCGGAGTTCGGAGGACAGGGGCTACCAGAGCTCTTAGCGACTTGTGTGAATGAGATGTGGCATGCGGCAAGCATGAGCTTTGCGTTATGCCCTATGCTTACCGCTGGAGCAATTCATGCTGTTGCGCATCACGGTTCTCAAGAGCAAAAAACGAAGTATCTGGCTAAACTCATTAGTGGAGAGTGGGCAGGTACGATGAACCTTACCGAGCCGCAAGCGGGTTCTGATCTCGCAGCTGTATCGGTAAGGGCGTGGCCTCTACCGGAGGATCACGTGTTGTACCCAGCAGATGCCTCACCGTCGAATCCGGCCTTCTGTCTTCATGGTAATAAGATTTATATCACGTATGGTGAACATGATTTAACAGAAAACATTATTCATCTTGTAATTGCACGCCTACCCGATGCACCAGTGGGAGTAAAGGGGATTTCGCTTTTTTTGGTTCCAAAGTTTTTGGTCAATGAGGATGGATCCTTGGGTCGACGTAATGACGTGATCTGTATGTCGCTGGAGCACAAGCTGGGTATCCACGGCAGCCCCACCGCCATGCTCAGTTTTGGTGGGACAGATGGTGCTGTCGGTTACCTGATTGGGCATCCTAATCGCGGATTAGAGTATATGTTTACCATGATGAATCATGCACGTCTTAATGTTGGCGTGCAAGGGCTAGCTGTCGCTGAGCGGGCTTACCAACAAGCACATCATTATGCACATGATAGAGTTCAAGGTAAGGTGCTTAGCCGTAGTGATGTGTTGCCTATCGCTTATCACCCAGATGTACGCCGTATGCTTGGTTCCATGAAATCTCGCATAGAGGCTATGCGAGCGCTAGCCTATGAGGCAGCGGCTCAAGCCGATATCGCTAATCGATCGCTTGATATCACTGCTTCTACGGCCGCAAAGGCGCGTTTAGATCTGCTAATACCCGTAGTTAAGGCCTGGTGCACCGAACAGAGTATTGATATTGCTTCTATGGGAATTCAGGTGCACGGAGGTATGGGTTACATAGAGGAAGCGGGTGCAGCGCAGTACCTGCGGGATGCGCGAATCACGACTATCTATGAAGGCACTACAGCAATACAGGCCAATGATTTTGTCGGCCGCAAGATCCTGCGGGATGCCGGTAGCGAATTAGCTAGGCTTATCACTGAGATGCGAGAGACAGCAGGCCTGTTATCTAAGACGAAAGCAGTCTCTGCACGCTGCCTAGGAAGCGCTCTTGAGCGAGGCATTAAAACTCTGGAAGAGGCTGCCGATTGGGTATTACTTCATAATAAGAATGATCTCGGCGGCGTCTATCTTGGCTCAGTGCCACTAGTTCAGTTAGCAGGATTTGTCTTCGGTGGTTGGATGATGGGACGTGCAGCGTTGATTGCTGAAAAGAAATTAGATACTGAGTCTTTCTACAAGGAAAAACTAGCGAGCGCTGGTTTTTACGCAAGCCAGGTACTGTTACCAAATCTCGGTTTGCTGGCTGCAGTTCAGTCCGGAACTGATGCCCTGAGAGAGGCTGAGTGTTTTACAGGTAAGCCTTAACTCCTGTGAGGTACTAGTAGCGCTCTGTTGATCTGTAGCTCAAATTATTACTGTTAAACGATCTTTCTCTGTTGCCAGATTGATCTTATACTTGTACTGACACTATGCCAACACTATCTAAAGATCCTGTAGTTATTCTCTCAGCTATCCGTACCCCCATTGGTAACTTTATGGGAGAGCTAAGCGCAGTTAAATCAACTGATTTAGGAGCTGCCAGTATTCGAGGTGCGTTAGCCACAATTAGTTTGCCTGTGGCTGAAGTGGATGAGTTGATGTTTGGTTGTGTTTTGCCGGCGGGACTTGGTCAGGCGCCAGCGAGGCAGGCGGCGTTATCGTCTGGTCTTCCAATATCTACGATGTGTACTACGATAAATAAGGTTTGTGGGTCGGGTATGCGTGCTGTGATGGCACTTAACGATAGTCTGATACTAGGCACAACCCGTGTTGCGGTTGCTGGCGGTATGGAGAGTATGAGTAACGCACCTTACTTGCTCAGCAGCGCTCGATCGGGATATCGAATCGGACATGGTAAAGTCTATGATCATCTGATGATCGACGGTCTCGAAGATGTCTATGAGCGCGGCCGTTCAATGGGCGATTTCGGTGAGGACTGTGCGCGTCAATACGGCTTCAGCCGGATTCAACAAGATGAATTTGCAGTGCAATCGATTACCTGGGCTCGAAAAGCAAATGAGGAGGGGGCCTTTAAAAACGAGATTATTGTCGTCGAGTCGCCGACGCGGCAGGGGCCGCTCCACGTAAGTTCCGATGAAGGTCCTCGCAAAGCGGTGATCGAAAAAATTCCCAGCCTAAAACCAGCATTTTCGAAAGACGGAACTTTGACAGCGGCATCGTCATCATCAATTAGCGACGGTGCTGCCGCCCTTGTCATGTGCCGTCGGTCAACAGCCGATCTGCTCGGGATCGAACCTTTGGCCCGTATAGTTGGCCATGCCGGCTACGCCCACGCACCAAGCCAGTTTCCCACTGCGCCAATTGGAGCGATCCGACGATTATTACAGATTAACGGATGGCAGATAACCGATGTAGATCTCTGGGAGATCAACGAGGCTTTCGCGGTAGTGGTCATGGCAGCCATCGCAGAACTTAAAATTGCCCGCAATTTGATCAATGTTCATGGGGGTGCCTGCGCGCTTGGCCATCCTATTGGTGCTTCCGGTGCCCGAATTATCGTGACGCTTATCCACGCTCTGCGGCGTCGTGGTGCCCGTCGCGGAATTGCAAGTCTCTGCATCGGGGGGGGTGAAGCTACTGCCATTGGTATTGAGGTTGATTAAACCGCTGGCCTCTGATCAGTTATGAATCTTGCTTCGCAACTTCTTCGGCACAGCCGCATCAGACCGGATGAGACTGCCATTTTCTATGGAACGGCTCCATGGGCAACTTTTCGTCAGTGGGCTCAGCGGAGCTACATACTGGGCGTCAGGATGCGAGATTTGGGCTTAGTGTATGGCGACCGGGTGTTAGTCTTTGCGCGGAATCATCCACGTTACCTGGAACTAATGTTTGCATGCTGGTGGGCAGGTCTTGTTGTGGTGCCGGTTAATGCCCGTCTGCATACCAAGGAGGTGGAGTGGATTATTAAAAACGCACAGACGCGTGTTGGGTTTGTCAGTCATGATATCGCGGAGGAACGTCTGGTGGGATTAGAGCACCAGATTGATATTGAATCGAGTGGCTATACCGTTCTTTTAAATGATACCGATCGTTCGGAAGTTATAGAGAGCCCGATCTCGTCTGATGGCAATGATACTGCCTGGCTCTTTTACACAAGCGGAACCACAGGCCGTCCAAAGGGTGTGCAGATCACCCATCGAAATTTGCTGACTATGGGATTATGTTATTTCAGCGATGTAGACTGTATCGGTCTGCAAGATCTCATGGTGTATGGAGCACCAATGTCTCATGGTGCGGGGCTCTACAGTATCCCTCATGTGATTGCGGGCGCCCGCCATGTAATTCCCCAATCAGGCGGCGTGAGTGCCGAGGAGCTGTTCGAGATTGGACAAACGCTTGGACCACTAACCACCTTTGCACCGCCTACGATCGTCAATAGGCTAGTGGAGTATGCAGAAAAAGAATCGCTTTCGTTTGAAGAATCTGCAGCGGCTTTCAAAACTATTGTATATGGCGGCGCACCGATGTATTTGGCTGATATTGAGCGTGCGCTTTTGATTATGGGGCCTAGATTTGTGCAGATCTATGGGCAGGGCGAGACCCCAATGGTAGCCACAGTGCTGCCCCGACGCGAATTACTAAATACACAACATCCACGTTACCGACATCGCTTGGGATCCGTTGGTATTGCGCAGACACTAGTCGAGGTAAGAGTTGTGGATCAGACCGGCCAGACGTTGCCGGAGGGCGAGATCGGAGAGGTCGTGGTTAGAGGTGATTCGGTGATGAAAGGTTACTGGCGTGATCCAGAGGCTACTCAGGCCGCATGTCGCGAAGGCTGGCTCTACACTGGGGACCTTGGTGCCTTCGATGCCGATGGTTTCCTCACCCTAAAAGACCGTAGTAAAGATTTGATTATCTGCGGCGGAGCTAATATCTATCCGCGAGAGGTTGAAGAAGTACTTCTAACCGAACCCTCTGTTGCTGAGGTGGCGGTTATTGGCGCGCCCGACACTCTGTGGGGTGAAGTGGTAGTCGCCTTCTTAGTAGTTAAGCCGGGTAGTCAGATTCAGATTGAGGCACTCGATGCCCGATGTTTATCCTCGATTGCTCGTTTTAAGCGGCCTAAACACTATCGGATCGTCCAGAGCCTACCTAAGAACAATTACGGCAAAGTCATTAAGACTCGGCTCAGAGAGATCTTTAGAGACAGTATAGAAATTTAAACTGCTGTAGGCTTGGCTTTTATCAACCTCTCGGCGGCCCAGTTCATCCGAGGCAGGTCAATTAATCGTCTCTGCAAGAAACATATAGAAATCATAGTCTTAGTAGAGTCTAAGGCTCTTAATAACAAGAAGTAGACCAGTTCCTAAAAACATTACAGCAGCAGTGATTAATCCACTGCTATAGTTTCCAAAGATAGCGCCAATCCAACCGGTTAGTGCAGGCCCAAGGATCTGCGCAGATCCATAGGCTAAGGTCATTTTTACCATCATCTTGGCAGGGTTCTCAGGATAAAACTTTCCTGCCATAGTCAGAATGAGACTTACTATTCCGACAAAAATGCCCCCAAAAATTATTGCACTAAGAATTGCAGCCCAGAGTTCTTGAATGATTACCGGAAGAGCGATACCGAGAGTCTGGAGTGACGCAGCAACAATCAAGGCGTTGATCTCACCTATTCGTCGTGCAACGAAATCTCACAGAATACAGGTAAGGGCGGCCGTAAGTCCGACGACAAGAAATGTCAGATTTCCAGAGCCTGAGAGTTCGGGCAGCGCATCAATAATAGCAACAATAAACGTAGCGCTTATGACGTAGCCGATACCAGTGCAGAAATAAGCAGCGAGCAATAGCCTTATTAGTAGCACAGACGGGTGGTAATCGGTCAGGAGGATACCCGCTTGGGCCTGTTTGCTGCTATCGGGTCGTGGTAACCATAAGAGCGTTGGAATTAACAACGTCGCTGCGATGGCGGAAAAGAGAAACCATTATCCTCGCCAGTTAAGTGTATGCATGCTGATCATGACGACAACGGTGCAGCCAGCGATGCCCAGACCAATGCCAGCGAAATGAATACCGAGTTCACTGCTTTGATCATGCTGTATTAGCCAGTTAAGAACAAGTCCACTCCCCAGGAGCATCGCTGCCGCACTACTCATCCAGCAGATGCGATACCTAGCCCCGCCTGTTCTTACATCAGCGGAAGCATCGGCGTGTTAGAAAATCGGGCAACACCGAGCCCGAGTAGCATGCTGACAATGCCCGCCCCGAGGACCTTGTATCGAGACGAGTTTCTGGTACAGACCTCAAAAAGATGCGCAAACGGCTTACTCAGAAGCATGGGCCCTTAGCACCATCTGTCGGTAATAGGGCTCTAGGCGATTGATCGAATCGTCTGCCATATGGGTGGTTTCGGCAAGTAGCGCACGGGCCTCAGATCGAAGAGCTTTTTCGTCGATCGTTGTGATCTTGCCGTTGTCGACCACCTGATTTCCGGCAACGA
>Ga0315904_10004440_pt1 | contig 20050 bp, 16 predicted proteins | sample LakEriMetagenome_6_FD_203529 | JGI IMG/M metagenome (GOLD analysis project Ga0315904, IMG submission 203529) | Freshwater fungal communities from buoy surface, Lake Erie, Ohio, United States - Buoy 12 MA120 | ecosystem: Environmental > Aquatic > Freshwater > Lake | place: USA: Lake Erie, Ohio...
AACGAATGGTAATAACGGAGGACCGGGTGATATCGATGCGAATGGTGCCGGTGGACTCGGTGGTTCTGGTGGCGTTGGTGCCGGTGCCGGAGGAGGAATTGCAGGGACGTCAGGAGTTAACCCAGGTGGAAGTGATCAACAAGGAGGTAATGGAGGTGCAGGAGCGGCAAGTTCTAACTCGCGTGCTGGAGGCGGCGGCGGCGGTGGCGGAGCCGGTGGTGAAACTACTGAGAACGGTGGTAACGGTGGCTCCGGAGGTGGCGTGAACAGTGGTACTGCTCAGACAGGTGGTGGATCCGGAGGAACGGGAGATCAAGATCCGGGAGGTCCCGGAGCAAATGGAAGCAATGGAGCTAACGGCGCAACAGGTACGATTGGTGCGACAGGAGCGGCACCAGTGCTGGATGTATTTTATATTTCTGGAGCACAGGGAACAACAGGTGGTGATGGAGCAGGAGGAAAAGGAGGAGTTGGCGGCGGCGGTGGCGGTGGCCAGGCATGTTTCTTTTGTGATAACGGCTCAGGTAACGGCGGCGGTGGCGGCGGTGGCGGCGGTCAGGGAGGCACTGGTGGTACCGGAGGTACCGGTGGTGGTGGCTCTTTTGGTGCCTACATCTATGCCAACGGAGCAAACGCTTCTTTCCTTGACTGTAAGATCCTGAACGGAACTGCAGGAATTGGTGGTGCAGGAGGTGCAGGAGGTGCCGGTGGTGTTGGTGGTGCAGGTGGACTTGGTGCAAACTCAGGAACAGATGAAGTTGGCGGCGGTGGAAATGGTGGTGCAGGAGGTGCAGGAGGTGCCGGTGGTGCCGGAGGCGCAGGATCAAATGGAACGGCCTCAGTGATCGAGTTGGTATCTGGTGATGCGCTGGTAGTTTCAAGCTCAAATTTCAACCTCGCAGGTCAGCCGGAGATCAGAATGACATATGTTCCTTGTTGGGGTCCAACTGTTACCTTCAAGGATATGACCATAGCTGAAGGAACAGGAACGACAAGCTGGGCATTTGGTGGTAATGCGACACCATCAACCGGAACGGACAACCCGCAAAGCGTTGTCTTCTCTGCATCCGGATTTAATAACATTGTACATGGTTCCAACACCTACAGATCCTTTGCATACTTCTGTTGCGAAAGCTTAGCAGAAGTTGAGGAAGAAATAAAGCCGGAGATCAGGGTTTACCCGAATCCGAACGATGGTCAGTTTACACTTGATCTTGGTGCTGAAGTTTCAACTGTTGTAGTGTCCGTTCGTGATATTAATGGTAAGGAAGTCATGTTCACTGAATTCCAGAATATACAGGAGATCGAAATTTCACTTGATCAACCTGCGGGAGTATACTTCATGCAAGTAGTTTCAGAAGGGCTCCCTTCAATGCATAGAATAGTTAAACAGTAATAGTTTGAAGCCTCCCTTCGGGGAGGCTTTTTTTTGAGATCATGGAAAAAGTTACTTGTTCAGAAATTCAACGGTTTCGTCAATGGTGGGTGTGGGCCATTATTATTTTGGTCGACGCGGGACTTGTGGTGGCCATTGTGTTAGATAAGGTCTACGGAGCGAATCATAACGAGGAGGTCAGTGTATTCGAATTTGTTGGAATAGCCGTGGTCAGTGCTTTGCCAACGACGCTGTTTATTTCTATGAATCTTAAAACGAGGATTGACGGAGAGGGAGTTCATGTTCGCTTTTTCCCTTTTCACTTTACGGAAAGACATTATCACTGGCGCGACATATCCAAAGCATATGTCAGAAACTATTCTCCGCTCTGGGAATATGGTGGTTGGGGTATTAAATACGGATCAGGCGGCAAAGCATTCAATGTTTCAGGTAACCAGGGTTTACAGTTGGAACTGAGCAATGGTGAAAAATTGCTTATAGGAACTCTAAAACCTGAAGTGATAGCAGTTGCGTTGAAAGGATTCGGATATGGAGAACAGTGATCAGTTCTTTAGAATCTTGAACATCTTGTGGTCGCTGCCTTGAATTACTTCCAGGAAGTAGACCCCTCGCGCAAGCTGGCTTAAATCAATATGACCTGAAGAAATTTTTCCTGATATGACTGTTGCTCCTAAGGCATTACTGATAGCGAAGTATGATCCTTCAATAGCCGTATTAAAATGTAAGTTGTTCTCCACAGGATTGGGATAGACGATCAGTTCTTTAGACTCCAGGTCTTTAATATCCAAAAAACTGTTGTTACCCGGAAGTTTAAGTCGGGAAGGATACTGCTCATCATGATGGATTCGAATATCGGCAACATTCGGGGTAGCATTGGTATACATTGGGCCTCCGTCTTGCAGGTTTACATTCCAGCGGATCGAGCTGTTCCCGCCTATGTAGATCTTGAACTTGTGTCCGGCCTCCCATGTGTAATGAACAAAAGGCAAATCTATTTCAACATTGTAAACACTTTCCGGACTCATGAATGATTCAGAGGCCTGTGTATACCCGTTTCTGAATCGCATACGACGAATCCCATCCGTGATCAGCATATCTCTTCCATCAGGATACTCGTCCACCAGATGAACCACAATATCGCAATCAGGCTGATTAGATTCAACGAACAAATTACAAAGTACTTTCCCTGATACTGTGACGTTAGAAGGAAGAGCGTCACTGGAGAAGGTGATAATATCCGGTCTGCCTTCCAGCGAAGTCTGGTCAAAAGGCCCCTGATCCAGATCGGGATGAAGAGTTGCTCCTCCAATGGTAGGTGCTGGAATCAATGGGTCTGATACGAACAGTGTACTTCCGGTTCCGGATCCGGAGGTAAGCTCACCGTTCGTGTTCAGGAAGACTTCATCATAATTGCTGATCGCGATTGTTGCAGCGTTGCTTTCTCCCCATCCGCCTTGACCGGTTTGGTAATAAGTGATCTTTGAGGTTCCGGTCCAGTTGTTTGTGCTGTCGAGCAAATAGTAGTTGAAGAAGTCCCACGCCATAGAATCACTTTTGAACGCGGCGTCAGGGTAGGTAAGTTCACCCTGGATCGAACTGCCGACATAAGCAGCTCCTGTTCCACCATGAACCCATGGACCAACAAGCAGCCATTGCTCATCAGATTGAGGTGACTGGTTCCGGCACGCACCGTACCATTCGATCATTTTATCAATGTTGTGATCGTACCAACCCCCGATCTGAAGGGTAGGAATATTTATTTCTGTGGGATACCAGCTTGAATTTTGAGTAAAGGTCCATGTATTAGAATAATACACATTGGACATTACGATAGGAGAGAGGCCATATCCGAGCGCATCAAGTTGTTCCAGACGCGCCTCCTCCAGAACTCCACCATAGAAATAGTCGGTATAGGCAAACTGCGGATGAGCCACAATCGGAACTGCACACGTATGGTTCGGGTGTTGTTGTCTTGCCAGATCATACTGGATTTTTCCTAGAGCAGAAGGTCCCCAGGTGCCAATTCGGCTTTTGTGCCATGACTGAATGGCAATCCAGTCACAAATATCATAGGCATCTTCCCCTCGGTTCGGACTTGGGATCGCTGCTGCTGCAGATCCGTAAAAACCTCTCCAATCAACAATAACCCAAATGAATGGTTGGTCATTTACATTCTGACCTATTCCAAGTGGAAGGCTCCAGGAAAAATTGTTTTTATTGTAGGGTGTTTGCACGAGAATGACCTCTCCGTCAGTTATATTATCAGGAATGTACACATCAGCAGACAGAAAATAGCCATCCCGTGTGGGAATAAGAACATCATTGTAGGTGGGGGTGATCTGGCTGAATGTCACCAAAGTTGAGCCAAAGACGATCAAGAAAGCTAGAGACTTCATTGGAAGGGTTTTTCCAAATGTACGAAAACGGGTAGTGAATTCAGAAAACTTGATCAAAGATAGAGCTTCACATCGACACGCCTGTTCAATTGCCTGTCAGCATTTGTTCTTTCCGGGAAAACTAAAGGTTCTTTGTTAGACATCCCCACGAAAGACAAACGGTCTCTTTGAATACCGGCTTTTATGAGTTTGCGATACACTGCCCTGGCTCTGTTCTTCGAGATCCGCATGTTGTTTCCACAGCATACATGTCCACGTACCTCGACCTTAACCTGTGGGTTCTCCTTTAAGAATGAACAAAGTCTGTTTACCTCTCTGTTGCTGCTTTCCAGTAATCGTGCGGTACCTTCTTTGAAAGAGATATCCAGAACCAAGGGTTTTAAACTGGTAAGGCTTTCTTCGAACATGTTAACAACGATGGGTTCTTCTACAACAGGATCATCCTCCAGAAATGAAAGATCTTCCTCATGAGGAGTCTCCTGAGTCACTACTATTTTCTCTTCTGATGAAACGACAAGGTCGAGCGGTGGAGTCATCTTAGGACCTGAATAAATCGAGTAGACGATATCAACCCTTCTCCAGTTCAATGTGTTGGGTAGGAGATAGGGACGACGCAGGCCATAGGCGTTTAATCGTGTGGAGTCTGTTAATCTGATCCTGCTTGTGAAGTAGTCGAGACGCTGTTTGGCTAATGTATCATTAAATGCAGGAGTACCTATCGAATCGGTAAAGGCATTGATCTCTAAAACAATGATCGAACCGGTGTTCACGGATGAACTTAATTTTGCAAGTTGTTCCTGTGAATAAAGGGTAGGCTCCCTTTGGTTCATTAGGAAATAGAATGACTTGACCTTTGGCTGAGCATGACAGACATGGATCAGTATCAGCAGCAGTGAGGTAAGAATCGATTTCATAACACCTATATCTACGCTATTCTCACGTTAATGTTACCAATTTAAAACAAAAAAGGCGCTAAGTCAAGTACTTAGCGCCTGAATTACGAAGTGGCTATTATCTTATTTGTATGGATTAAGATCGGTCTTGCCGTTCACGACGATTGAAGTGACTTTACCACCGAAAGCCATTTCTCCCATCGAAATGTTAGTTGAATGAGGGAAAATCACACCATTGATCTCTTTAAACTCTCCGAACGTAGTGGAAACTTCCACAGTTTCCTCACCTTCCTTCATGATCGAAAGGGATTTGATCTTCATGAACGTTTTTGTGTCAAAGTAATCGAATGATTCAGTCTTGCCGTCAAAGGTTCTCAACACATACATCTTTGTACCATTCTGATCCTCAATTCCAAGAAGTTCATATTCCATACCTGTCTTGACGTAATTGAGTTCAGGGAAAAGTCCCAGAGATTTTTTCTTGGCAGCGATCTCCTCTGCTGACATTTCCTTCTTGCCGGTCTGCATATTTGTAGAGGAGCCTGTAGTACCATCGAAATATGATTTCTGGAATACCATTCCCTGACCTTCCATCTTGTCCGCTTCAGTTGATGGTGAAACCCATACTCTGGTAGACTTTAATGGGAAAGGGATCTGTGACATGGAAAGATCGATCTTTGTTTCTACGGATTTGATCTTCGACAATTTCTTGTTCAAGGCCTTCATTGAAGTTGTCTTAGTCACCGCAAAAAGGTACTTCTCTATGAGCTGTTCCTTTGTGATATCTGCCTTTTCTATCGCTTTTACCTCATCACCGAATGCATCGAGCATTTCGATTTCACCATCTGCATCAAACGTCTTCAATTTGTCGATGATCTCCTCATTACCAACAACAACAATGTTACAGTTCTTGAAGGTAAAGTATTTCTGCGCCATAGCAAGAACGTCCTCCTTTGAAACAGCCTCTAGTCGCTTCAGGTAGGTTTTGTAATAATCTTGAGTGAGTTTATACTTAATGATGTTAAGTGCAAAACGGGCGATAGTGGATGGACGCTCAAGCGAACGTGCAAATCCTCCTGCCATGGAAGACTTTGTCAGCGCCAGTTCCTCATCCTTTACATATTCAGTCGTGATCTTCTCAAGTTCATAAAGTATCTGCGCGATCGCGGAATCCGTAACTTCATTTCTGAAGTTTCCACCGATTGACATCCATGAACCGTTCTCTGTGATCTCAGCGCTGGAATAACATCCATAAGTGTAGGCTTTGTCCTCACGAAGATTTTGCATCAGTCGTGTTCCGAATCCACCACCACCCAGAATTCCGTTCAATACAGTCAACGGTAGCTGATCACCATCTCCGATCTTGATCTTCATTGGGAAAGAAACGTAAACAACCGATTGCACAGCCCCCGGCTTCTTAACAAAAATGACACGGTTACCATTGTTGAACTTGCCATCTCCGGCATTCGCTGCGAATGGCTCAGTTCCTTTCCAAGCGCTGAAATACTTTTCAACAACCTGCTTAGCCTTCTCCATGGTGATGTCACCGACGATCACAAGATAACTTCCCTTAGGAATAAACGTTTCTCTGTAATATTTTGTGATATCCGAGAGTGAAATATTCGAAAGGGTCGATTCAGTCATTACATTGCTGAATGGGTGGTTCGGGAAATTAACCTTCACCTCTGCATTCTTTGCCATGGATTCAGGATCTGACTTCGCAGCCATCAAACCTGATTCATTCTGTTTTTTAATACGCTCGAACTCAGATTCCGGGAAATTGGCATTCAACAGAACGTCAGACATCAGGTCAAGACCTTTATCCATGTGTTTCGACAGGCAAGAAAGGGACAAGGAAGATGCATCTGCACTGATCGATGCTCCGATGTAGTCAACCTCTTTGTCTAATTGATCCTTCGAACGGTTAGCTGTTCCTGACATGATCAGGGAACCTGCCATTTGAGAAAGACCCGCCTTTGTGTTTTCGATCTTTGGGTCTGCACCCATGAAAAGGTCAAAAGAAACACGTGGAAGTTTATGGTTTTCGGATAGGATCACCGTGATACCATTGCTGGTAGTAAATACCTCTGAGTCTTTAATGTCGATTGTAGATGCCTTTGCGGGCTGAGGTCGAACAGACCTGTCGAGCTGACCGAAAAGCAGGTTTGGGATAATGATCCCGGCTAAAATGATTATTCTCTTCATGGTCCGTATCATTTTTCTTTTGGTAGATAATGCAGGATCACTCGCGCATCCTGTGTAAAGTATTTCTGGGCAACACGTTGAATATCTTCTCTTGTCACCTTCATGTATTTTTCCAATTCAGTATTCACCAGATTAGCTGAACCGAAGTAAACGTGATTGTTTGCAAGATTTTCAGCGATACCCGCTATTGTTGCGTTGGAACTGACAAAATCATTCTCGATCTTATTTCTCACTTTATCGAACTCCTCCTGAGAGATCAGCTCTTTCTTCATCAGGTCGATCTGCTCATCGAATTCCTTCTGGATGTCATCGAGCATTATGCCGTTTGCAGCAATAGCCGCAAAAATTCCTGCGCCGGCATCTTCAAGTGCGTAGTTGAAAGAGAAAGCAAATGTTGCCATTTGTTTTTTCTCAACTACTGTTTTGTTAATTCTGGAGCTGCTTCCACCTGATAGAACCTCATTCATCATTGTCAGGGCATAAGCATCAGGATGCGTTTGTTCAGGAAACTTATATCCCATGAAAATGGCCGGAAGCTGGATGTTATCATAAACAGTGTCTTTTATCACACCACTCATTATCTCGGCATCCTTTGCAGGTCGGGGAATGTCGATAGCCTTGGCAGTCATCGATGTGATCAGTTTCTTCGCTTCCGGATCCTTGGAATTCATGAAATTCTTCGCGTCAAACTTTGATTTCTGAATGTTGTAACGCTTTTCGAAGTCTGCATCCGAAAGGTTAACGAAGTCGCGGTAAAGATTAATGGCCTGACCTTTTGGAATGGAAGTGAAATACTTGTCTATCCATTTTTTAGTTTGCTCTATGTCGATGTCTCCGGCAATTGACAATGTGGCGTTGGCAGGGACATAAAACGTCTTGTAAAAGTTAACGTAATCCTCCTCTTGAGCAGCGTCAAGGTGTTCCATGCTTCCGATCGGAACCCAGTTGTATGGATGTTTCTTGAACATGCGACTAAACATCTCGGTGATAAAGGAAGCATAAGGCTGGTTGTCAACTCGCTGACGTTTCTCTTCCTTAACAACACTTCTCTGAGTTTCGATACCTGTGTTATCCACTTTGGCATGCAGCAATCGCTCACTTTCAAGCCATAGTCCCAGTTCCAACTGATTGGAAGGGAGCAACTCGAAATAATAGGTTCGGTCTTGAGACGTGTTGGCGTTCAGTGCTCCACCGTTCTTTTCAACGAGTTCACTGTACTCACCTCTTCCGATGTTTGCGGATCCTTCGAACAGCAAGTGTTCAAAGAAATGGGCAAAACCTGTTCTGTCCGGGTTTTCATTCTTCGAACCTACATGGTAAAGAACGGAAACCGCTACGATTGGTGTGGATCTTTCCTGATGCAGAATGACGTGCATTCCATTGGGAAGATCGTACTCTACATACTCGATCTTTCGCTGAGCAGTAGAACTAAATGCGGACATGAATAAAAGTCCGGCTATCAGTATTCTCTTCATGAATGAATATTTTTTATCGAGTACAAAGAAAACGCTATTTGTCAATTAGCTTTCCAAATAGTGATGTACGGACAATTTCAACCTCAAGTGGTCTATTTGAGATGGTTTTTGTTTGGCTTGGAAATTGCTTAGCTTTGATTCATGCAAAAAATGGTCTTCAGCCTTCTGGTATTCTTCGTGTTTACTGCATCTCGTGCTCAGAAAGTGATTCCTTTTGAGGATTTTAATTTTTACTTCAGAACTTTTGAGAATGATAATTTTCGTCAACTCGAATTTCAACGCATTAAAGAATATAAGGCGGGGGATGATCTGGTGGCGTACATAGATAATCGCGGGAACCTCCGAGTTTATGATGGTAAGGAAAGACAGGATATTTCCAATTTGAATGTCAGCTACAAGATCTCGGATCATTTGATGGCCTATAATATTGGCCCAACACTAAATATATGGGATGATGGAAAGCTCCAGACACTGACATATTTCGCGAATAATTATGAAGTAAGGGATAGTTTGATCGTCTATGAGGACACCCGCTTCAATACAGTAAATGTCTACTGGAACAAGAAGATATATGAACTCTACCGTGTTACCGGTGAACTCTATATGCCTGAAGCGATAGGTGACAATATCATCGCATTTCGCGATAACGGCAATTATTACAAGGTGTTTTACCGTGGTCAGATCTATGATCTTGGGGTTTGGAACAGTACAATCGATTTTCAGGTTGGCTGTGATATTTTGTGTTTAAATGACCCGACAACCAGAACTTTTGCTGTTTTTGAAAATGGAGAATTCCTGGATGTGGAGCAGTTCTACATGAGAAACTACAAAGCCGGAAGAGGTTTCATTGTATATGAAGACCTGAATGGAAACCTGATGCACTATAAAGACGGGAACAAATTCCAGTTGAGCAATTTTTCCGCAGGTGCTTGGGAGGTGAAAGATGATCTGGTTTACTGGACAGAGAATAATTTCGCCTATGCGCTTCAAAATGGAAACAGGATAGAAGTGGCTAATTATACCCCTAAGTCATCAATGATCAAGAACAATACACTCGTTTTCCAGAATCTGATGGGAGGAGTGAATGTACTTTCAGAGGGTAAGGTGTTTGAAGTGACGAATCAGCCCGATGTAAAGTATGAGATCTTTGGTAATAGTGTACTGCTGAAATTGTTCAACAGTACCTTCATTGTTTTCAGAAATGGACGCCAGTTCAAAGCCTGATTCTTGTTAATATCTAATTGTCTCTTTCCTCCGGAATTCTTCTTTAAAGAGTAAATTTGAACTTTGATTTACGGATTTACAATTGTTAAGGAATGAACACCTGGTTTACAGTTAAGGTCAAGTACACGAAGGAGCTTGACAACGGAACGTTTAAAAGAGTTTCAGAGCCATATCTCGTGGCTGCAATGACATTTACAGACGCCGAAGCAAGGATCTATGAAGAGTTGGGGAGTGTGATCAGAGGAGAATTTATTGTGACCGGGATCTCAAGAACGGAGCTACATGATATTTTTCTGTATGACGATGCGGATGTTTGGTACAAGGTAAAAGTTACCTATGACAGCGAAGCCGGTGAAGAGGAGAAGAAAAAGAAGGTCAACCAGAATTTTTTGGTGTCAGCTCACAGTGTTAAAGATGCTTATGACAGAATTCGGGAGTCGCTATCAACGTACCTGGTAGATTTTGAGATTCCTTTGATCAGTGTTTCTCCAATTGTGGAGATCTTTCCTCCGGTAGAGAATCTCGACAGAGAGATCTCAAGGACTCCAATTGTTGAAGAACATGCCGAAGTTGCTCCAAAAGGAAAGGTCTATTCCGCTCCTGGAAGTGATGTGGACGAGGAGGAGCCGGAATCGGAGAGTGAATTGGATGACGAATACACAGACTAAATTTGCTTATGAAGGATTTTCTTGACCTGCTTCGCAACGATCATCACCAGTTTGATCAGGGGAGACTCGAGGATTTTCTCGGGAGCGAACCGTTCGGTACCATCGGAAAATGGTTGAGAGAAGCGGTCGAACGCAATGTACATGAACCCAATGCCATATCGCTTTCGACGATAGGTCTTGATGGTTTTCCGCACACACGCATAGTGTACCTCAGAGAGTTGGTGGAAGAAGGGCTTATTTTTTATACCAATTACAATAGCGACAAAGGAAGATCGATTGCCGCAAATCCTGGGGTACATGTATTGATCTTTTGGCCGGAAATGGAAAGGCAGATCAGTATTTCCGGTACGGCAGAAAAGGTTTCGGATGAAATGAGCGACGCTTATTTTGCCTCTCGTCCATGGGCAAGCAAGATCGGTGCTTGGGCTTCTCATCAGAGTGATACACTCTCTTCCAGAAAGGAACTGGAGGATCGTGTACATGAATACGCGGAAAAATTCCCGGAAGAAGTCCCTCGTCCTCCGCATTGGGGTGGATATCTTGTTCGGCCGCACAAAGTGGAGTTCTGGCAAGGCAGAAGATCAAGGTTACACGATCGGATCGTGTATGAGTTGAATGAAGGACGTTGGGATATCTACAGAAAGAACCCGTAGTATGTTGGAATTAAAACCTGTTGTTTATGCGCTGGATTGTGGGATCAGAGTGGTGTATCTTCACGCTCCGGCTCAGGTCGCGCACTTAGGGGTTAATGTCCTTGGAGGTACCCGCTTCGAGCGAAAAGATGAAGATGGGTTGGCTCATTTTCTTGAACACTGCATTTTTAAAGGAACTGAAAATCGAAAGGCCTATCATGTCCTTTCAAGACTTGATTCTGTTGGTGGAGAGTTGAATGCATATACTGCCAAGGAAGAAATCTGCTTGTATGCTTCCTTCTCGAAGGAGCATTTGCGTCGCGCTGCTGAATTGCTTGCCGATATTATCCTGAATTCGAATTTCCCACAAAAGGAGATCGAGAAGGAAAAGGACATCGTGATCGATGAGATCAATTCCTATGTTGACAGTCCTTCAGATAAGATCATGGACGATTTTGAAGCCATGCTTTTCAGGGGTCATGCTCTTGGAAACAATATTCTTGGGACTCGGCAAAGCGTTCAATCTTTCGGACGGGCTGAGCTTCTCGATTACATGACGCGTCATTTCACTGCGGATAACATGGTGATCTCATTTGTCGGTGATATCTCATTCAACCGATTCCGTTCAGTAATTGAGGATTGTTTTTCAGGTGTGCGTGCCGGTGAAAATAAAGTGGCGTTCGATCCTTTTAAACCTGTTGAACAATTTTCGGTACGTTCCAAAGAGGCTAATGTTCAAACGCATGCAATTATTGGAGGTCTTGCTCCAAGTTACAAAGATGAGTCACGTCGGAGTATGACCTTGCTGACTAATGTGCTCGGCGGTCCTGCCCTTAATTCCAGGCTTACATTGACGATCCGTGAGAAATACGGGTATGCATACAATGTAGAGGCAAATTACACACCCTATGTCGATACTGGATATTGGAATGTTTATTTGGGGACAGATCAGCGTTTTCTCAACCGGTCGATAGAGTTGGTTTATAAAGAATTGAAAAACCTGAGGGAAAAGCGGTTTGGTATCCTTCAGCTTGCACGAGCTAAAGAGCAGCTTAAAGGTCATCTCGCCCTTGGTCTGGACAGTAATTCAGGTTTAATGCTTGGGTTGGGTAAGAGTTTACTCTTGTTTGATCAGATTGATACGGTGGAAGAGATCTACGGTGCCATCGACCGATTGACGGCAGATGATCTGCTGGAAACAGCTAATTTATATTTCTCTGGAGACAATGCCTCAGAGCTTATTTTCGAATTACAGGAATAGGTTTTAAGGCTTTCGGATCGTTGTTTGTCATTACATGTGTAAGCGGCATGGAGTCTTCACTTTACATTCTGCTGAAAGAATACATTAGATTATGTCCTACATTCGCTTCCTCTCTTCCGCTAACCACAATCCAGCGCCGCAGAGCTCCTCCTGATTACCGGTACTTGGAATGACTGCATTCCCAAATAAAATGATTCCGTCTTTAGGTTGGTTATAAAAAGAGTGTCATTCTCTTTTTGCTCAGTGATCAGAGGTTCCTTGGGGGATAGGGATAAAATGATAATTGTGTCGGCCAGGGCATTCAGGGACATAGACAGGATGAGGGTCAAAAAGAAAAGAAGAGTCTTCACAAGAATATCATTTGTATGGCAAGGTATTAATAAAAATGAACAGTTGGCGTGGAAGAATTATTGTTTTAATTGGTTTTGGTGAATTAAAAAGGGGGTGTGTTGATAAAAAACAATAAAATTTTGAATTGACCCCCCTAAAAATTGATGTACATTTGTCAAAACTATAAAAAATGGCAACCAAAAGACAGCAAGCATATCAGGATGTGCTCAACAGGACCCCAAAGCACATTGATTATGACGGAAAGATTTCAGAACTTTTCGGAAAGCAAGTGTTCCACATTGAAGTCATGCGTGAATATCTTCCTTCTGACGCGTTCAAATCAATGATGGAGTCAATTCAGACAGGGGCACGTCTCGATCGTAAAATGGCTGATCAGGTTGCATCGGCGATGAAGGACTGGGCACTAACGAAAGGTGCGACACATTACACGCACTGGTTTCAGCCACTTACTGGGTCAACAGCTGAAAAGCACGATGCTTTCTTTAAGCCTGTTGGACCTGGAAAGGCGATCGAATCATTCAATGGTGAATTGCTTGTGCAGCAGGAACCGGATGCATCTTCCTTCCCTAACGGTGGTATCCGTAACACGTTTGAAGCACGCGGATATACAGCATGGGATCCTTCTTCCCCGGCGTTTGTGATTGGAAAGACTTTGTGTATTCCAACGATCTTTATCTCTTATACAGGAGAATCACTCGATTATAAAATGCCATTGTTAAAGGCTTTGACCACAGTAGACCAGGCAGCCGTTGAAGTATGCCAGTATTTTGACAAGAACGTCACAAAGGTTAATGCAACTCTGGGGTGGGAACAGGAATATTTCCTGATCGATCAGGCATTATTTAACGCTCGTCCGGATCTGATGATGACGGGAAGGGCACTTTTTGGTCATGCGGCTGCTAAAGGACAACAGCTCGAGGATCATTATTTTGGTTCGATTCCGGAGCGCGTGACTGCCTTCATGCGAGAATTCGAAACAGAGGCCTTGAAACTGGGTATTCCTGTAACAACAAGACACAATGAGGTTGCTCCAAATCAGTTCGAATGTGCACCGATCTTTGAAGAATGTAATCTCGCCAATGACCACAACCTGTTATTGATGGATCTTATGGAAAAGATCGCCCGTAAGCATGATTTCCGTGTGCTGTTCCATGAAAAGCCATTTGCGGGAGTGAATGGATCAGGAAAGCATAACAACTGGTCTTTGGGTACCAATACCGGAGTAAACCTTTTGGCACCGGGTAAAAACCCTAAGTCAAACCTTCAGTTCCTGACGTTCTTTGTGAACACAATTAAGGCGATCCATGATTATTCGGATGTGTTAAGAGCATGTATAGCCTCTGCCGGGAACGACCATCGTCTTGGTGCGAATGAAGCCCCTCCGGCGATCATCTCCACGTTCATTGGTTCTCAATTGTCTTCCTTGCTTGATGACATCGAAAAGAATGTGAAAGCCGGAAAAATGACTCCTGAAGATAAGACCGAGTTGAAACTGAATATTGGAAAGATCCCTCAGATCATGTTGGATAATACCGATAGAAACAGAACGTCTCCATTCGCTTTTACAGGAAACAAATTCGAATTCCGTGCGGTTGGTTCTTCTGCAAATTGTGCATCAGCTATGATTGTTCTCAATACGATCATGGCGAAACAGCTCAAGGAGTTTAAAAAGTCCGTAGATGCAAGGATCGCGAAAGGGGAGGGTAAAGATGAGGCTATTCTGAAAGAATTGCAGCAACTGATCAAAGAATCCAAGAAGATCCGATTTGAAGGCAATGGCTATGGTGAGGAATGGAGAAAAGAAGCAGAAAAGAGAGGGTTGAGCAACTTGAAGGATACTCCTCGAGCTCTGAAAGTATGGGGAGACAAGAAGGTGGTGAAACTGTTTGATGAAATGGGTGTTCTCACTCCACGGGAGCTTGAGGCACGAAAAGAGATTGAATTTGAAAGTTACATTTTAAAGATTCAGATCGAAGCACGTATAATGGGGGATGTTGTTAATTCAATGATCCTGCCCGCAGTAGTTGAGTATCAGAATAAGTTGATCAGTAATGTTCAAGGGTTGATTGATGTTCTTGGTTCTAAGGCAGGAAAGGAAGCAGCTAAAGGTCAGATCGAATTGATCCAGCGCATTTCCGTTCACCTGAATCAAATGAAACACGCCGCTGATCACATGCTCATGGAGCGAAAGGCAGCTAACAAGATCGAGCATGACGCTGAAGCAAAGGCAGAGGCGTATTGTGATCGTGTACGAGTTCATTTTGATGAGATCCGCTACCATGCCGATAAGCTCGAGCTACTTATCGATGATGAAATGTGGCCGTTACCTAAGTTCAGAGAGATGCTCTTTACGAGATAAGAATCACATAATGAATTAGCCCGGTACAGCCGGGCTTTTTTATTTTCATTCTTCACTGTTGAAAAAGTTTTTCGGATTCTAAGTGAAGGATTTGAACTGGTTCTTACCTTTGTTTAAAATTATTCTAAATAAGATGCACGTCATTCTGGCTGATAGTAATGATCTTGTGAGGGTAGGTTTGCGTGCCGTCCTTAATTCTCATGGAGGATTCAAGATCGTTGGTGAGGCGAGGGATAAAGACGAATTGCTTGAGCAGGTGAAGAACTTTGGTGCATCTCTGGTAGTGATCGATTACACCGCGCCGGGATTTGACATTGACATTATTCCTAAAGTCCTTCAAAAGTTCAAGGGAACTAAGTTTTTGGCAATCACGCCTGAGCAGTCTGCTCAAACGTTAGTTGATGCGCTCAGATCAGGCGTCACAAGCTATGTTAAAAAGGATTGTGATCTGTCAGAGATCCAGAATGCGGTTGAAGAAACCTCACGAGGCAAAAAGTTTTTTTGCGGGCAGATACTCGAAACGATACAAAAGGCTTCGATAGATGTGAATGATATCGATTTCGATTCGTTCACATGCGAGCCCATTATACTCTCAGAGAGGGAAAATGAAATTATCACACTCATTGCTGAAGGCTTAACCAATGCGCAGATCGCTGATCAGTTGTTTTTAAGCAATCACACCATCAATACCCACCGAAAGAACATTATGTCAAAACTTGGCGTGAAAAATACCGCAGGTATAGTTATGTATGCGGTAAAGACTCAGCTGGTTTCTCCAAATAAATTCTTATTTGCCGGAGAGAACAATTAATCGGACGACAATTTCTTTAAAAAATTATCGATTGAGTTGAACGGTTGTATATTTGATATGTACAGCGAGTTAAAATTCCTTCGGATGAAAGTTTTATTTATGTTCCTGATAGTCGTTTCGTTTCAGACGATCGCCCAGAGTAATGTGGAGGAACAATTACAGAATACGAATACGAATAGTGCTCCTTCAATATCGGTTCAGGAGAACGATACGATCTTGAAGGATTTGAGGGAAACGGAATCGGTAAAAGGCCAATCGGTTAAAAAAAACAAATCTGCCATCCGATCAGAAGCTCCGGTTGAAATAGAAAGCAAATCTACAAGCTCAGCAGCAGCATCCTCAACCTTCACAACAACAAGATCGGCGGCAGTTCAGAGTCGCACACAACGGACGCCTTCTGCTCAGTATCAGCAGCAGATGGATATGGTTGTTGAACAGCTGGAATCACAGGCTCCTGAGTCGTTTGAGTACCACTTCTTCAAGTATCAGGCGGGCAACTATGACGTTTCCCTGGTAGATCACCTTAATAAGGCGGAACAACTAAAACCCGGCAACTCTGACGTTCACCTGCAAAAGGCAGCATATCATTTCATCATGAATGAGGAATCAAAGGTGTTAACCTATCTTGAAAAGCTTGTTTCTTCAAAAAGATTGGGGTCAGATGTGCTGAACTACGGGAAAGACCTATTACTTTCTGCTCCGCAAAACGGCGTCTTGGTAACCCACGGCTCGGACGATACCTACAGCGTACTTTATCATCAAATGAAAAATTCTGTGCGTGAGGATGTCCGGATCATCTCACTTGACCTGATGCAAAGCGCCAAATTTCGGGAGGATCTTCAGAAGGATAACTTCACTCTTCCTAAACGGGAACTTATCGATGTTACTTATCTGGCCCAATTCTGTCAAATGAATGCCTCCAAGGGATTGTCACTGTCATTGACCTTTCCAAAAGAATACCTGGTTGGGATCAGTGACCGCATTTATATAACAGGACTGGTTTTTGTATACACAACTGACAATCGTTTCAATAATTTCGACAGAAATGATGAGCTATGGAACAGTGTGCTGGAAAAGAAAGCAACAAGTGAAGTGTATACCGAAAAAGCAAAACAATTGTCTGCAAATTATCTTCCGATGCTATTGCTGTTGAGTCAGGTTTATGGCGACTTGAATGAAACGGCCAAGAAGAACTCTGTAGATGAGGAGATCGATCGGATTTCGGTTCAGTGTAATAAATATGAACAGGTTAGACAGATAAAGTCATCTTATTGATGAAGTTATTCAAAACACCATATCATTCCATGACAGATGAGGAGCTGATGCGTTCCTTGTCTGGTGGGGATAAGCGTGCTTTTGATGAATTGTATGTGCGTTATTCAGGACCATTGCTGGGCTATTTTATGCGCATGTTGTGGCGCGATCGGGAGAAATCAGAAGATTTTTTACATGACCTTTTCGCCAAGATCATTCAGAAACCGGAATATTTTGATGCGGATCGTTCCTTCAAGACCTGGATCTATTCTATTGCCAATAACATGTGCAAGAATGAATACAAGAAACAAGAAGTGCGAAAGGGAATAAAGAATGGTCTGGATAACCATTACGGACTTTCAGACAGCAGCGTGAATGTGATGAGCGAAGTTCAGGATGCTCAATTTCGCAGTGCGTTTGAAAGGGGGATGCAGTTATTGGATGAAAAGCACCGTGAGGCGTTTGCTTTGAGGCATATTGAAGGGTTGTCGGTGAAGGAGATCGCGGAGATTTTGAATATCAATGAAGGTACAGTCAAGTCCCGCGTTTTTTATGCGATCAAGTACCTTTCTGAAGAGTTAAAAGTGTTCAATCCTGTTGAAAACAGATGATATGAAAAAGGATTTAAAAGACTTAATGGATCAAAAAAGATTCAAGGATCTCGATGAAGAGGAGAAGGTAATGCTTGAGGACCTTGCGGGTTCTGAGGAGGATCTGACAAGTTTGAAGGAGTTGTTTGGGGAGATTGACCATATCGGCGGTGAGCGGTTTGAGTCCCGACCGGAAACTAAACGTTCGTTGGATTCAATTTTTGACAATACCTACAGAGATAAGAAGCGTGTGATTTGGTACAATACGGTTTTGGTTGCCCTCTATCCGACAGAAAAGCCATTGTACAGACGTCCGGCGCTTCAGATTGCTGCGCTGTTGACGATCGCATTGCTCACAGTGCCATTGTTCAATAACGTGGAGGTTACTAATGATCAGTTGATCGCAAAACAGGAAGTGCCGGTTCAGGAAGAAGTAAAGCCAACGGAGAAAAAAGATAAGACAGTCGTTGCTCCTCAGGTAACTGAAACGAAGTCTATTGAGACAACCGCGGAACGTCTTCCTGTAGCACTCCCTTCATCCCCCACGGAGTTTAAGATCATTGCAGAAGCTGCTGCGGAGGAATCTGTTCCGTCAATGGTTGCAGCCGCAGGTGCTGCCTTGTTGGAGGACAAGGTGTTCGATCATCCCGATGGTATTTACAGGGGAACAACGGCTGAAGTTTCCCGGTCGGCCAGAAAGAACCTCAATGTTCTTGATCTTCTGACACCTGCGTTCTGATTCTCAATAAATCCGATAATAGAGCGTTTGCCTAATAAAATCATACTATGAGGAGTGGGATTTTTATCGGTATTGCATTGATACTCTTGAGTTTTTCCAAGACAAAGGTTGATTTCGGGGAAGAATTTGTACTCAAATACGCAAAGAATTCTACTGTGTATGTAAATGAAAATACTAAGGTCAAGATCACTTATTCTGATCTTAGGGAGGAATCGCGGTGTGCACCGGGTATGCAATGCATTTGGGCAGGCAGGGTAGCGATTGATTTAAAATTGGACGGAACAACTACACTGACCTTGGGATTGAATCACTCAGAATTTTCGGACACCGCCGAATACCTTGGAATGAAAATCATCTTAAAGGAAGTGAGTTATTGCTCAAATGATCACTTCGGAGAAGAATCTCGATCTTCTGTCAGACTCAAAGTGATAGAATAAAAAAATAGCCCGATCAACGGGCTATTTCTTACTTTTTATAAAAGGGTAGTTTTACAACTTTCGCTTTAATGCCTTTGTCGCGGATGTTGATATAGATTTCGGTATCCAGTTTTGAGAACTCGGTGTTCACATAACCAAGGCCTATTCCGATTTTCATAGAAGGGGACATGGTTCCGGAGGTTACTTTTCCGATCAGATTTCCTTGTGCATCTTCGATAGCGTAATCATGACGAGGAATTCCCCTGTCAACCATCTCGAACGCTACAAGCTTACGGCTCACACCTTCTTCTTTTTGTTTCTTTAACACATCTGAATCTACAAATTCCTTTGTGAATTTTGTGATCCAGCCCAAACCTGCCTCTATTGGTGATGTCGTGTCATCAATGTCGTTTCCATAAAGGCAGAATCCCATTTCAAGTCTGAGCGTATCCCTTGCAGCCAGGCCGATCGGTTTGATCCCATAAGCTGCTCCTGCTTCAAATACCTTGTCCCACAATTTGTTGACATCTTCATTCTTGACATACACCTCAAAACCTCCGGATCCTGTGTAGCCGGTAGCAGAAACCATAACATTTTCGATACCTGCGAATTTGCCGATCTGAAAGGTGTAGTATACCATGTTCTTGAGATCAATGTCGGTTAATGACTGCATAGCCTCTGATGCTTCCGGTCCCTGAATAGCGAGCAAGGAATATTCATCAGACAGGTTTTCCATTTCCACTCCGAGATCATTATGCTTTTTGATCCAGTTCCAGTCCTTTTCGATGTTCGAAGCGTTCACGACAATGAAGTATTCATCTGCACTTTTACGGTAGATGATCAGGTCGTCAACAATGCCACCTTTACCGTTGGGCATGCATGAGTATTGTGCTTTCCCATCGAAAAGAACTGAAGCATCGTTTGTGGTAACTTTTTGGATCAGGGCAAGAGCATTAGGGCCACGTAAAACGAACTCGCCCATGTGTGAAACGTCAAAAACACCCACGCCATTCCTTACCGTCTCGTGTTCGATGTTGACACCCTCGTACTGAACGGGCATATTATATCCTGCGAATGGAACCATCTTGGCTCCCAGTGCAATGTGTTTGTCAGTCAGTGCTGTATTTTTCATTGATCTAAATTTGGTCAAAAGTAGTTTTTTTAATGAATGAGAGATTTAAAATAAGGCGGCAAGTTCTTTCCCAACCTGACTTCCGATCGCCACTCCCATTCCTCCCATACGAACACCGATTCCAACATTAGGTTCGATCTTCCGAATAATTGGAGCTTTTACATTTCCCACCCCCATAATTCCTGCCCATGAGTAGTCGATAACTGTTTCTCTTCCGGGTAAAATGACGTGCTTTAAGAGATCCTTCA